>Ga0209510_1003606_pt1 | contig 14327 bp, 7 predicted proteins | sample BiotimSIPDNA_FD_185749 | JGI IMG/M metagenome (GOLD analysis project Ga0209510, IMG submission 185749) | Anaerobic biogas reactor microbial communites from Washington, USA - Biogas_R1 time_0 SIP DNA (SPAdes) (version 2) | ecosystem: Engineered > Bioreactor > Anaerobic > Unclassified | place... | reverse complement strand
TGTAAAAAAAGGACAGAAGGTCGTGGTCAAACCCAATATCGGTTGGGACAAAGTGCCGGCCTTGGCGGCCAACACCAACCCCGATCTGGTGGCCGAGATTGTCAAGCAATGCCTGAAAGCCGGGGCCAAAGAGGTGGTGGTATTCGACCATACCTGCGATGACTGGCAGAAGTGCTACACCAACAGCGGTATCCAACAAGCAGCGAAAGCTGCCGGGGCCAAGATCATGCCGGCCCACGAAGAAGCGTATTACAGAGAAGTCAGCATTCCCAAAGGGGTCAAACTGAAAACAGCCAAGGTACACCAGGCCATCCTCGACAGCGATGTCTGGATCAATGTTCCCATCCTCAAAAATCATGGCGGTCCTAAAATGACCATAGCCATGAAAAACCACATGGGCATCGTCTGGGACAGGGGCTATTTCCACCGTAACGACCTGCAGCAATGCATTGCCGACATCTGTTCCCTGGACAAACGGCCTGCCCTCAATGTGGTGGATGCCTACCGGGTGATGAAAACCAATGGTCCTCGTGGCCGTACGGACGCCGATGTGGTGTTGGCCAAGGCCATGTTCGTGTCGAGCGACATCGTAGCTGTAGATACGGCTGCCACCAAGTTCTTCAACCAGATTGAAAGTATGCCCCTAGATAGTGTCACCCACCTGGCAAAGGGACAAGCCTTGAAGCTAGGCACCATGGACATCGATAAACTAAACGTGAAACGCATCAGCCTCTAAATCGAATGAAACTAAGGATACTGCGCATCGTCCTGGCTTTAGTGACGTTCACCATATTGACCTTCTTTTTTTTGGACTTCGCCGGCCTGTTTCCCCAACAGTACTTCACACTGGCAGCCATTCAGTTTGTGCCTGCCTTGTTGGCCGGATCCTTTGTCATCGTCGGTGTGCTGGTTGCTCTGACCTTGGTTTTTGGGCGGGTATACTGTTCCATGATTTGCCCGTTGGGTATTTATATGGATGTGGTCACCTGGATACGCAAGCGCTTCAAGCCCAGGATGAAACAGACTTACAGCAAGGAAAAACGCTGGTTGAGGCTGAGCGTGTTGGCCGCCGTTCTTGTGAGTTATTTCGCCGGTGTAACCGTTGTCGTGAGCCTACTGGATCCGTACAGCGCTTTTGGTCGCATGGTCACTCACTTGTTCAGGCCAGTCTACATGGCAGGCAACAACGTATTGGCTGACATCTTCAGCCAGTTTGGTATCTACACGTTTTATCACACGGACATCTTCCTGCATAGTTTGGTCTCCCTGCTGATTGCCCTGGCCACCCTGGCTGTGGTCAGTTTCCTGGCTGCCAGGCACGGACGGACCTGGTGCAACACCCTTTGCCCCGTCGGTACGGTCTTGGGCTACCTGTCCACGCTGTCCCTGTTTAAAATCCGCATCGATGAAAGCACCTGCATCAGTTGTGGCAAATGTGCCAAAACGTGCAAAGCCTCCTGCATAGACAGCAAACACAGCACCATTGATACCAGCCGCTGCGTGGCTTGTTTCGACTGCATCGATTCCTGCAGCGAGCACAGCATCACCTACGGGCTGAAACGTAAAAAATTGGCATCGCAAAATGATGTCCCTGTTGATGAAAGCAAACGACAGTTCATGGGTGCATTGGCGGTCTCGGCCTTAGCCGTTCCTTCCACCCTTCTGGCTCAAACCATCAGCATACCCACAGGCAGGGTTCCCTTTAAGCGGTCCTACCCCATCAGTCCTCCGGGTTCAATCAGTGCCGACCATTTGCTCGATCACTGCACGTCCTGTCACCTTTGTGTGGCCAAATGCCCCTGTCAAGTGTTGAAACCGGCGCTGCTGGAATATGGTGTAGGTGGATTGATGATGCCGGTGATGAACTTCGACCACGGTTTTTGCAACTTTGATTGCACACTGTGCACCGACGTCTGCCCCACCGATGCGTTGAAGCCCCTCACTGTTCAGGCCAAACACAAGACCCAAATGGGCAGGGTGGTCTTTATCATGCACAACTGTGTGGTTTTCACCGATGAGACCAGCTGTGGCGCCTGCTCTGAACATTGCCCCACCCAAGCGGTAAAAATGGTGCCGTACAAGGGTATGCTGACGATTCCCTCTGTAAATCCCGATATTTGTGTAGGCTGCGGTGGTTGCGAATACGTTTGCCCGGCCGTGCCCTTCAAAGCCATCCACGTGGAGGGTAATCCTGTTCAACTGGAGGCACAAGCCTTCAAAGACGAAGAAAAGAAAGAGGTTCAATTGGATGGTTTTGGGTTTTAACGATAAGGTAAACGGCACACACCATACATGACGGTTCATTTTCATATCCACTATTTCACGCATCCAGGCCAGGAACTGGCTCTTTGTGGCAATACGCCGACGAAGGGTGCTGGTTACCTGGAGACGGCAACGGCCATGCACCATAGGGGTGATGGGCATTGGGAACTAGAACTTGAACTTGAACCTGGCTCATCGTTTACCTACCACTACCTGGTCAGGGAAGTTGACAAGGTGATACGGTTTGAATGGGGACGTCCTCACAGCATCGATTTGCCTGTTGATGTTACAATGATAAGGGTGAACGATTACTGGCAGCCTGAGCCCGAAAGTCCATTGATGGCCTCTTCTGCGTTCTCCGACAGTTTATTGACCGTGCCTGATGCCGGACAAACCATCACCTACGAAGGAGGGCATCTTATTTTGAAGGTCAATGCCTTGCAGGTACGCAAGCATCTGATGCTGGGCCTTTCGGGCGACACCAACCTCCTGGGCAACTGGGATCCCAAACTGGCCATTCCTCTGTCCCCTGGCGACTATCCTGAATGGGGTATCAGCCTGGACACGGCAACGTTACCCCCTGTTTTCCATTACAAATTTGTACTTCTGGATCGTTCAACCATGCAGGTGGTGGCGTGGGAATGGGGAGAACCCAGAGAATTACACCTCTACAGTAACCTGCCGCATACCATGCAGGTGGATGCTGGTTTAACCAGCCATTGTCAGGATGCGCCCTGGCGGGGAGCCGGCCTGGCCATTCCCGTGTTTTCCCTACGCTCCCAACAGTCCTGGGGTTGCGGAGATTTTGGCGATCTTCTCCACTTGATCGATTGGGCGGTCGAAACCAACCAACAGCTGATTCAACTGTTGCCCATCAACGACACCACCTACACGGGAACCTGGGAAGATTCCTATCCCTATAACGCCATATCGGTACATGCACTGCACCCCCTGTACCTCGCTCCAGCTCAATTGCCGCCCTTAAAAGACACCGTGAAGGCTGTCGCCATTGAGGAAGAAGGTCAACGCCTGAACGAGCTAACGGAACTTGATTATGAGGCAGCCTGGCGCTTGAAAAAGGCCTACATTGAAACCTTGGTTGCTCAGGAAAAGGAAAGCATCTTACTTTCCGACGAATATCAAACCTTCTACCAGGACCACCAGGACTGGCTGGATCCGTACGCGGCCTACGCCTACCTAAGGGACAGCCAACCCTCACCCTGTCCGTTAACATGGGGGCCTTATAGTCAAGGCACGGTAAGCATCATCGCCACACTCTGCGACCCCAGCCAGCCCTGGCACGACAGGATAGAACTCTACCGGATCGTTCAATACTTACTGCATGTACAACTCAAGCAGGTCAGAGACTATGCTCATACCTGTGGTGTGATACTTAAGGGCGATATTCCCATCGGCGTGAACCGTTACGGCGTGGAGGCCTGGCATCAACCCGAGCTGTTCGATACCACCGTACAGTTGGGCGCACCTCCCGACAGTTTCTCCCTCACCGGGCAGAACTGGGGTTTTCCTTCCTACAACTGGGCACGCATGGCCGAAGATGACTACCGCTGGTGGAAACGTCGGTTCACCCATTTGGCACAGTACATGGATGCTTATCGTATTGACCACATCCTGGGTTTCTTTCGTATTTGGGAGATTCCCGACCACGCTGTCAGGGGTTTGCTGGGTCAATTCAATCCGGCCATGCCCTACTCTCCAGAGGAATTAGAGGCCATGGGCTGTCAGGATTCCGATGACCTGACAATTGCCCGTTTCAGCCTGGATACGCTGAAAAGCCTTTTTGGTGCCAGCATCGACAGAGCCATGGCCTATGTGAAAAAAGGCAAAGGGGGTCTTTACGAGCTAAAAACAGCTAGCAATACTCAACAGAAAATCAAGGCCTTGCTAAACAAGCAACCGGCCGATACCGACTTACAGGAAGGGTTATACAGCCTGTGTGAAGAAGTGCTGTTCCTACGCGATGCAAAGCAACCCAACCTCCTGCACCCTCGTATCAACGGTATGAGCAGCTATCGCTTCAACGCTCTACCAACCGAACAGCAAACAGTGTATCACCATCTGCACGATGTTTTTTACTACCGCAGGCACAACGATTTCTGGAAAGAGCAGGCCCTGACCAAACTCACACCCCTGGTGCAAGCCACCCGAATGCTTGCCTGTGGCGAAGACCTAGGCATGATTCCCGATTGTGTGCCTGAAGTCATGAACCAACTGCAACTATTGAGTTTGGAAATCCAGCGCATGCCCAAACACATGGGAGCTCGTTTCGAAAACTTGAACGCGATACCCTATCTGTCGGTCTGCACCACGTCCACCCACGATTTATCGCCCCTCAGGGCCTGGTGGACGGAAGATCCTGAAGCCACAGCCCATTATTACCGGCAAATGCTCTGGAAGCCTGGTGTTACGCCCATCGAATGCACCCCGGAAATTGCCAGAGACATCCTGGCCCAACACCTGGCCTCGCCGGCTATGTGGGTCATCATACCCTGGCAGGATTGGATGGCCATGGAACCCCTATTACGCAACCCAGACCCTGCTGCCGAACGGATCAACCAACCGTCCAACCCCAGGCATTATTGGCGGTACAGGATGCACCTTAGTCTGGAAACCTTGATGGAAGCAACACCCCTAAATACCACCCTCCGAGAACTCATCCAACGATCAGGACGCTGACCAACCAGCAAGCCAACTAACCTTACGAGCACCTCTATACCATGACACACAACATCGACCACTATGTAGCCCCCTTGGTAGAAGGGTTGGGCAAGGTTTTATTTTGGGACCCCTTTGCCGCCATGGGCATGAACCTGGGCGCCCCCGTACCTTTCATCGTGGTCTGGCTTATTGCCGGGGGTCTTTTTTTTACCCTCTATTTGAAATTCATCAACATCAGGGGCTTCAAACACGGTGTTCAACTAGCCCTTGGAATGGACAAACGCCATGCAGGACAAGGCAATACCTCCCATTTCCAGGCAGTAGCAACAGCACTCTCCTCAACCGTTGGGCTGGGTAATATCGCCGGCGTGGCTGTTGCCATCAGTTTGGGGGGACCCGGTGCAACCTTTTGGATAATCGTGGCCGGGCTGTTGGGCATGTCCTCCAAATTTGCTGAATGCACCCTGGGGGTCAAATACCGGCGAATTGATGAAAACGGCGTGGTTTCCGGTGGTCCCATGTACTACCTCAAAGACGGACTTAAAAAAAGAGGGCTGCCACGCATCGGTTCTTTTTTATCCTACGTATACGCCCTTATCATCGCACTTTCCGCTTTTGGCATCGGCAACATGTTCCAGTCCAACCAGATTCATGCCCAACTATCCACCGTTTTCCCTATCCTCGCACCCCATGGGTTGTGGGTCGGAATAGGTTTAGCTGTCTTGACGGCCCTCGTTATTCTAGGGGGTATCAAAAGCATCGCTGCTGTCTGCGGACGACTGTTTCCCTTCATGGCCGTTCTTTATGTGTTGATGTGCCTGATTATCATTGCTGTCAACATTACACACCTGGGCGATGCCTTGCTTGCCATTTGGAACGGTGCCTTTTCCCCAGAGGCGGCCAAAGGTGGTTTTGTGGGCGTACTCATCATGGGATTCAGGCGAGCCGTCTTTTCCAACGAAGCCGGCATCGGCTCCGCGGCCATCGCCCATTCCACGGTCAAAACCAAACAGCCTGTCACAGAAGGATATGTTGCCTTGTTAGAGCCATTTATCGACACCGTGGTGATCTGCACATTGACAGCGCTCACCCTGATTTTTACCGGGGTTTATCACAACGAGGCTCAACTCGAAGGGGCTCAATTGACCTCAGCTGCCTTTTCCACCTTGGGCGCCTGGGCTCCCTATGTGTTGCTATTGTGTATGTTCCTGTTTGTGTACTCCACCTTGATCGGCTGGTCGTACTACGGTACCAAAGGTTTTGACTACGTGTTCGGTGGCCTTAGCCAACGGCTCACCGGCAAACGAATCTGGGCCGAAAAAGTGTACCAGGTTATCTTCCTGCTTATGATCATCGTCGGCACCACAACCAGCTTGACCAACATCATCGACTTTTCCGACATGTTGGTATTGTCCATGGCTGTGCCCAACCTCATCGGACTTTACCTGCTGGCTCCCGAATTGAAACAGGAGGTCAAGGCCTACCAGAAAGCCAGGGCCAAATAGATGGTGTTTAGCTGATGAATCGATCAGATAATCAATTGCTTGAGGGTTTCCACCTCCGTGCCCTTGCGTTTGAAGTAATCGGCGGCCTGGTCTTTGGTCAGGTGCAGGATGTTGTAGAACTGAGCGTGCGGGCTGGCCATCATAAAACCACTCACCGAGGAGGCCGGTTGCATCATGAAGCTTTCGGTCAAGGTTGTGCCGATGCGCGCCTCAGCTTCTAACAGGCGGAACAACCGCTCCTTTTCACTGTGGTCGGGACAGGATGGATAACCGATGGCCGGACGAATACCCCGGTACCTGGAGGCTATCAGGTCTTCGTTGCTGCTCACTTCATCCGGTGCATACCCCCAATAGGTCGTGCGCACATCATAGAACAGTTTTTCGGCAAAGGCTTCGACCAATCGGTCACAGAGCGTTTCAATCAGCAAGGACGTGTAATCATCACCTGCTTCTCTGGCCTTACGGGACAAATCGGCAGGTTCCTGGCCCACCGAACAAACGAAACCGCCCATGTAATCCTGCACGCCTGACTCAACGGGCGCAATGAAATCCGACAAACAGACATTGTATTCTCCTTCAGTGCGCTTGCGTTGATCCCTGAGTTGATAGAAAGTGAATCGCTTACCGTCCTTGTCTACCAGAATGTCGTCGCCCTGCGATTGGGCCGGGAAAAAGCCGATAACGGCCCTGCCCCTGAGTTGCTTACCTGCCACCAGTTCAGCCAATAAAGCCTGGGCATCTTCAAACAACTTGCGGGCGACTTGTCCTTTTTCCGGGTGATCAAGCACTTCGGGATAACGGCCCCTGATGTCCCAGGTATAGAAGAAGAACGTCCAGTCAATGTAGGGAACGATGCTCTCCAGGGGGTAGTCGGTCCAGTGTTGCAAGCCCATCTGAGCCGGCTTATTGATGGTTTCACGCGTCCAATCGATGGGATAGGCGTTGGCTCTGGCTTCTTTCAACGATAAGTAATCCGATTTGCGACGCGTCCGTTCGTAGGCGTCCTGCAAGCTTTTGTAACGCTCGGTTGTCGCCTGGATAAAGCTGGGGCTTAGCGTAGGGTCCGTGACATGTTTCAACGCAGGAGCAGCTCTGGAGGCATCTTTAACGTGAAACACCCTACCCGGATAACTGGGAAACACCTTTAACGCCGTATGCAGTTCACTGGTCGTGGCGCCTCCCAGTAAAATGGGCAGATCGAGTCCCTCCTGCTTCACGGTCTCCACCACCCGCTTCATTTCATCGAGCGAAGGGGTAATCAGGCCGCTCAAGCCGATGGCGTCGACCTGGTGTTCCCTGGCGGCAGCGATAATTTTTTCACAGGGCACCATCACGCCCAAATCGATGATTTCAAAACCGTTGCAGGATAAGACCACGCTGACGATGTTCTTGCCGATGTCGTGTACATCTCCCTTGACAGTGGCCAGCAGGATGCGCACCGGTTTCGTGGTTTGCTTGGTCTTTTGAGCCTGAATGACGGGTTCCAGCAAGGCAACAGCGGCTTTCATCACACGGGCACTCTTGACAACCTGAGGCAGGAACATCTTCCCGGCACCGAAGAGGTCACCCACCGTGTTCATGCCTTGCATCAAGGGTTGTTCGATGATGTCAATCGCGTTGGGATACTTCGTCAGGCATTCGGCGATATCTTCCTCCAAATGATCGGCCACTCCCCTGACCAATGCATACTGCAACCGTTCTTCCACGCTTTTGTCGCGCCAACCATCCTCAACGGTTTTACCATTGGTAGTGGAGGCTACCTGCGTGTTGCGCAACGTTTCCGCATAGGCCAACAACGCTTCAGTCGATTCAGGTTGTCTGTTCAATACCACGTCTTCGGATAAGCGAAGCAAGGTCGGATCGATTTGATCGTAGGGAATGAGCTGACCTGCATTGACAATACCCATGTCCAGACCAGCTTTGATGGCGTGGTATAAAAACACGGCGTGCATGGCCGCACGTATGGCCTCGTGCCCCCTGAACGAGAAGGATAGGTTGCTGATACCCCCGCTGATTTTTGCGTGGGGTAGGTGTTGCTTGATCCAACGACAGGCATGGATGAAATGGAGTCCATAGGCATCGTGTTCGCTGATGCCGGTAGCGATGGCCAACACGTTGGGGTCGAAAATGATATCTTCGGGTGGAAAGCCCTGCCCCACCAGGAGGTCGTAGGAGCGTTGAGCCACAGCAATCTTGCGTTCAAAGGTGTCGGCTTGCCCTTGCTCGTCAAAGAGCATGACGACTACAGCGGCCCCATAACGACGTACCAAGTCAGCTTTTTCCAAAAAGGCGGCTTCGCCTTCCTTCAAACTGATGGAGTTGACAATGGACTTACCCTGAGTACATTTCAAACCAGCTTCCAGCACCTCCCATTTGGATGAATCAATCATAATGGGCACTTTCGCAATGTCCGGTTCGGCTGCCAACAGGTTAAGAAAGGTCACCATGGATGACTTGGCATCCAACATGGCATCGTCCATACAGACATCCACCACCTGGGCACCGTTTTCCACCTGTTCCCTGGCCACAGTCAAGGCTTCTTCGTACTGTTCCTCTTTCATGAGGCGGGCAAAGCGCTTGGAACCAGACACGTTGGTCCGTTCACCGACGTTGATAAAATTGCTGGATGGATCGATGGTCAAGGGTTCCAGGCCACTGACAAGGGTCACCGGTTTGTGTTTGGGCAGTGTTCTCGGTTTGAACCTGGCAGCGGTGGCAGCAATGGCGGCAATGTGCGCGGGACGGGTGCCGCAACAGCCCCCCACAATGTTGATCCAACCCTTTTCGAAGTACTTCGCCAAGGTGTCGGCCATCGTCTCCGGAGTCTCGTCGTACTCGCCAAATTGGTTGGGAAGGCCGGCGTTGGGGTGAATGCTCACCGGGTAGGAGGCCAACGTAGCCAACTCTTCCAGGTAAGGCTTCATTTGGGTCGCACCAAAGCCACAATTCATGCCAACGCTCAACAACTCGACGTGGGATATGGAGGTTAAAAAGGCTTTAAGTGTTTGGCCCGACAGCGTACGCCCACTGGTATCAGCTACGGTAAACCATGACGGGCAACGAAACGCCAGACTCCCTCGCTTCTGTCTGAATGGCAAACAGGGCCGCTTTGGCATTGAGGGTGTCGAAAATGGTTTCCACCAGGAGGATGTCCACGCCTCCTTCTCTTAATCCCCTGACTTGGTCGCGGTAAGCGGTTACCAATTCATCGAAGGTCACGGAGCGGGCGCCGGGATTGGATACGTCGGCCGACATGGAAGCCGTCTTGTTGGTCGGCCCCATCGAGCCAGCGACAAAGCGGGGTTTGTTTGGGGTCAGTGCTGTCTGGCGGTCAGCGGCATCCCTGGCCAACAGGGCGGCTTGACGGTTAATTTCATACGCCAGGTCGGACATGCCATAGTCGGCCAGCGAAATGGCATTGGCGTTGAAGGAGTTGGTTTCAATGATGTCGGCACCGGCAGCCAGGTAGGCGTCATGGATTTCGGTAATGACAGCTGGTTTGGTGAGGCACAACAGATCGTTGTGTCCCTTCAGATTGCCGCTGCAGGAACAGAAACGTTCCCCGCGAAAGTCGGCCTCGTTGAGTCCGCAGGCCTGTATCATAGTGCCAGTGGCACCGTCCAGCACCAGTATGCGCTCCCTGAGCAGGAGGCGTAGTTGTTCGATCATGGATCCGGTGGAATTTTCGTCAAAGGTAGGGTTTTTTCCGTTAGGAAAAGATATCTTTGCCGCCGGAACTACCCGCTTTCAGCACAGGACCAGGATAAACAGAACGCCTATGAACGAGGTTCATCGTATAAAAATCACAGACAAGGTGGAAATTGGCGGTCAAAACCGCTTTGTATTGCTGGCCGGCCCCTGCGCCATCGAGGGGGAGGGTATGGTACTGGACACCGCCGCCGTCTTGAAAGAGACCTGCTCGGCATTGGGCATTCCCCTGGTGTTCAAAGCCTCCTTCGACAAGGCCAATCGTTCGTCCATTCACGCCTCCAGAGGTGTTGGGCTGGAAGAAGGCCTGCGTATCCTCCAGCGTGTCAAGACCGAATGGGGCCTCCCCATTGTGACCGACGTGCACGAGACCTGGCAATGTTCCCTGGTGGCCGAGGTGGCCGATATCCTGCAAATTCCTGCCTTTCTGTCCAGACAAACCGACCTATTGGTGGCTGCAGCCGAGACCGGTCGGGTGGTCAACGTCAAAAAAGGGCAATTTATGGCACCCTGGGATATGCGTAACGTCATAACCAAAATGCAGGAAGCCGGTAACGACAAGGTGTTGCTCTGTGAGCGAGGCAGTAGCTTCGGGTACAACAACCTGGTGGTAGACATGACGGGGTTGGTGGAAATGCGGCAATACGGGTATCCCGTGGTATTCGATGCCACCCATTCGGTGCAAAAACCGGGAGGTCAGGGTACAAGTTCAGGCGGTAACCGCACCATGGTGCCGCCCTTGATCAGGGCTGCCATGGCTGTTGGAGTGGACGGGCTGTTTCTGGAAGTGCATCCTAATCCCGACAAAGCCATTTCCGATGGACCCAACCAACTACGTTTGAGTGAGTTGAGGCCCGTTTTGGAAACAGCCCTGGCGTTGGATAACCTGATAAAAAACGCTTAATGTGATGCGTATGGATTTTCGTTCGTTGAGCCGTTCTGTCTTTGAACAAGAAATCGATCAATTGGCCAAGGTGAGCGCTGCGATAGGCCCTGAAATGAACGCCGTGGTGGATATGATTTACCGTAGCAAGGGGAAGGTGGTGGTCACCGGTATCGGCAAAACGGGCCTCATCGGTCGTAAAATAGCCGCCTCTTTGGCCTCCACCGGCACACTGGCCGTCTTCATGAACGCCACCGACGCCGTACACGGCGACCTGGGCATGGTCTGTCGGGGCGATGTGGTCTTGGCCATTTCCAACAGTGGTAGCACCATTGAAATAACCAACATTCTACCCCCTCTACGCAAAATCGGAGCCAGCATCGTAGCACTGACCGGTCACCCCGACTCCCCGCTGGGCAGGGAAGCCGACCTTATCCTGAACATCGGGGTGGAGGCTGAGGCCTGCCCACTTGGCCTGGCTCCTACTTCTTCCACGACGGCCACGCTGGTTATGGGTGACGCCCTGACCATTTGCCTAATGCACCGCAGGGGGTTTGATATCGACCATTACGCCCTCTTCCATCCAGGAGGCGCTTTGGGTCGTCGCTTGCTTACCCGGGTCAGAGACTTGATGAGCACCGACATCCCCACCGTCAAGGAAGACGACATCTTCAGGGATGTCATTTACACGGTAAGCGACAGACGGAAGGGTATGACCATGGTGGTCAATGCCGAAGGTGTCATGACGGGCATCATCACCGATGGGGATATCCGCCGCGCCGTTCAGCGGTTTGAAGACATCGTCAACAAACGCGCCGTCGACTTCATGACCCACGGTTTCAAGAAAATCGCCGCCAATGCTCAAATCGAAGACGCCCTCCGTTTAATGACCACCAACAAAATCACTTCGCTGGCCGTCACCGAACCCTCAGATTCCTCCACCATCATCGGCCTCATCACCATCCACGACATCATCGACTGCCATAAGGATGGCATCCTTCCTTAGGGATGGCATCCTTTTTGAAAGGATGGCATCCTTGTCGAAAGGATGGCATCCCCGTTACCAAATAAAAAAGGAGCCCGAAGGCTCCCTTTTTATACCATCACTAAACGAGTTCACATTTAGCGGATCATCAACTTCTGAACGTCAACCGTACCGTCTGACATGACATTCTTGACCAGATAAACACCCTTCTGTGAGCCAGCATTGAAGTTTTTAACCTCCTTGCCTGCCAGGTTGTAATAGGTGGTGGAAAGGAGACGTCGGCTGCTAACCACGCCATCCAAGCCGACCGTACCACCGGCGGTATAGGTAAAACCATACATAGCCATCTTGGAACCAGTGCAGAACAGGGTATAGCACTTACCAGCCTTGACAGGGATGGTGATGGGTACGAATATCCAGGTATTGGCAGGATCGACCAAATTTGGCCATCTAACCATGGCAGTATCACCAATAATGCCACCAACAAAGGTAGCACCATCCCTAAATTCTGTTTCATTGGTATACAGGTAGTCGGACACGCCTTCTTCCCCGCACAAAACGTAGGTAAAATCATCAGCCTTGTTAGCCACAATGGGGCATTCGGCAAAATACGTGCGTTTGGTCTTGTTGATGGCGACAGCTATGCTCAGCGCCCCATCAACCGTTACATCAAACAACCACATGGCAGCAGCTCCGAGAGCTTGGTGTTCCCAGGGTTTGGGGTTGTTCTTCCCTTGGCAAGAAAACTCAAACGTTTCTGATCCAATGGTGATGGCCGTGTTGGCTTTCACAATGTCATTGGTATCAAAAAAGAACATAGAGCAACCATCACCTGTGTCCCATACTGTCCCTGCAGCAGGTCCGGGATCAGTCGTGGCTTCGGTGAATTTCTTGGTAACTTGACCGCTAATGGTAGCGGACACCATGGCGACAGCCGCCAAAACGAGTAGCATTTTTTTCATAATCATGGGTTTAAGGTGAATAATGTAGATTAAGGTTAGTTTATAGGATTTTCCGGGGAGCCTAAAAGAAGCTCCCCGGAAAAGAATCATTGAGCCGGAGCGCTTCCGAAGCCTTCATTTTGTTCGATGGTCGCCGTATTAAGGTCAATGGCTGACTGTGGAATGGGGCGGTAGATCTTATTCTTGCCGTCGTTGCCGATAAAACTGGAAGCATCGGTCAATTCAGGGTTGTACAAAACATTGTAATTAATCAATTTCTGTGTCCGACGTAGATCAGTCCAACGTAGACGTTCGGCACACAATTCCAACGCACGCTCCTCAAGGATGTCATCAATCGTTACATTGTTTTTTGTATAAGCCAGGCCGCTGCCTCTGAAAGCGCGTTCACGTACCACATTGAGCCTGTCGTCTGCCGTGCCCTGCACACCAGCCTTCAAATAGGCCTCAGCGGCAATCAGGTAGGTTTCACCCAGGCGTGCCAAAACGATGTCCCTGTAACAGGTATTATTGCCGTATATAGATTCGGGATCGTCAAATTTTCGCACAGCTGCAATACCGAAAACAGCGTCACCCTCTGTACAAGCCTCATAATACGTACATGCTGCACCGTTGGGATGGATGGTTGTTGAAGCCATGGGTATAACTACGGTGGTGGCACGGTAAAGCGTATCGGCAGCCTTCCAAGCGGCAATGTCGGCAGGAGAAGACGCGTAATGAGGCGGGTAATAGAAGGCCACATACCGACTTGAAGCTGTACCTTTGTATGGCGCGTAGTAGTCTCCCGTTGTTTTAGGTTTGGTGGGATCCTTGCAATAAAGCGTGGTCATGAACGTAGCTTCATAACGGGTATCACCAGGTTGGAAGAGGTACATGAGACGCTCCGAAGGCAGGAAATTGGACGAGGTACCCTTGTAACCCTGATCGTTACCTCCCAGGTACTGGCAGAAATTGGTCTGCCAGGAATTGCCATAATCCGCCTTGGCCAAACCAGCAGCAATGGAAGACGTACTATCGTACTGAATTGCCAACACTACTTCTTGGTGGTTGTTGTCATTGGCCGGCCACCAAAGGCTCTCAAAGGTCTCATCCAAGCCTGTTCCAAGGGCGATGGCGCTGTCGGCCCAAGCTGCAGCTGTCGTGAAATGAGCACTAACGTTGAGATCCCAACCAGCTGTCAGGTATGCTTTGGCCAGGTAATGGTAGACGGCTTGCTTGCTGATGCGGCCGCTCTTGTCGACTGCCGGTAGCGGGCTGGCAGCCCCGGTCAAGGCGTTCAACTCGTCAAAAATGTAAGCGTACGTATCTGCCAACGTGGCCCTGGGCACATTGTTGACAATGGATTT
>Ga0209510_1003605_pt1 | contig 14337 bp, 6 predicted proteins | sample BiotimSIPDNA_FD_185749 | JGI IMG/M metagenome (GOLD analysis project Ga0209510, IMG submission 185749) | Anaerobic biogas reactor microbial communites from Washington, USA - Biogas_R1 time_0 SIP DNA (SPAdes) (version 2) | ecosystem: Engineered > Bioreactor > Anaerobic > Unclassified | place... | reverse complement strand
CGACTTGCCCATGCTCATCAAGGAGCAGGGAACGGCTCAACTGGCCACGCCGCGTCACGTCGCCAGCAAATCGTCCTTCGCCCGCAAAGACCGTGGCTGGGTGATTGCCTGCGGCGGCGTCCAACTAAATCCTTGGGCAATTGTCGATCGCACGGAGACGCGGGCCGAACTGGCCCAGGTTCGCCGACAGGTGGCAGCGGCCGAAACATCGTCTTGGTGGTCGAACTGATTCTCCGCCGACAACACAGATTCCAGCCAAGGGGCCGTATGGCCCCTTTTTTGTTGGACAGCGCCACTTCGGGGTTGTTGCAGGGAACCGAAACCTTCGCGGCAGAATCGTTTAACCCGCTGCCGCAGGCGAGGACTGCTAACCATTCCAGAGCGGCCTGAAGTCGGTGAACGACCTTGCCCGCGGCAGCGGGTCAAACGAACGCTCTGCCGGAACAAAACCCGTTGCGTCAGCGTCCAAGAAGAAAGCCATCAGGGTGAGGCAAATCCCACCCGAAATGGCTATTTGTTTTGCGTTAATTGCCCAATCTGACAATAATGAGAGTCTGACGACCGAATCCTGGACTCTTACGATCACTGGTTGAGAGGTGGCCGAATGTTTGGCATTGGTTCCAGAAGCAGGGGGGGGCGGAACCGACGACGCCCGCTTCGAGTCGAGGGGCTGGAAACCCGCTGGATGCTCGCGGGGGATACTGGCGACGAACTCGCTGCGGCCGCCTTCGACGAGGATTGGACCGGCTTCCTGGTCACGGATCTCAACGGCAACGTCATGATAGCCGACGTGGAGGGGACGGGGCGAGCCGACACCCTGGCGACGACTTCGGTCGCGTTCCTTGACGTTGCCATCTCCTCCTCGGGACGTGTCTTCGGCGTAGGCGACGGAGGCGGGCAGAGCATTCTTTACGAACTGAGCGTCGACTTCGACAACCCGGGTGGTTACAGCCCTCCGCAGCAGATCGGCTGGGTGGGCACAAGCCAGTACGGCGTTCAGCTCAACGGTCTCGAATTCTCGCCCGACGGAACCCTTCTTGCGTCGGGATTTGACGTCGACGGCTGGTTCTATGCGAACTACCTCTATTCCATCAACGAAGACACGGGCTTCGCCACGCGGCTGGTCAACCTTGACTCGTACGTGTCGGCCGGAGATGTGGCGGTCGATGAAGACGGAACGGTCTATGTCATCTCGGCGGGAGGCGACCTGCTTCGGATTCCGTCTGACTATTCGGGCTACTCCGTGGTAGGGAATATGGGATTCTCCGACATCTACGGGATGACTTACGGCCCGGGGCCCGATCTGCGCGGCTACCGGCCCAATGGGGATGTTCTCAATATCGATCCGGACGACGCCACCTGGGTGAAGGAAGTGACGCTATGGCCCGGAAACGTATCCTCACCGTCGTCGATCCTGGGCGCGAGTACGCTCTACGACCCGCCCACCGATCTCGGCGAAGTGGATTTCGTCGAGCTCACCGGTGAATCTCCCATTCTCGAGAGATTGTGGTATCGGTTCGATACGATGCACGACGGCTACTTGACCGTCGAACTCGATGATCTGAGCGGCACAAGCGGTCTCGAACTGACCCTCTACCGGGAAGACGGCGACGGGAACCTGGAAGAAATCGCAACAGGGAAGACTCGCGTCGACCATCTCTCGGCAGCGGCGGACGAACGCTATTTCGCCGAGGTTACCGGCCTTCGATCGGACGCGACCGTACGAATCGTCAATCTGGTTGAGCCCGGCACCGACACGTTGACGATCCACGGAAGCGACGAGAGCGACGACCTCGTCCTGACCGTCGGCTCGCCCTACCTGGTCGAGATCCACGGGGTCGACTATGAAGTGCCCTTCGATGAGTCGACCTTCGTGACGACGACCTTCGACGCCGGCGACGGGGGCGATAGCATCCGCGTGCTGGGTGACGACGGCGACGACACTGCCGCTCTCAATATGGCGACCCTCTCCGGTACTGTCTCCGGTCCGAGCTTCGAAGTCGACTTCTCCAGCACGATTGCGATGGAATTTGACGGGCAGGACGGCCACGACGCAGCCAACATCCACGGGACAGACGCGGATAGCGAACTCCAGTTGGCGCCTTTCGAGGCGGCCTTGGCCGAAGGGCCGGTCCACGCTGCCGTCCTGAATGCCGAAGAGATCGCAATTGACGCGGCCGGAGGCGACGACGATGTCGTCTTCGACGGAGGCTCGAAAGACGACCGGCTCGACCTCTTTCCCACGTCCGGATTGTATCGGGAGTACGTGCCGGCGGGCGAAGTCCGCGATCCGACCTACGCGATCAGTGCCGATCACATCGAGTCGAACTATGCGACCAGCGGTGGCGGGATCGATCGCGTCTTCATGCGCGATACGCCCGGCAACGAGACGTTCATGGCCGGCCTGGGACTCGTCAAATATGAGGGTCCGGGTTACGCCCACGAAATCCACGGATTCCGCGAGGTCCACGCCTACGGGCTGAACGGAGGGGTCGACCTCGCCACGGTCTACGATACGACCGACAACGACAAGTTCAAAGGGAAAGAGGACTACGGGATCATGCGGGGCGGCGGATTCTACTTCCGCGCCAAAGGCTTCGAAAGCGTGGCGGCAACAGCCCTGTATGGCGGCAACGATACGGCCGTGCTGTTCGACACCGCCGGGGGCGACCTGCTTACCGCTTCCTACGAATCAGCCACCGTCACCAACCACACTTCGTATACGCGGATTGCGACGGGGTTCGACCACCTGATCGCCTACGCCTCCGGCGGCTACGACATCGCCCGGTTGCAGGACTCCCCCGGGCGCGACGAGTTCCGCGGCCGCAGCCACAAGGTCACATTCCGCAGTCGCGACGACAACGCCCTCGACCTGACCGTCCGCGCGTTCGACGAAGTCCATGCCGAAGCCGTTCACGGCGGCGACGACATCGGTAAGATGCACGACACCCTTGGCGACGACCTTTTGACCGGTACCGGCAACAGGGCGAGCATGTCGATCGACAACGGGGGCAGTCTCGACTTGCTCTACGAAGTCATTGCCTTCGAGACGGTGAAGGCCTACTGGACCACGGGCACCAACACGAACAACATCACGCCGCCGATCGACTACAACTTCATCGAGGTGTTTCTCTAAGGCTGGTTGACCGATCCCCCTCCCCTCCGGCAATCGTCCGCCCGCCGTCGACGGGAATGCAAACACCCGTCACATAGTCGTTCTGGAGCAGAAATAGCACGGTCCGGGCCACCGATTCGGGCGTACCCTCGCGTTTCAGCAGTGTCGCCGCCACGACCCTTCGGCGTTCGTCTTCCGATAAGTCTTCAGGTAGCATCACCGGGCCGGGAAGCACGGCATTCACGCGAACGGCCGGGTTCCTCGCGGCAAGTTCCACGGCCAAGTCGCGCGTCATCGTAGGGATGGCCCCTTTGGAAACAAAATAGGCCGCATAGCCCCGATAGGGCCGCACGCTCGCCCAGTCGCCGATCGCGACAATCGCGCCGCCTTGCTCCTGGCTCGCCATGATCAGCCCGCCCCGCCGGCAACAGAGAAACGTGCCGAGGGCGTTGATCTCGAAGTGCCGGCGAACGTCGTCTGCCGTCGTCTCTTCCAGGCCGCAAGGTTCCCAGATCGCCGCCGTGGTTACCAACGCGTCGAGACGCCCAAAACGGTTCATGTGCTCGTCAAAAAGCCTCTCCACCTCCGCTTCCCTGGAGACATCGGCCTGAAAACACGCGGCACTCCCCCCGCCGGCCTCGACTTCCGCCACCGTCTCCTCCGCCGCCGCACGGGAACTGTGATAGTGGAGGGCCACCGCATAGCCCTCCTGTGCCAACCATCGGGCCACCACGTTGCCGATGCGACGGCGCCCCGCGCCGGTGACGAGTGCGACAGGTTGGTTTTTTCGGGAGAGCATGGCAGTCGACCGTTGTTTCGGGGAGACAGAAAGGAGACCGGCAAATACCACATTCTAGGCACGTCGTCACCGGTGACAACGCAGCCCCCACGAACCTCGCTGGGGTTGTCACGACGCCGTGGGCTGCTACACTGGTAGTCAGATGGCAGCAGACAATCGCCCTGATGCCCGCGTGGAGCCGCTGTCAGTCCGTCGGACACTCGTGCCTTTTTTTGGTGGCTCCTTCGCTTCTGACCCGGCATGCTCGGCCGTCAACGAGCTCTCAACCCTCTCTATGGCCAACGACAAGCTTCGTCGTCAGCTCGCCTGGGAAGCTGCCAGGCTGATGTACACGCGTGAGGAGTCGGAGTATTTCCGCGCCAAATTGAAAGCCGCACGGCGGATCTGCTCCGGAGACGTCAAGCCTCGCGACCTGCCCAGCAATCGCGAAATCCGCGACCAGGTGCAGGCTTTCGCCCGCCTGCACGAAGGCCAACGGCGCACCGAGAATCTGCGAGACATGCGCCTGGAGGCCCTGCGGCTCATGCGGGTGTTGCGCACCTTTCGGCCGCGGCTCATCGGAAGCGTGATGACCGGGCATATCCGGCAAGGATCCGATATCGACCTCCACCTCTTTTCCGACAGCATCGAGGCCGTGGCTGCCGTGCTTGACGAAGAAGGAGTCTCCTACGAAATCGAGCGAAAACTGGTCCGCAAGCACGGCGAGGAACGCCTGTTCACGCACGTCCACGTCGACGACCGGTTCCCCTTCGAATTGACCGTCTATCCGGCCGGCAAGGCCCACTACGTGTTCAAGAGTTCCATCACCGGCAAGGCGATCGAGCGAGCCAGCATCGCCGAATTGGAGCAGATGCTCGCCCGCGAGTACCCCGAAGCGGTGCTCGACCAGACGGTCCTGGAGAACGAGTCTCGCGTCGATCCGTTCCAGATCTACGAGATGCTCCTCTTGCCGCTGGAACAGGTGAAAGAAAGCCGCGAGTATCATCCGGAAGGCGACGCACTGTACCACAGCCTGCAGGTTTTTGACCTGGCGCGGGACGAATTGCCCTACGACGAGGAGTTCCTTCTGGCGGCCCTCCTCCACGACGTGGGCAAAGCCATCGATCGCCGCGACCATACTACCGCCGGCCTGGAGGCCCTCGAAGGTCTGATCACCGAGCGGACGGCCTGGTTCATCGCCCACCACATCGAGGCACGCGATTACCTCGACGGAACCCTCGGTGCCCGCAACCGCCGCCGCTTGGAGGCCTCGCCCGATTTCGAGGAACTCGTGCTCCTGGCCGAATGCGATCGAGACGGGCGCGCGGTCGGAGTAGCGGCCCCCGACCTGCGGGAAGCCCTGGACTACTTGCGGGAACTGTCCCGCACGTGCGGAGCGTGAGGAACGGGAGCCCGGACGACTTCGAGGATGAACGTTTCAACCTGGCGCCAGGTACGTCAATCCACGTTATCCCACAGGCCTTCGTCGTAAACCAGTTCGAATTCGAGCGGATCGTCCTTCTCGAGCGTATCCTGGCTGCCGTTGTCGGTTGCGTAGAGCCGGACCCATTCGAAGGCCACGGCCTCGTAGAGCAGATCGAGTTCACCGTTGTTCCCGTACATGCTGGCCGAGTTGCCGCTTGCGTGCACGTAGTCGTTGAAGATCGTGTCGTGGAACTTGGCTCTGTCGAACCCGCCGTTCTTCGCCTCGAAGTGATATTCATCGAACTTGCGGGCCGTGATCTCGTAGGTCGGACGCGCATCGTCGCCGCCCCAAAGGATGATCTTGTTAGGCCGAGCCCGAGTGGTGTCGTCGTCCTCGGAATCCTCCAGATACGCAATGTCCGTGCCTTTGGAAGCGTAGGCGATGAGTGAGTCGTAGCCACTCACAGTCACGTCGTAGCCCGGGCCGGTCAACCGGCTCTCAGCCTTCTGTCCGAAGAATGTGTCGTTTCCCGTCGAGTCGAACAACCGAACGGTGTCCTTGCCGTCGGTCATGGCGGCCACAATCCGCTCGAAATTCTTGGCCCGATTGAAGTAGTCGCCGCCGCCGTACATCTTGCCGAAGAACTGGTCAGCCTTGGGCCAGTCGAATTTGAATTTGTCCGCCCCCGGTGAGTCTTCCATGTAGGCCACATCGCTACCGCCGTTCCTGGTGGTTGCATAGCCGTAGGTGACCATGAAATCAAAGGCTTCGAGGCTGAACGCGTCGCCCGCCAGCTTTCCATAACCCTTTCGCGCGACGAACTCGTCGTCACCAGGCGAGTCGTACATGAAGGCCATGTCGCCCTCCCCGCCGCTGTGGGCGGTGATCGCGGTCGTGTCGTTGACCGTGACCAGAAACCCGTTCTCGCCAAACGTCCCATGATCGGGGTACAATCGGGCAACCTCCGGGCCGGCTCCGCCGGTGAGCATGGCTGAATCATCACCCAAGCCGCCGTTGAATACGATCGTCTCATAGACCGTGTCGTCGAAATGGTATTCGACGCCTTTGATCGCAACGGTGTAGGATCCCGTCGCGGCAAACTCGAATGCGTCGGCGCCGTCGGTGCCGAAGACCTGGATTTCGGTGCCGGTGGTGGTGACGAGGTTGGCGATTGTCAGGGCGGCATCGGTCGAACTGCCTGCGATTCTGAGGAAGTAGGTCGCGCCGGCCTCGACCGCATGGTCGAGACGTTCCACGCCTTCCGTTGCCGAGGAAACGGCTAGCGCCGGCAACGCCTTCCCACTGTCGTAGAGACTGACTGCGGCCGAACCGGCAGCAGCCGACGCAATCGCTGTCAACTGGCCGCTCCGGGCGGCCGTCAATCGATACCAGATGTTGCCGTCCTGCAGAACCAACGGAGAAAGCTGAGTGAAGTCGACGGTTCCCAAGTCAATCGGTTCCGGTTGTGTGACTGTAATCAAGGCCGTGGCCGTATCACTGGCTCCGTCGTCGTCGGTCACCAGTAGCCCCACCGTAATCGTCTGCGGCGCGTCGACCCCGGCAGCGGAAAATGCGGGCGCAATGCCTGTTGCGTCGTCGTACTGGCCGTCGCCGTCGAAGTCCCAGGCGTAGGTCAACGTGGTGTTGTCGGGTTGTTCGTTGTCCGAAGATCCGGACGCGTCGAGTTGCACCGCACCTCCCTCCGGCACGGTGTAGGGGCCGTTCGCGTCGGCCAGGGGCGGGGAGTTGGTGCCGCCCTCGACAGTGACAACTGCGTCGGGCGTGTCAGGGGGGAGTTCCGAATGTCCAACGTTGTCGGTGGCGATGCTGTAGAAGCGGTACTGACGGCCCGGGACGCCTACATAAATCGCCTCGGTGTCGGCGGTGTCATCCAGCCAGATTTGAAAGGGCCCGTTGTCAACGGACACGTAAACATCATAGCCGGCGATGCCGCTGCCACCAGCGTCGTCCAGACCGTTCCATCGGATGGTGAGGACTTCGTCGGTCGTGGTTGAGGGAAGCTTTTCGACCCGGCTTTCCGGCCCGGCGGCGTCGATGGTATTGATCCACGGGGCCGGTTCAGCCGGCTCGACAGTGGGATCCACTTTCGGCGCCGGGTGGTCGTAGATATCGCCGGCGAAGTCAAACTCGACGTAAGCGAGGTTGGTCAGTTGCGTGCCCGATGCCAATCCTCCAACCGGATCCACGGCATACTCGATCCAACCGATCTCGAAACCGGTCTCAGGATTGTAGGGCGGCAGGAAGCCGGCCATCGGATCTTCGGGCCACTCGCCCGTTTCGGGGTCGATGCAATGGAACCAGAAGACGAGCGTGTTCTCGTCGATGTCTCCGTTGTTGGCGAAGCCGGAAACTTCCATGCCCAGGCCGGCCCTGACTTCGACGGCAATGTTCATCTCAGGCATGCAGTCGATTCGCGTATTGACCACCTGGCCGCTGGCAACTTCGAAGTCCCAGTTCAGGAACCCTGCGCGGGTGATCTCCAGAGAGTTGATATCGAAGACAGCAGGGTCGAGACGGTCGATAATGATCGCGTCCTGGGTGGGCACCTTGGCGTCGGGTTTGTTCCAGAATTCGACGCGGTAGCCCAACGTCTCGTCAGCGGGGATATAGCGCACTTCGCTCCCTTCGGGAGTGCCGGGCACATCATAACCGGCCGGACCGAATTTGTCTTCCGGCGTGTAGGAAGTTCTGATTTTCGTGTGGGCCACGTCTTGCGGGTGACTCTTCGGATCGGGATCAGGCATCCCAAACAGTTCGCGGACAGAGTAGATGGTCTGGCCCTGCTCGTGCCAGTACTCAACCCGCTCGCGCAGCATGGTCGCATAGTCGCCCCAGGTATCACCGATCTCGGCCTGAAGCTGGGCAAGGAGTACGGCCCAATCTTCGGGGGACATATCCGGCGGGCGGACATCGTCTTCAAACTCCTGCCAGTCGATCAGGATGTTCGAACCATCGTTCGGTACTGCGCCGACAGACGACAACGTAACCTTGACCTGGTCACCCGCCAGCGGAAGACGTAATTGCACAACAATCGACTCCGTTTGTCCCGGTCTCAGGATCGTGGGCATCCCCTCGGAACTCAGGCCCATGAAGTGAAAATCCGGTCCCTCGATCCAATCGTTGCCCGACGGCAGCTTCCAGGCAGTGTCGTCGAGTCCGCTGTCGAGTGTGAGGATGGGAGCCGCAATATCGAGCTTCCCGGTGTTCGTGTATTCAATGCGGCATTCGATCACGCGTCCCGGGCGTGCAATCGCCGGCATGGAGAGCCTCGCGGTAAAAAGCAGGTTGCTCCGGTTCACAATCCGGACCGCGTCCGACAAGGTTGCTGATGCCGGGGCGGGATTCGTCACCACGACGTCGTAGACCCCGTGCGAGGCCGATGCGCCGGCCAGATCGAACGTGGCGAACAGCCTGGTCGAGTCGTCATAATACTCGTCGCCTTCGATCACGGTCTGATCGGGAGCAATCAGTTGAACTTGTGCATCGGGGTGGAAACCGTCACCGAGAATCCGAATAGTAACCGTCCCTCCGTTGCCGACTTCGTCCGGTGTGACCTGGCGAATGTTCAGCGTGGTCAGATCGGCGGAGAGCGTGTACGAGCCGGAGCCGCCCTCCACGCCCAGGTAGTACGTGTCCGCCACGGGCTCCAAGAGGCGAAGCTCCTGGTCGGCCTGATTGGGAATGTTGCCCGTCGCGTCGTAGCTGGAGAGCGTTGGCGGCAGACCGCGACGAAGATAAAGCGCCGCACGTCCTGCGTCACCGTCTAGGGTGAACAGAACCGTGCGACCCGGCTCGGCATCGAAACGGTAATAGTCCCATTGGCCTTGAGCAGCCGTCGACATAATCGGGGTGCCGACCGACAGAGCCGGTACGTCTACGGCGAGCACGCGAGCGGAGATACCCAAATTGTTCGTCTTAACCGCCTCTTTTTGGTTGCTTCCGACAAGCTGAGTGTGGACAAGAACGTATTTCGGCCCCGAGGTAGTCGGCACGGTGAGCGTGAGGTTCTCGGTGTAGTCAGCGCCGGCAGCCAGCGGCGTATTGTGATCGACGGTCGCCAGCAGTTCGTCGCCGCCTCCAAGGTACGCGTCGTCGGAGAGATAGACCAGATCCTGCCACGGGCCGGTGACTTCCACGACACCAGTGTTGCTCACGGTCCACTGGAGGTCAAACGTGTCGCCGGAGGCGACCACCTCGGGGTCCGGATTCGAAACGTAAGTCACGCCCAGATCACCCGCCGGGGTGCCTCCCTGCCGCTCATAGGCCCCCATGTCGACAAACGCGGGATAGCCCGTGCCCAGGTTGGGCATTCCCAGATCGTCATAGCGAGAACGACCCAGGAGATCTGCGGCCGGAGCCCGAATGCCGGTTCCTGAATCGATGGCCGGTGAACCTGCGGCGAGTTCGTAATTGCCATTCTCACGGTCCATGAACAGTGGATTGGCCGTGGTGTTTCCCTCTGCACTGAGGTCGGGCATGCCGGGGTCGCCGTTCCAGACGATCTCTTGCCCCGCCGGGTTGTGAAAGAGGGTGTTACAGACAACCACCGTCGGAGGATCACCTTGATGGCACATCCCTGTCTTGTTGAACGCGACAATGCAGTTCTCCAGTGTGAGGATCGAGCCACCGAGGTGAACGCCGGCACCGTACCAGCCGCTGTCTCCGAATCCGTTGCCGACGATTGTGCAGTTCTTGAACGTGTGCCGGGAATCGGCGCGCACGAAAACACCCGTCTTTGCATTGTTGGCAATCAGGCAGTTCTCCGCGATCACCTCGGCATAAGGGCTGTAGACATAGATTCCAAATCCACCGTCACGAAGTGTTGTGTTGTTCAGTACAGCACGGGCGCCCTCTGAGTCGGAATCTACAGCCCTTTGTGCATGCCGGACCTCCGTATGATCGAGTTTGATCGTCCCGGTGCTCATCACTCGGATGCCGGGCCACGCAGACGAGCCGGCGGACGAGGTGAACACGACTGGTATGTCGACCGTGCCTAGTGCGACCAGTTCACCGTTGACCGTTAAGCCGGCCCCTGCGGCGAACTTGAGCGTCACCCCAGCTTCGATCGTGAGTGTTGCCCCGGCATCGATCCGAAGCGTTTCGTCGAAGAGAAGCTCACCCGCGGTTGACGAAATGACCATGTCCTGGTCAATCGCGTTGGAACTGCTGCGAAGGACTGACCCGGTCCATGCGTCGTCGGCTTCTCCAGTCAGTCCGTTCTGGTTTTGGTCTAGCGCGTTGCCCCACTGGTCATAGATGCCGGTTCCAAGAGCGATGGAAACAGTTCCCAGACCGGTAACCGGTTCGAACATCACCTGCAGTGTCTGTTCATTGCACCACTCGTATCCCGTCACCGAAACTGCCCCGTCCGGGCCAGCCAACATTTCGATATCGGCAAGCGAGAACGAATCTTGAGCCATCGCCCTGCTGAAGACAATACTCAGATCAGTGAGTTGGTCATCTGGTGTTGATATTCCAATCGGTTCGTGCGATGTTACCATGGGTCCTGACAGCAGCCAGGACGCGACATACCGGTCGTCGTCCGATTCACCGGGCGTGTCGTCAAGATCCTGGTCCAGGAAGTCGCCTTCCGCATCTCGAACCGTCGGCATGACGATCAGTTGATATTCCCCCGGCCGGCCGATCGGATCGAATCGGACGGCATACTCGCTCCAACCGTTTCCTTCTCGCATCCGCGATACACTCGTGATGGGCACGGCTCCGTCCGGTCCAAGCAGCGCCAGGTCGTCTGGAGACAAGGTGGTTGTTTCGCGATCAAAGCTGAGCATCAGTTCCGTTTGACCCGGTAGCAACTGACCTCGCGGCACGTGCGAGATGACAGCAAACTGTTCCGGAAGAGACTCGCACGCTCCGATATCAACGGCCCCGCCAAGGACTCGAGGTTTCCCGGCCAGGTCGGTCGGCAAAGGTTCGGAAGAGTTGCCATCGCGATCGAGATCGAGGGTATCAGGACTCAAAAGGTCGTTGTTGCCCGCGTCGATTGCAGGGCTGCCAATCAAGGGATACTGGCCCCACAGGCCGTTCTCAAACTGGGTCCACTCGCTCAACAACGGGTCAACGCCAATCAGGTTATTGAAACCGAAAAACGTACCATCGAACTGGCCGAGATCCGGCCCATCCGGAGAGGTGTTTTCAGCCACAATCGTGTTGTTCAACTCACAGACTGAATAGTCATTGAAGATCCCGCCGCCACTCTCGGCCGCTGAGTTACTCGAAAGCGTGCAGTTGGTGAGTCGCAGCGTGCCGACGAAGTAGATCCCGCCGCCCAAGTAGCCAGCCGAGTTGCCCGAGAGTGCGCAGTTCGTGAGTGTCAGAGTGCCGAGGTCAGGGTAATCGACACCGTAGGAGTTGTAGAAGCTGATCGCACCACCGATGTCTGCCGAGTTGTCCGACAACGTGCAGTTCGTGAGCGTCAGAGTGTGAGTGCCGTCCTCATTAACCCAGAATTCAATCCCGCCTCCATAGCCCATGTACCCAGCCGAGTTGCCTGACAGCGTGCTATTTATGATCGTCACAATGCCGTTGACGCTGTCGATTCCGCCGCCGCTACCATACTCGCCGGTCGAGTTGTTCTCCGAGATTGTGGAATTGGTGATCGTCAGCGTCCCGGAGTTGAAGACTGCGCCACCGCCGCCCTCGTATCCAGCCGAGTTGTTACGCGAGAGTGTGGAGTTCGTGACCGTCAACGTCCCGGAGGTGAAGATTCCACCGCCGTATTCGCCAGCCGAGTTATCCGAAACCGTGCAGTTCGTGAGCGTTAACGCGCCATAACCGCAAATCCCACCGCCAAAGCTATTATTGGAACCATCCGCGTTCCCGCCGCTGATCGAAATGCCGTCAACTGCGGCTTTGGTGTTCACGCCACAATAGACGACCGTATAGGCGTTGTCCGAATTGTCATCTGGGGTGCCGAGGTCGCCGGATAGGCTGGTCACATGAATCGACCAGTCGCGACCGTTGAGCGTAGTTTCGATACCAGCGAAACCGCCGTAGAGAGTTACGCCATCCAGCAACGAATAGGAGGCGGAGCGGACATCGCCGCTTTCCCGAAGTGCGGAGGGAGTATATGTCCCTTCGACAATCCAGATCGCGTCGACATCGTTGGCGCCGTCCGCGTCGCCGTTGCGTGCGGCTGCATCAGAGAGCGCTGGTTGCAGGTCGTTGTAGGCGGTTTCCCAAGCCAGCCCGTCGCCCCCGTCCGGCGCATCGGCATCGACGTGAAGCGCCATCGCCAGCAACCGCCGGTCTTCGAGCGGTTCCAGTCGCAGAGATCGGGAGAACAGTCCGCCTCGCGATGTTTTTTTCTGTGAAGCCCGAAGATTGCTTCGTCTGAAGAAACTGCGCGACTCCTGACGCTTACTGGATCGGTCACGGACTTGAAAGAACATGGTCATATCCCCATTTCACACAACGGCGTTGCAGCACTTATCAGACCAGCGATCATCGCCGGCGCAATATCGAGCGACATGCAGGCAATAAGAGACGTCGAGTCTGCTCTGCTCAGAACTCGAACAGTGAGAAGGAAGACCCTGAAGCTCAAGCCACCAGCAGTAGTTGCAGTGCATTTGTGTAACAATCGTCTTCCAGGTCTTGTTCATCGGGATTTGCGGAATCAACTCCATTGGGGGGTCGCACGGCGATCTCCCTTTTCTCAATTCTGCGAATCGCGAGCTGGGAAATCCTCTCTGGATATCGCCGAGTGGAACGCGAGGATCTCTAACATTGCGTCCACCTACTCCAGTGCGAAAGCTGCTTCTCACCCGACATCGCCCCTCCAATTTTTTCTTGCGATTCGAAACGATGGCCACCACAATGCCTTGTAGACTCGGGGGTGGAAGTCCCACGCTTGGAGGGTATACTAGCCCTTGGGGAGAATGTTCCCTTTCCGGTCCGATCTCGTCTTTTCTCGGGGGATCTCGCGAGAACATAGCAATGGCAACGGGCAACAACCCTAAGCGGCCGGAGCTGACCGCTTCGGAACTGAGCCAGATCGACGCGGTGTGCGATCGCTTCGAGTCGGCCTGGGAATCCGGCCGTGCGCCTGAGATTGCCCCCTATCTGGCGGGGATTGAAGAACCGTTGCGCTCCCGGCTGCGGAAGGAGCTGGAAGCGGTTTCGGCCGAACGGAAGGGGCGGCGTGCCCAGGTGATGGACCTGGAGCGATTCGCCCGACTGCTGTTACGCAGCGGGCTGATGACGGCCGAACAGCTCGAGCCGTTTCTGGATAAGCAGCCCAAAGATGCCCAGGCGCTCGCGCGGGAGCTGTTCCGGTCGCAGAAACTGACCGAGTATCAGGCGAAGACCATTCTTCGGGGCAAGACCAAGGAACTGGTCTTCGGCGACTACGTCGTTCTCGTCACCAACGACAGTCTCATCCATGTGATCGACTCTGAGGGAAAGGTGCGCAGCCACAGCCTGACTCACGGACTCCCCGCCGGCGAGCCCGTGGTCGACGGCGCCCATTGGCTCCTGGCCTCCTCCGAGGGAACGGTGTGGCGAATCGACCCCGCCAGCGGCGAGGAGCTTGCCAGTCTCGATACGGGTCTGGCGTTGGGATCGGGCCTTGCCGATTATGGACGCCGGCTGTTGGCGGCGGGGCACGACGGTACGCTCTACGTGATCGAGAAACCCTGATTGCCGGCACGAAGACCATGGCGTTAAGCGATCGACAAGACAAGGACCGACCTGCGTGCCTTCCGCCGCGACTCGTTGCCGGGTTGGTGCGGCTGGTTGGCGGGATGCTCGTCGTGCTCGGAACTGCCTCGATAGCTTGGGCACAGACGCCGCTCTACGAACGGCGCCCCTTCGACCGGATCACCTTGGACGACGCCAATAAGAACTTGGTGCTCGACGTTCTGCCGCTCAACAAGCAGTTTCCCGACCGCAAATTGCCCGAGAAGTTGCCGACAACCGGGAAGATGGTCGTGGAACCGATCAACGAACCGGGTACCGAGTACGAGTGTTTCTGGCGCAGCG
>Ga0209510_1003599_pt1 | contig 14359 bp, 6 predicted proteins | sample BiotimSIPDNA_FD_185749 | JGI IMG/M metagenome (GOLD analysis project Ga0209510, IMG submission 185749) | Anaerobic biogas reactor microbial communites from Washington, USA - Biogas_R1 time_0 SIP DNA (SPAdes) (version 2) | ecosystem: Engineered > Bioreactor > Anaerobic > Unclassified | place... | reverse complement strand
TATTACAAATTTACAAAGATTTTGCCACATAGGCAAACTTCTATACCTTTTTGTTTTAGGTAGTTACGTTATATTTTGCTAACTTGCGAAACTTGAATACATTATTTAATTAGATTCGTATCTCTTTATCTTATGCTTGCAAAGTTAAAACGTTTTTGTGACATAAACAAGATTTTGTGTTATATTACTTTCATCAGTGTTTGCAAGTAAAGCAGAAAGAGGGCGTGCCATCACGGCGCACCCCCTTTCTCTTACAATTAGGTAATATGTTATGAAGTCTGTTTACTTCTGAATCATCTTACGACCGTCCTTGATGACGATGCCACGGTAGGAAGCATCAACCTTCTGACCTGCGAGGTTGTAGGTTGCACCCTTCTTAACCTGATTAGCATTAGCATCAACAATGCCTGTAGCACGATTCTTGAAGATGTCGCCAGAGAGATACTTGAGTTGGAAGTCATCGAAGATTAACCAGTCTTCGGAGATCGTAACGTTCTTGCGGAGACCTATTTCGATTGTTTCGTCTTCCTTCACCTCGAAGCGTACCTTGTTGAGGTAAACATTTGGGAATTGCTTCCAGCACTGGTAGAAACCGTACATAGATGCTGGGTAGCAGTAAGTTGTACCATCCACTTCAACTTGAGTGTCGAATGGATATGAGCCAAGTGCCACGTGAGTCCACTTAGTGACAGATGGAATGTCTTCACCTTCACCTTCAGGTGCAGATGTTGTCATCTCTGTTTCGTAAGGTTCATTATTGTTTTCCTCATCATACTCGAAGGCTGTAGCCACGCGTGTGAAGGTAGGAGTAGTGTTCTTTAGAGCTTCGATACCCTTTACATACGATGCAAAATCATTGCCGAGAGAAGTCTTCACGAAGAGTTCTGCATTATGGTTTGCCCAATTCTCTTCGCCACCTGCTTCGTTGTAAGCCTTCACGAGATCGGCAGTAACTGCAGTGTTGTCACGGTAGAGAGCGTAGCAAGAAAGTTCGTAGATACCTGCTGGCATGCCGATGAGTTTCTGTGAGAAAGAACCATTGCCTTGATTCCAAATCTCCACGTTGCCACGAGAGTATTCGTTGGTCTGAGAGGAGATGGTAGATGTCCAGCCTGTAGTAGTACCTTTATCCCACTGAGATTGGTTGCCTGCTTCGAATGTTGGGTTCACAATGAGTGATGTAACATCTACTGGTGATGCTTCTGTAGCATCGGCTGCACCGAGAGCGGTCAATGTAGCGACCTTGATTGGACGTGCAAGATCAGAGATGTAAGATGTGAGTTGCTCAACAGTCTGCATTTTCTGAGAGATGGCTGCTTTCTGGTCAGCGAGAGTCTGCTTGATGTCAGCATCGTCATACTTCTGAGCATCAACATAAGCATTAATGTATTCTTTATACTTGTTGGCAGTCTTCACAGCAGCGTCGATGAGCTTGTAGGTGTCATTCTCACCTTCTCCAAGTTTGGATGCATAATTAAGTGCTGGTGTTACCATATCTTCTGCTGCAGGATTGTCAGCGACAATTGCAGTGTAGGTGTCAATGGCATTGAACTTCTTCATCTCAATGGTTGCAGCATTGATATAAGTGCGTGCACTGTTGAGATAGCCGCGATATGTCTCAAACATTGCTGTTCCTTCGATAGGAAGTACACATTTGGCAATCTGCTCTTCTACATAAGCCTTGTCACCCTTGAATGTGAGGACTTCTGCTGCCTTCTTCACTTCCTCGATGTCTTCAGCAATTAGGTTGTTCACAGGAGGTTCTTCTCCGTAGAAGAAGAGGCGGAAGCCTGTGTAGTTTGCAACCATTGATGACTGACCACCAATAAGAAGCTGTCCGTCTGGCACATGGATGATACCTGTCTTGTGCTCTACGTAAGCGTATGGACGCTGCTCATTCCATCCGTATTCAGCAGAGTTTGGATATTCAGAGTCAGGCTGACCTACTGGTGAGGTTACTGTTTCGCCCAAAGAGTTTGTTGCAAAGATGTTGTGATACTCTCCATTCCAGTTGTCGCCATTACCGCGGAGGAGGGCTTTGAGGCTATAATAACCAGAGGGAAGACCTAACACATTCTGGCAAATCTGTTCAGAACCAGAACCGAATGCGTTGCTGTGCCAACCGTCACAAGCACCAACCAGACCTGCCTGGTAGTAGAGAACCATACCTGTAATGTGAGCATCTGTGAAGTCCATATTCTCATACCACTGGTTCTTCACGGTCTTGTCTATATAAATAGTAACGTCAGATGCGATGTCTGTACGATCTTCCTTTTTGCTGCTGTAGTTGCCAGGACCACCGAGTGCACTGCGATCTTGCCATGTAGGCTCTTGGAGTGACCATGCGAGGTCGCCAGACTCTTCACCATAGACAGGTTCATATTCATCATTGACAAACCAAGGATGATTGATGACAGCAGTGAAGTCCTTTGCGCCATTCTCATCAGCCTCCTGAGTGTCGAGGTAATCACCACGAGCCTTTGCCAGTTTAGCAAATTCTGCCTGACAGAATTCCATTGGACGGTCTTCTTCGTCAAACAATGCCTTTGAATTAATCTCGCTGATGATAGCATTGAGATTAGCTATGAAGTCAGACAAGCCAGGATGTTCAGAGTTCTCAGAGAGTTTCTTTGACTTGCCGATAAGGAAGTCAAGATGACCGAGGAACTGGAGGTTTTCTTCATAGTATTCAATGAGGCGTGTTTCATTCTTGATGACCTTCATGTACTCATCAAGAGACTTTGAACTTTCAGCATCATTGTAGGCATCGTCTGAAGTCATGATGTCATCATCGACTGCTGATGCGATAGCCTGTACAAAGCTGTTGTTGAGGTACTTGAACTTTGAATTGGCAATTTTATTCTTGAGTGCTTCGAGTTCTTCCTTTTCTCTTGTGTACTCCTGCTGAGCAAACTTGATCTGCACATCTTCTGTAGGCTCTCCGTTGAAGATAATCTCCCAACCGCCCCAGCAGAGCCAGTCCTCTACGATGTAGTCTGTCTTTTTCAGACCTATCTTTACGTATGAATCTTCGGTGAGGAGAATGTCAAGCTCGTTCCAGTAATAACCTTTCTTGAAGTGCATAGATGCACCGAGGATACTGCTTGGATAGTAGAATGTCTTTTCTACATATTCTTCAGTCTCTTCATCATATTCGTCTGTGATTCTCTTGAAAGATCCATCCTTTCGCCAATCATCGCTTGGCCAAGTACAGAGGTTCTCGGTGCTTTCTGCACTACCCATGTGACGAATGGCCTTGCTAAAGTCTCGAACGACTTCAGAGTTAGGGTCAGAACTGCTAAGAATATCTGCATATACCCACGCATTCTTCTTATAAGAGTTTGTCTTGAGGTAGTTGCTGATACACTCACCTGTCTTTTGACCTGTTGCATCACGATAAATGGCCTGTACACGAATAGTGTAGTAGCCTGCTGGCATTTTAAGGACTTGGTGGAGTTCTGGCAGATCGTCTTCAATCTTACCATCACCATAGAAGCCTGCTGCAGTGTAGCCTTCACGTCCGTCATAAAGATTATCACCGTCGGTGATATAGTCAAACAGGAAATTGATACCTTGCCCCGTCCAATAGTTACCGAAGGTTCGGTTCTCTTTCACACTGCCATCGCCTTTCAGCGACCAAGGCTGACTGCTGTCGAAGTCTTTCATGCCTAACTGCCCTGCCACATTTACTCCTGTTGGTAGAGCGGATTCCTGTGCCCAGACTGCCATGGAGGCAACAAAGGCCAGAATCAAAGTGTAGAGTTTTCTCATAATAATTTAAATTAGTAAAAAAAGTTATGGTAGTTTGATAGATTGTTGTTTGGGTGGTAATGATGTTGTTTAGGTGGAAATCTGGAAACTGGTAGATTGTTTGGTTCCGCCCGTTTGGCAGACTTTTTTATCTTGATGTTCGTGGCAAAGGTCGTGAAAAGTATAGAGAAAAGATATAACAGATGTAACATAAACTGTCAAATATGATACATTTCAAAAAAAAGAATTGTGTTTCAAAACCGATATAACCCCTTTGTTTATGGGCTGTTTGATGGACAAAAGCAAGTGTGCATCAGGCGATTGGGCCTAATGCACACTTTAAGAAATTAAAAAATGTTACATTTGTTGCACTTGTGAATAGATGTAAAAGGTTAGGCAATTACATCTGTTGATGAACGCAAATGGAATGCTTAGAATCTGAAATCGACTCCAAATCGTACACCATTCTTCTGGAGTTTGTCACCTCCATAGATATCTGGATGGTCGTAGTAGTTGAGACGGCGTACGTACTGTATAGAGAAAATCTTGAAGATGTTGCTAACGCCTACAGTGAATTCCATGTATGGCTTGCTGCCCATAGCAAAGGAGGATTGATTTTGATAAGCATCACGGTAGGGGAATTTGAGCAGTTCGTTGTCGTTAGGACGCTTCATGGGGTCGTTGCGCTCAGTGAGGTGTCCGTAGAGCATCTTGAAGCCTACGAATTCACGCAACTTCATCTTTTTGAGAAGAGGGACTCGGTTGAGCACCTTTCCGTCGAGATCCCAGTTGAGGAGTAGTGAGGCATAGCGGTCATTGAGGAACTCCATGTTGCGAAGCATGTTGAATGACCAACTGTTGAACTGGGTGAAGTAGGAGAGATTGGATTGTGGTGTGAAGAGCATAGGGAATGGCACTTTATTCCACTGCACACCTCCTTTGAGATAAACCTCGATACTGCCACATGCGGCTGGAAGCCAGAACTTCTTGAAGACAGTTGCCTCGGTCATGTTATAGTTGTATTGCCCACCCATGAAGCCATGAAGACCCAAAGTATGCTCGAGTGTGAACACTGGAGCGTCCTTGTTGATGGCTTGACGCTGTTGTTTGCTGTTGATAAAGGTCTCATGAGGAGCAAAGCGGAAACCAAACTTCATGTCGCTTGTCTTGATATGAGGTAGTAGTGTCTGGTCTGCATTGTGCATGTATTCAAGTTTGCCTGTAGGCGTAAGTTTCGAGTGGTCCAATGCCACAGACCATGTCATGTGGTTGTCTGTCTCATACTGATATTTGATGTTGAGATCGTTTACATACATCATCTGATCGACCTTGCTGGATTTGAAAGAACTGTACATGTTATCCTTGATAGTACCTGCAAACTTATCGACTGGTGACATGTCATCATACATGTATGATGCGATGATGGAACGACGAGGAAACTCATGAGCCATATACTTCTTCTTGTTGAAAGAATACTCTGTCTCAATCTTGTATTTGGACTTTCTGTCTTTAGAGCCATAGGCATAATAGCCACGGAGGAAGAGGTGTGGATTAAGATTACCAGTGGTCTGGAAACTTGCCTGATAGCGCATGCCGTCCACATAGTTGTGAGATACGATAGAGTTGAGCGGAATGAAGTCTATCTTGTTTGGCTTCTTGGTCAATTCAATAGAATTCTCGACCGCTGCTGTGAGAAGGAATTTCCAGAAGCCACCCAAATCTTCATTAATCATATCTACAGACTTTCCGAGGTTGCTCTCCGTGTTGGTTAGTTTGATTGGACGGACAGAAGCCCAATATGTGGAATCCTTGAACTCTGCATCATGCATGACCTTGGCTATTTGTGGGGACTTGAAAGCCTTGGCATCAGTGATGGGCGAGAAGTCGTAGTTGGAATAACTGGAGTAGCGTTGGCATTGGAGTTTGAGCGCTCCATAGAGTCCGCTAAGTTCCACAATCATATCGTCTATCTTCAACACACGCTCGCCTGTTGGCAAGGTCATGAAATCTTGTATCACCATGAGATTGTCCACGTAATTGACGCCAGAGTTATTCGGGATGTTGAGCACGGCGCGTTTGATTTGATTGAGGTTATCATCAGTGATGAAGAGGTGCCCAGAGAAACCAAAGTCTTGCGTATTGTTAGGAAGGAAAACCACGTCTATGCAACGCTCGTCTTCCACCATGAGTGTGTCTTTGATATAATAGCGGTAGAATCCGATAGCCTCCGAACTTGAGATGGGGCTAATGAAAGGGTGCTGGAGCAGACGCACATTATCCTTGTAGATGTCCACATCTGTGAAAATGTCCTTAATATAAGTTGTGAAGAACTCGCCAGATGAAAGCATAGAGTTGAAGCCATCGCTTCTCTTCGCATGAATGATGGTCTTTGTGGTCTTGGGGCTCTTGCGGTAGTTTTCCTCGTAAGTAGTCTCATCCACCATGATAGGGATAATCAGTTTACCAGTTTCGGGGCAAACCTCTGCAAGTGAACTCTTCTTCACGTCATTGTAAGAGAAGGTGTGTTTCTCATATTTGTCAAAACGGTAGAAGTCCTTCTCCTTGATGTCACTCAAATGCTTGTTGGCAATCACCTTGCGCATGAGATCTACTGCAGGGTTGTTCTTGCGAGAATAATGATGCTTGGTCTTCCTCACGACGACCTCGTTCAGAAGAATGTCGTCCGAGTATAACTTGATGGTACTGTGAATTTCTTTCTGCCCACGATTGACTGTGACCGTGACGGGCTTGTAACCCATGAAAGACACTTCAAACTTGTTGTAGTTGTCGAGAATAGGCAACACAAAGTTTCCATCCATGTCAGAGGCTCTTCCCTCAGATGTTCCGATGTACTTGACCACAGCGAAAGGGATGGGCTGGCCATCTGCTGCGTCAATCACCTGACCGTAAAACTGCGCCTTCAGCACAACGGTGCAAACGATGAAAGATAGGAGTAGGAGTGTTCTGCGCATTGTTTTTTCTTTGATTAATAAAAATGTGACTCATAGATAAGAGTTCATGTTTCAAAAGAAAACATGACCTCACACCTATGAGTCACGAAATATGTTGAATGATTCTTTTAGTCAGAAATCAAGCAGGTGCCTGTCATCTCCTTAGGCTGTTCGAGACCCATGATGTGGAGGATAGAAGGTGCTACATCGGCCAATACTCCATTCTTGACCTTAGCGTTCTTGTTCTCTGTCACATAGATGAATGGCACAGGGTTGAGCGAGTGAGCCGTGTTGGGTGTGTCGTCTGTATTGAGGGCATTGTCGGCATTTCCGTGGTCTGCAATGATGATAGTCTCATAACCATTTGCTTTGGCGGTCTCCACTGCCTCGTTCACACACTGGTCGATAGCCTTCACGGCAGCATCAATTGCGGTATAGACACCTGTGTGGCCTACCATGTCGCCGTTGGCGAAATTCACCACCACCCAGTCGTACTTGTTCTCCTTGAGAGCAGCCACGAGCTTGTCTTTCACTTCAAAAGCCGACATCTCGGGTTTGAGGTCATAGGTGGCAACCTTTGGAGAATTGACGAGAATGCGGTCTTCGCCTTCAAATGGGGTCTCACGACCACCGTTGAGGAAGAAAGTGACATGGGCGTATTTCTCTGTCTCGGCAGTGTGGAGTTGCTTGAGACCCTTAGAGGCGATATACTCACCGAGGGTGTTCTCCACATTCTCCTTGGGGAAGAGGATATGCACGCCTGTGAATGAAGCGTCGTATGGGGTCATGCAGTAGTACTGGAGACCTGGGATGGTCTTCATGCCCTGCTCTTCCATGTCCTGCTGGGTGAGCACAACTGTGAGTTCCTTTGCACGGTCATTGCGATAGTTGAAGAAAATCACCACATCGCCCTCTTTGATGCGACCATCCACATTGCAGTTGATGAGTGGCTCCATGAATTCGTCTGTATTCTTGTGCTCTTCTGTGTGAGAGTCGTAGCAGGACTGAACGCCTTCCACCATGTCTGCCACCTCACGCCCCTTGCCGTTCACAAGTTGGTCGTAAGCAACCTTGACGCGATCCCAACGCTTGTCGCGGTCCATCGCATAGAAACGGCCAATGATGGATGCGATAGCACCAGTGCCCACCTCGTCAATATGCTTCTGCAGGTCTGAGATGAAGCCCTTGCCCGATTTTGGGTCGGTGTCACGTCCGTCCATGAAGCAGTGCACATAGCAATTCTCCACGCCATAAGCCTTGGCAATATCAATGAGCTTGAGGATGTGGTCAAATGAAGAGTGAACGCCGCCAGTAGAAGTAAGTCCCATGAGGTGGACACTCTTGCCATTCTCCTTAGCATAAGAATAAGCAGATTTGACTTCTGGGTTCTCCATGATGGAGTTGTCTGCACAGGCACGGTTAATCTTCACCAAGTCCTGATAAACAATGCGTCCAGCACCGATATTGAGGTGTCCCACCTCCGAGTTGCCCATCTGTCCATCAGGAAGACCCACGTTCTCGCCTGAAGCCTGCAACTCTGAGTGAGGATAGTTTGCATTGAGATAATCCATGTAAGGTGTTGGCGTCTGGTAAATGACATCACCTTTTCCTTTGTCGCCGATTCCCCATCCGTCGAGAATCATCAATAGCGCTTTCTTTGCCATAATTAATAGTCTATTATATTATATGTATAATCCTGAACGAAAAGTGTCGCACACACTTTGCGCCTGCAAAGTTACAATAAAAAAACGTGATGTGAAGTATGTGAGGTGCTGAAATTTTATTTTAGGCATATCAGCAAGTCTGTTTTTCCCCTTTTCGCTCTTGCATCTTGTTTTTTTTGATGATGTTGTGGCAGGACAGGAATGTTGAAAAGTATGGCTTCCCTTCTTGTCCTTGCATCTCTTCATGTCTGCAAAGAAAAAGGTAGCGGAATTATCTAAGAACCGTCTCGAAGGCATATCGAAGGCATATCGAAGGCTCGCAGAAGCATGGGGAGGATAAGTTCGGTCGTAAAGATAAAACTCACGTTTGGATAAAAGACGGCACTTGTCCCAAACAGGGGAATTGTATGCTTATGCCAACAAGTGACCTCTCCATTGGGTTAGACCATCGAAAAAAAGATTCTCCTTTATTTCCCGCCTTGAAATATTTGTCAAACGTATCAATTATACAAAATAATTCTGTAACTTTGTCCTCAGAATGGAATTAATGACTCACATAGACATTCCTGCATCTGATTGGAAACTCTCCAGCGGCGCGAAGGTGTTGCTGGTAGGCTCGTGTTTTGCTGATGAGATGGGGCAGAAAATGCAACGGGGAGGATTTGAGGTGATGGTCAATCCGTTTGGCACACTCTACAATCCTGCCAGCATTGCTGCCAGTCTTCTGAGAAGCCTCAGCGAACGGGAGTACATGATGGATTCTCCTGAACTTGTGAGGGGAGAACAGGACCTTGTCTGGCACTCCTGGATGCACCACAGCACTTTCTCTTCAAGCGAGAAGGAGAAGTTGGTGGCTAAAATGAACAAGACAATGCACATAGTGGCGGATTTTCTGAGAGAGGCCGATGTGCTGATTGTCACGCTGGGCACTGCTTTCATCTATCGTCTGAAGAAAACAGGGGCATTAGTGGCAAACTGCCACAAGCAAAAAGACACTCTCTTCACACGAGAGCGCATGAGTGCCTACGACATTGCTGACCAGTGGCAGACGCTCCTCATGCTTTTGCATAGCGTCAATCCACAACTGAAGATACTTTTCACGGTGAGCCCAGTGCGCCACAAGCGGGATGGCTTTCATGCCAATCAGATTTCAAAGGGCATCCTGTTGCAGGCTGTGGACGAGATGGATGTGGATTATTTCCCATCCTACGAAATCATGATGGACGAACTTCGTGACTACCGCTTTTATGCAGATGACATGATCCATCCTTCCGCTCGGGCAGTGGAATATATCTGGCAGAGGTTTCAGGATGTTTTTTTTGACAACAAGACCAAGGACGCTGTGGCTAAAGCCACGAAAGAGTGGGCTCGCCTACAGCATCGAAATATTATCTTATGACTTACACGATTGATGAAATAGCGCAAGTGGTTGGTGCACAGCGCACGGGAACTGCCGAGACTAAGATTAACTGGCTGCTCATTGACAGCCGTAGTCTTTGTTTCCCCGAGGAAGCGCTCTTCTTTGCCTTGAAAACGGAGAAGAACGACGGGCATAAGTATATTGATGAACTATACCGCCGCGGGGTGAGAAACTTTGTGGTGGAGCACCTGCCTGCCTCTGGCATGGAGGGATCCAACTTCCTTGTGGTGAAATCCCCTCTGCAGGCCTTGCAGCAACTGGCAACCTATCATCGTGAGAGACTGAACATTCCTGTGATTGCCATCACAGGTTCGAATGGCAAGACAACCGTCAAGGAATGGCTCTACCAACTTTTGTCTCCAGACTATAATGTGTGTCGCTCGCCTCGCAGCTACAACAGTCAGGTAGGTGTGCCGTTGAGTGTGTGGCTTATCAACCAGCACAATGACCTCGCCATCATTGAGGCAGGCATCTCACAGATGGGAGAAATGTCAAGACTGGAGAGAATCATCAAGCCTACACTGGGGGTGATGACCAATCTCGGCACTGCTCATCAGGAGAACTTCATGAGTTATGACATCAAGTGTGCGGAGAAAATGCAACTATTCAAGGGCTGCAAGGTGGTGGTGTCAAACTCCGACAACCTGACTGTGCAGAAATGTATGGATACTCTTCCTATGGAAGTGCAACGGATGATGCTGAAAGTGAGAGGCGTGGAGAAGGAGGGCGATCATGCCACCATCCGTTTTGAATATGGCGGGAATGTGGGTCAATACACGATTCGCTTTATTGATGATGCTTCCATCGAAAATTCCATCACATGCTTCTCTACCGTATTGGCTCTTCACACAAGCATACCAATGGATGTGCTCTGCAAGAGAATGAGTCAGTTGGAACAGGTGGCAATGCGACTGGAGGTGAAGGATGGAAAGAATGGGTGCACACTCATTAATGACTCTTACAACTCGGATGTACAGTCGTTGGACATTGCGCTCGACTTTATGAGCCGCCGTCCTGAAACTCGCCAGCAGCACCGCACTCTTATCTTGAGTGACATTCTGCAAAGTGGCGAAACCCCCAGAAGCCTCTACTCTCGTGTGGCTCAGATGGCGATTTCCAGAGGGATAGAGAAGGTGATAGGCGTAGGAGAGGAACTCTGTGCCAATGCAGAGTATTTTCCCATGGAGCATTATATGTTTCATACGACAGAGGCACTCATCCGTAGTGATGTGTTTGCCCAGTTGCACAATGAGTTCATCCTCATCAAGGGTGCTCGTCAGTTCCGCTTTGACAGATTGAGCGACCTTCTGACATTAAAGGTGCATCAGACCATTCTTGAAGTGAATCTCAGTGCTTTGGTAAACAATGTGAGGCATTATCGACGATTCATGCACCCAGAGACCAAGATGGCGTGTATGGTGAAGGCAAGTGGCTATGGAGTAGGCTCTTTGGAGACGAGCAAGACGCTTCAGGACAATGGAGTGGACTATCTTGCTGTGGCTGTGGCTGACGAAGGGGTGGACCTTCGAGAGGCAGGCATCACGGCAAACATCATGATTATGAATCCTGAAACCACCTCATTCAAAATGCTCTTCGACTATCGCCTGGAGCCAGAGGTTTTTAGTTTTGACCTACTCGAACAACTCATTCATGCTGCGGAGAAAGAGGGCATCACGAACTTTCCTGTTCACATCAAGCTGGATACAGGCATGCATCGTCTGGGTTTTAACCCAGAAGAAGACATGCCGAGATTGATTGACCGCCTTCGCCGTCAAACCGCCTTAGTGCCTTGTTCTGTGTTCAGCCATTTTGTGGGTAGTGATGGCGATAAGTTTGACACCTTCTCTCGCCGTCAGTTTGAACGTTACGACAAGGCAAGTCGCCTGTTGCAGAAGGCCTATTCTCATAAGATCATCCGTCATATATGCAACTCTGCAGGTATTGAGCATTTTCCTGAATACCATTTGGACATGGTGCGTTTGGGGTTGGGGCTCTATGGCATAGATGCTCGAAATAATCATATTCTTAATAATGTGGCAACCTTGAAGACAACCATCTTGCAGATTCGCCATGTGCCTGCAGGAGACTCTGTGGGCTACTCTCGCAAGACAGTGCTTGAACGTGACAGCCGTATTGCTGCTATCCCTATTGGTTATGCAGACGGTCTGAATCGTCATCTGGGTAATCGTGGCTGTTACTGTTTGGTCAATGGCAAGAAGGCTTACTATGTGGGAAATATCTGCATGGACGTGTGTATGATTGATGTGACAGACATAGAGTGCAAGGAGGGTGACCAGGTGGAGATCTTTGGCGATCATTTGCCAGTCACAGTGTTGAGCGATGCGTTAGATACGATTCCTTATGAGGTGCTAACAGGTGTCAGCAACCGTGTGCAGAGGATCTATATCCAAGAGTAATATCAAAAAACACCCACTGAATCATACAACTCAATGATGATGCCTGTTTTATGAAACATCTTCTTTCCATATTATTATTGATGTGTGTGCAGTCAGCCACGGCACAGCGGCTTATTCCGCATGAAAGCCTACATCATTTGGAAGAACTTTCTTTGCCCGAAAGGGTGGAGCCTCTCCTCACTGATGGATGGTATCAGGATGCACCTAATAATAATATGTGTCCGCTGGACAAGGATGGCAATCGATGTCTGGTGGGTTGTGTGGCTACAGCGATGACTCAGGTGATGCATTATTGGCAGTGGCCTTTGCAGGGAACGGGGTCTCATGAATATACAGATGAAAAGGGATGTGGGCAAACACTTTCGTCAAATTTCTCCCAACACAAATATGACTGGTCTCAAGTGCTGGATTTCTATCGTGAGGGTGAATATTCTCAACAGCAGGCCAATGCCATTGCGCAGGTGAGCAGTGATTGTGGCATTGCTGTCAATATGCGATATGGTTCAGTGACGAGTGGTGCTCATACGGTCTATCAGCCTCTTGCATTGGTCAGATACTTTGACTATGACCCTGGTGCTCAGATCTATTTCCGTGATTTCTATTCACTGGAGGAAATCACCCTAATGCTTAAGCAGGAACTGGCAGCAGGTCGCCCTGTGCTCATATCGGGAACAAACCATACGGGTGCTCATGCTTTTGTTTTGGATGGTTATGACGAGCAAGACCGCTTTCATCTCCATCTGGGCAATCCCAACAATGTAGGAGATGGATGGTCGAGTCTTCAGAACATGACACCCAGCCAGGAGGAGTGGTATGATGCTGACAGTCCTGAAAATGGTATGAGTGTACTTCAGATATTTGTGATGGGCATTGTACCATCCAATCATCCAGAAGCAAAGGGTGTGGAGAGGTACAATTTTGGTTTTCAGTATATCAGTGCTGTGAGAGAAAGGGAGGATGAGTGCCCTGTCTATACCCGTGAGCAGGTGAAGGTGACGGTTCACGACCTCTCCAACATGGGGTGGAACACTTTTAATGATTCTGTTGCCTTGATGCTCAAGAGGGATAACAGGATTGTATGCCCTCTTTATGTGTATGACCGAACCTTTCTGGTGGAAGAAATAGATGACACGACCTACAATGACACCATTTGCTTTGCCATTCCTCCCACTGTGGAGAGAGGGCTTTACACCATAGTGCCTATGTACCGCGACAATGCAGAGGATGGAGGGAAAGAATGGCGCGAGGCTCTCACTTCACCAAGCATTCCTAACTACTTGATTGCAGAAGTGCAAGACCAACAGGTAACCTTGAGCAGTGACACCCTTTCCACGGGTTATCTTACCATTGAGGACATTGATTTCCCCGACTTTATGATTCATGACACTTGCCCAGAGTATAGTATTACTTTCAAGAATCATCGTGCGGAGATGGCAGGTAGGTTTTATCTGGTGTTGGAGTGTATGGATGGTTCGGGAAAGACATTCATACTGCAAGCCCAAGGTCTCAGTTTGCAGAAGGATGAGGTCACCACCCGTCGTTTTCATAAGACGAAACTCTTCCTGAATAGGATTGGTGAGCAGTTCCGCTTGCGTGTGAGGTATCTTCCCTGCCTTTATAGCGATGATGGTAGAGCCATAGAGATGGAATTGCCAAGGGAAATCATCATCACTGTTCTTTCTGAGAACGAGATGGAGATTGCATCTAAAGAAAAAACATTCAATACTCAGAATTCAGAATTCAGTTAAATTGAAGACACAAAAAAAGACTTATAAATATTATGGACTTCTATCCAAAGTGAAATCGATTCGAATTTAACTGAATTCTGAATGTATGTAGTGACCATACCTTTGTATCGTCAATCGAAAAGAGGCTTCACTGATGACCCTTGCTGATCTTTACTGATGCCTCAGGTCGGTCTTTACTAATGATACGTGAGTTCGACGTAAGCCCTACGCAATGAGTCTGCTTTTGTCAATGATTTCAATGTTCATTTCCGGCTTCTTAGGCAGCAGGTTATAGGCAATAATCCCGGCGAACAAGTTTGTGGCGAAGTTGTCAATGGAGCGGTGTCTGGTATGCTCTATCTGACAGACATTCTTCAGCTCGTCATTCACCGTCTCAATAACCGAACGCTTCCTGAGCATGAGTTTGTCA
>Ga0209510_1003594_pt1 | contig 14382 bp, 8 predicted proteins | sample BiotimSIPDNA_FD_185749 | JGI IMG/M metagenome (GOLD analysis project Ga0209510, IMG submission 185749) | Anaerobic biogas reactor microbial communites from Washington, USA - Biogas_R1 time_0 SIP DNA (SPAdes) (version 2) | ecosystem: Engineered > Bioreactor > Anaerobic > Unclassified | place... | reverse complement strand
AAAAGCACGTTACATTGTTTTCCAGCGGCAAATTCGCCCTCTGTTTCAGGAAGAGTTTGGAATTTTAGTCAGGTCAAAGCCCTAAGGGGTTTCATAGGAGTCTTCGGTAGCGCCTTTACAAGGCGCCAGTTTTGGGGTATGCCTCCCCCCAGGCTAAAGCCTGGGGTTAAGCATGGTTAAGCGCCTACGGCGCAAAAAGATGTGGACGGTGTGGACATGGTGGACGGTGTGGACATGGCGGCCAGTGTAGTCCAAACTCACTCTCGTCCCTCGCCCCTTTCCTGAGACCGCTGCTCATCGGATTTCCGAATATCAATCAGTGACCGATTACTCGGATGGGGCGAATGGCGAATGCTCCCATTCAATGCGGTTGCAGAACAACAATTAGTTTATTGTGCGTTAAGTTGTTATAGTAACGGCCAGGTTGGCTGCGCTTTGTTGTCCAATCGCCCTGTTTTCAAGCGGGGCGGAAAAACCACGGGGATATTCATCATGATGTCTGGTCGCTGGATGATAGCCGCGATGGCGGTGTTGTTTGGATGCGTTCACTTGTCGTCTGCCAATTTGATTCACAATGGCAGCTTTGACGGCGAGGCGGCAGCTCAGGAATTCCGCACGAATGGCGGCAAATTCAGTGTGCATACCGAGGAGTTGACTTGGAATAAATGCGGTCGGCTTGAGATAGACCGCGTCGGTGAAAAGGATGGCGTCAAGACCCATTCTGCCGTTGTCTGGATCGGCTCCAATGGGACTGTGCCGGGCTTTGACGCTAAGCCGAATACCACTTATCGTTTTTCCATCGAGGTGCGCGGTGAAGTGGCTGGTCGGGCTAGCCTCAGCGCCAGGTGCTGGTATGGCGACAATATCTGGACTGATGGCCGGAGTGTCAGCACGAGTGTCGGCGGCTTTAAGGTGCAAAGCGGCTGGACGGTCTACAAAGGGACGTTCACGACCAGCCCGGATACTAAACGGGCGGCCTTGCAGTTGCAAATATGGGAAAGCACACAGTACGGGCCGCTGGCCTACAAGGTCGGCGACGGTATTCTTTTTGACAATATAGAGGTGGTGGAGGATAAGCGCGACCTGGGTATGGCTGCGGCCGCCAGCGACAGCCCGGCAGTCCGGAAACGCCGGGCTGGACGCACCGGGCGCTGCCAGGGCGCTATTGTCATAGACGGACAGCTTGACGAGGCCGACTGGCAGCAGGCGCCAGCCACTACCGACTTCCTGGCGCTTGGGAAAGATACTCCAGCTGCGGCTTCCACCACTGTCGCCATGCTTTCCGACGCGGAAAACATCTACCTCGGCATCCGTTGCCAGGAGCCGGACAAGGTCGCGGCGCAGCAGACGGCCAATGGCACGGTCATTTGGCGGGACGACGTGATTGAAGTGTTTTTCGGCCCATTGTCCAGCGATCGGCAGTTGAGCCAATTCGTCATTTGCGCTGGCGGCGGGCGCTACCAGGGCTATGGCAACGAAAGCACCCTGCCAGTGGATTATGCTGCCTGGGAGGGCAGGGCGAGCGTTAGCGACGGGTTCTGGCAGGCCGAATTGCGAATACCGTTCCGGTGCCTGGCCCAAACAGGCTTTGGCGCTGATGGCGATACGATTCCGTTCAATGTCTCTCGGCAGCGGCGCGCGGCTAAAGAGCTGTCGACCTGGTCCCGGCTGCGCGAATCGTTCCATGAAGTCGAGAATTTCGGCGTTCTGGCTCTGGTCGATTTCAATGCGGCCTTGACTAAGCTGACCGGCCAGGCTGGTGCTGATGTCGCTGATGCCGAGGCTTTTGCCCAGGCTTTGCATGACTATGACCAAAAGCAGCAGCAGGCGCGGTATGAGCGCCTGGCCAGTCGCAAATTTGCGGTGGCGCCAGTGCCGGTGACTGCCAATTTTGCGATTCCGTTTATCCCGGAAGAAGTGTTTTCGCCGGTTGACGAGATTACGGTCACGGCGGCGGTCAATGAATTGAAAGGCGTGCCCATAGCCCTGGCGAATTTGACCGACCTCCCTGCCGAATACCAGGTCATTTTGGAGACGAAAGGTCGCTATAATGGCAGCTGGGGCTTGGAGGGATTTCCGCCTGAGCAGTTCGTCATGCGCCAGGCCGTGCGCTTCAAGGACAGTGACGACGACCCCGGCAGCCTGCGGCTCGACCCCCTCCCAAAGATGAACCAGGCCAGCACGTTGATGGTTCTGCCCAAGGAGGCTGGTCTGGTCTGGTTGGACTTTGACACTACTGGCGTCGCCCCAGGGAGCTACGAAGGCCGCCTGCGCATCATCCCGCTCAGCGAGGTGGCCAAGTGGGAGTCGATCAAAGGCGCCTACTGGAACCGCAAGTACACCGGCGATATGCAGGACATCCCGTTTACGCTTGTCGTGCGCAATATCGTCCTGGATCGCGACCCGATCCTGCCCATGGGATTCTTCCAGGCAGCCGATAATGAACTCTGCTTTAAGATGATGATTGACATCGGCGTCCGCAACATCGGCCTGTCGCCGTGGTCGTTCCAGTTTCCGGTTGACGACAAGGGCGACATCATTCCAGACGGCGTCACCGAGAAGCTGCAACAGCAGGGCGCCATCGTGACCCAGCACGAGGAATGGGCCCGAAAATATGGCGTCTCCCTGACGTATTTCATTGGCTTCTCAGCGTATGATGCTTTTGGACAAGTCTATGGGCTGACCAGGAAGCCTGAAAAGAAAAAGCAGGTCTGGCCGCAGTGGATCAAGGCTCTGGAAGGCTATATGCGTTCTCTGGGCGTGGCGCCGGAACGCTATGTGATCGAGACTTGGGACGAACCGCATCCAGACAAATTTCCGGAATTGCTTGAGTCGCACCAGCTGGCCAAGGCCGGTTCAAGTCGGGTGCGCCTCTCGCTGACCTTGGGAGCGCATATCATGCCAGTTGATAAAATGGCCAGCCTGGCGCCTTATACCGACGAGTGGACGCTGTGGTCGGACGGCTATTTCCAACGGCCGGAGCATTTGCAGCTTATCCGCGAACAGCAGCAGCGCGGTGTTCTTATTCGCCACTATACGTGCGACACCAGCATGCGTTCGTCCCTGGCTCGCCGCTATCGGCGCAACAACTGGTTCGGCGAATACCATCGCCTGGACGGCAACGAGATGTTCCATTTCGCTGACACCTACGGCGGCCGCGGCGCGTCTGACTGGAAGGTCACGACCCGCGGCGGCATCGTCTACAAGCTGTTTGACGAATATATGCCGTCCATTCGCTACATGGCCTTGCGCCAGGGCATGACCGACGTCAAGTACTTGGCAGCGCTGCGGAAACTGGCGGCCGGCAATCCAGAGGCGCAGGCTTTCCTGGAGGCCGCGCCCCGGCGAGTGGTAGTCGACTTTGGCCATGACCCGGCTACGCCAGACATCGTCCGCGAGGAAGCCGTAGAACTTATTCTGAAATTGCAGGCAGGAAAGGCGAAGTAACCAGGGGCAGGTGCTGCGGAACTGGTGGCCAGCTATGTCGGCCTAGGCGTTCATCGCTTGCAATTCCCGGCCGGATGTCAGCGAAATTTGACTGGGAGCGATTTGCGCTATGCACACCACACCATCAAGCAGGAGGGTATCATTTATGACCAGGAATGTTCTTGCGCTTTGTTGTTTGTGCGCATGCGGGTTGCTGCCAATCAGGGCGGCGGACGCACCTGTCGCGGGAACCATGTTCTTCCAGGGCCAGGATGGCGTGGAGATAATAGCCATCCTGGATGCGCCCGCCCGCATGAAAGGCAACTTGTTCATAAATACCAGGCCGGACTATCCCATCAGGTTTAAGTTGCCGCCGGATTGGGAGGCATCCGTCAATGTTTTCCTGGTGCGTCGAGCCGGGGAATCGTATTTGATCGACGCTGGCAATGCGCCGGAAAGGGGTTCGCTGGCCGCCAAACTGGCCGCGCTCGGCGTTAAGCCGGAGCAAATTGACGCAGTGTTCATAACCCACATCCACCCGGATCATGTCGGCGGTCTCCTGTCTGGCGGGGCAGGTGCCGAGGGGGCCGCGCCGGCAGCGCAATTCCCCCGGGCGGCCTTGTATATCTCCCGCGTGGAATATGACGCCTGGAAGAATGACGCGAATCGTCAGGCCCTGGGGCGGTTCTTGCAGCCATACGCTAATCGCCTGCGGCTGTTTGCGTTTGGCGACCGGCTCCCCGGCGGCTTTACGGCGCGCTCGGCGGTCGGCCATACCCCCGGCCATACGCTCTATGCGCTGGGGCAGCTGTGGTTCATCGGCGACCTGGTGCATGCGGCAGAACACCAATTCCAGCATCCGGTTGTCTGTGCGCGCTATGACCTCGATCCAGCCCAGGCCGTCACGACCAGGATTGAGGTGATGACTGAGGCGGCTCGGCAGAACGCGGTTGTGCTCGGCGCACATATTCCCTTCCCAGGCATCGGTACCGTCGTTGGGCCGATGAACCTGGCCGGGGTCACTCGGCCTACCGAATGGAAGCATTTCCACTTCCTGCCAATCAAGGGCAATGAGCTGCCCTGATAGTTCGCCATGCGGCCACATCAGTCCTTGCTTTCGCCGGTTGTGGTGGCCAGCGGCTCTTTGGCGCTGACTTGGATAGCGTTTTTTTGGCTGGGAAGCAGGAAGCCCTCAACTAAGATGATGGCGGCAATGCCAGCGAGGGTGGCTGGCACCAGCCAGAAAGACGCCCGCAGGCCGTAGCGGTCGCCGACAACGCCCATCAGCCAGCTGAAGAAGCCGCAGCCGGGAATGCCTGCGCAGGACAGGAGCACGAAGATCATGGTGGAATCCAAGTGCGGCAGGCGGTCGGTGCAGTAGACTTGCGTTGTCGGCCAGAATGGCGCCACGCCTACGCCAGCCAGGAACAGACAAGGATATAAGGCATACAGGGCATGGGCGGGCGTGGAGAAATTCTCCGGTCGGATCAGCAGGATAGCCAGCGCGACCGGGATCGTGCCCAGCGCTGACCAGAGCAGCAAGTGCTTCAGGTGAGACTGCTTGACGAGCCATCCGGCTCCAGAACGCCCGCAGAACATGCCGGCCGCCAACAACGCTGTCCCAATGCCGCCAGCCCAGGCAGAGGCACCGAAGTTCAATTGGATGAAGCTAGCCGCCCAAAAGGTGAGGCAGAATTCACTGCCGCCATTTAGAAACATCACTATGAAAAAGCACCAGAATTTGGGCGTCCGGACAATGGCGATGACGCGTTGCCATACGACTGCTGCAGAAGTGGTTTCTTTTGCTTCCGGATATCGTTTGTCAGGATGCTCGCGCCACAAGAAAAGCAGGGCCGGGATGAGGGTAATCAGGCCGGTGACGCCGAGGACGATGCGCCAGGAAACTTGGCGCCCCAGGAGCGCTCCGCCAGCCAAGACAAAGACAAATAGGCCCACCGACCAGAAACTGTGCGCGGTGTTGACGTAACGGGCGCTTTCCTCAGGATGAAGAACCTGCACAAACGGCGTGGCAATGCCCTCAATCAAGCCTTCGCCAAGACCGGCTAACATCAGCAGCGGCAATAGGCATAGATAGTTGGGCGAAAAGGCCGTCAAGGCGATGCCGGCACCCATGAAGATCATGGCTGCGCCCATCAGCTTCCGCATGCCAAAGCGTCCAGCCGCAAAACCGCAGCCGGCCATGGCAATCACCATGGCGACGCTGCGGACGCCTTGCAAGAAGCCCCCAGCAGCCATGCCGCCAGACTCTAACGCAAAGTCAAGATCGCGCGCTAATTGCACCAGGCTCAAGGGAATGATGACCGAACAGCCAGCATAACACGCAAAAGACATAAACGCAGCTAAGTCATAGCGACCTAACTTGTACGGTCGTGAACGAGACATTGATATACCTGCAACAAGGCGCGTGATTAGAAGTAATAACCCAAAATGCCGATAGTCGATAAACTATAACCCGAAGCGGCAGGAATGCACCTAAGGGAAGGGGGAAAAGTAGAGGCGAGGGTCTGAATGCTGAATGGTGAATGGTGAACGCTGAAGGGCGAGATGAGTTTTGCGATGGTCGAGCTGTTTTATCCGCAGATGACGCTGATGACGCAGATTTTTTTTGGGGTGTGTTGCACGAGGAAACTAGCCTTGCCGCAGCAGAAACGCTCAAAGCGCGAAATTAAGGTAGCCGACGTCCACCCCGTCCACTATGTCCGCAGCTGGAAGCGCAAGGCATGGCCGCCCTGGGTAAGTTTCAGAAAAATTCGCAATTTTTTTTGAAGTCATGTTTAACTCTATGCAGTTCAGGTATTTAAGTGGTCATTTGGAGTCGTCTGAAAGGCTGTGGAAGGGTCTGTTAGGCTTTGCTTTTTTTTTGATGTGTAGTACCTTATATACGGTAGTGCAACAACGCCAATATGCTTTCTACTGTGTTCCCAAACAGTTGTTTGTGGAAGCCCCGTGAAGGCGCAGAATTTCCGGATTTGCCAGCAAGGAGGCACCCATGGCCGCCCGCCATTCGACGATTCCTGAACTTGTTCCGCAGCCGAAGAAGCTAAGCTTGACCGGAGGTGACAGCAATCTATCCATTGATGTGCGACTGTCAACCAGCAATGTGTCACCTCTGCAACGCAAAGCCATTCGTTCTATTTTGACGGATGTCGGCGTTCGGGTGGTGGCTAACAAGAAGACGTATGTTATAGAGGCCAGAGTCGAGGATGCGTCTGCCTTCGACTTGAGCGACGTTCCTGCTGCCAATCGTCGGGAGTATTATGAATTGACGATTCATGGCAGCAAGGTGACGGTTCGTGCGCCGGAGCAGGAAGGCACTGTCTGGGCCGCCCAGACGCTTGCGACCCTGTTCAAGAAGGTCATTGCTGGCGGTACGCTGCCGAATCTGTCTATTCGCGACTGGCCGTTCCTGCCGGTGCGCGGCGTTTTCGTTGAAAACAAATGGGGTTCTGACCGGATGACGCTCATTGATTGGTGCCAGACTATCGACCGCCTGTCAGCAGTCAAGATGAATACGATGGGCATTGGCCTGTACGGTTGCTGGGGGCACTGCCGCTATGAAGGCCCTGACAAGCCGACTGAATTTCTCATGGTGCCAGTTCCCGGTCGCGATGACTTGAAAACACCCCATACCTTGCGCTGGTTCTCACCTAAAGATAACCAGTGGTGCGAAGAGACCTACCTCGCCTCCTTCATCAACCAGGAAGACCTGCTGCGCAACGTCGTCGAATACGGTCGTGAGCGCGGCGTCACGGTCATTCCCTTTGTCAACAGCTTTGGACATAACACGTACTTTGCCCGCGTCATGCCGGAATTGTCCGCCAAGGATGCCAATGGCGATGCCAGTGGCGTCGGCTATTGCATCACCTCGCCGGAAACCCGCGAGTTTGTGGAGAAGTTCTACGAGGGGATCCTATCGCGCTATTTCTGCGGCAGGAATGGCGACGATAAAAGCATTGAGTATTTCCATATCCAGATGGACGAAGTCTGGCCCGACTACCCATGGCCTGACGAGCCGACCAAGGTGGGCGATCCGTGGTGCAAGTGCGAGCGCTGCGCCGAAAAAAAGCCGGAGGAGAATCTGCTTGACTATGTCTTCTGGCTGACTGAGATGCTGACTAAGAAGGGCGTCAAGAAAGTCGTGATGTGGAATGATCAGTTGACCCGCCACATGAGCGCGTTTGACGCCAACTTTGTCAAGCGCCTGGAAAAGGCCGGTTTGAAGGACAAGCTCATCCTGCATTGGTGGTGGTACAGCAACGCTGCTTTGAATGACAAGACTAAGGTGTCGATTGGGAAAAAGCTCGGCATTGAGGGCTGGGTGGCGCCGATGACCTGCTACTACAACTGGAACACGTACGACTTCCGGCGCCCGAACATTGACATGATGATGCGCATGGCTGACGCCGAGGGCGCTTCCGGCGCTGTTTCCTACGCGGTTCATGATCCGTCCCATCTTGACCATGAGGCTCTGCTGGCGGTCTACGCCTGGGAATCCACTGCTGGCCAGGACATGGAGAAAGTCCATCAGCGCTGGGCGTCTGCCATGTTTGGCGGCGAAGCCGTGGAGAGTTATGTCAGCGCCGCTGACAAGCTGCTCAAGGCCGTGCGTACGCCAGCCTACGGCTATTGCCCGAACTACATCTATACTTATTACTTCAAGGGCGGCGCCTGGCCGCGCCAGTATCCTGGCGAAGCGCTGGATGCCTTGGCCACAAAACTCGAAGGCGTAGACGTGCCAGCGCAACTGCGCGAAGCAGCCGCCATGGCCCAGGAGGCCGAAGACCTTTTCCGGGATATTTTGGCGACGGCGACGCTGTCTAACCACGCCGAAGCCTGCTTGCAGAGCCTTTGCGGAGATGCTCTGCGCGTGCAGGCATACGCAGAGGCATTTGCGTGGTTGTTTGAATTGCGCACCGCCCTGGAACCGGGCATGGTCAAGAAGAGCATGGCGACGGCCTGCCAGAAGGCACGTGACGACTTGGCAGCCAAGATCGCGGCGTTCGAACCCTGCAAGCCGACCTGGGTCACGCCAGCCTCGCTCCAGGCACTTAGCACGCTACTGGCATTTTTCGATCAGCTCGCCGGAGAACTGAAGGCATTCGCAGCCCGCAAACGCGCCAAAGACATCAATTGGACGCTGCTGACCAAGCAGAAAGGCGACGCAGGCGAAGAGAAAAATGCTCCTAAGCAATAAAAATCCCGTATTGGGGTTGTAAAACAGCTGTTTGGACTTATGGTAAGAATTGGTGGCTCCAAGTACGACACTCTGAACAAAACCACATCGGGGTCTACATGACCTTATTTTCACTGAACTGCAGAGTGAAAATGTCTGGCGCCACCACTACTGAAGCCCACGAGGCGGGAACCGAAAACGCGGTTCCCGCCTCTTTTTTGGGGGGGATTTTCGTGGACAGTGGACAATGGACGCCAGTGGACTTTCGTGGACGTAAGTAGACGATGGACTGTAGACAGAAGTGGACGTTAGTGGAGAGTGGACGTGGACGTCAATGGACTTTCGTGGACGGTGTTTGGTGGTTGTCGTACGTAAAGCCCATCTGAAAAGCATAGTCGGGTTTTATAAAGGCGGAAGGTGCCGCAGGCTCTTTTCCTCCCCTTTGCGCCTTCTCTCCCCTTTCCCGCTCTGGATGTGCAGCAGCAGTCTTCAGGCATTGAGTCCTTTGTATCAGGCGGGTTGTGCGATGACTTTCATTCCGAGCCAGTTCACGCCGGAATGGAAGTCCAAGGGGTTGGCGCAGCGGATGGCATAATCGTGGTCATTGCGCAGGACGCCGCTGCCGTCGGGAAGCCACAACCCTGCGGCATAGCTGCCGGCTGGTGCTTCCTTTGGCAAGGCCACGGTCAGAGACAGCTTCTGGGATGCCCCATGGCCGGCCCAGCGCTGAATGTCCGTATCAAAGGCAAACGTATACTCTGCTTCACCTTGGCGCAGCACCAGGAAGACAGGTCGGGGATTAACCGGGCTGGCAAAGCCACAGTTGACTAACTCCACTGTCACGTCAAAGGGGTGGCCGCATTGAACCTGTTCAGGCATTTCCGCCCGGGTCAATTCCAGGCGATAGCCAAGGTGGTCGCGGATGTATTCATAGTAGCTCCGCCATACATGCTGGCCATGCGCATCGACGAAATAGCTGTCGCTTACTGGCAGGTTTGCATCACGCAGGAACATCGGGTCGACAGGGACTACTTTCCAGACATCGATGGAATACTTGTCACCTTCGAACAGGGAGTTGCCATGCACAAACCCGAAGGTGTCGTAATGCCAGCGCGCCAGGTGCATGGTGGCTTCGGTCGGGAGTGCCATGCCGCACAGATCACGCCAGAACAACTCACCGTCCATAGGCAGGAAACGCCCTTCCTGGGCCAAATAGTCTTTTTCGGCATCTGCTGACACCAGGCTGTCGCTGCGGCCAAAGGTGCCGCCATGGGATTTGGAGGCCAGGAAGCCGTCGTTGAAATGACCAATCCGGGCTCGCGGCGTCATGGTGAACGCCTCGTCCTCGCGCAAAGGCTCTGATCCGTACAAGTTCATCTTCAAGACAGGATAACGCACCATGGTGCGCCGTTCTGGCGGCAAGGCCTCCAGCACGGCGGCGAACAATTCCCCGTGAAACGCCTGGTCGCGTTGCAATTGGTGGTAGCTGTTGTGCCATTCTCCGAATTGGCCGATAAAGCCGCATTGCAGGACATAGATGACGTCGCTGTATTTTCGCAGCAGCGGCCTCAACTGGCTCAGATGCTTCAGGGTCGTGGCGGCTGTCGGTCCAGTCAAGGTCGGCGACAATTCATACGCAAAGCGCAACAGAGCCTTGACCTTGCTTTCCCGCAGTTTCAGGAAAAAGCCCTCGATGTCGTCCAGCTTGCGAGCCGGTAGATTCTGGCCATCATTGTAGCGCATCAGGAAGCAGTAGCTCTGCATGATGGTGATGCCGTCATAGCCGAAGAAGTCGAGTTCATCCTGCCATTGGCCATGGCTGAATTCGATGCCATCCAGGCGGTTGCCGCGGATCAGGTGGTGTACGCCGGGAATGTCGATGTTCTGGAAAACAGGCTTCTCTGACCGGCCGTCGAGCTTGTTCCGCTTGTGATGGCATGAGCACATCCCGGCGACTTCACCGGGAATCGTGCTGAAATACATCTCAGTCCGAAAACCGCGTTCAGGATTGCGCAAGCCCATGCGGCCATGCCAGTCGTCGGGTCGGATGCCACGAAATGTTTTTTGCATAAGGAACCTCCTAAGAAAAAGGGACATCAACTGAAATAACGCGGGCAACCCTGCCCACTCAAAAATCCAGAAAGCGAGGCGCCGCTCCTGCGCAATGCCATCTCGACGAGGTCATCAGGCTGTCTTAGGTCATTCGTCTTCCAGTTCATCCAGGTCATAGCTGATCTGGAAGGTGCAGGTGATGCACTGAATTTCCTCGATGGAGGTCGCCCCCAGGCTGACTTTTTCCCAACCATTTTGACGCAGCATCCTCATGCCGCGCTCCATGGCTGCCTTGCGCAGCTTGCGTGTCCTGCACTCGTTATTCATTATACGCATTTTTGCCGATTGCATATACCACCGTATTGGACTTAGGCACGAATGGGGTTTTTATCATGACTTTAACCAGCTCGGCATCAGGCTGCGCCATGCGTCTGAAAAGCAGCTCAATAAGCTTATCGACGATTTCCTCATGGCTGATGTTGAAGGTAGGCAGGGGTTCGCAAGGCAAAATCTCAAGCAGGTTGTTGTGTCCTATGATCATCACATCTTCCGGCACCCGTCGTCCATGTTTGCGCAGGAATGCGGCGAGGGCAGCGGCCTTACCGTCATTGTGTATGAAAATTGCATCGGGAAAATCCGGTTTGTGCACCTCAGCAGCGGTTAGGTGTTGCGTAATTTCTTCCCAGGTTCCATACCAGCGAGCCGGTGGCGGCGCCTTTTTTTGGCGCAAGTATCGTGTTACCTTCTGGTAAAGCTCTCTATTTCTGATTCCCTCGATGGCGATGCGCTTTCTTTTCGCCGCCAGAAAGTGGTCTATGGCTTCCTTTAGCATGGTGTCGGTATCCAGCAGCACCACGTCATGCTTTCGGCAGTCTGGCAGCTCGTAGAGCACCTGGGGAGTGCTGCCGGCCAGGTGCGGAGTGGGATTCTGCCAGGCGATAATGCCGTCCACCTGATGATAAAGCACACTTTCATAGCATGCAGCCACCTCGCTGTAGTCGCGCCAGAAGGAAAACAGTGGCATGTAGTCGCGCTCGCGCAGTCGGCTTTGCAGGAGGCCGCAAAATAGAGAACCGTAGTAGTCTGTAGGCATGGTCATGAGAATGCCGATCAATTTGCGGTCGCAGCCGCGCAGGCTGCGCGCCATTAAACTGGGACGGTAGCCGTGCTTGTGCGCCAGACTGCGTATAAGCGCCGCTTTTTGCGCCGAGACATTGCCGCGGCCCTTGCCGTTCATGACCAATGAGACCGCAGTGCGCGAAACGCCGGCAAGCTCGGCAAGTTCACGTAAGGATATGGACATGAGAAAAACCGTTGACTATAATGAAATTTGCTTGTCGAAGGGGCTGTTGAATTATTATATGAAGGCACATTTTCCCAGCCAGGTCGCAGGCTTACAGAATGGTTGAAGAATTGTCGCCATGATATGTTGAACCGACAATTTATCAAGATGTTGTGGCGTTGCAACGTTGCGATAATGAGATTGTCGCCATTCTGGCTGCGGTTCAGCGTCTTACCGCTCAGGGCACGGCTTGCCGCAGTGCTTTCAAGCGTAGTTGCTCAAGGTCGGCGCCGGCTTGATACTCTGCAATCAATTTGGCGACGAATTCGTGCTTGCCCTGTTGTTTGAGCAGGTTCAGCAGATTCCAGTCTTCTTTGCCTTGCCGCAGGGCTTCGGAATGGCGAGTTGGCACTACTCTGCGCCAGCCTGGATAGACGATAGAGTAATCGTTCGGCTCCTGCAAGCCTTCCCCTTTGGGGTGGCGGTCAAAATGATTCCAGGCGCTGCCTCGAGGCGAATAATACGAGTAGAATCCCCAGCCGTTGATGCCGTAGGCTAAGCTGTCCCAGGCCATTTTGCGGTATTTCTGGATTTCCGCCGCGTTTTCGGAGCGGTCCAGGTGTCCAGAGACATAGTAGTAGGCATTCACCAGGCGTTTCGCCGTGAAAGCCGGCAGGGACGCAGGCCGATCCTCAAGCAGGAAGAACAAGGGCATTGAGATATTCACCTCTTTGGCGTACCAGTCGGCAAGGTCGGCGGCGACAAGCTGGTCTTCGGCGACAGCACCCTCGTCGAAGCCAGTCCAGTAGCAGGGATTGACATATACATTAACCCGTGGATTCACCTGGTGAATCAGCTTGCAGGCATGAGCGACTGCGGCGATGTTCTTATGGCTCGGCTCATCACCTGTAAAGCCATACCAGTCGTCATAGTCCAGACCGAGCGCCTCCATCTCATCAACGCGTTTTTGCACCTCCTCAGCGATTTTTTCAGCGGCGTCCTCGGGAAAATCCTCGGCTTTGGTCCAGATGCCGCAATAGATATTATGGACGTATATGCTGGGGATGACACGGCCGGCCGGGAACATCAATTTCATGCCATGCGCCTTTGCCAGGCTGATGAGCAGCTTATTTTCTTCGTTGCTGAGGCCGCGATAATCCGTGATGCCGCAATCCAGGGCGTAGCTCAAATCTTCCTTGGCGCGCTCTTCATGCACAAATGGGAACATCCTGGTCAGATTGTCGGAGTAGGTCTTGACAAAGGCGAAAGTTTCTGGGAGCGTCACATCGACCACCTCTATGTCAATGCGCTGGGGTTCGCCGCCTTCAATGGCAATTGTCGCTGTGTAGCGTCCTGGGACGGCATTGCGGGTCGTGAAGGTCAGCCACAAGACAGCGGCCGCTGATGGATGCAAGGTGATTTTAGGGAAATCTCGTATCTGGCGACCATTGAGCAGGAATTTATCCATCAGGCTGCTGCCCAGCATATTATCCTGATGGAAGATCGGCCCCAGGTTATTGCCGAAACCGCGGTCGCCAATGCTGCCCATGACTCCGACCCGGGCGCTGATGTCCTGCTCATTGGCCTGCCGTCCGTCCGCAGTCAGAATTTTCGGCGCCATCACCGTGACTTCGGTGGGTTTGCTGACTTTTGTATTTTTCAGCGCGATGGCAAGGTTTTCGGTTTCATTGCGTGCCATGACTACTGTAATTGGGCGCCCGATTTCGTCCGGTGTGGGCAACAAGGGCTGATGGCTGATGCTTCCCCAAGTCGAGACTTGAAACCATACGGCAGGCTGAGCTTTTTGGCTCTCTGTCAATGATTTGACCCAATAGAAAGCCTCGCGGTCTGACACCGCGCTTTTGCCGACTCCGGTGATGCTCGGATAGGCTACGCCAATGGGGTATTCGCCCTTGGCCACCGGCTCAAAAATCTCAGGCTCCTCACTCAGATTCACGGCGTCGCCCCAGGCCATGACCTGGTCCAACAGGGTCACTTTCGGCGCTTGGATGGTTAAACGCAAATAACGCCCCGGCGGCGTGGACGCTAGTTTCAGCCGATGCAGTTCCTGTTCGGGGCAGTCTTCAAGAGAGCGTTCAAAGACAGTTTTCCAGTCGTCCTGCTCTGCGACGCTGCTTAGTTCTATTCGCAGCGCTGCTTTTTTCGAGGGTGTGATCACATCAATTTCATTGAAAACACACTGTCGTTTAAAATCGAATATCACGACTAGTGGCCGTCCGTTGCTCAAGCCAACTCCCTTGCCGCGACGGCCGTTAAGCAGGGTTCGCAACATTTTTCCTGTGCGTCCGGGGCGGTCGTCGGCAGGTTGGTCAGGCGCAACTTCGTAGCTGTACTCTACGCCAGTCAAAACGCACTCGCCAAAGTAATCTTCGTTATCGGAAAGCAATTTTCCTGGCGGTTCGGAGGC
>Ga0209510_1003588_pt1 | contig 14398 bp, 11 predicted proteins | sample BiotimSIPDNA_FD_185749 | JGI IMG/M metagenome (GOLD analysis project Ga0209510, IMG submission 185749) | Anaerobic biogas reactor microbial communites from Washington, USA - Biogas_R1 time_0 SIP DNA (SPAdes) (version 2) | ecosystem: Engineered > Bioreactor > Anaerobic > Unclassified | place... | reverse complement strand
GCTTCCTGGGAGAGGCCCTGGAGCTTCTCAAGGGTGACGGGGTTGCTGCGCCTTTGGGAAAGGTTGATGGTAAGCAGGTTGGTGCCCATCTGCTCTATATTGCTGACCACGCCGGCGTTGGCGCCCTGTCCGATGGCGATCAGCACCACGATGGCCATGACGCCTATGATGATGCCAAGCATGGTCAGGAAGGAGCGCATTTTATTGCCGGAAATGGATTTAAGCGCCATGATCAGGGCCTGCATCTCAGTTCTCCTCTTCTGTTTCTGTGGCGGCGCTTATTTCGCCGTCCACGATGTGGACGCAGCGCTGGGCCCGGGCGGCAACGCTGGCGTCATGGGTGATGAGGACGATGGTGTTGCCCTCCTGATGCAGCCTGTCAAACAGGTCCATCAGCTCCTCGCCCGTTTTGCTGTCCAGGTTGCCCGTGGGTTCATCCGCCAGGATCAGCTTGGGGCGGGAGACCAGCGCCCGGGCGATGGCCACCCGCTGCTGCTGGCCGCCGGAGAGCTGGTTGGGCCGGTGATGGGCCCGGTCTGAAAGCCCTGTCAGGTTCAGCATCTCCTGGGCCCGCTCCCGGCGCTCACTCCTGGCTACCCGCTGATAGATCAGCGGCAGCTCCACATTTTCAAGGGCGCTTAAGCGGTTTAGCAGGTTAAAGCCCTGGAACACAAAGCCTATCTCCCGGCTGCGCACCCGGGCCAGCTGGCTGCCCTTAAGGCGGCTGACATCCTTTTGGGCCAGCAGATATTCCCCGCTGTCCGGCACATCCAGACAGCCGATGATGTTCATCAGAGTGGATTTGCCGCTGCCGCTGGCTCCGGTGACGGCCAGGTATTCCGCGTCATCCACCTTAAGGGACACATGGTTCAGGGCATGGATGGTCTCCTCGCCCATCCGGTAGGTTTTTACAATATTATTCAGGATGATCACAGGCCCCTCCTTAATTCCCGCGGCTGGGGAAACCCTGTTCCCGGGAGGGCGTGAAGCTCTCGCGCTCGCCCTCGGTCAGGCGCTCCAGGGCGGGCATCCCCTGCATGCCTTCGCCGGTGCCAAACATCATCTCGCCGCCTGTGGGGCTGGCGCTGGCGTTTGCTTCTCCCCGGGTTAAGACCAGCTGGTCGCTGACGCTCAGGCCAGAGCTTACCGCCACATAGTCCGCGCTGCTAAGGCCAGTGGTGATATAGGTTTTTATCCCTGGTTCCTCCGCGGTCTGCACATGGTCCGCCTGGTAAAGCCAGACATAGCTGCCCTGATTGTCGCTTTGCACCGCGGTTAAGGGCACCAGGAGGGCGTTGGCCTGCTGGCCCACCGCGATGGAGGCGGTGCCGTTCATGCCCAGCTTCAGCTCCTCCGTTTCCGCAAGCTCCAGGGTGACGGTGTAGTTGGTGATGCCGCTTGATACCGTGCCGATCTGGGAGATGTGCACCACCTCCGCCTCGTAGCTTTTCTCCGGCAGGGCGTCCATCTTCAGGGAAGCGCTCTGTCCCGGAGACACGCTGATGATGTCCAGCTCGTCCACGTTGATGGCCATCTGCATCACATCCCCGGCGTAAAGGCTTATCATCAGGTCCCCTGCCAGCATCTCCGCCCCCGCCTGGGCCAGGGCCTCAGCCACGATGCCGCCCTGCTGGGCATAGATCACCGGGTCCTCCAAAAGCGTCCGCGCGGTAAGCAGGCTGTCCGCCAGCTCCTCCCGGGTTTGGAGGACCGCCTGATATTCCCGGGAGAGCGCCACGCTGCCAAGACTTAGCAGGGCGCCGTTTTTATTCACCAGCGCGTTGACCTTGGGCGTGATGGTATCAATGCGGCCATCCGCGTCCGTGGTGTAAAGATAAGGCATGTTGATCTCAGCGCTGGCCGTGCCCAGCACCACGCCGTTTTGTACCAGCTGCACCTTCTCACCCGCCAGCACCTTGCTGTCTGAGAAGGTCACCAGAGCGCTGCCCTCAGAAACCCGTCCCAGGGTGGCGGCAAAGCTCTGATCCCCGGATATCACCTTCAGGTCAGTCCCGCCGGTGGGGATGGTGGCAAGGCCGGTGAACTCCGCCTTCATCAGGCCGTCAAGGGAGAAGAGCATCAGGGCCGGTTGATCCCTCAGCGCCTCTTGAAGGTATTCGCCGGGGTTTACATAGATGGCCTTCACCCGGCCTGCCACGGGGGACTTTAAGGTCTGTGTTTCCTTATATTTCCCGGCCAGGTTGGCCAGGGTTTCATCCTGGGCGATCAGCTGGTCCTGAAGGTCATTGGCGGAGGCTGCCAGGGCCTTTGTGTCTATGCTCAGCACGGTGTCATTTGCGTTGATCTCGTCACCCGCCTGAACGTGCACCGCCTCCACCACCAGGTCAATAGGGGCCTTCAGGTCCAGGGTATCCTTTTTGCTCAGTGAGCCGGTGCTGACCACGGTTTTTGACAAGGAGCCCACGGACAGGTCGGCCAGGGCGTAGGCCGTCTCGGCGCCTGAGGAAGCCTGGCTGGCGTTCTGCTGATAAAACCGGAGTCCCAAATAGCCAAGGCCTGCCACCACCAGCAGGATGACCAGGGTTTTTACAATGCGTTTCATGATGATCCCCTCTTCCGAAATTGTTCTGGGCCAATAAGCCCACTGACACCATAGCAGGCAAACCTGAAAACAACCTGAAATTGCCCGGCGGCTGCTTTCAGGCTCCTTTCAGGTTGTTTCGGTATGATGTATGATGTGATTGAAGCAAGGGAAAGGGGAATGGGGATGCGCATTCTGGTGGTGGAGGACGAGAAGAACCTGGCCCGCTCGCTGGTGCAGCTGCTGGAAAGCCAGAAATACCAGGTGGAGGCGGTGTTTACCGGGGATGACGGGCTGGCCTATGCCCAGAGCGGCCAGTATGACGCCCTGGTTTTGGACGTGATGCTGCCTGGGCTTAGCGGCTTTCAGATCGCCAGCGCCCTGCGCAAGGCGGGGGACGCCACGCCCATTTTGATGCTCACCGCCCGGGAGGACGTGGAGGACAAGGTAAAGGGTCTGGACAGCGGCGCTGACGACTATCTCACCAAACCCTTCACCACCCAGGAGCTGCTGGCCCGGGTGCGGGCGCTTTTGCGCCGGCAAGGGCCGGTGCAGAGGGACGAGGTGACCTTCAGCGACCTGAGCCTGTCCGTGTCAAACGGCATCCTTAAATCAGGAGACAAGCAGGTGCGCCTGAGCAAAAAGGAGCTGGATGTGATGACGCTTCTGATGAACCGCGCAGGCGGCATCATCAGCAAGAACGAGCTGATCAGCCGGGTTTGGGGCGCTGACAGCGAGGCGGTGGACAACAACGTGGAGGCCTATATCTCCTTTTTGCGCAAGAAACTTTTCTTTTTAGGCAGCCGCACCCAGATCACCTCCCAGCGCCGCCTGGGCTACACCCTGGAGGATGCATGATTAAAAGGCTGAAGCGCAAGTTCGTCCTGGTGAATATGCTGGTGGTTTTCCTGGTGCTGACGCTTGTTTTTGTGGGCGGGATGACGGCCATCAAGCTGCGCTTTGCCGAGGAATACCGCCAGGAGCTAAGACGGGAGCTGACGCTTGACCTGCGCACGCCGCAGCTGCCCCAGTTCAGAACCCAACTGCCCATGAACAGCCCCTTCTCCCGCCCCCAGCGGCTGACTTTCAGCGCGGTCTTGGGGGAGGACGGCGCCTGGACGCTGCACAACAGCTGGATGCAGGTGGACCAGGACACCCTGGACCTTTTGACCCAAAGGGCGCAGGAGGCCCGGGCGGAGACCGGATTTTGGGAGGATCTGGGCATCGCCTACCTGAAAAGCGAGGGGCGCATCGCCTTTGCCAACCTGCAAAACGAATTCAGCCAGCTACAAAGCAACTTAAGCGCCTGGCTGATGGTGTATGTGGGGGCGCTGGCGCTGTTTTTGCTGATCAGCCTGGCGCTCTCCCGCTGGACGCTCAAACCGGTGGAAAAATCCTGGATGCAGCAGCGCCATTTTATCTCCGACGCCTCCCATGAGTTAAAGACGCCTCTGACGGTGATATTGGCCAATCTGGACATCGCGGAGAAGGAAACGGGGGAGAACCAGTGGCTTGCCTCCGCCCGAGTGGAGGGGCTTCAAATGAAACGGCTGATTGAGGACCTGCTTTTTTTGGCCCGCTCGGATGAGGCCAGGCAGAAAGTCTTGAATCAGCCCCTGGACCTGAGCGCTCTGGTGGGCGAAACGGCCCTGGCCTTTGAGGCCCTGGCCTACGAGAATCAAGTCGCCTTAAGCCTGGATGTGCAAAAGGATATCCGGGTGGCGGGGGATCCGGGACTGCTGCGGCAGCTAAGCGCCCTTTTGATTGATAACGCGGTTAAATACACCCCCAAAGGCGGAGAAATACTGGTGAAGCTGCAGACGGTTAAGGACAAGGCCCTGCTCAGCGTCCGAAATCATCCGGCCCGGATATCAAAAGAGCAGCTGCCGCGCCTGTTTGACCGCTTTTACCGGGCGGACGAGGCCCGCACCAAGCCGGAAGGCGGCTATGGCCTGGGGCTATCCATCGCCAGCGAGATCGCCAGGCAGCACCAAAGCGCCATCAAGGCCAGCTGCACAGAGGCGGAGGGGGCCGTGTTCAGCATCAGCCTGCCCCTGATGGGACAAAAATGAGGGACGGCCGCCTTTAGCGCCGGGGGATTGCGTTGTGGCTGCCGTCGTTGGTGGTCACCTGGCCGCCGTTTATCTCAACGGGGCCGTTGGCGTCCAGGGCCAGAGTGCCCCGGCCGGGGCGCAGGGTGGTGAGGTCCACCTGGCCGCCGTTGATGGTGATGGTGCCGTTGGAGTCAATGGCGTCCGCCCCTGCGGTCACCTTGATGGTGCCGGCGTTGATGATCACCCAGACGCCTTCCTCCGGCGACATCCGGCCCCGGGGCCGGGTCTCGTCGTCCTGCTCCTCGCTGCTGGCGGCGTTGATGCCGTCATCTGTGGCGGTGATCTGGATGTTTCCCCCGTCTATGGTGATGGTTTTTCCTTCCAGGCCTTCATAGGCGCCGGTGACAAGTATATCCCCGCCGATGATGTGCAGGCCGCCGTCCGCGTGGATGGCGTCATCCCCGGTTTGGATGGCATAGCTGCCGCCGGTGATGGTGATATCCCCGTCGCTGTGGATGGCGTCGTCCTGGGTGTTTAAAACAAAGGTGCCGCCTGTTAAGGCAAGCGCTTTCCCCGCTTTTAAGCCCTTGATGCTGGGGCTGTCCTCTGTTTCTGCACCCCTTGCGCCTGACCCTGAAAAGCCCCCGGGGCTTGAGTTGGGCGGGGATGTGCCGCCGTCCCCGGTGGTGATGTGAAAGCTGCCGCCGGCGATGGTCAACTCGTTCTCCGCCTGAATGGCGTCCCGGCCGGCTGTGATGACAAAGGCCCCGCCCTCAATGCGCACCCAGCCCTTGTCCAGGTCATTGTCAGTGGCGATAATCCCGTCCGAGCCCGCCTCAATATTAAGGCTGCCGCCTGAGACGGTCACGCTGTCCTTGCCCCGCAGGCCGTCCTTTGGCGCGGTGATGTTCAAGCTGCCGCCGGTGACAGACAGCGCGTCCCTGCTTAAGATGCCGTGGGCGGTCTGCCCCCTGACAGTGAGGGCGCCCTGGCCAGAGAGGATGAGGTCTGTCTTCGTGTAAATCGCGGCGTTGGCGCCCTCCTCATCCAGGGAATAGTCTTCCCCATCCTCCAGCGTATTCTGGCTGCCCGCCATCAGGGTGATGGTCACCCGGTCCGCCCGGAGGCCATATATGGCGGGGCCAAGGGGGTTTTTAATACTGGCGTTGTCCAGCACCAGGTGCACCTGGTCTTCCTTATCCGCCTGGACTGACAGCTGCCCTGTCATGCTGCCGGAGAGGACATAGGTGCCGCCCCGGGAGATCACCAGCCCCTGATGCTCTGAGAGGTTGATGCGGGTGGCGTTTGCCAGGGCCTGGGCTGTCAGCGTATCCGGAGGGCTCAAAGCCCCTTCCCCGCGTGCTGCTGCCAGGCATAAAAGAAGCGTCAGAAGGGCCGTCAGGCCCAGGGAACGGCGGATATTTTCAAGCTTCATGGTTCATTCCTCCTTAGGGGCGGATTGTTCTCACACAGAGTTCTGTAAGAAGAGCCTACCCCGAAAAAGCGCCCTCAGGCAAGAGGCTGGGTCTGAATAATCAGATGGGTTTCAATCTTCTCACATCCATGCCATAATGAAGCCGCAAAATAGCCTGTGAACCGAAGGGAGAAAATGGTCATGCGCAGCGTGCTGTCTATCAATCAAAACTGGCTGTATAAGCCCTCGTTCTCGCCGGAAACTGATCTGAAAAAAGGGGCGGGAGCGGGCTATGAGCCGGTTTGCCTGCCCCACAGCAATATCCAGCTGCCCTACAATTATTTTGACGAGGCGGCTTTCTGCTTTGTCTGCTGCTATAAGCGAGCCATAAGCCTTCAGCACCAGTGGCGGGGACAGCGCCTTTTCCTTGATTTTGAAGGGGTGATGAGCTATGCCCGCGTCTATTTAAACGGCCGGATGGCAGGGGAACACAAGGGCGGCTACACGGCCTTCAGCGTGGAGATCACCGACCTGGTGGATTTCTTCGGGGACAACGAGATCACCGTGGTGGTGGACGCCACCGAGCGGCCGGACACGCCCCCTTTTGGCGGCCGGATTGACTACCTCACCTATGGCGGCATCTACCGGGAGGTGCAGCTGCGGGTGGTATCCTCTGTATATATCCAGGATGTGTTTGTGAAAACGCCGGAGGCACTGGCGGAAGACAAGCAGCTGGTGGCTGACATTCGCCTGGATGGCCTGGGCGGGGCGCTGCCCCGGGGTCTGTCCCTTGAGGTGGCGCTGTGGGATGTGGAAACCCTTGTGGCGCGCCAGGCCGGGGCTGTGGCGTCTGATAATCCCACCCGACTGCATCTAAAAGGCCTGAAGGGCATTGGGCTTTGGTCTCTTAAGCAGCCCAAACTTTATCAGCTCAGCTGCGTTTTGCTAAAGGACGGTCAGGAGATTGACCGCTATGCCCTGCGGATGGGCTTTCGGGACATCCGTTTTACGGCGGAGGGCTTTTTCCTGAATGGTGAAAGGATCCAGCTGACGGGGCTAAACCGGCATCAGGCCTATCCTTATGTGGGCTACGCGATGCCCGGGCGCGTACAGCGCAGGGACGCGGACATTTTAAAGGATGAACTGGGCCTGAACTGTGTGCGCACCTCCCACTACCCCCAGTCCCGCCATTTTCTGGACCGCTGCGATGAGATTGGGCTGATGGTCTTTGAGGAAATCCCCGGCTGGCAGCATGTGGGGGACGAGGCCTGGCAGCAGCAGGTTTTGCTGGATGTGGAACAGATGATTATCAGCCACCGCAACCACCCCAGCATCTTCCTCTGGGGCGTGCGGGTGAACGAATCTCAGGATCACCACGAGCTTTACACCCGCAGCAACGCCCGGGCCAGGGCGCTTGACCCCACCCGGCCCACCGGGGGCGCCCGCTTTATCCCCAACAGCGAGCTGCTGGAGGACGTGTACACCATGAACGACTTCATACACGACAACGGCTACGGGAAGTATCTGGCCTCCGTGGTGCGCAACTATCAGACCTATGACCATTTAATCGGCTGGGACGGGGAGGCGACCGCGCTGAGGGAGCCCAGGGAGGTGACAGGGCTTCAGGAGGATGTACCCTATCTGGTGACGGAGTACTGCGGCCATATGTATCCCACCAAGCGCTTTGACCAGGAGGAGCGGCTGGTGGAGCACGCGCTGCGCCATGCCCGGGTGCAAAACGCCGCCCAGGCCCACCCCCATATCGCGGGCGCCATCGGCTGGTGCGCCTTTGACTACAACACCCATGCCGATTTCGGGGCGGGGGACAAGATCTGCTACCATGGCGTGATGGACATGTTCCGTATCCCCAAGCTGGCGGCCTATGCCTATCGCAGCCAGAAATCCCCCCAGGAGGAGATCGTAATGGAGCCGGGCAGCTGCTGGGCCTATGGGGAGCGCAGCATGGGCGGGGTGATCCCCCTGGTGATCTTCACCAACTGCGATGCGGTGGACTTTATCTATGGCGGCCGGCTGCTGGGCACCTACACGCCCGATTTTGCCCGCTTTCCGGCGCTTAAGCACCCGCCTGTGACGGTGGATGACATGACGGCCAACTGGGGCATGCGCTGGGAGGACGCCACCTTTGTGGGACGCATCAATGGAGAAGAGGTGATCCGCCGCTCCTTTGCCAGAAACCCTTATCCAGGCGGGCTCTCCCTGGCCCTGGACGACACACGCCTTCAGGCGGGAGACTGGGACGCAACCCGGGCGGTGGCAAGCGTGAAGGACCAGCTGGGCAACATCATGCCCTTTTTCATCGAACCCATCAAAGTCCAGGTGCAGGGCCCGGGGCAGATCATCGGCCCGGACACCTTGAGCCTCATCGGCGGCCAAATCGCCTTCTGGGTCAAAACCACCGGCCCCGCGGGAGACATCACCCTCACCGTAAGCTGCCCCCGGCTGGGGGAGGAGGTGAGGGTGGTGATCCGGGTGGAGTAATATAAGTTGTTCACCCAACCTGTATCTGGTAAAAGAAAGAAATTTAGGCAGATGGTTCCGGATACATTTGCGACATATAGGCGTCCAGCTCCCTCCGGGTGCCTCGGAAGGGTCCGGGCGTCTCCATTTTAAGAGAGACCAGCGCGGTGGCGGTTTTCAATGCCGTGGGAATATCGTTTTCATGTCGTTCATTGATATAACAGGCAAAAGTGGTGTCACCCCGTCCGGTGCGGCCGGATAAGTTGATCGCTTTTATGGGACAGGTATAAACTCGCTTGCCGTCAAACACCAGCACTTCACTATGGTGGGTGATCAGTATTTCCCGAGCTCCCCAACTGTAAAGTACTTTGGCAGCTTGAGCGCGGTCACTTAGCCCGGTTAGAATTTCTGCTTCCAATGCATCGGTCTTAAGATAATGGATTAAGGGAAGATATTCCTTCTTCTCCGGCCAATCCTTTAGGATCATGGTGCCGTTTTCTGCATGGCGCAGCATGGTTTGCACGTCAAGGGCTACCATCGCGCGCTGCGCTGCATAGGAAATCATCTCGTTGGGAATATCCCCGGCCACAAGCCCTGCCAAATGCCAGATTCTGGCATTAATCTCCGGCACCTCAAAAGGGCTGTAGGGCTCAATCACGCTATCTACCGTGGAAGTGCGGCGTTCCCGGTCTGGAGTGTGGTATACGTTTTTTGTTACAAATGAAGTTTTGCTATGAAGAGGAAAGACCTTCACATTGGACGCATCGGCAAAGGCCTGGTGTAAGTCAATCTGGCTGGTGTCCGCCTTAGGCAAAACAGCGATTTGGTGCCCCATGGCGGAAGCAGCAAAGGCGGAATAATACACCGCACCGCCAATCGCTTTGACGGTGGTACCGTCATAATCAACATTGGTATCCTGGGCTATTTCACCGATAATCAGGGAATCAAAGAGTTTCATAGTATCACTCCTGTATCAGTCGTCTAAGGGAAGGCGAAAATGCACAGAGGTGTGCGAGGGCGTACAGCCCTGGCTGGAACAAATGGAATCTGTGAGGTGCACCTGACAGTTCCGGTTTTCAAGAGCCTGAATTACCCCCGGATCAGGGCAATTATCCTGGCGGCTATTTGATACCGAGATTACAGCGTGTTGGGGTTGAAGCATTTCTAATAATTTGGGCGTAATTGAATCCTTGTGTCCGTGGTGAGGGAGTTTGACAATGGTGCAGGGAGAGAGAAGATGCTTTTCCCAGCACTCGGCATAGGTGTCACCCGGGAGCTCCACGCTGCCTCCCTTATAGGTCAGGCGAAGCCTAAGGCTGGCGTTGTTGATAAACTGATCCAGTTCATCCAGAGCCTCTCCCTTGACAGTGCCTTCAAAAACTGTTTGCCAGATTGCCGCCTGCTTTTGATGCAGCGGTTCAGGCTCTAAAAACACCGTCACATCAACATTATTTGTCAGACGAAACCTCTTGCCGCTTTTATTCATAAGACGGATAGGGCTGCCCTGTGCGTCAATGACGGCCAGCGCTGATAAAAAAATGTTCATGGATTCCAGCAGGCACTTGGCGCCATCGGAGAAAGCAGGCTGGATGTTCACTTTCTCACCCCAGATTCCCCTTGGCGGCAGGTAATTAGTCCAGAATTCGCGGACGGACACAGTGTTTAACAAGTCCTTTAGCCCCCCGCTATGATCCCGGTGTAAATGGGTCAACACCAGCAGGTCCAGCTTTCGGATGCCCTCCTGAGCCAGAAAATCGGCCGCGGACACTCGTCTGGAGCCAGGGCCACCGTCACCCACATGGATGTCCCCACTGTCTACTAGCATAGAGAAGCCATCCTTGGTGTCGCGCACCAGGAGGGAGTCTCCATATCCAACGTTAATAAAATCAAGCAACAACATGGGCGCCGTGATCCTTTAAGTAGTGAAGTCTGTTGTTATCCAGGCGCAATTTCACCTTGCCGCTGCGCGCACCATTCAGATCCACATTGGCGTCGTCAAAGATCAGGATATCTTCACCCACCTTCACCCAGTAGCGGATCATGCGGCCCAGAAAGCTGTAGTTGAGGATTTCGCCGTCCAGAACGTCAATAGCATCAGGCTCCCCGGGTACATGCAGATGAATGCACTCCGGGCGCACCACGAGCGTGACTGGACCTGAGCCCTCTTCCGCCTGTTCGCCCTGAGGAATGGTCAGTTCCCGGCCATTTTGAAGCGCTAAAGTAAGCATCCCGTCTTTAGCCAAGAGCACCTGAGCGCTGATGAAGTTAACAGTACCAACAAAATCAGCAACGAAGCGGTTAGCAGGCCGGAAGTATATCTCCCAGGGCGTGCCCACCTGTTCAAGGCGTCCGCTGCGCATTACGGCTATAATATCAGACATGGACAGCGCCTCATCCTGGTCATGGGTTACGTAAATCGTGGTGATGCCAAGGCGCTGCTGAATCTGGCGCAACTCGGTGCGAACATCCACCCGCAGCTTTGCGTCCAAGTTGGAAAGCGGCTCATCCAGTAATAGGATTTCCTGACCCATGATTAGCGCTCGGGCGAACGCCACGCGCTGCTGTTGGCCACCGGAGAGTTGTTTTGGGAAGCGCTTTTCCATACCCGTAAGGTTAAACATCTCAAGCATCGTGTCTACCCGTTGCTTAATTTCTTCTTTGGAGATTTTTTTCAGTTTCAGTCCATAGGAGATGTTTTCGTACACCGTCATGTGGGGGAAAAGGGCATATTCCTGAAACACTAAGGGCGTGTTTCGCTTAAAGGGCGGCAGGCCGTTAATGCGTTTGCCATTTACAATAATATCGCCTTCATCAGGCTCCGAGAATCCGGCCAGCTGACGCATCAGCGTTGTTTTGCCACAGCCTGAAGGCCCCAGCAAAGTGACGAAGGCTCCTTTGGGAATAGAGAGCGATACATGATCGAGGGCTACGAAGGCACCGAATTTTTTAACGATATTCCTGAATTCAATGAAATTTTGCATGCGATTCCTTTCCTGTTACAGTTCCAGCGTGATGCCTTGTTTTCCCAAAAGCCACTGCGATACTTTCAGCACCAGGAAGGCGATGGAAATCAGCACAATGGTAAAAGCTGCGGCGGCACCCCACTGTCCGCTTTGCACCAGCACCATCACTGAAACGGTGCCGACCGTGGTGCTTGGTGCATACAAGAAGATGACTACACTCAGGCACGTGACTGAGCGCAGAAAAGAAAGGACGAAACTGGACATAAAGGATGTTTTTAGCAAAGGGATAATCACATCCTTAAAAGACCTGAAGCTGCTGGCGCCAAGGTTTAAGGCCGCGTCCTCTACGGAAGCGCTGATTTGCTGAAGTCCCGCTGTGGCAGAGCTGTAGCAGGTAGGGATATTCCAACACAACAGCGCCAGGACCATGACAGCGCTTGTGCCTGTTAGCTCAAGGGGGGGCGTATTGAAAGCCATAACAAAACCGATCCCTAGGAACATTCCAGGGATTGCTCCGGGCAGGATTCCTAAGAAATCCAACGTTTTATTAATTCCCACCTGTTTTTTCTGAACGATGTAAGCCAGCACCACGGCCAGGAAGGCGGCACCCAGCGAAGCTAAGAAGGCGTAGCGGATGGAGTTCCATATCTGGCTTCCTTTTTCAAAGACATACTTGATATTTTCCAGCGTCAGCGTCCAGTCATAGCCCCAAGCCTTGGTGAAAGCGCCATAGAACAACGTGCCGTATACCAAAAGGATAAACAAAGAAACAAACAAGGTCAGGCTGAACAGGCCCCACTTCACATATTTTGGTACAGGAAAAGGGTTGAGGGAAGTTTCTTTGCCGGTGATGGTGACATAGGAGCGTTTGCCCACCCAGAAGCGCTGCACCAAAAACAGCACAACCGCTGGAATCAACAACGCCACCGCCAAAACCGAAGCGGTTTTCATGTCATACCAGCCTGAAATTTGCATGTAGGCCTCGGTAGGAAGCAGCGCCAGGTCGCCACCTATCATTTGGGGGTTGCCAAAGTCTGTCAGTACATTGATGGCTGCCACCAGCGCGCCACCTGCTACGCCGGGCCGGCAGAGCGGCCAAAACACATCGCGAAACACCTTCCAACGAGACGCTCCCATATTGTAGGCGGCGTATTCCAAATTGGTAGAGATGGAACGGATGACCCCATAGATGACAGAATAGGCATAAGGGAAAAAAGTCACCGTTTGCACAATCCAAAGCCCCGTGCGGCCATAGATATCTACCCGCAGGCCTAAAAGCTGTTTAGTGATGATGCCCTGAACGCCAAAAAGCAGAATATAACTGAGCGCCACAATAAAAGGTGGCGACACAATGGGAAGCAGGGTTACAAATCTAAACAGTCCTTTTAAAGGGACATCAAGGCGTGCGTTAACATAAGCAAATAAAAAAGCAATCGCTGTACAGGATGTGGCGGACAGCAGAGTCATCTGCAGGCTGTTGCTGATAGCTTTCAACCAGCGTGAGCGCTGGAACAACTTCAAATAATCCTCAACACCTGGGAAAGTAATCACCCGGAGCACCGGATACACTACAAAAAGACCGATGAACATGATGATGATGATAATTGCCAAAAGAAGCAGGGGCTCATTCTTCAGTCGCTTCATCTCTCGCAAAGACTCGTGTGCAGTCATTCTTGTTGACATCAGGGCTTGTTCCTTTCAGAAGCAACGAAAGCGTCTGCCTCATGGGCAGACGCTTTCGTATAAGAAAATCAGCGATTGGACATAATCTCGGTATCAAATCTTTCGAGGACTGCTTCCTTCATAGCGGCAGCCTGTGTGCGATCATACGCCACTAGATCCACCTCGCTCAGTGCGGGCAGCCCCTGGGGCGCTGCCACATCGTCACGCACCGGGTAGCGGTAAGAGGTGGCAACGCTTAGTTCTTGAGCCTCCTTGGTCAGCAGCCAATCAATAAAAATTTTTGCATTTTCAGTGTTGGGGCCCCCCTTCACAATGGCAGCTCCGCCTATTTCATAGGCAGTTTGGGCAGGGATCATCAGCTTTAAGGGGTAGCCTTCCTGTTGAGTCTTGAAGCTGTCATGGCCCCAAGCAATGGAAGCGATGAATTCGCCAATGGCAACGGGGCTGATGACGTCACCCGCGCCCTTATAGTAGTGATGGATATTTTCATCCAGCTTTTTCAAGTACTCCCAAGCAGCGTCTTCACCCAGGCGAAAAATCTGACAGGCGGTGGCGATGTAGGCACCACCAGCGGTGGTGGGGTTGGACCACACAAATACATCGTCATAGGCTGGATCCAGCAGGTCATCCCAGGTGGTGGGCAGTTCCAGCCCCTTGGGTTTCAGCTCCTGTTCAAAGCGCTCTTCATTGATGATGATGCTCAGCACTCCCATGTACCAGCCTTGCCAGAAATGGTCGGGGTCGTTGAAGCGGGCATCCAGGTCATCATTATTGGGGGAGTCATAAGCTTCAAAGGCGCCGGCAGCTGCCAGGGACCCGTACAGATCTACTGAGCCGCCTACAAGGATGTCCGTCTTTGGGTTGCCCATTTCAGCCTGGACACGTGCCACCGCATCCCCGCCGCCAAGCGAGATATACTCAATCTCAATGCCAGTGTCTTCTTTGAACTGCTTTGCCACAGCGATGGTGTTGTCCTCATTAAGGGCAGAGTAGACAATCAGTTTGCCGCCGGTCTGCGTAGCACTGATAGAAACGGTCAGTGACAAGGTCATGACCAGGGCGAGCGACAGGGCCAGAATCTTTTTCATGTTTTGCATCTCCTTCTCCATTTTATGAACAATTAGGGAGAATTTTCCCCGCTAAATACAAAGTAACACGTTTTTTTGAACGTGTCAATAAAAAACTCGTTCCTTTTTTCTCACTATAGTACTCGAATTAACTTCTCTCATACAATTGACCTTATTTTTGTGCGACAGACGGAAAA
>Ga0209510_1003587_pt1 | contig 14399 bp, 10 predicted proteins | sample BiotimSIPDNA_FD_185749 | JGI IMG/M metagenome (GOLD analysis project Ga0209510, IMG submission 185749) | Anaerobic biogas reactor microbial communites from Washington, USA - Biogas_R1 time_0 SIP DNA (SPAdes) (version 2) | ecosystem: Engineered > Bioreactor > Anaerobic > Unclassified | place... | reverse complement strand
CAGCCTGCCTTTTCCGATCCACTCTATCTTCTGCTTGCATGCCTGTAGTTCACGGCTCTTGAGTAGGAGGAGCTGTTCACCGAGCGATGCAAGCTGGTTGAGTTGCTGCTCGAGCGTACTTTTCTCTTCTGCTAGCTGTAGCAGTTGCTTTTCCTGGTCATCACTCCTGAATATTGCAGGATGCTGTCTTGATCCGCAGAGCGGGCAGGGGTGCCCCTCCTCCAGCTCACTGGCATAACTTTTCAGCTGCTCTTTTACAAGCAGGTGATGCTCTTCTTCTCCCAACTGACGCTGCCGGCTTTTTATCTTGTCAGTCTCCAGCCTCAGACAATCCTCCAGTGCTGCAGGGTCTGCATCGTGCGGCAACCCTTCAAACAGCCTGTTCTTCCGAAGGTGTGCTCTCTCCTGTCTGATCTCCTCCTCCTCATGGGCATATCGCTCTGCTTCCAACTGTATATCGCCTAGTTGTTTCTCCAGGCTCCTTTTCTCGGCATGCCAGCTTCTGATGGCAGAGAGCATCATCAGATCTGGCATCTTCGCGCGTAACTCACTGATCATATCACCGAGCTGCTGCTTCTCCGATTTCAGAGCCTCCACCTGCTTTGAGGCTTTCTCAAGAAAACCTTCTCCTGTTATTGAACGACTCTTTTCCTTCGTGATGATCTCTTCGGCACCTTTCATCTGCAGCAGCAGCGACAGCTCTGTCGCCCTCCTCTGCAGCTCATCCCGTTTCTCGTATGCTGGCCTGATCCCGGTAAGCAGCTTCCCGATCTCTTCAATCCTCTGCTCCACCTCTTCCAGACGCTTACTGTCAACACCCATCAGCTTTTCACGCCTCTCTTTCTTGCCGATCCACTCCTCCAAAAGTTCAAGTCGATGTTTGAACCGGTATTGACACTGCTCGTAGTGGTTGATGCTTTTTTCAAGGTCAAGAAATACAGGCTCTTCTTTCTCCAACTTCCGCAGCTCCTGCTCGGATTCACTGCACTTCTGCTGGAGCTCACTTAACTTCCGGAGTTGTTCTTCCTTTTGCTGGAGTTCAATAAGCCTGCTTTTATGTTCAGAAATGATCTTCTCCAACTGGTCCAGTCCAGTCTCATACTGCTCAAGCTGACTTTCATCGATGTCGCCCAGACCTTTCAGTTCACCTTCCAGAATATGTTTCTGCTCGTTGTTCCTGGTCTCGAGTGAAACCACCTTGTAATAAAACTCATACTTTCCCAAGTTGAATAACTCTTTCATCATCTGGGTGCGGTCTTTGTTGCCCAGCTGCAAGAACTCCTGAAACTGGCCCTGCGGGATGATGATGGTGCGTTTGAAGTTCTCATAGCTCAGTCCGATGGTTTCCTGCAGAGCCTCCTGCTCGATTGGAATCCACTCGTTGTCGATCTTCCTGTAGGCAGTGCGATCGAGCGATTTCACCTCCTCGAAACGTTTGCTGTTGCGCCTGCCTTTCACGGTGGAGCGGTAGAGTGTCCGCTCGCTGCCCGCCTCGAAGATGAAATCGATCAGCATCTCCTTCGATTTCAGGTTCATCATGTTGTAGTTACGGTTGTCGCCCGAGAGGTTGAGACGGTCGGTACGTCCGTAGAGTGCGAATGTGATCGCCTCCAGGATCGAGGACTTGCCGCTGCCCACCATGCCGAAGATGCCAAACAGGCCGGAGGAGGTGAGCCTGCTGAAGTCGATGGTCTGTTTTGCCTGGTAGGAGTAGAGTCCCTGCAGGGTAAGTTGTATCGGTATCATTCCTCTTCAGCCAGTATTTCGTGAAACAATTGCATGATCTCCTCGTTGGGTTCCTGCCCTTTCTCGTGTAGGAAATAGTCGCGGAACAACGCTTCCATACCTTTGGAGAGGTCTATCTGTTCACTTGTTCCCTCCCTCAGTGTCACTGCATCCGTGACCTCAGGAATGATGCTCACAATGGCGGGGTGAGCGGCCAAAAGAGCTTTCCGTTCCATAGCTGTGAGAAAGCTGTCGGTGACGATTGTCAGTTCCACCAGCGCATCCCTGTTCTCGCTGAGCCACTGTAGTGCCTCTTCAACACCCTTGGCCTTTTTCCGCAAAAGAGGTTTCGAACGGGTAAGCGGTATCTCCCGCACAACGGCTGCTTTGCCGGGCTCCAGATCGATCATCAGCAGCTGTTTCTGCTGACCGGCTTCTGCAAAGCTGTAGGAGAGGGGGCTCCCGCTGTAGCAGACCGGCGACGGTTCTTTCTCCACGAAGTGTATCCGGTGGAGATGACCCAGTGCGGTGTATTGTATCTGTGCAGGGATGTTGTCGGTGTAAACAGCCTGTGCGCCGCCTACCTGCAGGATTGGTTTCTCCTCCTCCGGCTCTTCAGGAAGAGGGGCACCTCTCCTTGCCACGAAGAGATGAGTGAGGAGGATGTTGACGCCCATCTGGTCGCAGTACCGGTCGGCCAGCTGCTGCCATCGTTCCTGCAGAAGCGACCGAAGTTCCTCCTCGCTCTCCTCCAGACCGAGAAAGGTCTTGAGACGGTATTCGTTGGCATAGGGCGTGAAGAGAATGCGCAATGGAGCGGAAGCGTCCGGCAGCAGAAGCTCTACGAACCCCTTGTCGCTTTGAAGGATCCTTAATCCCGACTCAAGCAGATAGGGAGGCACCACCGTATGTGGATAACCGGCGAAGATGATACCACACTCCCGCGCCAGCGGGTCGGGTGCCTCTATCCGGTCGGGTGAGTCATGGTTTCCGGCTATGGCGATGACGGGACGGCGCCCCTCTGCGGTGAGTCGTTTGAGTGTCCGATAGAGCAGGTCGACCGCCTCGGTGGGAGGATTGAAGGTGTCGAACAGATCACCTGCAACTAACACTACATCGGCTGCCTCCTGTTCGGCAATTTCACAGATCTCTTCCATCACCTCCCTTTGCTCTTCCAATCGTGGGAAGTCATCGAGCCGCTTGCCCAGATGCCAGTCGGCCGTATGTAATATGCGCATACCCTCTTTTTTCTGTCAAATATAACCAATATTTTTTAGTGAAAGGGCCGACAACGGAAGTTACTTTCTGTAAAAGTTATTCAAAACGGATGGAGCGTGCAGGGGTGATACGCGCTATGAGATAGGAGGGACCCAGCATCATCAGCAGGGTGACCAGCAAAGTGCCGGCATTGAGCAGCAGGATGAAGAGCAGGTTCAAGTCTACCGGCACCGAAGAGAGGTAGTAAGTGGCAGGGTCCAGTTTCAGTAGATGAAACTGATCCTGCAGGATGCAGAAGAGAAGGGCGATCACATTGCCCCAAAGCATTCCCTGGCCGATCAGGAAGGCGGAAAGGTAGAGAAACACCTTGCGGATGCTGAAGTCGCGGGCACCCATTGACTTGAGCATGCCAATCATGTTGGTGCGTTCAAGGATGATGATCAGCAGTCCCGAGATCATGGTGAAGCCTGATACCACGAGCATCAGGATGATGATCACCCAGACATTCATGTCGAGCAGGTTGAGCCAGTTGAAGATCATGGGATTGATATCCTTGATGGAGCGTGTGTAGAGGTTGTTTCCGAGTCGGTCCCTGTACGATGCCATTGTAAAGAAGAGATCCTGCGTGGTACGGTCGAGGTTGTCGTAATCTTTTACCAGCAGTTCGATGCCGCTCACCATATCGGCATCCCACCCGTTGAGGGAGGCAAGCACATCCTTCCCGGTGATGACATAAAGCTTGTCGTAATCCTCGAAATTGGTCTCGTAGATGCCGGCAATGGTGAAACGACGGGCTCGTACCGGCTCCTGCACGAAGTAGCAGGTGAAACTGTCACCCAGCTTCAGTTGCAGCTTGTCTGCGATCTCACGGGAGAGGATGGCCCGGTTGGCAGCAGTGGTGTCACCCGGATGAATCACCTCACCCTCCACCATGTTCTTCCGGAAAAACTCCCAGTCATATCGTTCTGAGACTCCTTTGAGGATGACACCCAGGAAGTCTTCTTCGGTCTTGATGATGCCCGGCTTGGAGATGTACTCCTGGAGATGAGAGATGGCAGGATTGGAGGTGAGCAATTGCGCCAGCGTGTCGGAGAAGGCGATGGGAGCCTGTTCGTATGAGTTGTTGTTGTCGAAGGCGGTGACCTGGATATGAGAGCCAAAACCCACCACCTTGGCACGTACCTCTTTTTTAAAACCGACGATGATACAGACCGATACGAGCATCACTGCCAGTCCCAGTGCGATGCCGGAGATCGCAATGCGTATGGCGGGAGAGGAAACACGCTTATCGTTTTGCTTGTCACCCCTGTAGATACGTCGTGCTATGAAAAGTTCCGTACTCATCGCTTTATCATCACTTTACCTTCTTCCCGGATATGCCTCCAGTGCTTTCTCCAACACCGTCAATGCTTTTCCCAGTTCAACCTTGTTCAGTACATATGCGATGCGTACTTCGTTCTTCCCCAATCCGGGAGTCACATAAAAACCGGTTGCAGGTGCCATGAAGATGGTCTGACCTTCATAGGAGAAGTCCGAAAGACACCAGGCACAGAATCTGTCGGCATCGTCGATGGGCAGTCGTGCCAACGTATAGAAGGCTCCCTGCGGCATGGGAGAGAAGACCCCCGGGATGTTGTTGAGTCGTTCCATCAGGTAATCACGGCGACTCTTATACTCCTCAAAGTTGTGCTGCATGTAGCTGCCGTTCTCCTGTAAAGATGCATTGGCTGCAATTTGGCCGATGAGCGGGGGACTGAGTCGCGCCTGGCAGAACTTCATCACGGTGTCGTGTACCTTACGGTTTCTGGTGATCAATGCACCAATGCGGATGCCGCACTCACTGTATCGTTTCGAAACCGAGTCGATCAACACTACATTCTCTTCCACTCCTTCCAGGTGACAAGCCGAGACGTATGGCGTGTCATTGTAGATGAACTCCCGGTATACCTCGTCGGAGAAGAGATAGAGGTTATGCTTTATCACCAACTGGCGTATCTGCTCCATCTCCTGCGGCGTGTAGACATAACCGGTGGGGTTGTTCGGATTGCAGATCAGGATTCCTTTGGTGTGTTCGTTGATGAGTTGTTCAAAGTCATCGATATGAGGAAGGGCGAATCCCGATTCGATGGTTGAGGGCAGAGAGCGGATCACCGCTCCCGCCGAGATGGCAAAGGCCATGTAGTTGGCATAGGCCGGCTCCGGTACGATGATCTCGTCGCCCGGGTTGAGGCACGCCATAAAGGCATAGAGCACTGCCTCCGAGCCACCCGTTGTGATGATGATCTCTTCGGGTGTCAGTTCAATATTGTACTGCCTGTAATAATCGGTCAGGTTCTCTCTGTAGAAGCGATAACCGTCGCTGGGACTGTATTCTAGTGTTGTGCGGTCGATGTTGCGGATGGCTTCCAAGGCAGCTTGTGGTGAGGGCAGGTCGGGTTGTCCAATGTTGAGGTGGTACACCTTGGTGCCTCGTACTTTAGCAGCATCTGAGAGGGGGGCTAATTTGCGTATGGGTGAAGCGGGCATCTCAAAACCCCGCTGAGAAATTTCCGGCATAATGATTGTGTTGATTGTAACCTCTGTTAATCTTTATACTAAGTTGATGCAGGAGGCAAAGGTAATAAAAGTTTCCTTTCAATTGTTTTTTTTAGCTTATTGTTGGTGTGAATTCGATATTTGAGGCCCCCGTTTCTGATAAAAATGATAAGTCAGGTCACTTGTTTAACACTTATTGTGTTCCAATTGGACTTTTCTACCACCTCTTATGGTTACTTTTGTAGTGCAATATGAATGAAACATCGAACATTATTACATGAAAAAAACTACATTATTACTATTGACATTGGCACTCTTCAGTGGAATAATTTCCTGTACTGGCCAGAAGGAGGAGAGTGACGACAAATTCCGTAAAGGCTGGGAACTGGTATGGGAAGATGATTTCAACAAAGGTCTGAACGAGAATGAATGGTCGAAGATACTCAAGGGAGAACAATTTATGAACCGTTATGCCAGCACGCATGATGCGTTGTATCTCTCACAAGATGGGAACCTGGTGCTGCGGGCATTGCCCAATTCGGTGCCGAATGATAAGATGCCTTTCCTAACCGGTGGCATCACACGTGAAGGCATGAAGAGTGGGAAGGTATCCCGAATAGAGGTGAGGGTACGGGTGAATCCTGCCGAGGGTGCCACCCATTATCTCTCATTGCTGCCGGTTGATCAATCGAAGAATAATATCTCGATCGACTTTATGGAACATTACGGCATGGATGAGTTTGTTTACCAGTCGGTCACTTCAGAATATACCACAACACTGGGGTTGGCAGAAAATCCACCTTCCAGCTCGCTAATTGGAGTCAATCCTGTAGAGTACCGCATTTATGGTGTTGAGAAGTATCCCGACAGCCTGGTCTTTTTCATGGATGATACGCGAACCCGTAAGTACCCCCGTGTGCTTACTGATTTGTCTGGACAGTTTCCCTTCGACGAACAGGATTTTGATCTCTTCCTCGGCATCCGTCTCAACAAGGATGCCGATCCTGAACAATTGCCTGCCGACATGTTGATTGATTGGGTGAGGGTTTATGAACCGAAAGTGGACGAAGAGGAATAGGTCATCGGAAACAAGATTATGCTTGTGATCTTTCAGAGAATAAAACATCCGGCCGGGAATTTCCTGGCCGGATGTTTTGTGTTTCAATCCTGTCTGTTTATTACAGAGGTACAGAATGTGTGAAGAGACGCTCTTCGGCCAGCTTTTCATACTTGGTACCCACGCGACCATAGTTGGTGTAGGGATAGATGCTGATGCCGCCACGGGGGGTGAAGATCCCAGTCACCTCGATGTACCTGGGATCCATCAGTTGGATCAAATCTTTCATGATGATGTTCACGCAGTCTTCATGAAAAGCCCCATGGTTGCGGAAGCTGAAGAGGTATAGCTTCAGACTTTTGCTCTCCACCATCTTCACATCCGGAATGTAGTCGATACGGATGGTTGCGAAGTCGGGTTGTCCGGTAATGGGACAGAGGCTGGTGAACTCGGGACAGTCGAAGGTGACCCAGTAGTCGTTGTCAGGGTGTTTGTTGGTGAATGCCTCCAGCACCTCAGGTGCATAATCCTGCCGGTAGACAGTCTGGCCTCCCAGAAGGGTGAGTTGATCTTTTTCCATATGAGATTTCTCTTTTGTAGTTGATATACAAATAAAACTATTTCCCTCTTTTTTCGGCAAGATAGGCCTCGAGCCCTTTGTTGCGCAACAGGCAGGCGGGACAATGGCCGCACCCCTCCGCCAGAATGCCATTGTAGCAGGTGAGCGTTTCGTTGCGGATGATCTCAAATACCCCCAGTTCATCGGCCAATTGCCATACCTCCATCTTGTTGCGCCACATCAATGGTGTATGAATTACGAACTGCCTGTCCATGGCAAGGTTAAGCGTGGTATTGGCCGAGTGGATAAAGGTATCCCTGCAATCGGGATAGCCGCTGTAGTCCGCTTCAGAGACGCCGGTCACCAGGTGGCGGATTCCCTGTGCATAGGCAAGTGTGGCGGCGAAGGTGAGGAACAAGAGATTCCTGCCTGGAACAAAGGTGTTGGGGAAGGAGTCTTGGGGTTGTGACTCATCCATCGTCATGGAGAGGTCGGTCAGCGAATTGGGTGCCAAATGGGAAATGATGGAGGCATCAAGCACCCGGAAAGGGATACCGGCCATCTCTGCGATGCGGCGTGCGTTCTCCACCTCTTGCGAGTGGCGCTGACCGTAGGTGAAACAGAGTGCATGGACTTGTCGGAACTGTTGCCTGGCCCAATAGAGGCAGGTGGTGGAGTCCTGACCACCGGAGAAGAGGACCAGTGCATCCTCCTGATGGTAATCTTTCATCTTACTTTGTTTTTTATGTGGTTTCCTAAGCTACACAGGAAGCTGTTGACTTCCGGTTGCAAAGATAACATATTTCCCTTTATTTGTCTCATTGTGTGACAGGGCATTCAAAATCATCTTAACAAAAAAGTAATCTATTTGTAACAGGAATGTAACATGCATGTCGTACATTTGCAAAGAGATTGGCCCTCACAAAATGAGTGCATGAAACCTATTACGACTGTAAAAAATGGATGAGAGGATACTGGTGGTGGACGATGAGAAGGATATTTGCGATATCCTGCAGTTCAACCTCGAACAGGAAGGTTACATTGTGGATGTGGCTACTTCGGCAGAAGAGGCGCTGGCAGTGCTGACCGATGTGCATCAATTATTGATTTTGGATGTGATGATGGGAGGCATGTCGGGCTTCAAGATGGCGGAGATGCTTCGGAAAGAGGGTAATGCAATCCCCATCATCTTTCTTACTGCCAAGAACAGCGAGAACGACATGCTCACCGGCTTTTCTCTTGGTGGCGATGACTATGTTGCCAAACCTTTCTCGGTGAAAGAGTTGCTGGCTCGCGTGCGGGCATTGTTGAAACGTACCTCGTTGGTGCGGATGCCAACGGCGACAAACTGGACCTACCGGGGGCTCACCATCGACATCCCTACCAACAAGGTGACAATCGATGGAACGGAGGTGTCTCTTACCAAGAAAGAGTTTGAGATTCTCTCACTGCTCGCGCAGGTATCACCCAACCTGCTCACCCGTGCCGATATTCTGGGAAGTGTGTGGGGTGATAAAGAATTTGTTCTTGACCGTACCGTCGACGTGCATATCACCCGTTTGCGAAAGAAACTGGGTGAATATGCCGGCATCATTGTCAATCGCTCCGGTTTCGGCTATTGGCTGAACATTGACAACGGGAAGTCGTTATGAGAATAAAGTTTTCCTTTAAAAGTCGTATACTCCTCACTTTTTCATTGATCATCGCACTGTTCACTGCAGGCATCATCTATTTTGAACAACAGCAAGTAAGAAAAGAACGTACCGAGAGCTTGCAGCGGATGCTGGACAATAATGCCCTCATCATTGCCCGCTATTTGGAGCAAAATCAGATGATTCACGAGATGGATACCACCAGGCTGAAGGAACTGCTGCATTACATGCAGCCGGAACTGAGGCTCACCCTGATCGATGACAAGGGAGAGGTGTTGTATGACAACCGGTTGGAAGCTGACAGAATGGAGAACCACCTGTTGCGACCGGAGGTTCAGGAGAGCATTGCCAAAGGCAGCGGATCGGATATCCGCCGTTCAACAAGCAACAAGCTGGAGTATCTCTATCATGTGCGATACGAAGAGAACCTCTTTGTGCGTGTAGCATTGCCCTACGATGTGGAGCTACGCTCATTCATTCACTCCGCCAACTCTTTTGCCTACTACATCCTGCTCTTCTTTATCGTCTCAGTGTTGATGGTAATTTACTTCTCCGACCGTTTCTCCCGTTCCATAAGGGAGCTGAGAGCCTTCTCTCAAAAAGTAAAGAGCGGTGCCGCAATTCCACCCTCCTTTGTCTTTGCCGATGATGAGGTGGGAGAGGTGAGTGCCGCCATTGTTGAGAATTACAACCTGCTGCAGGAGAACCGCCGCCGACTGGCAGCCGAACGGGAGAAGCTGTTGCAGCACTTTCAGTTCTCTGAGGAAGGTATTGCCATCTTCTCGGAAGAACGGAAAGAGGTTTATGCCAATTCTCATTTTCTGCAATATATCAACCTGATTCTTGAGTCACCTACGCTGATGACGGAAAACCTGTTTACTGATCCCGCATTCAAGGAGGTAGTAGGTTTCCTCGACCGGAATGATTCTGACGGGAATGTATTCTCGAAGCGCATAGAGAAGAGTGGCAAGATGTTCAACGTACGTGTGATCATCTTTGAAGACCGCAGCTTCGAGCTTTATATCAGCGACATCACCCGCGTGGAGAAGCGTCGGCTGCTCAAGCAGGAGATGACCAACAACATCGCACATGAGTTGCGCACTCCTGTCACAAGTATTCGCGGTTATCTGGAGACCATATTGGGACTTGCAGGTGAGAATCTGGATGTGCGGCTTCGTAGTTTTCTTGACAGGGCTTATCTGCAGACAATGCGACTTTCGGAATTGATTCAGGATGTCAGTATGCTTACCAAGATTGAGGAGGCTCCCGACCGCTTTGAAATGGAACCCGTGAATATTGGGGAGTTACTCCGGGAGATGGAGGCTGACCTGTCTGAAAAACTGATTGAGAAAGGTAACCGATACATGGTAGATGTGGATGAGGATATTGTGTTAAATGGAAGTCGCACGTTGCTCTATTCCATTTTCCGCAACCTTACAGAGAATGCAATCGCTTATGCAGGCGAGGGCATAGAGATCGTGATACGCTGCCACAACGAGAATGATGATGCTTATTTCTTCGAGTTTTATGACAACGGTCCCGGATTGGAAGAGAAACACCTGGTGCGGATCTTTGAACGGTTCTACCGGGTGAATGAAGGACGTACCCGCAAGACGGGAGGCTCGGGACTGGGTCTCTCCATCGTGAAGAACGCTGTGCTCTTTCACAAAGGCAGTATTCTTGCCCGCAACAGAACTGAAGGAGGGCTCTCATTCCTGATCACTTTTCCCAAAAAAAGGAGCTAGCCTTTTCTTGTGATACAATTGCATCCGGACACACTTTTTTGGAAAATCATTGTATCTTTGTTTTCAGAACTACGTAAGTTTGTGTGTGATATTTTGAACGTACCGGTTTTTCATTCGTGCGAAAGTGGATGAACGACTGATGTTTCGTCTGGATTCATGTTGAACAATAAGATTAATGTCATATGAAATATGTAGGAGCGCATATCAGCGCATCAGGAGGTGTGGAGAATGCACCGGTCAACGCCCACGCCATTGGGGCAAAGGCGTTTGCTTTTTTCACCAAGAATCAGCGGCAATGGTTCGCTGCTGCTTATAGTGAACAGAACATTGAACTGTTCCGTTCACGCTGTCAGGAATATGGCTACTCACCCGATCAGATTCTGCCGCACAGCAGTTACCTCATCAACCTGGGTAACCCGGGTGAGGAGGAAGTGCAGAAATCGCGTGCCGCCTTCAATGACGAGATGAAACGGTGTGAACAACTGGGCATCAACCGGCTTAACTTCCATCCCGGTAGCCATCTGAACCAGATATCGATTGATGGTTGTCTTGACCGCATCGCCGAGTCGATCAACCTCTCTCTGGAGAAGACCAGCGGCGTCACCGCTGTGATTGAAAACACAGCGGGACAGGGAACCAATCTGGGACATACCTTCGAGCAAATAGCCCACATTATAGACAAGGTGGAGGACAAGAGCAGGGTGGGGGTCTGTCTCGATACGGCACACACGCTCGCTGCCGGTTACGAGATCAGGACACGGGAGGGTTTTGAGGATACTTTCCGCAGGTTTGAGGAGATCGTCGGCTTTCACTATCTGAAGGGGATGCACATCAACGACTCCAAGAAAGAGCTCTCCTCACGGGTGGACCGTCACGACAGCCTCGGCAAGGGGGTGATGCAGATGGACCTTTTCGGCTTCATCATGAATGATCCCCGCTTCGACAACATGCCGCTGATCCTGGAGACACCCGATGAATCTCTCTGGGCGGAAGAGATTCAGGTGCTCTATTCGTTGCAAAAATAGCTCTGAATACAATAGAGTTATGTTAGTACTGATGCCTGTGATTTTTGTAGTGGGTATTGTACTCATTGCATTGGAAGATATAATTCGTGTCAACAAATCAGCCACTGCCCTTTTGATGTCATTGCTGTTGTGGCTTATGTTGATGTTCAATTCAGATCATTTACTGGATGTTACGTTACACGATGACTTTCAGCGATATACTCAGCGTGAAGAGATCACCCATCTCTTTTTCCCTGCATTGATCAATCTGCTGGTTGTTTTGGGCATCTCTCATTTTTGGCTCTTCAAGAAAGGTACTGTACTACGGCAAAGTCGTAATTTGTCTGCCGATGAATTATATCTTGAAAAAATTCCCCAACGATCCCGTGTTATAATTTTCTGGATTGGGATTTTTTCTCTTTCCCTGGTACCACTGTTTCAATCAATCACCCATCTCCCGGCATTTATGTGTGTGTTGCTTGGATTGGTCTTGTTGTGGATATATACCGATCTCTCCTATGGCAAGATCAGGGATATTGTGGACTCTGATAAATTGCGTATTCCAAACTTGTCACGTTCGGTGGATATTCCAACCATATTTTTTTTCTTTGGCATCCTTATGTCAGTTGCCGCAATGAATGTTAGCGGTCAGCTATTACAGTTTTCAAGTTTCCTTACTTCATGGGTATCTGAACCCTATCTGTTGAGTATAATCATTGGTGCGGTTTCCTCGTTGATCGATAATGTTGCACTGGTCTCGGCAACAATGGCGATGTTTCCACTCCCTGATAGCATGACGAACCTTACTCCCTATATGCAATATTTCATGGCGGATGGTGGATTCTGGACCCTTTTGGCCTATACGGGCGTAACAGGTGGCAGCATCCTGATTATCGGATCAGCGACAGGTGTCGCGGTGATGGGACTTGAGAAAATCAGTTTTGGATACTACCTGAAGCGTTTTACACCGCTTGCAATACTAGGCTATGTAGCCGGTATTCTGGTATTTCTGTTGTTGTCCTGAAATGTGAACAACAATAGCCAACAAGTCGATTGCGGTTACAATTGTTTCATTCTGGAATCCGATCCAACAAACACTTCTTTCAATCTGGGTTAGGCATCAATCATGATGCTATAGACCTCTACATTCTCATTTTTATTGCAACTTTCGGATAAAAATTGCTATTTTTGCTTTTATAACCTTGAGATGAATTAGCTGCCTATGAAATTTTCACTTTCCAATCAGCTGCCACCCATGCCCGTCATTGATAAATCGATTCGGCGTGCCCCAGACAGGGGATACCGACTTACCAAAGCGCAAACCCTCACCGCGTTGCAAAATGCTCTGCGTTACATACCTCCTGCCCTGCATAAATCATTGGCACCGGAGTTCCTGGAAGAGTTGCGCAGCCGTGGACGCATCTACGGCTATCGCTACCGTCCCGAAGGAGATCTGAAAGCCAAGCCTGTGGATCACTACAAGGGAAACTGCCTGGAGGGGAAAGCTTTTCAGTTGATGATTGACAACAACCTCAGCTTCGACATTGCACTCTACCCTTATGAGCTGGTTACCTATGGCGAGACGGGACAGGTGTGCCAGAACTGGATGCAATACCGCCTCATCAAACAATACCTGGAGGTGATGACACGTGAGCAGACGTTGGTGGTGGAGAGTGGACATCCGTTGGGGCTCTTCCGCTCCCGTCCCGATGCACCGCGCGTGATCATCACCAACTCGATGATGGTGGGTATGTTCAACAACCAGGCCGACTGGGAGGTGGCGGCGCAACTGGGTGTGGCCAACTACGGACAGATGACCGCCGGTGGGTGGATGTACATCGGTCCCCAGGGCATCGTCCACGGCACCTTCAACACCCTGCTCAACGCGGGACGGCTTCGCTTGGGCGTCCCACAGGAGGGTGATCTGAGGGGTCGCCTTTTCGTCTCCTCCGGTCTCGGTGGCATGAGTGGTGCCCAACCCAAGGCGGCTGATATCGCCGGGGCGGTGTCGGTCATCGCTGAAGTGGATGGCTCACGCATCGAAACCCGCAGTCGACAGGGATGGGTGAAGCGTGTCACCGGTGACCTACAGCAAGCGTTCGACTGGGCTGGTGAAGCGATGAAACGAAAAGAACCACTCTCTATTGCCTATCATGGTAATATTGTGGAGCTGCTGGAGTATGCGGCCGATAAGGAAATAAAGATTGATCTGCTGAGCGATCAGACCTCCTGCCATGAACCCTACAGCGGCGGTTACTGCCCTGTGGGGATCAGTTATGAGGAGCGCACCCGGTTGCTGCATGATGAGCGGAATAAGTTCAGGGTGCTGGTCGATCTGTCGCTGCAACGTCACTACCGGGTGATTGCCCGCCTGACTGAGCGGGGCACCTATTTCTTTGACTACGGCAACTCCTTTATGAAGGCAGTTTACGATGCCGGTGTGAAAGAGATATCCCGCAACGGCATCGATGAGAAGGATGGGTTTATCTGGCCCTCCTATGTGGAGGATATCATGGGTCCAGAGTTGTTTGACTATGGCTACGGTCCTTTCCGCTGGGTTTGTCTGAGCGGGATGCCGGAGGATCTCATGAAAACCGACCGGGCGGCAATGGCCTGCATTGACCCGCACCGGCGTGCGCAGGACCGTGACAACTGGATTTGGATTCGGGATGCGGAGAAACACCAACTTGTGGTGGGCAGCCAGGCACGCATCCTCTACCAGGATGCCGAGGGACGGTTGAAGATAGCATTGCGCTTCAATGAGATGGTGCGCAACGGGGAGGTCGGCCCTGTGATGCTGGGACGTGACCACCATGACGTGAGCGGCACCGATTCCCCCTTCCGGGAGACGGCCAACATCCGCGACGGTAGCAATGTGATGGCCGACATGGCTGTGCAGTGCTT
>Ga0209510_1003585_pt1 | contig 14402 bp, 9 predicted proteins | sample BiotimSIPDNA_FD_185749 | JGI IMG/M metagenome (GOLD analysis project Ga0209510, IMG submission 185749) | Anaerobic biogas reactor microbial communites from Washington, USA - Biogas_R1 time_0 SIP DNA (SPAdes) (version 2) | ecosystem: Engineered > Bioreactor > Anaerobic > Unclassified | place... | reverse complement strand
CGCTGACAGGGTGCCGATTAGGAGGATCAGTGCGAATGTATCGGGTCGGAGCGTGTCATACCGTGAATGCGGGAGGTGGGCAACCCACCAATGGGGCCATACCCAGATGACAAACCACAGAAGCGCATTGAGGACAAAGCACATGCGAAGGAGTCGGGATGATACCATGTGGATGCACCATGCCCCGAGTATCATCCCAACGAACTGGAAGAAAAGAGACCCGTGATGAATGATGGCCTGTCCTGACCGGAAGATCAGGCATGTCCAAAGCAGTAATCCGCTGATCGAAACCAGAAAAAGCAGCGGTATGGCGCTTTGGCGTCGGCGCAGGCAGATGAAAATTGCCCACGGAGCCGCAAAATATCCCAGCAGCCAGATGCCAAGGGATTGGAAGTGATGCAGAAAGGATCCGAGCCGGATTTGAGGGAATCCCATAACCGTCTGGAGCGGATGGAGGTTGTGGAATGTGAGAGCCCAATCTCCCCAGAGTAAACGCAGGTTGGTTTTGCGGATGCCGATCCACTCCTTGAAGCTCATATCCTTGTAGCGGCGAACCACGGCATCCGAAAATGGTTCGGATGTGAGTTCGGGAATACCAGCAAGGTGCCATTTGAGCAGTCTATCGCCTGGAGGATCGTAGTGTTTTTGATAGAGTGTCCATGGAAGCATCAATATGATGAACGGGACGAGTGCGAGAAGTCCGTATGGAATGTGCTTCACCGGGCGAATCATAGCCCAAATCGCGAACATCGGAAACGCGGCGAAGAAGCTTCCGCCGTGAGACAGGAAGGCGAGGGCTGTTGCCAGCCCGACGATGAGGGATCCCGGCTTGCGGCACGCCAAGGACTTGCGGGCGGGGTCCCGTCCGAAGAGCAGAGCGGCGACAATAATCAACAGGCCTGCCGGGAGAGACTTGGGCCATACGTAGAACGAATGTAGCAGAAAGGTTCCGGACATCGCGAGAGATGCGGAAATCCCTGAAGCGAGCAGGCGTCCAGCCCCAATTGCCCTCAATAAACAGTGAGCGCATGGGATGACGGATGCCTGCAGTAGTATGGATAGGATGTGGTATTGGGTGTTCTTTTCGGTGAAGAACGGGTATTGGAAGAGGATGGGTGCGGACGGAAGAGGTGGGCGGTCACTGCTCAGCCATTCGAGAAAAAAGGGTTTGAGGGGCATTCCGAGTTGGAGCCTGTCGGCAAACAGCATGGGAAGCAGTTGATCGGCCGGAAGCATTTGTTTGAGGTAACGACTGGACGCAACTGCGAGAGAATCGTCCCAACCCCCTGTCAGGCATCCGGCGGCGACCACCGTGAATGCCGATAAGGCAAAGAGCGCGATCTGGTCGCGATAGTCTGAGTTGCGTTTCCAAACCCGCAATGCTTTGGCGGAGTGGCGGACGAGTATCCAACTGCCGGTGCACAGAATGGCCCATGATAGAAGCACTCCAATTTCCGGGTGAAGAAAGGATGCCCACAAGATCGGGTATTGAATCGCCAAGGTGAAAACCCAGGCGATCGGAAATGCAAAACAGGGAGCCAGAGCAGGTTTGCGTATGAGAACCAAGGCGACCGCCCAGCCTGGTATGCATAGCAGGATGAAATGGAGTGGAATCCCAGCCAACCAGAGTAAAAACGATGAGCTTCCGACTGAGGCCGAGATCCGAATGGAATACAAGTTGAGCGGCGGGGTGAAACGGATGCTGTCCGCCCATTGATCACTTAGCACGGACAAGGTAACCTGTTTCCCCCTCCATTCCCGCGGAATATCCCAATGCAGGAGTCGCCAGTCCCTCTTGGTCTGGGGCCGAGGAACCAGATCAAGGAAGCCGGACTCATCAGCGGTAGAAGTCCGGGATAGCCGGAAGGCAAATCCAGAGGGCAATCTGCCGCATTCCAGAAACATTTGAATCCGGGATGGGCACTCGAACGGATCGGAAACCCAGAGTGGGTCATTTCCGGCTATGTTTAGATTCACCGCAAAGAGCGGAAGTTTTTCCGGAGGGGAGGTGTCATCCTCTGAGCGGATTGACCAAGACTTGAGGTCATCGGATTGAAGCCACGAATCCGGAACTCCGTTTTGTGCCTGCGCGGTGGTGGATGGAGCGAAGGATCCAACCAATGCTGCGAGGGCCAGCGCCGAGGCAGCAGTTTTGCGTAGTCGGAAGACCGCTATTAAAGCTGGGCAGAGAATCGCGATCAGCAGGAGGATCAGCTGATTCTGCACGGAGTATTGCGGAGGCGGAAGAACTCCGTTTGTCATGGCCGAAGAAGGTAGATTCAACAGGAGGTTCGGATCATTGGTCCCGGGCGGGATACGGAAGATGGCTGAGTGTTTTCCTGACAGGACTTGATCCAGTCCGGAAAGCGGGGTGATTCCGTGTTCGGGTCCAATATGGGTTCGCTTACCGGTCGGGTCGCGAAGGCTGATACTGTAGATTGCGATGTGCGCCGGGTTGGAGCTTGTAGATGCAAGCGGATCCCAGCGAAGCGATTTCACGGGGCGGGGCGGAAGCGGAAAATGAAGCGTCTGGACTCCATCTATCAATGGGAACTGGGCATTCACGGCTGCGGTGAATCCGCCGCCAGTGTCAGCATAAAGCACCGAAACTCCCTCGGAATCGGAGAAAACTTCGATTTCAAGAATCCACGCCCGGGTCGAACGGCTTGCGAATCCGGTCACCCAAATGCAAAATACAATCCACAATCCGTAGATGGCAGCATGGATCAGTGATGGTCGGCCGGGTCGAATCCTGAGCATCGGGTTCATCCTTATCGAGGGGTCTATCAGGCCAGCCAGGACCGGGTGCCTTCGAGTCAGGATTCGTGAGTTGACCGGCTCATGTATTGAATAAGCCGTTCATTGAATTCTTTCGCTGAATCGTGCCCAATCGCCTTCAGCGCGTAGACCATCGCGGCCACCTCGACCAGTCTGGCCATATCCCGGCCGGGACGAACCGGAATCTCCATGTGGGGGATCGGCTTGCGGAGGATTTCATAGAAGCTTTCCTCCAATCCGGTACGTTCTTCATCCATGCCTTGTTCCCAGATCACGAAGGTGATCACGAGATCGATTTCCTTTTTAGTGCGCACTGCGCGGATGCCGAACAGGTCCGCAATATTGATGATCCCGATACCGCGGCACTCCATGTATCCGCGGTTGAGCACTGAACTGGTCCCGATCAGTTCCTGATCCCGGAGGAGTGAAATGTAGGTGGTATCATCTGCCACCAGACTGTAACCTTTTTCAATAAGGGCGAGGGCACACTCGCTTTTTCCCACGCCGCTGTCTCCACGGATCAACACTCCGATCCCTTTGATGTCGAGCAGGGTCCCATGCACCATGACCTGCGGAGCAAAAAACTCATCGAGGAGCACAGTGGCGTCCGTCGCGAAGTTCTTCGACTTCATGGTCGTGCGCAACAGGGGTATGTGAAAACGATCCGCCACCTGAATCATGGCATCGCACGGAGTGAGGTTGCGGGAGATCACCATACAAGGGATATCCCTTTTTGCCATTTCAGTGAGAACGTCCAACTGGACGGATTCATCCTGATCGTTGAGATAGGACATCTCGCCCGCTCCGAAGACCTGGACCCGCTTGTTGGCGAAGGATTTGAAATATTTGGTGAGTGCCAGCGCTGGCCGGTTCAGGCTCTTCTCCCCGATCATGCGGTTGAGTCCCTCCTGGCCGGCGATGAGCTCAAGGTTGAGTTTCTCGTGGGTTTTTTCGAGGAACTCCTTGACGCTGATTTTGTCGATTACGATGGCTTTGGCTTCGGGTATCATGGAGTAGAAGTAGGAAAGGACGGGGGTTGAGATCGTGGCATTTTCGGGGGTTACATGCGGAAGCTTTCTCCAAGATAGAGGCGTCGGCAGGCTTCATCGTTCACGAGGAAATCCTTGGAGCCCTCGGCCAGCACTTTGCCATCGTAAAGAAGGTAAGCACGATCGACGATACTGAGCGTTTCCCTTACATTGTGATCGGTGATAAGGACTCCGATGCCACGTTCCTTCAGGTGGGCAATCATCTTCTGGACTTCCTGCACATTGATGGGATCCACTCCGCTGAAGGGCTCATCCATGAGTAGAAACCGCGGGTTGGTCACCAGGGATCGGGTGATCTCGAGGCGCCGGCGCTCTCCACCGCTAAGTGTGTATGCTTTTTGCGCCGAAAGGTGGAGAAGCCCGATGTCAGACAGATGAAAATGCAGCCGTTCCTCACGCTCTTTTCTCGAGAGATTGAGCGTCTCCAGTATTGCCATCACATTGTCCCGGACGGACAACTTTTGAAAGACAGAAGGTTCCTGGGGCAGGTATCCGATCCCGAGTCTTGCCCTTTTGAACATGGGCATGCGAGTGATATCGGTTTCATCCAGTGTGATCTTGCCTCCAGTGGGCGGAATCAGGCCGATGATCGTATAGAACACGGTTGTTTTCCCCGCACCGTTGGGTCCAAGCAGCCCGACAACCTCACCGGCACGGATGTTTAGATCCACCCCTTTGACGACACTACGTTTGCCGTAGTCTTTGGTGATATCCCGGGTGGTGATGACCGATGCCTTCGGCGCAGAAACCTGCTGCAGTGGCCCGGGCGGAATGGATGGAGCGGCCTGCATGATCACTTCCCGTCGCTTTCCTGCGGCTGTTCCACCGGTTCGGATTCAGTGGCGGCCGTCGGATTTTCGCCAAACAGGGCACCCACTTGCGCAATATCCTTGAGGGTGACCCTTGATCGTTTTCCATCGGGTTCACTCTCGATACGGATGCGCCGTTCTCCCTGAAGAAAGACGATGCGGAAACCCGTGACGGTACCACGCTCATCTTCTATGCGGGGTTGATCCTCCAGAACGAGTTTGCGTTCTTTAGGGAAGATCTCGGCTCTTCCGGCGAAGGCCCGCGTTCCCCGTTGGCGGATTACGACATTACCCTTTGCTGTGATATGGGAAATCTGCCCCGGGTTTTTGCGTTCATCTCCGGAGTCCGGGCTTTGGGGATCATCGGCATCGTCCGGTCGTTCAATGATGACTTCGGCTTCATCGCAAGACACCTCCAGATCACGATCGGTGACCACCACGTTCCCAATGAGCATGAACGTGCGTTGAACATCCCCGCTGGTGAGCTCCATGCGGTCTCCGGTTGCGGTGAGTTCGCCGGTTGCACCTGTGGTGGGTTGATCGGTGGCTGAGACAGGGTCTGCCAGAAAGAAGACACTGGTCAGAAGCCAAAGGACAACCGGGATCGAGTATCGTGCCATCATTGTGTATTCAGAAAGCAATCAGAGCAGGTGGTTCAAGTCCAGATCAAGTTTCTGGGAGAACCGGATGGTGACGGATTTCTCGATGACAACCCGTCCCTGTGCGCCATCCCAGGACCAGCCTTCTCCGTGGATTTCATAATTCGCGGATGAAATATGGATGGGTGCATCGCTGGTCGCGCGATTCCCTGCAAGGTCGAAGACCGCGCTGCTGCTCTGAATCACTGTATCCAGATTTTGTTCGGCGTCTCCAGAAAAGATGGATAGCTTCATGTTGGTCACCTCAAAGCGGTTGTCTTCCTTGTAGATTCCTTCTTCACCGCTGAGCGTCCACTCCCTGTAGCTATCCGCATTGTAGGTGGGGATTGAGAAGCGGCTCATCCGGTTGTGCGGAGCGAGCTGGGCCTTGACCGGGAAACAGATCCCCAATGCAATCGCAGTGCATGCGAAGGCGTGTTTCATGAGGCCGGGGCGGAGCCGGATCGTCGAAATCCGTGATCCTTTACCCGCCGCAACTGTAAGAAGGCCTCGGATGAATGCTGACCAGAATGGTGGGGGTTGATGCATAGGATTTACGGTCATGCCCGCATCATGCGTTCGTTTGGCCTGGATGAAGCTTGGATTTGCGCTCGATGATGCGGTTCATAATGGTCCGGACGTCGGACTTGCTGCGTTTGAAGGCGAATAGGTTTTCCATCCACCTGAATACGGATTCCTGATCATTTCCGGAGAGTAACGGTTCGGTCTTCAGCAGCCGTTCGAATGCGTGGATGACCTTGTGGGATATCAGTGAGGTCAGCTTGGATGCGCGGTCAAGAGCGAGGGCTGGGTCGGTGAGGATGTGTGGCGCGGTCGTCGTTTTCTTAGGTCCGGTGAATTTGTAGGTGCGGATGGCATCGAGCATCACAATCTCGGTCCTGGGATAGAAACTTGCCATGAGATTCCACGGATAGTCCACTTGGTCTCCCTTCGCGCGGAAGTCGCTTCTCAGGATTACCGAAGGGATATCCGCGAACTTCGCGATCATGAACTCGGATAGGGTTCCCGAGTCGATGTCCGATCCGTCGAAGTGGAATATCGCGAGGTCGCACTCAAGGAGCGCGAGAATATCCTGATCGCGGATTTCATGCGGGTGCTGGGCCTGGGATTCAAATTCCTGTGGCATGACGGGGATGAAGCGCCCATCGGAGTTTTTCAGGATTTCGCTGGCGAGCCAGGCGTTTCCCAGCAGGTGTTTGGCGTCGAAAAGTTCGCCGGCGAAGTAAAAGTCGTGAGTCTGCATGCTGTGCGGTGTTGTTGTTCCGGGACGAAGGGAAAGGGTCCGGTGAAAATTGAATATGAGTATGCAAGTATGCTTGCTGTGGACTTCAGTTCAACCCCAATTCATGCCAGATTATTGTTGCAGTCGGAATCATTGTATCCGATGTTTTTCCATCAGCCATCGAGTGGTCTTTCCGAGAGGGATCACTTAGTCTGGGGAGTGGAACCGGATGACACAACCGGAGGCCATGCGCCCGTGTGGTGTTGCCTTCCTTTCAAGAGTTTTTGTTGAGCAGATATGATCAAATCCGCCGATTTGGAAAACGCCATCGATGTAATGGTGGACTATATGATAGCTGAAATGCGGGCTGGCGATCCATGGATGATGGTGGGTATCGCCGATGGCGGAGTTCCAGTCCGGAATCGTTTGCAAAAGGTTATCCGGAGCCGGATCGGCCGTGAGCTGCCATCCGGGACACTGAATGTGAGCTTTCACCGTGACGATATCGGGCACAGACCCATCTCAAAGGTTGCCGAACCCACCTTTCTTGAGGAAAGCGTCGACGATATGGGAGTGTTCCTGATCGATGATGTGTTTTTTACCGGCAGGACCGTGCGTTCGGCTCTGGATGAGCTCTTCGAATTGGGCAGACCAAGGGTGGTGCGTTTGATGACGGTGGTTGACCGGGGGCATCGGGTGTTGCCGATTCGTCCGGATTTTGTCGGATTGTCGTTGGATACCGATTTGACCCAGACCCTGAAGCTGCACATCGATCCGGATGATCCGGAGAGACACCGGCTGGATATCAGCGGAAAAATTTCTGCGGCTCAGGCCCGGTAGAATTTCAGACAAACCCCGGAATACTCCCATGGAAACCGAGACTGTAAACTGGACACGAAAGCACCTGATTGGACTGGAGGATCTGAGTCGACAGGAGATCGAGCTGATCCTATCGATGGCCCGCTCATTTAAAAGCACCATTGATCGCAGTCGCAAGAAGCTTCCGGCTCTGCGTGGCAAGACGATTGTCAACCTGTTTCTCGAACCGAGCACGCGGACCCGGGTGGCGTTTGAAGTGTCCGCCAAGCGCCTGAGTGCGGACGTGATCACCATTCTTGGTGCAACAAGCAGCCAGGTAAAGGGGGAGACGCTCAAGGACACCGCGCTCAATATTGAGGCACTTTCGGCCGACATGATCATCATGCGGCATTCGGCGGCCGGTGCTCCACTGTATCTTTCGCGCATTGTGGATATCCCCATCATCAATGCGGGCGATGGAGCTCACGAGCATCCGACGCAAGGCTTGCTGGATGCCTTCACTCTGATGGAGCACCTGGGGAGCCTGGAAGGCAAGCGGATCACCATTCTCGGTGATATCATGTTCAGCCGGGTGGCCCGATCCAATATTTGGGCGCTGACAAAGCTGGGAGCATCGGTGTGCCTGGCTGGGCCAACTACTTTGGTTCCGGATGCCTTTCGGGAGATGGGCGTGGAAGTTTGCCACAACCTGCGTGAAGCTGTGACGGATGCGGATGCGGTGATGTTGTTGCGCATTCAGATGGAACGCCAGTCAGCGGGGCATTTCCCATCGCTCGGAGAATACACCAGCATGTATGGGCTCAACAAAAGTCGTTCGGCATGGTTGAAGCCCGGTGCGATCATCATGCACCCCGGGCCCATTAACCGCGGGGTTGAGATTGATTCGGACCTTGCCGACTCCGACCGTTCGGTGATCCTCAATCAGGTGACCAACGGAATAGCGGTGAGGATGGCCGTGCTGTATCTGTGCATGGCGGCAAGTGAGCCGGTTTCGGGAGAGCTTTCCCTGTAGACCTGAGGCGGGTAATGTGGATGAAACGAGACGACACTGAGGGGAGATTTTCTACCATGACACAATCGGGAACAAATGCGAAGCTCTGGATCAAAGGATGCCGGGTCATCGACCCGGTGAACCGTGTGGACGAAACCCGCGATGTTTATGTCGAGGATGGGGTTTACGTTGAGGAACCGGGAGCTGGATTCAGGGAATCCGCTACATGTATCGACGCGGGAGGGCTGTGTTTGGCCCCATCGCTCACGGATCTTCAGGTTCACTTGCGTGAGCCTGGTGACACTCACAAAGAGACAATCCGCTCGGGAACCCGCGCCGCCGCGAAAGGCGGATTCACCCGCGTGGTATGCATGCCAAATACCCGTCCGCCATGCGATAACCCGGGCAACCTGCGGTTGATTCATGACATTATCGAGCGCGATGCCTGTGTGGAAGTGTTTCCCACCGGATGCATCACGCTCGGGTCGCTTGGTGAGCAGCTTGCCCCAATCGGATCACTGAAGAATGCCGGGGCGATTGCGCTTTCAGATGGCGGGCATTGTGTGCAGAACAGCGAATTGATGCGCCGGGCCTTGGAATACGCGCGCATGCTTGACATGGTTGTTCTGGATCACTGCCAGGACACATCGCTCACCCAAAAGGCTGTCATGAACGAAGGGGTGTGGTCTCTCAAGCTTGGCTTGCGCGGATGGCCACATGAGGCCGAGGATTTGATGGTCTCAAGGGATGTGATTTTGTCGGAAAAGACCGGCGCTCGTGTGCACTTGCAGAACATATCTTCCGGTTCCGCGGTGGACATTATCCAACGCGCGAAAAACCGCGGAGTTCGGGTTACTGCGGAGGTGACCCCTCACCATTTGTCTCTGACCGACGCTTGTGTTGCTGGCTATGAGAGCCGCTTCAAAATGAACCCTCCTCTCCGGACCGAAGAGGACAGAAGAAGATTGATTGAGGGCTTGTGTTCCGGGGTCATCGATTGCATCGCATGTGATCATGCTCCGCACAACGAGGACGACAAGGACATGGAGTTCGATTACGCCCCGTTTGGAGTGATCGGATTGGAAACCGCCTTTGGAGTTGTTCTCACCCATCTGCATCATGAGGAAGGAATCAGCCTTATGCGGATACTCGAATGGATGTCCGGAGCACCGGATCGCATTTTGGGCCTTCCGGCGAAGCTCGTCTCCAGTGGAGTGCCGGCGGATTTCATCCTTTTTGATCCAGCTGAGGAGTGGGAGGTGAGACAGGATGACTTCGTGAGTATTTCCCGTAATTCCCCATGGACAGGAAAGAAGCTCAGGGGGCGAGTCCGGGCAACTTACCTGAAAGGACGCAGGGTATACGGTTGAACGAAACCAGGGGATTCATAATTCTCCGGGGATTTCCTCTCAACCTATGCCGCGTGTTGCCGATAAGATAATGAGGTCCGAATCCCGAGCCGGGCCAGACTTGCAAACCAATGACCTGAATGCAGTGAGGTGACAGACCGAGGCAGAATAGCGATAGGTGTGATCATTTTGGGAACATTGTTCTCCAATTTGGTTGCGCTGGATGGATCGTCCGATCCTGGCAATGCTTCGCCTTGTCCGGAATCCGTTGATGGCGATTATGTCGATCAAGGTTTGCCGCTTTACTCGATCTACTCGTTTGACAACCTTGCGGTCAATCTCGTGGCGACCCGCCTCTACGAGGATCCCTTGGGCCGGGTTGTTCTGGTGGATGATGGCCACCTTTTTGCATTTGATGGGCGCTCGTGGACCAACCTTTTTGATCCGGATCCGGAGTATCCGGACTCGGTTGTTTCGTTGAAGTATTCTCCCGAAAACAACAAGGTATACGCTGGAGCAGTGGGCAGTTGGGGGTCCATGGAAGTAGAAAGTTCCGGGTTGTTCGCATACAGGCCTGATATTGGTGTGGCGGAGCGGGCATGGGCTTCTTCCATCCGTTTCCAGGATATTGTCACGTTTGATGGAGGGGTGCTCTACGTGGGGACCTATGGAGCGGTTCTGCAGCGTGATGATGGGAGTAGCGTTTCATGGCCCGGTCTCAGTCAGCTGTTCGGCGGTTTCGAATATGGGGGAGATCTCTTTGTGATCGGCAGTTCTGAAGGGCTGATGAAGGTGAGAGGAGAGAAACTGGAAAGCATGGAGTTCGGCGATGTGTCGTTCCGGGATGCGGGCACGATTGTCGACACATCGACGATAGCGGATGGGGTGCTTCTGGGGACCCGTTCAAAGGGGATCTATCTTTTTGACGGTGAACGTGTGACTCTTGTTGAGACCGGAGCAGACCAGCTTTTTGCTTTTGGAATCAGCCACATCGAATCGCTTTCGAACGGGTTTTTGGCAGTGGCGATTGAGGGATATGGAATCGTGTTTTTGGATCCCGAATACCGCATCCTCACACGCATTGACCGGGATCGTGACAGTAACTTCATCGGAGTCCGGGATTTGTTCTATCAGGATGAGGGAATTCTGTGGGCGACGCTCAACAACGGATTGGCGAAAATCTACTTTCCTTCTCCGCTATCCGTGATCGATAGCCGCATGGGCTTGTCGGTGGAATGGCCGGAGATCTATTCGGTGGGTGACCGGATGTTTGTGTTCAGCGATTTGAAGATCCAGATCGGTGAATATGGAGAATGCAATCGTCTGAAGGATTTCAAAGAATACGAGATTCCAGGGTTGCCGGTGTTGAGCAATGCGGTGCCAACCCAGGATGGGGTGTTGGTGGTGTCGGAAGGAAAGAGTTATTTTCATAATTGGGACACCCAAGAGACCTATGTTGTGGTGGAAGGGCATGTTCCGGCGCGTCACCACGTCTTCGATTCCTCTCCGGAGTTTGGGGTGGCCTTTGGGGTTCAGCGGAACCATTTGATTAAGCGGATCGATGGTCGATGGGTTCCAGTCGGTGAGCCTATTCCGTCTGCCGGTTTTCCTGCCGTTGTGCTTGAGGACAAAAAAGGGAGACTCTGGGTTGAGTATGGAGTAGGGAAGGTCATCCGCATGGATGTGGCAGATGGTGTGTTGCTTGCCACCCAATATGACGGCCCCAAGGGCATGACGAATGAGTGGATCAACGTCTTTGAAATGGGAGATCGCATTTACATCTCGGCGAGAAGAGAGAAAATGGCGATATTTGATGAGGAAATGCAGGCTTTCAGTCTGGTATCACAGCCTGAAACCTTTCCATTGCCCGTTCACGGAGACATCGCCAGATGTGCTGAAGATTCGCTGGGGAACGTATGGATCCCGTTCATCCGTGAACTTGCGATGATCCGCCCGGATGCATCCGGAGGCTACGTTTGGGATTCGGACACCTTGCGTTTGGTGAAGGAAAATCATCCCAGGATCAGGATTCAGGACGATGGTAGTGCCTTCATTCACTCCCGCAGCCGGATTTTCTGCTATGATCCCACTGTTGCTGCTCCCAAGCGGCGTTCGGTGGCGCCCGTGTTTTCACGAATGATCCTGACGGAGACCGGAGAGAGTGTATACAATGCCATTGAAAAGACATTGGATGATCCGGAAGCCCGGCGTGTGGTGTTGCCATACCGCAGTAACAGTGTGGCCTTCTATTTCTTTGTTCCTTCCCAGTATTTCAACCGGCCTCCTTCGTATTCCTACCGACTCGAGGGCTTCTCGAAAACATGGTCCGACCCATTTGAGGAACCGATGGTTTCTTTCAACAACCTTCCTGAGGGAGATTACACTCTTCACATCCGGTTGGAGGATTTCAATGACAACGGAGATCATCTCGGATCGTTCAGTTTCACGATTCTACCACCATGGTATCGGACCTTTTTGGCTTATACCGGATTCATAGTGTTTGGCGGCGGAAGCATCCTCCTTTTGATCCGCAGGATTATGAAAAAGGAGAAGCGGGAGCGAATGTATTTGGAGGATGAGGTGCGCAACCGGACGGAAGAGCTCAACATTGTAAACATGCAGATGGAAAAGGCCTTGCTCCAGGCTGAGTTTGCAAGTGAGGCCAAAGGTCAGTTCCTGGCCAATATGAGTCATGAGATCCGCACTCCGATGAACGGGGTTATCGGAATGACCGACGTTTTGCGCAATACCCGCCTGGATGATGAGCAGCGGGAGTTGGTCAATATCATTCAGAAGAGCGGAACCACCTTGATTTCGATCATTAACGACATTTTGGACTACTCAAAAATCGAGTCAGGCAAAATTGATCTTGAGACGATTCCCATCGACATCATCCACATTGTGGAGGAGGTGGTGGATATATTGGGTGGAAAGGCCTATGAGAGCGGAGTTCATTTCTTTTATACCATGGCGCCTGGAATGCGGCGTCACTTTCTGGGTGACAAGACCCGGATCCAGCAGGTTTTGATCAATCTCGCCTCCAATGCGCTGAAGTTTACCCGATTCGGGAGTGTGGAAATCCGGCTGTGGACGGAAGAGGATGCTGGCAGCGACCATGCCATTCTCCATGCGCAGGTGAGGGATACCGGAATAGGAATTCCGCAGGAGAAAATGCACCGGCTCTTCAGTTCGTTTTCCCAAGTGGATGCCTCAAACACCCGTATGTATGGTGGCACCGGGCTTGGTCTGGCGATCAGTAAACGTTTGATTGAGCTGATGTTTGGCAACATCTCGGTGGAATCTGAAGCGGGTAAGGGGTCCACTTTCACGTTCCATCTTCCGCTAAGGGTGGATGCGGATGCCGCTCCTGTTCGTCCAAGACGGATGGAGGCCCTGAGAGTGGCAGTGGCGGACCCATGTGAACGCCGCCGGCAGAATATTGTTGAGGTGCTTGAATATGAGGGTGCCGGGGTTTCAGCGTTTGATCACCTTGATCCAAAGGAGATTCATGCCACTGGAAGCCAAGTGACTCTTATCATGGAGCGCAATAATGAGTCTCTTGTTGCCGCGATTGAGGCCTTGAAGGCAGACGGAGTATCGAGACCGGATGGGCTTGTATTGTTTTCCAAGTATCCGCTCGAAGAAGTCACACTTCCGGATTGGGTGTCTTCTCTCACCAAACCATTGAAATATGATCAGTTGCTGTCGGTGGTTGAGCAACGTCTCGGACTGACTGCCGATTCAGCAAGGGATGTGTCGTCGGCAGCCGAGGATCAGAAAGAGATTGAGCCCTCGAGGATGGAGATTCTCCTGGTCGAGGACAATGTCACGAATCGTAAGGTTGCACAGATCATGCTCAAAAAGATGGGCTATCACTGCGACATGGCTTCCAACGGAGAAGAAGCGGTCGCGAAGGTGACGGCAAAGGTGTATGATCTGGTGCTGATGGATGTGCAGATGCCCGTGATGGACGGCATACAGGCGACCCGTGAGATTTGCCGCCTGGTGCCTGAGTCAAAACGTCCGCGGATTCTTGCCCTTACGGCGGGGGCGATGAAGGGCGATCGCGAAGCCGCCATCGAAGCGGGAATGGATGGATTCCTCGCCAAGCCTTTGCGTATTGAGGAACTGCAAGCTGAACTCCAGAATACTCAACGTAACGCAGCGGCCGATACAGTATGATATATGGGGGAGGCCAGAAGTATCTGGATTCTTACAATCAGTAGTCGTTGGTGTTCGCATCTTCAAATCCGATGAGCTGGATGCGGAGCTTGCGTGCGAGTTCGATGACAGCCGGCTTGTTGATCAGGATTGTGCGGTCCGCCGCAAGAGCCGCAAATTCCACCTTTGCTTCCTTCATGTGCCGCAGGGTGGTTTCGCCGAAGACGGGAACATCGATGCGGTAATCCTGGCGTGGTTTCACGGTCTTGATGAGCAGTTTCCCTCGGGTCGAGTATTTGCCCGCGCGCTGCAGCATGGCATCGGTGCCATCGAAATCCTCCGTGCACAAAACCGTGCCGCGTTTGACCACTACGCCCTGGCCGATGTCGAGTCGTGCGACCTCTGTCGCGATAAAGATCCCATGATCCAGGGTGTGCGGGTCGATCCGCACCTTGCCGCCGGTCATGATTCCCAAATCGGCCAGTTGGTCGTCGATGAAGCAACGGGCATCCAGCGTGTGGACGCCGATGCTTTCCATTTCGGCGATCACGGCACCGTAGATGGT
>Ga0209510_1003577_pt1 | contig 14413 bp, 10 predicted proteins | sample BiotimSIPDNA_FD_185749 | JGI IMG/M metagenome (GOLD analysis project Ga0209510, IMG submission 185749) | Anaerobic biogas reactor microbial communites from Washington, USA - Biogas_R1 time_0 SIP DNA (SPAdes) (version 2) | ecosystem: Engineered > Bioreactor > Anaerobic > Unclassified | place... | reverse complement strand
ATAACCAAAGGATGCTCGTAGAGCATCAAGAATTGTAGATGCCTGTAGGGCATCAAGAATTGTAGATGACCGCATAACCAAAAGATGCTCGTAGAGCATCAAGAATTGTAGACCAATATGTACACAAAAGAAAACATTCTCAACGCCCTCCGGATGGTATCCCATCCTGAAAAGGGTAGTGACATCGTCACACTGGGCATGGTTGGTGAAATCAACGTAACAGCTGAGGGAATAACCCTCGTGCTGGTGCCCGAGAAATCCAATGACCCCTTCCTCTCATCAATAAAAAGCAGCTGCGTCAGGGCAGTAAAGGAGCATCTCGGCCCTGATGCCGTCATCTCCTCCATTGATGTAAAACCCAGGATAGTGGTTGAAAAGATGAAAGTCCCGAAAAGGGACGTGTTGCCGGGAGTAAAGAACATAATTGCTGTTTCTTCAGGCAAGGGGGGTGTGGGTAAATCAACCATCGCGGTCAATCTGGCAGTGGCACTGGCAAGAAAGGGTTATATCACGGGACTGCTTGATGCTGACATCTTCGGACCATCTGTACCGCAAATGTTCAACGCCGGAAGCTATCGTCCCGAGGTGCGCAAGGAGAACGGTAATGACCTGATCATTCCCATGGAAAAATATGGCGTAAAGATCCTTTCCATCGGTTTCTTTGTCAAGGGATCAGATGCAGTCATATGGCGCGGGCCCATGGCCAGCAGCTTCCTGAAGCAGCTGATAGGACAGGGCGACTGGGGTGAGCTTGACTATCTCATCTTTGATCTTCCTCCAGGGACGAGCGACATACACCTCACCCTGGTGCAGGAGGTGCCCGTCACCGGAGCCATAGTAGTGACCACCCCTCAGGAGGTGGCTCTTGCCGACGCCCGCAAGGGTATAGCCATGTTCCGCAGTGAGTCAATCAACGTACCGGTACTCGGGCTGGTTGAAAACATGTCATTCTTCGAGGCTCCCGAGCTGCCCGGAAAGAAGTATTACCTCTTCGGCAGGGAGGGCGGCAGCAGGCTTGCCGCCGAGAGCGGCACCATGCTGCTGGGGCAGATACCCATCGTTGAGAGCATATGTGACGGGGGTGACAGCGGCATGCCTGCGGCACTGGAAGACTCCATCACCGGAGCGGCCTTCATGACCCTGGCAGAGGCGGTTGTGAAGCAGGTTGACAGGCGTAATGCGGAGATGGCCCCGACGAAGAGAGTTGAGGTCAAGTGAGCCTGCTGCCGCCCTCACCGGACGCGGTATCCCTTTCTGACCTCTTTTTCTTAACTTTGGATACTTTTGGGATGTCTCTTTAGTTATAAGAGTATAAAACATTTTTGTTGAGATTGCGGCATAGGGAATACATTGCAGGGCTGATCATCCTCATGGCCCTGGTTCTTGCCGGATGTTCTGCCGAGAAGAACACCGGCGCGAGCCGTTTTTACAACTCACTGATCTCAAAATACAATATCTGGTTCAACGGTAACGAAGCATACAAAGCCGGGGTGAAGAAAGTCAAAGATGCGCACCGCGATGACTATACAACCCTTCTCCCCCTCTTTGAATACTCCCGCGAGGAATCGGCTCGAGCCGGTTCGTCAGACATGGAACGGGCCATCCAGAAAGCATCAAAGGTTATAGCCCTCTACTCCATCACCGCCAAGCCTGAAGAGAAGGGGCGCAGGGGAGACAATGACAGGAACGGGGAGTTCTATAACAGAAGGGAATACAATGAATGGGTAGACGATTCCTATATGCTCATGGCCAGGGCACAATTCTACCAGAAAAATTTCATGGCTGCAAGGGCATCTTTCTCTTTCGCAACAACCATTGCCACTGATCCTGACCTCGTCACTGAGGCGGGTATCTGGATGGCACGCATACAGACGGAAGAGGGCAACTACACAGAGGCTGCCCGGCTGCTTGATGAGCTGCCCGGTCCGGAGAACATGTCAAAGCCGCTGAAGGCAATGTACTACTCCACGCTGGCCGATATCGCTCTGCGCCAGAAACGTTACGGAGAGGCCGTGGCGCCACTGTCGCGGGCAATTGAATATACTTCGGGAAACGAAACCAAAGTGCGCTGGACTTTCCTGCTTGCGCAGGTCTACAGGGAAGCCGGTGACAACGCCATGTCAACCCGTCAGTTCACCAGGGTGATGAGAATGAATCCTCCCTATGACCTGGAGTTTAACGCCGGCATCAACCTGGCAGGCGTCACTGACATTTCGCATGGCGATGCAGACGATCTGATGAAGTCGCTCCGCAAAATGCTACGCGACTCGAAGAACAAAGACTATCTTGATCAGATCTATTTCGCCCTTGGCGAACTGGAACAACGGCTGGGCAACACTGACGAGGCGCTCAGGCTCTGGTCACAGTCGGCCGCCAGCAGCACAGTCAACACCCGGCAGAAGGCACGTTCGTACCTTGCCCTCGCCGATCATTACTATGGCCAGCCTGACTATATGAAGGCGTGGCTTTATTATGACAGCGCCTCATACCTCATTGACAACCGTTTTCCCGGTTATGATCTGATCAGTCGAAGGGCTTCTGACCTCGGTGAATATGCAGGGTATCACTCTGTAGTCATTACCGAGGACAGCCTGCGAAGGGTTGCAGGCATGAGTGCATCGGAAAGGGATGCCCTGATAGCCGGGCTCATCCGTTCAGTGGAGGAAGAGATGATCACCGAGCGCAGGGGCGACGGTAGTGACAGGTACAACATGGGACTCTACTATGAGAATGAGCAGCGCTATCGTGGCGCCATCACCGCCGAGGGGGGATGGTACTTTTACAACCAGGCAGCGCTCACCTTCGGCCGTACGGAGTTCAGACGCCGGTGGGGCGACAGGAGGCTGGAGGATAACTGGAGGAGGTCAAACAAGGCCCGTGCAGCATTCAGCAATGGCCAGCAGACAGATGTTGAGAATGAGGCCGAAAAGAGCGACAGCGCCGGTGTGGCACCCGAACGCACAAAGGAATACTATCTCCGTAACCTGCCCCTTACAGACTCGCTCATGAGCGTTTCTGTCATGCGCAGCGCCGAAGCTCTCCTGGGTGAGGGCAAGATCCTGGCCTCACGCATCAGTGACACACTGTCGGCAGCAGCTTCACTGGAGGAGGCATCAAGGACAGGCAACAACGAAAATGTCAGGGCGGAAGCTCTCTATGAGCTCTACCGCCTGCTTCGCACCAGCGACCCCGCAAGGGCTGACCGCCACAGGGCCGAACTCCTTGGGTCATTCCCTGATTCGGAATATGCCCTCATCCTCTCCGATCCGGAATGGATGAACCGCCACCGGGAGATGGCCTCCAGGGCAACCCGAAGCTACGAGGAGGCATACCTGGCCTTTACTGAAGAGAGATATGCTGATGCAGAAGCCATCTGTACCAATGCTTTAACCAGCTATCCCGAAGAGGAGCTGATACCCAAATTCATGCTCCTCGGAGCCATGTCAGCCGGAGCCCTCGAGGGAGAGGTGACCTACAAACAGAGACTTGACTCCCTGGTGGCAAAATACCCCTCTACCGCCGAAGGCCGGAGAGCTGCAGAGATAATCGAATTCCTCCGGAGAGAAAAACCCGAGATAAGAATTGCTGATGACACCCGCATAGCTGAAGAGATATACCTGGCTGATACGGCTCAGGTTCATTATGTGATGATCCTTGCCTCCAATACGGGTGCTGACATGAACCGGATTGTGTTTGACGTTATCAACTACAACCTCGACAACTTTACGGACAATAATTATCGGACCGAAGGAACGGCAGTGGATACAGGCTACCTGCTTATCACCACCGGGCCGTTTGATAACGCTGCCGAAGCGGCCGCATGGCTGAACAGATTCAGCCCGGAACAGACCATCAGGCAGGCATCCGAAGCCGGCCTTACCCTCTGGCTGATCAGTGCTGATAACCTGCAGAAATTCAAAGAAGACAAAAATATCGACAGATATGCTATCTTTCACTCAAAGGAATATGAAAACCTGCGGTAACGTTATAGGCTTCCAATGAGAGAGATACGAATATTATGGGTAGATGACGAGATAGGGGTCCTGAGGCCTCATATACTCTTTCTTAATGAAAGAGGATTTGAGACTGACACCTGTCATTCAGGCAATGACGCCATTAATATGGTCAGGGAGAAAGCCTATGACATCATCTTCCTTGATGAATACATGCCCGGCCTTAGTGGCATTGAGACCCTGCGCCGTATCAAGGCTGTCAGACCAACAATCCCGGTGGTCATGATAACCAAGAGCGAGGAAGAAGATATCATGGATGCTGCAATAGGCTCACAGATAGCTGATTACCTTATCAAGCCAGTCAAGCCGCAGCAGATTCTGATGACTCTCAAGCGCATACTCAACATTGAAGAGATAGTCACACGGCAGACAACCACCATCTTCCGCGAGGAGTTCGGCACCCTGTCAGGGATGATCTCCTCAGCCGCTTCCTTCGAACAATGGTGCGAGCTGTACCGTCGGCTCATCTTCTGGCAGGGAGAACTTATAAGGTCATCCGACACCGGCATGCGTGATGTTCTCAGGATGCAGGAGGCTGATGCCAACCGGGCCTTTGCAAAGTACATCTCGGCCAACTATCTGCGATGGATCTCTTCAGACGCGGCTGACAGGCCTCTCATCTCTCCGGCAGTACTGACCAGGAGGATCTTTCCCCTCATAAGCAAGGGATCGCCTCTATTCTTTATAGTCATTGACAACATGCGCCTTGACCAGTGGCAGACGATAGCCGGCGAGCTGAGACAGATAATGCGTACCGTTGATGAGGAGCTTTACCTGAGTATCCTGCCCACCACCACTCAATATTCCCGCAACGCCCTCTTTGCAGGCCTGATGCCTGCCGCCATAGGGGAGATGATGCCTGATTTCTGGATTGATGAGAATGATGATGAGGGCAAGAACCTGAATGAAGAGAAGCTGCTGGCCAAGAACCTGCAGAGGGCAGGCGTCAACTGCCGCTGGAGCTATAACAAGATAAGCTCTGACGCTGAGGGAAGGAGCCTTAATGAGAAAATACCGCAGCTGCTGAACAATGATCTGAACATGCTGGTATATAATTTCGTCGATCTTCTCAGTCATGCGCGTACCGAGATTGACCTTATCCGTGACATGACTGTTGACGAGGCTTCATGGCTCTCGCTGACCCGCTCATGGTTCATCCACTCCCCACTGAAAGAACTGCTCCGGCTGGTATCAGCCAGAGGAGCACGTGTGGTTATCACTACTGACCACGGATCAGTAAGGGTACAGAAACCCGTAAAGGTGATAGGTGACAGAAATACATCAATGAACCTGCGCTATAAGAACGGGAGGAATCTCGACTACAACCCGCGCGAGGTGTTTGAGATCACCACCCCCTCAAAGGCTGGATTACCGATGACAAATATCTCATCCAGGTATATCTTCGCCTGTGCCAGTGATTTCCTGGTTTATCCCAATAATTACAATCATATAGTATCCTACTACCGCGACTCTTTGCAGCATGGTGGCGTCTCAATGCAGGAGATGCTCCTTCCGCTGGTGTCACTTGAACCGGTCTGATTTGATATTTTTGCGGCATGAGGATCGTGGTAAGTGATAAGAGCCGGCTGCGCGAGGCTGCAAGGCAGTTCCTGAAGGAGACTGCCGGCCATACCATTTTTGCCATCTATGGCCCCATGGGGTCCGGCAAGACAACATTCATCAGGGCGCTGTGCCGGGAGATGGGAGTGACCGATACCGTCACCAGCCCCACCTTCACCCTTATCAATGAGTACCGGGTCCAGAGTGGGAGCCCTGTCTATCATTTCGACTTTTACAGGATAAAAAAGATCACCGAGGTACTCGACTTTGGCATAGAGGAGTACTTTGCTTCAGGGGCATATTGCTTCATGGAGTGGCCGGAACTGATTGAGTCACTGCTCCCTGACAGTACGCTCCGCATCTCCATCACCGTTGAACCTGACGGTACCCGGATAATCGGAACCCTCTCCCTTCCTCCGGTGACAGACTGACCGCATTCCATTTGCCCCATGGCCGCTGTCCTGCAGTTATGGTGAAAGCTGCAGCCCTGCCTTTCCGGCGACGCCGCAATCCTCCTGTTGATTTATAGACTTCATTCTGTTATCTGTGCAATTAAAATCTTAATTTTGGTCTGCCGGTATTTTTCTTCCGTTAAACCTTTAAATCGAATCCAGATGAATGAGCCGTCCAGGAGTGCGTTCATGCCCCGCGAGGAGCTTATAGAGAAAACGGTGAGCAGGAAGCAGATGTCTATCGGGTTGCCCCATGACCTGCAGGACGGGGAAAAGCGTGTTGCACTCACCCCCGAAGCCGTAAAGATACTTACCGATGCAGGCAATGAAGTCTTTATGGAGCGGGGTGCCGGTGAGGATGCCGGCTTTGCGGATGTGGAATACAGTGACAACGGCGCCGTGGTGACTGACTCTCCTGATATTGTTTATGGCTGTGACATACTGATCAAGATAGCCCCCTTCACCCATGCCGAGGCCTCCCGGCTCAAGGGCGGCCAGACGGTTATCTCCTTCATGAACGCGGCCACCATGGGTGAGGATACGCTCTCTACACTGATGCGCCGGAGGGTGACAGCCCTGGCAAGTGAAAAGATCAAAGACAGTGACGGCATACTCCCGGTGGTGGAGTCAATGAGCGAGATCAGCGGTATCACCTCGGTGCTGCTGGCTTCGGAATACCTGAGCACCACCTCGGGAGGAAAGGGAGTAATGCTTGGCGGCGTGACCGGAGTGACCCCCACCGAGGTGATCATCATCGGAGCCAACACTGCCGGCGAGTATGCGGCACGTGCCGCCCTGGGACTGGGCGCCATAGTAAGAGTGTTCGATACCTCAGTGCACCGGCTTCGCAACTTCCAGAACCTGCTGGGGCAACGCCTCTATACCTCCACCTTCCATCCCCAGGTGCTGCAGAAGGCCCTGAAATCGGCCGACGTGCTTATAGGAGCGCTCTCAACAGACATTCTTATGCCATGGTTCTACGTGACAGAAGATATGGTACAGGGTATGAAGCGGGGATCGGTGATCATTGATCTGAGCATTGATACCGGCGGATGTGTGGAGACTGCCGAGCCGAGAGCGGTGAAAGATCCCATATATGAGAAACACGGAGTGATACACTATTCGGCCTGGAACCTGCCCTCACGGGTGCCCAAGACGGCATCCATAGCCCTGAGCAACGTCTTCAGGCCTCTGATGCAGGAAATAGCCGATGCCGGTGGGATTATCCCTATGCTAAGGTTCAACAATGGTTTGAGAAACGGAGTGTACATCTTTAACGGCATCCTCACCAACGAGGTTCTCGGTCAGAAATTCGGCATCCTGTCAAAAGATCTGAACCTGCTGCTGGCAGCGTTCTGATCAGTCGGCAGTACCAGTCGGCAGTACCAGTCGGCAGTAGGCAGTCGGCAGTACCAGTCGGCAGTAGGCAGTCGGCAGTACCAGTAGGCAGTAGGCAGTAGGGAGATTAGCCATTAAGAATTTGCGATTATGGCCGTAGGCCATTAAGAATTGTAGACGTGCAATTTACGATTGCCAATAATGGTCGTAGACCATAAAGAATTGTAGAACAAGTTGTTAATGCGCGGTGATGGTCGTAGACCATCCAGAATTGTCGATTGCCGATTGCCAATTTTAGCCGCAGGCTACCGCCAGGTCAGGAGGGCCTCCCGGCCCGACTGCCTGAGCCGGGCAGCACGCCCCAGGTAAACAGCCCTGTTATCATTAATATGCCCTGCCGGAAAATTAAACAGAACAGGGTACCCGTATCCGTCCACAACATTCATCACAACCTCTTCAACTGTCTGGTTGAATACATGCTCCCCCTCGGTGATCTGTTCCATCCCTCCAACCACCAGCGCTGACAGGTTCCTGAGCAAGCCCGCCATGCGCATCCCCACAAGCATCCGGTCAAGATGATAAAACTTCTCCCCTATCTCCTCAATGAAGAGTATTGCGCCGTCAGTGTCCGGCTGCGCTGCTGTGCCATTAAGGCTGTAGATCAGCGATATGTTTCCTCCCATGACCCTTCCTTCAACCTCAAATGATTCCTCCCCCCGTGTGATCCAGCTCACCGGCTCAGGGTTACCCTTGAGGGCTTTGACCAACGTATCGTAACTGCCCGGCAGGCAGTCGGGGTTGGAGTAGTTCAATGGCATCTCGGCATGCAGCGAGGCGATGCCACATACCGTGTTGAGCCACAGGTGAAGTGAAGTGATATCACTGTAGCCGACGTACCATTTGGGGCTCTTCTTCAGGGCCGTGAAATCAACCTGGTCAACTATCCTTGACATGCCGTAACCGCCGCGTGAACACAGCACCGCCTTTACGTCGGGGTCATCGGTGGCCTTCTGTATGTCTGCCAGCCGTTCGACCTCAGTACCGGCAAACGGACCGCAGCTGGCAAAGGCATGGGCACCCGTGGTGATCCGGAAGCCGGAATCTTCAAGCCTCGCCGCAGCCTTCCGAACAACATCCTCTGCAATGGGACTTGCTGGAGTGATAATCTCAATGCGGTCGCCCTCCTTCAGGTATGGCGGTATGATCAGTGATTTCATAATTTCTAAAGTATGCCGTTCGTACCAAAAATAGTCATTTCACGACAGAAATCCCGCTGCAGTCTCAAAGAGTCTGCCGAAGGTGCGGTCCACTGCATCAGCCTTCTCTCCGGCAAGAAGGGGGAATGGCGACTCATGTGTGAACCGGTATCCCGGATCCCACACCTGCACATCGGCTCCCCGCATAGTCTTCCTGATCTCCCCGGGAGGAATGACCGTATCGCCTGCAAGGCTCACAGCCCTGAGTCGTCCGTCCCATTTTCTGAAGGGCCTTCCTGACAGCGATTCCAGTCGCTGCAGTGAAGTCATATGATAGAAGGCCTTCCCTTCGGGAGTATCATTCATCAATGCTGCCAGGCTGTCGCGGTTTCTTCCTGCCGGGTCTGAAGGCAGGCCAAGGTAGAATGAAAGCAGTCGCTCGAACGCCCTGCTGTCCATTATAAGTTTGGAGGTACCGTTCATCAGGCTGAAGGCGCTCCCTCCGCAGAAGAGCATCACGCGGCTGTCAGCCGCCAGCGGGGAAGATTCAGACAGCATCATCACCTGGGTGGCCAGCGCCCCTATTGAATAGGCAAAGATATCAACCGTGCCCCCGGATGCGATGCCCGGCACACTGCCCTCCTGCAGCAAACGGATGAGCCTTTCCAGGTCTTTTATGCTCTGGTAGCCTGAGAGCATGAAGCGCTGAGGTGACACGGTCATACGGGTGCTCAGCGCCACATTGACGAAGGTGGTCAGACGGGTGTCAGGCAGAAGAGATGTGCGGGCTGTCACCAGGGGCATCATCAGGTGCCTGTCTACCCAGCTGCGCGGTGACCTGTTCATGTGCCAGGCCAGGGGAAAGAGGATCACCGGCCTGCCGGTACCTTCCGCAAGGCTGATACCCCATTGCAGATACTTGTCCCATCGTCTTTCATTCAGTCCGTGAAGCATGATAATTGGTCCGCGTCCGGCATTGTTCCCGGGGTTCATGATGTAATAGCAGAACTCCCTGTTTCGCTCCTCGGCCTCCCGTGAACGGAAAAGAAAGCGGAATATCTCCTGGACATGCGTCCCATCAGAAAACAGGTAGTCGCCTGTTGAGCGGAAACGCTGCTCCGAGAGGGTCACCCCGGTGCCCGGTATCACCCCTCCGGTTATCCCCTCCCTGAAATGGAGGGCAAGCTCTTTCTCTGTTTCACTATACCCCACAACCGGTTTTTTGGGGCAAACAAAATCAATGACAGGGGCGCCTCCAAAAAATAGGTGTCTTCAGGCCCTCCGCGGGCCGGAAATTTATTATGAGGGGTGAAAAGAGCTGATCAGGGGTGAAATTGATTCGGCTTCCGTGGGCCGGAGAACCATTATAAGGGGTGAAAGACCCCTGTCAGGGGTGAAATTGATTCGGCTTCCGCGGGCCGGAAATCCGATAAGATGCATTGCTGGTCCTCTGCAGGGGTGAAATTGATTCGGCTTCTGCGGGCCGGAAATCCGATAAGATGCATTGCTAGTCCTCTGCAGGGGTAAATTGCAGTACCCTGCCTTCCCGGAAAACGGCAGGTCGGCAAAAGTGTTACTTTTGCATAGATATCTGAAAAATGAATATTGATTTCGGCAAAAAGTTACCGGGTTATCTTACTGAGAAGAGGAATATAGTCACGACGATACTCTTCACTGCAGGCTTTGCCCTCCTCTTTCTTAACCTGTACACCCCTTTTGGAGTGGGCACCTGGTTTGAGGTGTCAAAGCCAACCCTGCTGTTATACGCCAGCGGAGTCATCCTTGCCGGCGTACTGGTTGTGGCCGTCAGCCGGATCATAATGTACCATTTCGTCAAAAGGGGAGGCAAACTGAGGATATGGCACTATCTGGTCTGGGTAGCTGCAGAGATCCTTGCCATGGCTCTCTTCTTTACCCTTTTTGAGATAGTGATTCTTGATGACAGGCGCCCCTTCACGGAGCTGCTTACCCGATCAGTACAGAACACGTCACTGACACTCCTCCTGCCCTACACCTTCCTCTGGCTATGGTTCTCATGGCGCGACAACAGGGAGAGACTCTCAGGCATAATGGAACAGCCCGAGGCAGCGGGACAGCGCCCCATGATTCACCTTCGTGACGAGAAGGGTGTGCTCAGGATGTCATTGAAACACTCTGATCTGCTCACCCTTCAGGGAAGCGACAACTATGTGACCGTCTGCTATCAGGGGCAGGAGAGGCTGCACCGTTTCATGCTCCGGAACACCCTAAGGACGCTGGAAGAGGAGCTGAAGGAAGGGGCAATCATAAGATGCCACCGCTCATGGCTCGTTAACATTGAGAAGGTCAAGCTTATACGCAGGGAGAAGGAGGGACTGCTTCTGGAACTTGACAGCACCCCGCCCTCAGAGGTGCCGGTATCACGCACTTACATGCACCAGGTGCTTGCAGCTTTCGGACATGTTGAGTAACAGGCCCCGCGGCGCTTTTTGAAAATCATTATCTTTGCCGGGTTAACAAACCAGCAACCACAATTCACAGATGAAGAAGTTCAAGCGCCATCTAATCACATCAGCCCTTCCATATGCCAACGGGCCTATCCACATAGGACACCTTGCAGGGGTTTACGTGCCGTCAGATATCTATACACGGTACCTCAGGATGCGCGGCGAGGATGTTATCTCCATCTGTGGCTCAGATGAGCACGGTGTGCCCATAACGCTCAAGGCCAGGAAAGAGGGAATCACCCCGCAGGAGGTAGTGGACCGCTACCATGAGATTAATAAGAAGGCCTTCGCCGATTTCGGCATCGCCTTCGACATATACTCGCGCACATCAAACAAGATACACTACGAGACTGCCTCACAGTTCTTCCGCAAGTTGTATGACCAGGGCGAATTCATTGAGAAATCCTCCAGCCAGTATTATGACGAGGAGGCCGGGTGCTTCCTGGCCGACCGCTATATCACAGGCACCTGCCCGTACTGCGGCAATGAGAATGCTTACGGTGACCAGTGTGAGAAGTGCGGCTCCTCCCTGAGCCCCACAGACCTCATCAACCCGCGCTCAACCATCAGCGGCAGCGCTCCTGTTATGCGTGACACGCTGCACTGGTACCTGCCACTTGACAAATATGAACCGTGGATAAGAAAATGGATACTGGAAGAACATACCGAATGGAAAACGAATGTCTACGGCCAGTGTAAGTCGTGGCTCGACCAGGGGCTGCAGCCAAGGGCTGTGAGCCGTGATCTCGACTGGGGAGTGCCCGTACCCGTTGAGGGAGCCGAAGGAAAGGTACTCTATGTATGGTTTGACGCACCCATTGGTTATATCTCCGCCACCAGGGAGCTGACCCCTGACTGGGAGAAATACTGGAAGGATCCGGAGACACGCATGATTCACTTTATCGGGAAGGACAACATAGTCTTTCACTGCATCATCTTCCCGGCCATGCTCAGGGCCGAGGGCAGCTACATCCTTCCCGACAACGTGCCTGCCAATGAATTCCTCAACCTGGAGAATGATAAGATTTCAACATCAAGGAACTGGGCTGTCTGGCTGCATGAGTACCTGGAGGATTTCCCGGGCAAGCAGGACTCTCTCCGCTATGCTCTCTGCGCCAGCGCACCGGAGACGAAAGATAATGACTTCACCTGGAAGGAGTTCCAGGCACGCAACAACAATGAGCTTGTCGCCATACTGGGAAACTTTGTCAACCGCACCCTGGTGCTGACAGGCAATTATTACCGGGGATCAGTACCCAACCCGGGAGAGATGACTGACTATGACAATGAAACGGTCAGATCAATCATGACCTGCCGTGAGAATGTTGAGAGCAACCTTGAGACTTTCCGTTTCCGCCAGGCTCTGGCCGAGGCAATGAACCTGGCACGCCTGGGCAACAAGTACCTTGCCGACACCGAGCCGTGGAAGGTTGTCAGGACTGACCCTGAACGGGTAAAGACAATAATGTATGTCTCTCTTCAGATCACTGCCAATCTGGCCATACTGCTCGAACCGTTCCTTCCATTCTCAATGGACAGGCTGAGAGGATGGCTCGGCATAGCCAGCCTTCACTGGGATGCTGCAGGACGCTCTGACCTGCTGACACCGGGCCACATTGTCTCCTCCGGTGAGCTGCTCTTCAGCAAGATAGAAGACTCTCAGATAGACAGGCAGATACAGAAGCTCATGGATACCAGGAAGAACAATGAGAGTGCCGTTGCAACTGTGCTGCCGCAGAAGGAGGATGTCACCTTTGATGAGTTCACCAGGATGGATATACGTACCGCCACCATCCTCGAAGCTGAGAAGGTGCCCAAAACAACAAAGCTGATAAAGCTGAAGGTTGATACCGGTATTGATGTGCGTACAATCGTATCAGGAATTGCAGAGCACTTCACAGCTGAAGAACTTCCCGGAAAAGCAATCTCCGTCATTGTCAACCTTGCCCCCCGCACCATCAAGGGAATTGAATCAAAGGGGATGGTTCTGCTGGCCGAGGATGAGAACGGCAAGCTGGTCTTCGTCATCCCAGAGGAGAAGATCAAAAACGGCAGTCCCGTTATGAAGGTCTGAAGGTCCCTTAGATTTGTCTCAGAGGACTAAATCCTAGGTTTGTTATTTATTAATTACCGTAATTTGCTTAAAAACCAACCGGTATGGGCGAATTATTGAAGGTCATAAGTTCCAAGACTTATCTTTAGATACAATCCCATACCGGTGTTTTGAACAAGCTTCAAATAGAAATTAAGGCTTTTGGCCTATCATCAGGGACTTGAACGTGTTCAAAACGTGGTTTTTATTTTTTATAAAGTTAATTAAAAAACAAAAATCATGTTTCAAAACTTCATTGGTATTGATGTCTCAAAAGCCAAGTTTGATCTGGCTTTGATCAAGGACTGTGATAAGGAGCATGTGATCCAGGCAGTTTTTGAAAACACTCAAAAAGGAATTAAGGCCATGACAAGATTCCTTGGAAAAGAGTGTCAGGTACAATTATCTGACGCTCTTTTCTGCATGGAGTTTACAGGTATTTATTGTCGCCCTCTGACCACTTTCCTGACAGAAAGGGAGTGTAACGTCTGGTTGGAAATGCCTGTGAACATCATACGGTCTCTTGGGCTGCAGAGAGGAAAGAATGACCGGGTGGATGCACGCCGGATAGCTCTTTATGCTTATAAGAACAAAGAAGATATTAAGCTTTGGAAACCTCAACGTGATATCATCTTAAAACTTCGGGATCTTCTGTCACTGCGGGAAAGATTAATCTCTTCCAGGAAGTCCCTTATGGCACCCATAGATGAACTAATTGCTATGGGTGATAAACAGGGAGCTGCAAGAGTAAAAAGAGGCTGTAAACTAACACTGACCTCAATCGAGAAAGAAATTGATCAGATAGACAAGGATCTTGATGATACAATAAAGAATGATCCTCAATTAAAAGAGCTTTATACCCTCGCAACGTCAGTTCCCGGTGTTGGAAAATACACAGCACTCCTGATGATTTGCTATACCAATGAATTTTCTATTTACAATAATCCCAAACAACTAGCCTGTTATTGCGGAGTAGCTCCTTTTGAATATACATCAGGATCAAGCGTCAAAGGGAAAACACGGGTAAGCCATATGGCTAACAAAGTTCTTAAAAGAATGCTTCATATGGGAGCACTGTCAGCGATAACCAGGGACCCGGAGCTTCGTGATTATTATCAAAGAAAAATTGCTCTGGGTAAAAACAAAATGCTTGTAATTAATGCAGTGAGAAACAAAATCATACATCGATTATGTGCCGTAATAAATCGTGGTTATGAATATCAACCAGAAAACCTTTTCAAAGAACATTTGGTTTTATCATAGAAATCTGAAGGTC
>Ga0209510_1003575_pt1 | contig 14418 bp, 7 predicted proteins | sample BiotimSIPDNA_FD_185749 | JGI IMG/M metagenome (GOLD analysis project Ga0209510, IMG submission 185749) | Anaerobic biogas reactor microbial communites from Washington, USA - Biogas_R1 time_0 SIP DNA (SPAdes) (version 2) | ecosystem: Engineered > Bioreactor > Anaerobic > Unclassified | place... | reverse complement strand
TTAACAGCGAAGGAACTAAGATAATTCTGAGCATACGCAGGCTTCGCTGCAAAGCATGCAAGAGTATTCACCATGAACTGCCCGACATCCTGGTACCATACAAACGGTATTGCAGCGAGAGCATCGAATCCGTACTCAATCCTACAGGTTCACTTTATGTAGCAGCAGATGATTCGACGATCCGCCGATGGCGCGAATGGTTCAGAGAACAGACAGATCACTTCGCAGGCTGTCTTGAATCCATCGCTATAAGGCTTGGCAGGAAACCTGCGGAGAAGCTAACCCGTTCTTCCAGGTCCGGATTCCAGAGGGTTATGGATTTAGTAGGTGATGCACCAGGTTGGCTGGCAAGGCTTGTCCGACCGGTAGCAAACACCAATAATTGGATACATACCCGTTCTGCATTTTTGTCCTGAAGCGCAGAGTGTAGACTCATGTTGAAAACCTTAAAGAAGGAGCATTCCTGTAATGAACATTAACGGACTTTGAAAAAAGAAGAACCTCTCGGTAGAATATAGATGTGGTCTTAATTCGACAAAAGGTCACAAATAATTCTACAGGAGGTCTTCAATATGAAGTATAACCAAAATCACAAGATTTCGCAAATAACAGAAAATGCCTTGGTGATAGGTGTTGATATTGCCAAGAAAAAGCACTACGCCAGAGCTTTTGATTTTAGGGGTATGGAACTTGACAAGGTCATTAAATTTAAAGCTACAAGTGGAGGGTTCGAAAGCTTTATTAAATGGACGCAAAGGGTTGCTGAAACACATGGTAAGAAGAAGATTGTCATAGGGATTGAGCCTACAGGCCACTATTGGTACACATTTGGATGGGCTGTTATAGACAGAGGATTGACGTTGGTCCAGGTAAACCCCTACCATGTAAAGAAATCAAAAGAACTTGATGATAATACCCCCAGCAAGAGTGACTACAAAGATCCCAAAACTATTGCCTTCTTAGTTAAAGATGGGCGATACCAGATACCATACATGCCAGATGGAAAATACGCAGAACTGAGGAAAGCTAATAACCTGAGAGAAGAATGGGTTCAAAAGATTATCAAAGCGAAGAATAAGATAACCAGATGGTTGGATATACACTTTCCGGAGTTCTTAAACGCGTTTTCAAGCTGGGAAGGTAAAACTGCCCTAATGACGCTGGAAAAGATAGGATTGCCTGAAAGGATAACAGCGCTAACAGCTGAACAAATTCTTTGTATATGGCGTCAGGAGGTCAAGCGAGGAGTAGGAATAATGAAGGCAGAAAGGCTGTTAAAAGAGGCTCGAAACAGTGTTGGAATAAAAGAAGGGGCTCAAATGGCCGAGTATGAAATAAAGCTATTAGTAAGGGAGTACAGGGAAATCAGAAAGGTGCTGGAGGATATGGAAAGGATGCTTGAGGAGAATGTTCTAACCATACCAGGAGCCAATCGCTTTCTCGAAATAAAAGGAGTCGGGATTAAAACTGTAGCAGGCTTTTTTGCGGAGATTGGCGACATTAGAAGATTTACGAGTGCAAAGCAGATTATCAAGCTTGCAGGGCTGAATTTAAAGCAAAGCAGTTCAGGACAGCATAAAGGCGAAACCACAATTAGTAAAAGAGGACGAAGCCGGTTAAGAGCATTATTGTTTAGAGCGATACTACCCGTAGTGGCGACAAACGAAGTGTTCAATAAACTACATCACTACAATATCAAGGAAAAAGAGAAACCAATGAAAAAGATGCAGTCCCTGATTGCCTTATGCTGCAGGCTAATAAGAATAGTATATACACTAATCACGAAAGAACAGAAATTTGACGCTGATAAGCTGCTTAGCGATATTCACAGGAATAATACGTTACAGGAAGCAGCTTAGAAGAGCTAACGGGTCACGACCTGTCAGGATGTCATTTCTTACGGGCAATCCCTCTGACAGGTCTACAGCGTGTGATTGAAGCAGTTGAGCGGTGGGCAATGGAGACGGGGATGTATATATTAACACGTCGCTACAAACAAAATTGTATCACACGCTTGCTAACGGGTCATTTACTGGGGTCGATGCTAATGGGTCATGAGCTCAAGAGCGCCGAAAACAGGGATGTATGAAAAGCTTTTAACAAGCGGTAAAGGTCTACCGAAATTCAGTAGGAGGAAATGCGTCTCCGCCAGGCGGGCTTCTGGATGAAAGTAAACCAAGCGGTTGTTTAAAGATATAACGGTTAACTCATTAAGAGTATGAACTTTGACAAGGAGAGCTTGATAGTCGGCAGGAATAATTTCCATTAGGGCGCACAGACGACCCAGTTTAGGAGCATAGCTGACATCCACCTCATGGATAGGCGGAACGAAGGAATTTTTAGGCTACGAGCCAGCGAGACATGGGAGGGTATGCCACCTGAGAATTTGTGGAGTTACGAAGGGCCATCATAAGCTGAAAAATGACGCAGTTTATTAAAGTAACCCTTTTTTCCAAAATCTCAGGCCAGAAAGCATCTTAATGCATGTATCCGTGAGGTGTTCTCTTTGAGAAAGAATGAAAAACTAAGAATGAGTGAGAAAAACGGAGTATTTAAAAGTATTATGAGGGAGTATTATGAGGGAGTTAATATATATCATCCTATTTATCTAACATATATTGTTAGTTATGCTAATTAGAAGGCTGTTGACTTGGTAAAAATGTGATGCTATAGTTTAGATATAGAAAAGCAATTTCCTATCTAGTCTAGATTCACCTGATAAATGTTCCTTGAAAACCTTGAATATTGTGAGTTTTAAGAAGGATTTTTGATGATGAGTGTCGAATATATACAGTATAAAACAAAATTTACAAAAGGTGATGTATATGCTGATACTCGACTATTCAAACTGGATTCAACCAACCATAGCCCATACGCTTATCCCTGAAATTGCGTATCAACTTACTCCCCAACTTGCTAAGATAGACACGCTACTACAAGATGAAACCTTTGAGGAGCCAATAATTAAACGTTTTAACACACAACGTGGGCGCCCCACGGTTCCTGTTAGGGTCTATCTTCGGATGATGTTTCTGAAACAATCTACAGGTCTGAGCTACGAGGACTTGGTACCGGAAATAACCCACAATCTCATGTACCGTTTTTTCTGCCGCATTCCTCTTGAACAAAAAGTACCTGATGCTACTGCTTTAATGAAAATTACCACGAAATATGGTGAGGAAGTTATCGGTGAAATTAATCAGCAGCTTCTCAAATCCTTAGTAGAGAAGAAAGTGATTAAAGGACGAAAACTTCGTGTCGATACCACCGTGGTGGAGGCCAATATAACCCACCCTACCGATGCGGGCCTGCTTTACGAAGGCGTAAAAAAACTAACAAAAGCAGTCACCCGCATAAAACAATCCTGTGGCAAGACTACCCGACAAAGCGCAAAGACAATCAATAAGATGAAAGAGCATATGCTTTCAATTGGAAAAGTACTACGCCGCAGAACAGACGATGCCCGCAAAGAGGTACGTGAAATCACAGGGAAAATGGCAACCGAAGCACGTAAAGTTATAGCCTTCGTAGATCGTCTGTCAAAGAAACTTATCCCTGAAACGAATAATGACCGCAAGCTTCTTGGTAATTTTCTCGATACAGCCAAAAACGTTCGTAAAGTCATAGAACAAAGTGAAGCAGTAAACGCTGGCAATACAAAACTTGCTGACCGACTTGTTAGTCTTGATGATCCTGAAGCTCGACCCATCGTTAAAGGGAAACTTGGGAAACGGGTTGAATTCGGCTATAAGCTTCAAATTCAAGAAATTGAGGGAGGCATCGTCTCCGGTTATCAACTTCATAAAGGTAACCCTTGCGATAAAACACTGGTGGATGATGCTTTACAGCAACATCGTAAAATTTTCAAACAGCCTCCCAGAGAAATCACATTGGACCGCGGCTACTACGATGGAGCTAATGAGCAAAAAGCCTACAAAGAAGGAGTCAAAAATGTGTGCATACCCAAAATCGGTAGAAAATCGAAAGAGCGTACTCAGTTCGAAAACAGTCCTACGTTCAAACGACTAAAGCGATGGAGAGCCGGTATTGAAGGCCGAATCAGTTGTCTAAAACGTCGATTTGGATTAAACCGCAGCATGTTAAGGGGATACCGGAGGACACAGACCTGGACCGGATTGGGTATCTTTGCCCATAATCTAAGGCAAGCGGCTAAATTGATGCCCTAATACGGGGAATAAAGCCTGGGAACTCACATATTCAAGTGTCAAAGATCATAATTTTTATGTTTTAGAAGCATGGTGCTTCATAAAAACTGATTTTATCAGGTGAATCTAGTCTAGATTACGTAAAGCTGACATAAGCCGGCACTTTTAACGTTTGTAGATGAAAGGCAGGAAGCGTATGAGATACAATAATATTAGGGAATTTGTTCTCTTGTTTCAAAATAATCCTGTTTTTGCGGCCATATTTGCCGTTCTAGCCATTGGGGCCGCAATAATGCTCTTTATCATTTCAAGGAAACGAATTTTACATACTGAAAGAGGCTTGAACACGGTTCAGGAAGGTCTTGGGCTTAAAGAGTGGGCACAGATGATGTCTGAATTGTCCCTAAGCCATCAAAGGGTTAAATGGAAGAGAATAAACCGTATCGTAGCACATGTCAACCAAAAAGCCTATAGGAAAATGAACTTTATTCGTTCCAGAATATCGGTTACCTCCCCCGACATCATTGCTCTGATCCCTTCAGCCCGATGGCTTTTTGATAATTTTCAGATGATGTACCGTGAAATTAAAAAGATGAAGACAACAGGAACAGGGTACATAACTCTTCCCATACTTGAATCGACAATGTACCGGGGATATCCCCGGATCTATGTTGTCGCGAAAAAAATGGTTGAAATATCAGGCGGTTATTTAAATGAGGAAAACATATCTTTTATGATAAAAGCCTACCAGAAAGAAACTCCACTGACCGAAAGAGAGCTGCTGACGCTGCTCGAGATGATTGGGCTTTGTCTGCTGGAGCGCATCATCAGCGTATCGGAGGATATCCTTAATCTCATCGATATCAAAACCCAGGCAGAACGATTTGTAAAGGAAAAGCTTGTTGAAAAACAGGGCTATCTTGACATCACACCGTTATTGGCAGATTGGAACGGATACAAAACGAACATCACTTTTCACTCGCACGTTATCTATCTTTTAAGAAACAGGTCGATAGAGGAGACATCCTTGCAGAGGTACCTTGCTTACCACTTCGGCAATGGAGATAAAATGCTTAACCTGTCTGAACTCTTCAAGGAAGAAGGCAGGCAGGAATCATTATTGGAGTCTTGCATCCGCACACCTGTAATCAGCCTGCGAGAATTAAACCAAATCAATGAGGAAGAACTTGTAGAAGAATTATCCATCATTGAATCCATCCTGTCAAAGGATCCTGACGGCGTATACCCCAATATGGACAGCAGCAGCAGAGGAATGTACAGGTCGGAGGTGGAAAAGCTTGCACGGCGTTATAACTTGAAAGAGGCTTTTGTTGCAGAAACATGTATAAGGCTTTCCCGGCAGATCATAGAGGATTTGCATTGTTCCAGCCATGTCGGTACATACCTCATCGGAAAAGGATATCCGCTGCTGAAAGCAGCTGTAAGAAACAAACCTTTTCCGCCAGTCAAAGAGAAAAATTTCAACATCCGGGGATTGCTATTTTTCCTGTTAGCCGCGGCAATATTTACTTTTTCCACCCTGCTCATCCTTGCAGTAATTCAACAGGGTTACTGGGATGAATTCCATAAAATCATCCTGATGCTAATCGCTGCCGCACCTCTTTTGATGGATGCCTCACTTAAAACAACAACCAGTATCATGACAAGACTCGTACCGGTACAAAAAATTCCGTACATGAATTATTCTGAATATATCCCCGATAAAGCGAGAACTTTTGTCGTAATGCCCGTTATCGTATCGTCAAAGGAACAGTGTGTTGAATTCTGTAACCGTATGCATAAGCATTATTTGGCGAACCGCCAGCCAAACCTTTATTTTGCCCTTTTGGCGGATTTCGCGGATGCAGACGCCAAAGATGTACCAGATGATGCTGTACTGAAGGAGACGCTCATCTCACAGATCGATCATTTGAACAAAACCTATCCCTCGTCCTATCGGAAATTCTCTCTTTTCATCCGGGAACGCAGATGGAACCCGGGTGAAAACTGCTTTATGTGCTGGGAACGAAAGCGCGGGAAACTTGAAGAGTTTAATGCGCTGCTAAACGGTATTCCAGTAGAAGAAACAAGTTTTACTACGATTCATTGTGACAGGGATCTGCTGACAACTTTCAAATATGTTATCACGCTCGATGCCGATTCGGATCTCGTGAAGGATCATGCCGCCAAGCTTGTAGGCATGATCGATCATCCTCTGCACCGCGCCAGGATTGATCCTGCACGGAAAAATGTCCAAGAGGGCTATGGGATCATTCAGCCCATGGTCTTAAACCATATCCATGACAAGAATTCAGCTTTGTTTCCGAAGATATTTGGAAGAAGTACAGGTCTTGCAAACTATTCACTCGTCATATCGGACATCTATCAGGATCTGTTCGGAAAAGGATCCTTTGTCGGAAAGGGCATTTACAATGTACATGCGTTCCATGAGCTGCTTTATCGGAAAATACCTGAAAACCGGGTCTTAAGCCACGATCTGCTGGAAAGCTGCTATGTCACTACTGCTTTTGTCAGTACCGCAAATATCGTTGAAAGCTTCCCCGGCAGCTACATCTCTTACGCAAAACGCGAACACCGGTGGATTAGAGGTGATTGGCAGCTGCTGCCATTGCTTTTCAGAAAAGATTTAGGCCCACTATGTAAATGGAAAATCCTTGATACCCTGCGCATAAGCTTACTGCCTATTAACGGCCTGCTCCTTATCTTTCTGAATATTCTGCTCATACCCCGGATATACTGGCTTTGGCTGCCCATTATGTTCTACCGGGGCATCCTTGACCTCACGGTGCTTTACTGCGGGCTTATCCTATACAAAATCAGAAGACCCAGGCTTGCGCTCGTTTATTTCCATTTGCTCCGCGAAACCATAATAATTGTCATAAAAGCTTTTCTGGACATTGTGCTTATTCCGACCGAGGCTTTCAATGCCCTCGATGCGATCGTCAAAACCCTGTACCGCATGATGATCAGTAAAAAGCACCTGCTTATGTGGAACACTTCAGAAAATATTGAAAAATCGGCTGAAAGCACCGTGAAGTACTATTTTAAAAATTTTGGCACATCCTGTATCCTTTCCGCTGCCGGCCTTGCAGCGGCAATTGCAGTAAACGCGGGAAATACGGCAATAACAGCTGTATATGGTGCATTAATGGTCTTATGGGGAACAGCGTTCTATGCAGCTTATAGGATAAGCATGCGGCGGATAACACGAAATCCTGTAAGCCCCTCCGCTTATTCACTACTGAATGATGCCGCCCGGAGGATGTGGCGGTTTTTCCGAACCTTTGCAACGAAAGAAAACAACTGGCTTTGCCCTGATAACTACCAGATTGCGAGAACCGGGAGAACTACAGATAAAACCTCGCCGACAAACATCGGACTGCAGTTCCTTTCCATTCTTTCCGCGAGGGACTTTGGCTTTGAAACGCTTAGCACGGTCATTGACTATACAGAAAACCTAATATATACCGTGAATGTGCTCCCAAAGTGGAATGGACACCTTTTTAATTGGTATGATATAAAAACGCTTGCAGTACTGGAGCCCCGATATGTATCAACCGTGGACAGCGGTAATTTTTTCGGAGACCTCGTGGCATTAAAAAACGGGCTTTTGGAACAGAAAAACACAGCCATCCTAAATGAAGGCCTGCTTTGTGAACTGAGAATGCTCGCAATGCGTATCAATCCCCGGATGATTATAAACAGTAAAAATAAAACAGCAGGTGAATTCCTCGAGGATTTATCCGCGAACATAGCTGCCGTCAACGAAACGGATGTTGAGGATTCGGCAGATCATAGGGATTTTATCATGCTTGTTAAGCACTTTGCGGAGGAAGTGGAAAAATACGAACTGCAGAATAGACGCCTCGCCGATAAGATCACCCTGTCTGATCTGGCCGACAGCGACAATACGAATGCTATCAACACGATAAACAGGATTGCCGGCTTATGCGATACCATTGACAACATGCTCAAAAACGTCAGTTTCTTTGAACTATACAATAAAAAGAGAAATCTTTTCCATATTGGATATAATGCAACCACACAAGTAAAGGATCAGGGTTGTTATGACCTAATCGCTTCAGAATCACTGCTTACAAGCTACCTCGCAATAGCCAGAGGAGAAGTACCGCCAAAACACTGGCAAAAGCTTAGCCGTCCGCTTACGATGATCAGGGGGATTCCCGCCCATGTATCCTGGAGCGGTACGATGTTTGAATATCTCATGCCGAATCTGCTGCTTAAAGAGTACCCGGGTTCTGTTTTTGCGGATTCGTCGAGGGCTGCCGTCATACAGCAAATCAAGCATGCCAGGAGAATAGGAATTCCATGGGGTTTTTCCGAATCCCAATACCACCGGTTCGACATTAACTCAAATTACCAGTACCGTGCTTTCGGCGTACCCAAGCTTCGCCTGCAGCCATCATATATGGATTCCCGTGTAATTGCCCCTTATGCCGTTATGCTTGCGCTCGAATACGCAGGGGGTGAAGCCATACGAAACCTTCTTCGGATAAAGAAGCTTAAAGCATACGACAAATACGGGTTTTATGAAGCTATCGATTTTGATGCCCCGGATCCGATATATATGACGGATTATTGTATTGTCCGCTCCTTTATGGCGCACCACCTCGGTATGAGCCTTGTTGCAATCAATAACTGCCTCAATAACGGCATAATGCGTCAAAGATTCCATGCCGAGCCATTTGTGAAATCCTGTGAAACCATGCTTGAGGAAAAGCGGCAGACCTGGTTCATTTCCATCTCCAAAAAAGGATATACTCTTAACATCAGGAAACGGCCCCTTCAGGAAGACGATGTTTTATGCACGCGGCACATCAAATCCACCGCACCGCCGATACCTGTCGTCAACTACCTTTCAAACGGGAGCTATTCGTTGCTGATAACCTCTAACGGTGATGGATTCAGCACATGCGGCGACATGATTATTAACCGGTGGCGCCCGGATATTTACGCCCAGACAGGGCAATACATCTATGTGAAGGATGTTAAGTCCGGGAGATATTGGAGCGTCACATACAACCCAACAAAGGTCAAGGCTGATGAATACCAGGCAATTTTCTCACACCACCAGTCTGAATTTTTCAGAAAAGACGGGGATATTTCAACCTATACCATCGTGAGCCTATCCATTGAGCATGATTTGGAAATCAGGAAGGTGACGCTGAAAAATTACGGTGAAGAAGAAAAACAAATTGCACTCACGAGTTACGTGGAAGTGGTCGGAGACAGTTATGCCGCCGAATCGAGCCATCCTGCCTTTAACAAACTTTTTATTGAAAGCGAATATATTCGTGATAACGCCGTGTTTGTTTCCAGAAGGAGGAGTGACGGAGAAAATGAAAACCCATACATACTGCACATGGTCAGGACAGGAGAGTCATTGAAAAATATTGAATATGAGAATGACAGGGGGCGTTTTATCGGCAGAAACAACACCCTCGAAGCACCGGATGCAATTCGGGAAAGCACGTCTTTGTCCAATAGCGATGGTTTTTCCTGTGACCCGATTATGAGCCTGCGTACCTATGTCAATCTTGTTCCCGGCGGTGAGGCTGCAGTCACCTTCATCACGGGTATATGCAAAAACCGTGAAGAAATCCTCCGGTTAAGCGATGAATTCAGCATTGCATACCGGGTGGATGATGTCCTCGAAAGATTCAGGCTCCAAAGCATAATGGAACTAAAATACCTTGGTATTTCGGGACGACAGCTGAACGCGTTCCAAAACATTATCAGCCCTTTATTCTATCCGTCACGGTATTACAGGGGATCCACCGAGATCATACGGCGCAATTGGAAGGATCAGAATTCTCTCTGGCGGTACGGTATCTCGGGCGACAACCCAATAATGCTCATGATCGTCAACTCCGCGGAGGAAGCTGAAATCATCCGGGAGGTTCTGAAGCTGTATGAGTATTTGAGAATAAACCTCATTAAGGTTGATCTCGTGATCTTAAGTGAAGCAAAATACGGCTACATGCAGGAGCTTGATGACCTTATAAACAGCATGACCACTTCTTTGAAGATATATGACGACAAGGACAAACCCGGAATATTCCTTATCCATTCCTACCAGCTTGTGCCCGCAGAAGCGGATTTGCTGTATACCGTTGCCAAAGTCGTCTTTGACAAAAACACGGGAATATACTTCAGAAACACCATAGCCGATATGAAAAACATCCTTGCAGAAGGATATGTTTAACAGGAGGTAAGGAATTTTGTACAACGAGATACAAAAATTTATTTTTTTCAACGGTTATGGAGGATTCACGAGTGACGGGACGGAGTACGCGATTCTCCTCGATGGTGAAAACAGGCCTCCGGCGCCCTGGATCAATGTTATATCAAATGGAACCTTCGGCTTTACAATATCCGAGTCCGGTGCAGGTTATACGTGGGCATATAACAGCCGCGAAAACAAGCTTACGCCCTGGTCAAACGATCCGGTTCTCGACAGCTGTCCTGAAGTGATCTACATCCGGGATGAGGTTACCGGAAGAATCTTTACGCCCGTTTCCCTCGGCAGGAGGGATCGCGGCCTGTACAGTGTAAAGCATGGCTTTGGTTATACAAATTTCCATCATGATGAGGAAGGATTAGAGCAGCGGCTGACAGTATTCACTCCCGCAGAGGAACCGCTGAAGATCTGGGAGCTTGTACTCACAAACCATTCGGACAGATCGCGGCATCTAACACTAACGTATTATGTGGAGTGGACCCTCGGCGTCAACAGGGATCAGACCGGCGCATATATAATAACCGGATATGATAATGAAAATGAGTACTTGTACGCCAAAAACATATACAACTACAAATACCGGAAGCATCAGGCGTTTATTTTCTCAAATGAAACAATTATCGGTTATACGGGCAACCGGCAGGAGGTTCTTGGCCTGAAAGGATCTGTTTGCGATCCCCGGGGGCTCGGCGTTAAACTCTCCTGCAATACCGGTGCCTGTTATGACTCCTGCGGAGCGATACAAATTTCCGCCGTTATGGGTTCGGGTGAAAGCAAAGCCATTATATTCGGCCTTGGCTACAGCGACGATAAGAATGAGATACAAAGGCTCCTTACCAAATACAGAGATGCTGCAGTGCCGCGGCAGGAGCTTTCATTCGTGAAAGCATACTGGAAAAAAATTCTGGGTGCAGTACAAATCGAGACCTCCGATAAAGCCATCGACATTCTTGTCAACGGCTGGCTCCTGTATCAGACAATCTCCTGCAGAATTTTTGCAAGAACCGCCTTTTACCAGTGCGGCGGAGCATATGGCTTCAGGGATCAGCTGCAGGATGCCCTTGCCCTTGTTTATGCCCGTCCGGATATTCTTCGCGACCATATTAAACGCTCTTCCGAAAGGCAGTTCAGAGAAGGAGATGTACAGCATTGGTGGCACCCGCCCGAAGGGCTCGGAGTGCGGACAAGAATTTCCGACGACTTGCTGTGGCTGCCGTATGCGACGGCAGAATATGTCCGTTCTACCGGTGATTATTCGGTATTATTTGAAAAAACAATGTATATCGACGGACCGCAGCTTGAACAGGATCAACATGAGAATATGTTTCTGCCAAAACCATCCGATACGGAAGCGAGTATTTATGAACATTGCAAGAATGCGATCAAACATATCCGTTTTGGTGCTCACGGACTGCCATTAATTGGAGGAGGTGACTGGAATGACGGAATGAACAAGGTTGGCATTGGCGGGACTGGTGAAAGCGTTTGGCTCGGTTGGTTCATGATTGCACTCCTTGAGGATTTTATACCGTTGTGCCGGTATGCCGGTGATCAGCCTTTTGCCGATGAACTCGAACAGATGCGGGAAAACCTGATAAACAGCATTGAGGAACATGCATGGGATGGGGAATGGTACATCCGGGCTTTCTATGATGACGGGTCAAAACTGGGATCGAGGGATAACGATGAGTGCAGGATCGATTCAATTAGCCAGTCCTGGAGCATAATTTCGAAGGGCGCAAGGCCGGACAGGGCTATACGGGCTTTTCAATCGGCATGGAATCACCTGTTCCTAGAAAAAGACGGCATATCGCTGCTGTTAACTCCTCCCTTCAATAAAACCAGCAAAAATCCCGGATATATCAAAAAATACTACCCCGGCATAAGAGAAAACGGCGGGCAGTATACACATGGCGCTATATGGCTTGCAATTGCAGCTGTAATGATTGGTGATAAAAACAAAGCTTATAGTCTTTTTTCGGCACTAAATCCCATCCATCTCACGCGAAGCAGAAAGGATGTGCTGAAATATGAGAAGGAACCGTACGTTATGACCGCGGATATATCCTATAACGCTCCATATACGGGCAAAGGCGGGTGGAGTTGGTATACCGGTTCTGCGGGATGGATGTATCAGGGGCTTGTAAAATGGTTTCTGGGCTTGCATAAGCAGGCCAATCACCTTGTGATCGCCCCCGCAGTACCGAAAAGCTTTGGAGACTATAAGATCAGGTACAAGTACAAGTCCTCTGTATACAATATCGATGTTATACAAAAAAACAAAGCCGCTTCAGAAGAAAGCGGTAAAACAACAGACACTATACCTACCCACCCGGAAGCTTTAATTATTGACGGTGAATTGACAGAGGGGAACAGAATAAAACTTAAGGATGATGGTAAGCACCACCATATTATTGTTTGGCTGCAGCAATAATGCAGTGTTTTAACCGGGAAGCCCGCTGATGCTGCAGCTGCACAAACCGCGGCTGCAGCAATATTTCAATGTTTAACCGGGAAGCCCACTGATGCTGCAGCTGTACAAACCGACGACTGCAGCAGCATTGTAATGTTTTAATCTGACGACTTAGTAATTTCCCCAATTCAGGAAGGTATTTCAATAATAACAGGCAATATCATGGGTTTACGCTTTGTTTTCTGGTAAACATAAGAACCCAGTTCATCTTTTATGCTGTTTTTAATTGCATTATAGCTGTTTTTCTTTTTATTCATGCCTTTTTCTATGGATTCTTTGGCAATAACCCTCATTTCATCCATTAAAGTTTCTGCTTCCTTTACATAAACGAAACCACGCGATATCACATCCGGTTCACAGACTACTTTCCCTTTTGAATTCAATACTGCTACAACAACAATTAAACCATCTTCCGACAAGTGTTTTCTGTCCCTGAGGACAATATTACCTACATCACCAATGCCCAAACCATCAATAAGAATACTTCCTGATTGAACAGAACCGGTTATTTGGGCTTTTTTGCGTGATAGTTCAAGAACCTGCCCGTTTTCCATTAGAAATATATCCTGTTCGCTCATACCAAGGGACTGAGCAAGGTTCGAGTGCAGTTTAAGGTGCCGGAACTCACCATGTACAGGCATAAAATATTTCGGCTTTACTAAACGGTGCATGAGCTTTAGTTCTTCCTGCCTTGCATGCCCCGAAGATAATGGAAAGCAATTCAGGACCAAATGGATGGCGAGAACATGTTCAAAGCTTGGTATCAGGCTGCTTTACGCAAAGCCGTACTCGCCTGAAGCAACCGGAAAAATCGAGAAGTTCAACCAGACAGTTGGCTCCTTTCTCAGAGAAGCAGCGTTGAACAAGCCTCAGACGCTGGACCAATTCAATCGGTTGTTTAACATATGGTTGGAGGAATGCTATCAGAACAAGCCGCATTCTGCTCTGGAGAACGGACTGAGTCCGAACGCTGCTTACCAGAGAGATCGCAAGGCGTTAAAGTTCCTTGATCAGGATACAGTTGCAAAGGCTTTCCTTCACTGTGAGGAACGAAAGGTAGACAAAGCGGGCTGTATCAGCTTTGAAGGCAGAAAATATGAGGTAGGGCTTAACTTCATCGGCTGTACTGTTGATGTCGTTTACGACCCTGCAGATACTGAAGAGCTGGCAATTGAATACAAAGGCCATTCCCCATGGCGGGTGAAGCAGCTCGTAATTGGTGACAGAGCCGGTCGTCGGCCGAAGCTGCCGGAATTCATGCAACCCGTATCTGCCGAATCCTCAAGGCTGTTGGATGCGGCAGAAAAGATTAACTTGAAACGAGCGCAACAACAGGCTCCTGCGATTTCATACAGGACCGTGTACAAGGAGGGACGTAGTGATGTTTGAAGAATTCTACGGTTTCTCCAAAGCCCCGTTTTCGAGGGACATACCTACCAGTATGCTCTATCAACCGGAAATACTGGAAGAAGTATTGGGACGACTGAACTATGCCG
>Ga0209510_1003571_pt1 | contig 14435 bp, 9 predicted proteins | sample BiotimSIPDNA_FD_185749 | JGI IMG/M metagenome (GOLD analysis project Ga0209510, IMG submission 185749) | Anaerobic biogas reactor microbial communites from Washington, USA - Biogas_R1 time_0 SIP DNA (SPAdes) (version 2) | ecosystem: Engineered > Bioreactor > Anaerobic > Unclassified | place... | reverse complement strand
ACCAGCCGACCCGCAAGATGGCCCGACAGCGAAATAAGGCCAAACACCTGCCAGAGAAAATATCGATGTTAAAAGTCAGTGAAAACAGTCAATACATTACGATATCCGGCAATGACTATCGCTTGATTCTTGAGCGTTCAGGGATTTCTTGCGATCTCAAGTTGAAACGCAGTTCACAGCAGTATCGGTTTTTCAGCGGCGGCGCCTGCAATGCTGACGGCCAGCGCGACCTGATCAGCGAGATGCAGCCTTGGCAAAGCCGGCAGGCGACCCCGGAATGCCTGACCTACAGCCGGAAATGCCGCTCAGCCCTATGGCAAAAGAAGGAATTCGTGGTGCTGTGCCGGCCGGAAAGCATCGAGTTCTTCTTCCGCCTCCAAGGACAAAACCGCGCAATAACTGAAGTGCGTTTCTTCCGAGGCATTTACCAGGGCAGCGAATTCGGCTTCGCCGGCCAATACGACGAAATCTACAACACGGCAGTCAATTTTCAGGAACGGCACTACTACCATCCCTGCGACTCCTTCCGAATCTCGTTCGGAAATGTCTTGACAAATATAGTTGGCGGGCAGGCGCTGGCCTCACCCTGTCACTGCCTGGGACTGCTGACCCGAGACGAAAAACGCTGCCTGGTCGCAGGACTTGCCGCTGCCCTCGGGCAATATCGCTGGGATGATTTCATCTGGAACCCCGAAGTCGAAGTCAATCCGACCGGTTATCACGGCGACGCGCACTTGGCGGGCGGCTTCGCACTCGATTACGGCGGCAAGGAAAAAATCAACGGTGAATGGGAATCACCGCACCTGCTGCTCACCGTGGCGACTTCTCGAAAGCAGATACTGCCGACTTATCTGCAATGCTGCTACCAACAGGGATATTTGAATGAACCGCAGCCCCGAGCAATCGAAAAACGGTGGCGCGAACCTATTTACTGTACTTGGCATGACCAAGTCGCGCTGGGCTATAAAGACACGACCGATTATACCCGGCTGGAACCACCGTTGATGCAGGACTTCTGCACCGAGAAATACGTTGATGAATGGCTTGACATCCTTGAGCGAAATCATTGCCAACCCGGAACCGTTATCCTTGACGACAAATGGCAGAGCTGCAAAAATGCGGCTGATCCTGACCCCAAAAAGTGGCCAGATTTCCGTGGCTGGGTGGAGCGCTGCCATCAACGCGGCATCCGGGTCTTCCTTTGGAATGCAGCCTGGGATAAGGAAGGTCTGCCAGATGACGAATGCATAACCAGAAACGGACAGCCTGTCGCAGCAGATATCACCAACCCAAAATATGAAAAACGATTCCGGGAGATGATTCGACGATATTTTTCCGATGCTCCCAACTGCCTGAATGCTGACGGCCTCAAGCTTGACGGACTGCTCGGACTGCCCACTGGCGCCGGACTCCAAAATTACTCCGGACTCTGGGGGCTGGAATTGCAGCGATACTACCTGCAAGTGCTTTATTCCGAAGCCAAAAAGCACAAGAAATCAGCCTGCATCAGCACTTTTGCCGCAAATCCCTACCTGGCGGATTACAGCGACATGGTACGTATCGCCGACATGTACACCCACCGCCTGACAACACGACAGACCATGCTGCGCCGAGCTGAAATCTATCAACAGACCATGCCGCATACTTTGCTTGATACCGACGGACAGTTTGGCCATCATCTCTTTGATGACTACCGACATGAACTGGAGGTACAGGCCGACATAGGCATACCCTGTATCTACAATGCTCAATGGCTGCGGCGGTCACGGATGTATCAACCGGTTGTCTTCACAACCCTGACTAAAAAAGACTATCAAGAAATAGCGCGTGTCTTCAAACAATACCGAACCAGGCTGGAAAACCAAGAGTAAGCCTGGGGTGGACGACCCGTCCACAGCCTAATTTGTGTGTCACCCTTACAGGACTCCAAATATATGCCATCTCCCCAGGGTGAGCGAAGCGAAGCCCTGGGTGAGGCGTATAATAATTTTGAGTCCCGCCAGGGGTGACACATAAGCGCTGTTTTGATGAAAATCTTTCCCAAAAAACAAGATGCTGGCCGATAGTAGTACGAAAGTTTTTGTTTTGGTAATCAGTCACTCATTGATACTCGGAGTCCCGGCAAACTACAGAGCCAGGCACCCAGGGTAAAGTACTTTAGTGGACAGTGGACAATGGACGTTAGTGGACTTTTATGGACATCAGTAGACGATGGACTGTAGACGTTAGTGGACATTAGTGGAGAGTGGACGTGGACGGGAGTGGACGTTGGTGCGAAGACATGTATCTTCCACAGGCTTCCAGCCGGGACAGATGCACCATGCTTAAAGTCACATAACTTTGCGCCGTAGGCGCTTAACCATGCTTAACCCCAGGCTTCAGCCTGGGGGAAGCATGCCCCCTAAAGTGGTGCCCCATAGGGGCACTACCAGGCATCTACCAGCACAACCACTGCGCCAAGTCTCACATTCTGTCACAAAACTTCACATTAACGAATAACTTGGCAATGCACGGAATCTGGTGATGCGCATTTGCAGACCTCGGCAGCAATCATTACGTTTTCTATACGTTATTTATATCAGCAGCTTCCATTCCTTTTCCCGAACCGGGAGAAATCAATGCACAAGGTCCAAGAGAATCTCGAAAGGCATACGACAGAATTATGCCTGCGCATCGGCTCACGGCACATCGGCTCCCCAGGGGAAGCGGCCGCAGCAAATTATATTGAACAGACCTTTCAAGAGTACGGCTATCCGACCTTTCGAGAAAGCTATCCTGTCACAGGCTGGGATTTCAAGTCGTTTGAATTTTACAATCTGACCCGGAAACGCGCAGTTCCCACCGCAACCGCGTGCTTCTTTTCGAATGCCGTGGAAATCGAGGGAAAACTACTGTGGTTGAAACACAAAGATTTGGATCGATTGGCGGAATGTTCCGTATCAGGCAGAATCTGTATGCTGGAATGCTGGAGCGGGGAAGGTCATGTCCAAGGTCGAAATCAAATTGCAGAGAAGCTTGATTCTCTCGGCGCGGCAGCCGCGATTTTTATCAGCACTACCCACACGGCATTAGCGCCAAGCACAAAAATACAGCGGTCTCCGTTTTTGCAGCAACTCGGAACCCTTGCCGTATCGGAAGAAGGCGCCTACGACCTGGCAGCGCATAAAGACGACCTGTACCGCATCGCCATCAACGCAACATGTTTTCCGCACAATTCCAGCAACATCATCGCCCGCCGCGACGGAACTGGCGGCAAGGGTGTGCTGGGCGCTCATTATGATACAGCGCCGCTGATTCAGGGAGCAGGAGACAATGCAACGGGAACAGCGATGCTCCTGGAAATGGCGCGCCTGCTAAAAAACGAAAAACCTGGATTAACGCTTGATTTTGCGGCATTCTCCGCAGAAGAGTATGTCCCTGACACGCTGCCGCCAGGAAGCGAAGACTACTTGAAGCGACATGGAAAGGAAAATTTGCGCTGGTTCATGAATTTCGACGACTTCGGACTCCTGATCGGAGAGCCTATAGTCAAAATCGGTTATCCGGAAAAATTGCCGGGACTGCAACCGGTTGGAATTCCTTTCGCTCCTTCAAATCAGTGCGGTGACGACAAGGGGTTCTATCTTGCCGGAATCCCGACTATCTGGTACTATGACAAGTCGCCGTTCTACCAGCTGCATACAGCCAAGGATACTATCGACAGAATCGACTTTGAAAAAATGGCCTTCGGAGTGCTGGATGCAGTCGAACTCTTTAGCCAACTGGAGAAAATCGCGTGAGCATGTGAGCATAATCGGTCACCGATTGATATTCATAATCACGACAAGCTGCGGAGCCAAGAGACCCGAGCAAGGCGCTTTAGTGGAGAGCAACAATTGAAACAAAGTGGTATTCGGAGTAGGCTTCCCCTCACCTTGCCTCCTTTCTTCTCCCGTCCTTTGACTTTTACAAAAAAGCAAATATCTTAAAGGTAAGAAAATCTTACTTTTAAGGGAGGCTTACTTATGGCTGCAATCACTGCGATGTCATCCAAGGGACAAGTTGTACTGCCCAAAAAGATCAGGACAGCCCTGAATCTTTCTGCTGGCGCTCAGTTTGTGGTATTTTCCTGCGACGGCAATATTCTGTTGAAACCAATCAAGGCACCGGATATTTCCGAGTTTGCCGGGCTTCTTGAGCAGGCGCGGGAATGGGCCGCTGCGGAAGGGATGAGCAAGAATGACATCTCTGAGGCAATTAAAGCTGTCCGGAAAAAGTCTTGACGCATGCGAATCGTCATTGACACAAACGTTGTGGCTTCCGCCATTTTTTTCGGCGGCAAACCGGCGAAGCTCCTGAAACTAGTGTTGCTCCGCCATCCCATTTTGGCGGTAGCGACGAGTGAGATCCTTGAGGAATATCAGACAACCATTGATTACCTGCTGAAAAAATACAATGGCAAAAAATTAAACTTCACGATGATTCCGCTTTTTCGGCATTCGAAATCATCCATTCGACCTCGACAATTGCGGTCTGTCGCGATCCGGACGATGATAAATTTATTTCTTGTGCCATTGACGGGCAGTGTTGTTACATCGTCAGCGGCGATAAGGATTTGCTGATACTAAATGAATATAAGAACGTTCAAATCATTACTGTCTCAAATTTCTTTCGCTTGCTCTACCAGACCGAGGAATAAAATCCGAAAATCCGTGATGTATGTGTGATTGGTCTTATGGGATGGCTATGAACCCAGTACACACTGTCAAACATTACCTTACTATCACCATAAGCTGCATGCTTCCGGCCATATAACATACTGCCTATCAAGCATTTGCGCATGAATTTTGCGCAGCAGGCGCTTAACCATGCTTAACCCTAAGGCTTTAGCCTGGGGACAGGCATGCCCCCAAAAGTGGTGCCCAGTAGGGGCACTACCTGATGTCCGGCAAACCCAACCACTAGGTCAAATCTCTCTTCCAGTCACAAATTTTCGCGCAACAAAAAAGTTTCTTAACATGCACACCAAAAGAATTGACGGCGTCACTCTGCAATGGCCGGCGGTCACACTTGCGTTTCCGGGACGGAAATACATTCTCGAAAACGAACTTTACGAGGATGATGACATCCGCATCCAGGTTTCGTTGAAAAAGAAAGAGGGCGTCTGGGTCAAGCACCTGGACGTGACGGCAAAACACCCCATGCCGACGCCCGACTACGTGGAGACAGACCGCCAGCGCGTGCCTGACCCTGGAATGCGTCTTTGCGGATATGTCAACGCGCAAAAACGGAAAGACACATCCAATCCCGAAGAAGAAGGCGCAGGCGAGATTCCCGGCTGCGGATATCCGCTGATTGGCGATAAAATCTTTGTCGGGCTGGTGCATCAGGCGGGATTTGCTGTCATTGAAAAGCAGGATGAAGCATCGACGACCTATTCCCTCCGCCACCATCCAGTCTGGAACGGAAACCGGCTGAAAACTTTGGATTCTGTTTTCTGTGTTTCTGGAGACCCGAAACGTTCATTTTCCGATTACATCGACCATATCCGTGCGCCGATTGAGCTGAAGCCGTTCTTTGCTTTCTGCTCCTTTTGGTCAGACCCATATCTTGGCAATTATGAATACGCGGTTACAGGCGAGGCGATGCAGCGTTTCATTGCGGCCTATAAAAAACTTAAGATTAAACCGGATGTGTTTACCTTTGACGCTGGTTGGCAGAAGCGGAAGAGCTTTTTTGAACCGAAGCCCGGCCTGGAATTTGAGCATTATCCGCATTTGAGCCTTTGGATTTCCCACAACGGCCCGATGGGCATTTCACCAGAGTTCCTCAAACAGCAAAAAATCGCTGTCGGGGAAGGCTACAGCTCTGCTTATTCCGGCAAGGATTACGGAGTTCTGTTAGACCCTGCGCTCGAAAAGGCGCTGACAAAGCGTTTCTGTGAACTGGCGCAGCATTGTCAGCACTTCAAAATCGACTGGGACAATGATTGCGCCACAGCGCCGGAATTTGCGGAAAAGTATCCGACGCGCAACCACGTCCGGGAAGCTTCGCTTAATGTCATGAACCGAATCATGGCAGCTGTTCGGGCAGTCAATCCGAACATCATCGTCCGCAACGGCTGGTGGCCCTCTCCTTGGTGGCTTCTGCACGTCCAGCACGTGTTTCTGAGCCAATCCGGCGACAGCGAGTACGCAAGTCTGCCGACCCGTCACCAGCGAGCCTCAGCTGCGACGCATCGCGATTTGATGTACTACAACCATCTGCTCCGCGATCACACGATGATTCCGCTTTCGAGTTTCGACAACCACGAATTCCCGAATTCCATTCGGAACGCCTTTGCGGACACCGATGGCACGCGGGCGGACAATACCATGCTCTGCCTGCTGCGGGGCAGCACCTACTTCTCCTGGACCATCCAGCCGGAAAGCCTGACCCCATATCAGGCCGATGTGATGAAGCAGGCCATCGCGTTCGCGCGAACCCACGCAAAACATCTATTTGTCCGCGCTGGGCGTATGTTCGGCGGCAATCCTGGGTTGGGGGAAATCTATGGCTTCCTTCAACCGGGCGACAAGGAGTCATGGTGCGTGCTGCGCAATCCCGCGCCGATGCCGCAAGCATATACGCTTCCTGATGACTTCAAGTGCGCCACGCAGTTCTATCCGGATTTTCGAAAGCTTGAACGCGACTTTGTGATGCTCCCGGAGGAAGTCAAGGTTCTGATTCTCACGAAAAAGCCGCTGAAGCTTCCGCATGACATTCCGTTCCAAGTATTTCAAAACCAGGACAATGGGAAATTTGACTATTATTTCCCAGCCAGCCGAACCGTGTCCAAAAAGATTCAGCCGATGGTCGCAGAGTTACATCAAATCAAAGAGCTTCTCATAGAAAAAATCGCCTGGAATGCAAGCGGGCGCAATCTCTTTTTTACTCTCACCGCGCCATACCGCATGAACGACTTGCGGTTGTGCATAAAACTCACCGAGAAGACAGAACGCAATACGACGCTGAAAATTTATGAATCGCGTTATTATGGAGAACTGCAGAGTTCGTCATACGCGCTTCCTGTGACCGAGCTACCTCCAGGGAAATCAGGATACGGTGAAATATACAATCCAGCTACCTTATTCCAAAAGCGGGAACGGTATTTCTCGGCACCAGTTCCGGCCGGCGGACAGACCGCCTTCCACCTTGCTTTCGACGACTCGCTTGCGCCGGAGCAACTGGAAATCTGGGCAGTCGGTTTCGAGACGCGCTCTGCAGAATGTGCAGAGCGGAATGCCGCCCCGCTGGATTTCGCCAAGGCCCTGCCGCTCCAGCATCCCTACGGCTTCCCACGCGCGATTCGATGCGTTTAATCAAGAAAGCCTGGAGGGTGCAATTCTCAGAACGAGATTTCCATCACGCTGTTCTCTTTTATTTCGGCTTGCACTGTCAGCTCTTCCGGCGACGGGAGTTCGACTCCGTCCAGAATGATTTTCTTTGGTACGGAAGCAAAAGTGAGGACGGCTTTTGCGGCATAATCGAAGAAGAATTTCAGGACATGTCCCTTTTTCTGGCTTCGGAGAACCCTGATATCCGCATCAAGCAGCTGCGCTGGATCGAATTCACTGACAGCCAGCAGGCGGCTTCCGTGCGCTGCCACGGGACAGCTGAACGCGCCTTTCAATGCAAGTGTTTTTCCGCTCCAGACATCAGTCAGGGTATATGCTTTGGAATCATCAAGTCCCAGTTCAGAGGCTTTGAATGAAAGAGTTTGCTCTTCGTCCTCAAGATTGAACATGCCTATCGTTCTGAGCGGCAGTCCTGGCTGGTCTTCCGCTGGGCAGAAATGCGCCGTCTTGAAATAGAGCACGGCGGGGTATTTCTGTTTCGAATCGAGGTAATCCCATTTGGTGAAGAAGACATCCTGTCCGTTGTTGGGGTTGCACACCGCTTTTTTGAGAGGGGCAAGCCGGGGCGAATCCGGATTCTGGCTGAGACGCCCTGCGATCTCAACCATCGAGTGGGTGACCAGGCAATAATTGAGACAGAACATCGCTTCTGTGTCATTGAGTCCCGGGAACAGACCGACGGAATCGCTGTTCGGCACAAAGAGATCGCCTGTATGCGTTGCAAAGCAGGCCATTCCCCACAGATAGTTGGTTCTGACATAATCCCAGTTGCCTCCGCCGATATCAATTCCATAGCGGTAATTAGTAAAAAATTCACCGAGGAAGGGGTTGCCCATCACGATATCGCATCCGGTCTGCAAGTAGCCGTCGCTGTCAATCCTCTTGCGCACTTCCTTGAGCCACCAGTCTCGCCATTCATAGCCGGATGCATCATGATTGCGGTAAAGGTCATGGCTGTCTTCAAAGGCGTAGCTCCAGAAATCATGCTTGACCGATTCAAAGCCGTATTCTGTGATCAGCTTATCCAGGGCAAAGGTCATGTAGCTGCGTGCCTCGGGGAGACTCACATCCAGAGGTGAGGAACTACTCACACGATAGCTGTAGTCAATGAACCATTCAGGATGCTCCTGGTAAATTTTTGTATCCTTCGGGCAGAATCCTCCAATCCAGATTGCAGGTCGCAACCCGATGGCACGTACCTTATCCGTAAACGCGCGGAGTCCTTCCGGGAATTTATGGTAGGCGACTCCTGCTTCCCCTTCGTAGGGGACACCCAGTCCGTGGGCGGATTTGTTCAGGTCGCGGTTGGCATATCCGTCATCCACCTGAATCCATCGAACCGTTGGAAAATGTTTTTTGAGGTAACGCGCCTCTTCCAGGATCAGGTCTTCGCTGATCTTCCGGTACAGTCCGTCATTCCAGGACCCCCAGACCATATTGTCGCGATTGATCGCGGTCGCTCCATACAGGGGCGGAAGTTTTTTCCGCAGCACTTTGCTGTAGTTGTCAAATATATGTTCAATGCGGTCTGCCTGCTCTGTGGCGCCCAGATACCATTTATCCGCAAGGATACGTTTCGGCGCGACCTCCAGCCAGGCATTATCCTTGAATCCCGAAAAAATCTCCATGGTCACGGTATCGTCATCATGGCTGAGAAGATAGTTGTGGAAGAAGACCCTCTGGCTCAGCGTGCCGTGAACAAGGCCATGGGACGATTTGTAATTCCCCAGCAAAATCGCGGGGAAAGGCTGATAGGGACTGCGCCCGATACGCTCGCACACCACGCCCGGGTCTGCCCAGCGGTTTCCAGCCTGGAGATCAAAGGAGGAGTCCTTGGCATCCTCGCCGGTGCGCTGGTAGTCAACGGGAAATGCCATGACCTCGTAAATCCGCGGGTTCTCGTTATGGTAGAAGAAGTCCTCCCGGGGGATGCCGCCGAAAGTGATTCCAGCAAGGGTAATCCCAAGTTCGTTGAGCTTCATGACTTCGCCGGAGAGATTCTGAAACTTGCGGCGGCAGACGATCTGATCCTTCTCGAAAGTAAAGTAAAAATCATCCCGGAAGAGAGCCTTTTTTTCCAGAATCAGATGCGCATTTCCACGCTCCGGATTGTATTGAAAGGTGCTTTGGACACCCTCGACTTTTTGATTGTCAATGACGGCGTATGGCTTGAACTCAATGTTTCCACACTGCAATGCAGCAAGAAATGGAATCTGCATTTGGACATCTCCTCCTAAGGACATTTACTATTTCAAGTTCTGCTGAAATGGAAGAACAAAATCATTCTCCGTAAAACCCCATTCTGCAAGCCACTGTTCTGCACGTTCAAACAGTTCTTTCGAAAAATGGGCATTGTGCAGGTCGTCACCAATAGTGAATCTCACTCCCTTCTGTTTCCAACCTGCGAAGAGTTTCAACAGATATTCCCGAATTTCCGGGATAGCCCCCCCGATAACGGCGAGATTCACCTCGGCGGCTTTTCCCTCTTCAAGCAAGGCCTGCGCAAGGGCATCGTTGTATTCTTCTGGAATAAAGCGGAATGCAGTGAGGTCAATATGCTCCTTATCGCGGTATCTGTACCAGTTGCCCACGGCATGAGCCAATGAATCCCAGGGATGGGCCAGTACATTCACGGATGGATGCCTGACAAGAAAAAATTGCTGCTCAAAATAATTTCGAATGAGCGCATCGCGGTCTTCCGACACCGTAAGTGGCCAATGAACCCCGCCAACCACATATTCAATGCCAAGTTCCCGTATCTCGTCCGGCGTAATGCCAATCGCCATTTGTCCGGTATAGTCGGTCATATCCCGGAATCCGTAGACTGGCTCGTCTCCCCAGGCAGTATAATCGCCTGCCGCCACGCGGTCACATTCACGCTGATCCACACAGCTCACCTCGACCCCAAAATGGAAATTTGCCGGTGGGCGCGAGGCAAGATAATCTCTTCTGGCGCTGACAATATCCGGCAGATTGTAGGCTGTATGGATATGATCCGTCAAACCGTATTCTTCTATCCCGAACTCCTCCATTTCCGCGATGATATCGAGAATCTTCGCGCAGGCGCTGTCACAAGAGCGTTGAGAATGAATGTGAAAATTTTGCTTGATCTTCATCCGCTAAGGGTTCCTTTGGACGCCATACCTCAGGTTTCACAGTGCTTCGCCTAGCCCCACCTGGGAATAATTTCACTTAACTATATATGGCGCAATGAGTTGAGCAAAACCATACCCTACCCTATTTAACATAATTTCCAAAGGCGTTTCAGCAAATCATCATTTCGAACTTCTTTCCCGGCTGATTCGGCAACAGGTCTGCGAGTCGGTGTTATATTAACTAAAGACACGGGATGTTCTTTTCATGGGGTTGTTGCTATGGAAGCAGTATTTTCTGCCTTGCCGCAGTTGAACTCATTTGGCATTTGCCTGTTTGATGTGGTATGGCGCAATCATTTTCACCAGAATCCGGCCTGCGAATTCCATTACATCCGGCGCGGCAACTTAGAGCTGCACTATGAGAAATCGCGCTACCAGGCCGGCCCTGGCGATGTTATCCTGATTCCGGCTCGGACGCTGCATTGCGACGTGTTCGACATCAATCACGACTACGAAGTCTACATGGCGTCATTCAGCTGGCCAGAAGCCGAAGAAGCCTTGTTCCAAGCCGTCGACACCCCCGTGGTAACGTCGCTGACCGAAAGCCAGCGCGCGGAAATCCGCCAGCATCTCGACTTGCTGTACAACTGCGACAGCAGCGACTCCGGCTACGAGCAAATTTTAAGCCAGTCGCATTTCCATACGATTCTGCTGTTGCTGCTGCACTTCGTCGCCTTCAACAAGGTGACGGCAAAAGGACGGCAAAGCAGCCGGCAGCGACGGCAGCGGCGCAATCAATGGCTGATCAAGGAAGCCAAGCAGTACATCAACAAGCATTTTGCCCAACAGCTGTCGCTGGAAGACCTGGCCGAGGTGCTTGACGTCAGCCCGTACCATCTGTCGCGCGTCTTTAACGGCGAAAACGGCTTTTCACTGCCATCCTACCTCACCATGGTACGCATGAACCAGGCCCGCAACTTGCTCCTGGCCGGCGGCATGAACGTCTCGGAAGTCGCTGATGCGGTCGGCTATCCTGACAGCAGCTATTTCTCCAAAGTATTCCGCAGGCACTTCGGGCAATCGCCCAGCGGCATGGCCTTGGCGCGTCCAGCCCGGCGGACGTAACCAGGCGGAGACAAGGCCAGCGATTTGTCAGGACGCGGGCCTGACGTTATATTTCCCGTATCCAGTCCCTGCGTTTCAGGGCGACGCCGGCCAGGCGAAGCTGGCAAAACGGGATCAGCAGAGAGGATCCGTGTCTCATGGTTCAACAAACACGTCAATTGAATATGAGTTTTGAGGGCGACTGTCGCCTGGCCTCGGCTATGCGTTCCGGTCAATTCTGTCTTCTGCTGGAAATGAACAGCCCGCCCAGCAACCAGCCGCTCGACTCATACATGGCCGCAGCGACGCCAGTCTTCAAGCAGGTCGGAATGCTGCCAGGAGTACACGGCATCGCGGTGACGGACCGCTGGCCGACCGTCCAACGCCAGGACCCGGTTGACTTTGCGGCGCAGGCCATGAAAGGCTCTGGTAAGCCAGTGCTGATGACGCTCTCCGGTCGCGGCACTGATCTGGCGCGCGCCAAGACGCTGCTGGCCGAGGCGCGCGCCAAGGGCATTCGCTGCTTCCTGGCGGTCACCGGCGACTGGCTTGGAAAAAACGGCGCCGAAGACGTGCCGACAACCTACCTGGACAGCGTCACGACGACCGTCACTGCCTGCCAATTCGGCTCAGACGCCTGGGTCGGCGCTGCCGTCAACCCCTACAAATACACCTGCGAAGGCGTTTTCCTGCAATACGCGAAGCTGCAACGCAAAATCACCCATGGCGCCGACTTCCTGGTGGCCCAGGTCGGCTGGGACATGAAAAAAGCGCAGGAGCTGCAATGGTTCCTGCAAATGCGGGAACTGTATCGGCCGACGCTGGCTCGAGTGGTGCTGATGAACCAGGACGACGCCTTGAAGCTGGGGGAAGGATTCTGGCCCGGCGTGCCAATGCCAATCCCCCTAGGTGCCCTCATCATGCGGGAAGCTGCCGGAACCGCAGACCAATTTCTGGAAGCGCAGCTGTCACGGACAGCCTTGCAGATTGTCGGATTCCGCCTGCTCGGCTACAGCGGCGTCCAGGTCAGCGGCGTCCGCACGCCGAATCTCTTGGCGCAACTCGTCGACCGCGTGCATGACTGCACTGCAGAATGTCCTGACTACGACGCCTGGCTGGAAGCCTGGCGCCAGCGGCACGGCGATATTTCGTTCGGCCCTGGCGCGTCCGACCTCTGCCCAGACCCGCCGTACTATCTGTTTGCCGACTTGCAGCAGCCTGGCCGGCGCGACTTTGATCCCGAACTCGCCCAAGTCAGCTTCAATACAATTGCGCCGCCGACCCTGGGCGACCGCTGGACACGCTGGCTGCATCGACCCACCCGGCCGCGACTAATCCGTGAAGCTGTGCGGCGCCTCACCTTCCGCAGCGAAGTCGATGAGGCCGCAGCCGACTTGTGCCAAGGCCTGTTGAACCGCTCCTGCCCCAAAGGCCTAGTCTATGGCGCCTGCGGCGGCGCTAGCACCGATGGACGCTGCGAGGACGGCAACCTGGAGTGTTTCTTCCACCGAGTCATCCGCCTGGCCAGCGCCGCCAATGACTTGGAAGCCTTGGAAAACGGCGAGGTCGCCCCATGAGAACCGAAGACGACTTCTTTGCAGACCTGTTCCGCCGCCTGCCAGGCTTCCCGGCCGAAGTCGTCATCCCCCCGGGCGATGACTGCGCCGCCATCGCCTGGGGCGAAAACCGGCTGCTGCTTCTGGCCGTCGACCAAGTAGTCGGCGACCGCCACTATATCAGCCGCGGAGAACAGGCCACGCCGCCGCAGCTGGCCGGCCGCAAGCTGCTGGCCCGCAACCTAAGTGATATCGCCGCCATGGGCGGAAAGCCGACGCTATGCCTGCTGGCAGGGGCTTTTGCCAAAGACCGAGACGAGGGCTGGCTGCAGGAGTTCTACGACGGCATCATCGCCCTTGCTGCCGAGTATAGCGTCAGCCTGATCGGCGGCGACTATGCAGCCACCCCGCATGACGACGTTGCCAGCTTGACTATCCTCGGCGAAGTGGCCGCTGACCAGGTCATCAGCCGTTCCGGCGCACGCCCCGGCGACCAGCTGTTTGCGACCGGATGCTTCGGCGATTCGTTTGCCACCCAGCATCACCTGCTGTTCACGCCGCGCTGCGCCGAAGGCCAGTGGCTGGCGCAGCAACGCCTGGCACGAGCCATGATGGATGTCAGCGATGGCCTCCTGTGCGATTCCGCCAGAATCTGCGCTGCCTCCCACGTCGGCCTGACCCTCGACCTGGAAGCCGTGCCGCGCCGAGGCAACGCGACCATAGAGCAAGCCTGCGGCGACGGCGAGGACTTCGAGCTGATCTTTGCCGTGCCGCCGGAATGCGTACCGGTATTGACGGCGAACTGGCCATTCGCAGACACGCCGCTGACACGGTTAGGCGAGTTCACGACCACCCCCGGCATGAGGGATAGCGCCGGCAGAAAGCTCGCCGCAACTGGGTGGGACCACTTTGTCTTCTGAACGCCAATTCGCAAAGCTACGCGGAATTTTGGTGCCAGCGCGATGATAGCGTGTCTGCACCATCAATTTTTCCGGCATTGGTGCTTGACCATGTCGATGATTTCCTGGCGATGAGTGGCGCCGCCGCGCATAAGATTCATGGTAAAGCCAAAGCTGAGCTGCCCGGGCGTCCAAGCCGCGCCGTTGGAGCCGCCATAGCCGCTGTGACCGAACTGGCGGCCGATGCTCTGCTCATCCGGGGCAGCGACGATATAGCCCAGTCCGTGCGTGCTCCATGCCGCCGGCGAGGCTGGTTTCGGGTCATTCGGCGCCAGGCTCATAGTCCTGGCGGCGCGGAGCGTCTTCTGCTTGAGAACATGCGTTCCCTTCCAGCTGTCCAGCAAT
>Ga0209510_1003570_pt1 | contig 14440 bp, 12 predicted proteins | sample BiotimSIPDNA_FD_185749 | JGI IMG/M metagenome (GOLD analysis project Ga0209510, IMG submission 185749) | Anaerobic biogas reactor microbial communites from Washington, USA - Biogas_R1 time_0 SIP DNA (SPAdes) (version 2) | ecosystem: Engineered > Bioreactor > Anaerobic > Unclassified | place... | reverse complement strand
AGCTGGCAGCCGTCAGCGGCGCCGACCTGTGAGCTCTATCGCTCCGATGCGGTGCCCAACAGCGGGAATTATTGGATTGGGACCAACCTGGCAGGTTTGGCGGATGCCGGATTTGACGCGATGTGCGCCGCGGTTGGAAACGCGGAGCTTCGCCAACGGCTCGCGCAGGGTGCGGACCCAATCGCGGAGTACCTGCCAGCGATCCCTTTGATGCCGCAGATCAGCCTTTGGGCAGCTTCAGGCAGGGTGGATTTGGCGGGCGCGGAGTATTTTGGCGGTTTGCGGTTCTGGAGTCCAGCAATTCCGTAATAGCAAGCAGGATTTGTGCAGGCGAGGTTTCAAATTCCTGTAGGGCACCAAAAAAGGTGTATTAAGTAAATTTATACGAAAGCGTGATAATTTTTTCAAGGGCGTGGTTGAGGACTATTCGAACCGTCATTATGCAACCTTATGACCGTCCTCATCCCACCGATGAAAGCGGATGGAGCAAGCCCCATCCGAACAGCGCGGGCAGGCGCCTCCTCCTTCCGAAGAGAGCAATTCAGCACCTGAGGGTGCGATTGGGGACGACAAGGTCTAATACTATGTATCCATTCGACCGTCCCCAATCCGCCATCGAGGGGCGTTGTCATGTTCATTCCGGCGTATTGGAAGCAGGATGCGGAGGGAGTGAACCCCCTCCGTACAACCCACATCCTTCGTACACCCCCATCCTTACAGCGTGGGCAGTCGGCTCATCCTTACGAAGAGAGTAATTTGGTACCTTCGGGCTCGATTGGGGTTGACAAGGTCTAAAATTTTGATTCCATTTAACCGTCCCCAATCCGCCATCGAGGGGACTTGTCATCTTCATTCCGGCGAATTGGAAGCGGGGAAGGTGACCAAAGGACAGGGTTATCAACGCTTCCAATTTTGCCATACAAGTCAAAGAAAATCTCGAAACATATTGGACTTTTTTTGTTGGGTGCGGATCCAAGACTTGGATAGGGGACTGGCAAAACCTGGGCAGTAATGCCCATTGAACATTCCCTTAATCCGCCACGATGGCTGATTAATCGTATTCATTTGTCCGTCATCAACCCGCAAAATAACGAAAAAATGCGGACTTGGATTGACTCTTGCCCGTTTGTGTTATACTTTTAAAGCGTCTGGGCTGCGTCTGTTGATAATTGAAAGCATTAAGGCTAGTATGTTTATATGCAGTCCAAAGACATGTTATAAAGCGAATGAAAAAATACGACAGTGACTATAAGACCATCCTGAGTATCAACAAGAAGGGCGAACAAGTCCGGACTTATGAATACCAGGGAGATTATTACAAGTTGCCGTTTGATTCTGCCCAAATGCGAAAATTCAAAATCCTTTTCATGCTCACCCTTGCGGGAGTCATCCTCGCGCATATTCTCGGGGGGGTGATAAACAATCCAGGCATGCGCAACTTTTACGTTGCCATCCCTTACGCTTTTGCCGCCCTGCCCATATTTAACCTGTTTCGCTCCGGGATCCGTCTGCCCATTGAAGACCGAAAATACCGCCGGGAAGAAATCGGCGTTACCTATGAACGTTTTACCAACCACAGCCTGTTCCTGCTGATTGCATTGGGGGCTTGTATCCTGGGAGAGGTTGTGTATTTAGTTTTCTTCTCGAAAGAAGGCGCTGGCGCAAGCGAAGCTTATTTTTTGGCGACGGAATGTGCCGCGATAGCGTTGGGGCTGGTGATTTATATATCCCTGAAAAAGGTTGTGATTAACAAAGTCCCGGAGGAAGAGAAAACAACCGTGGCAGCGGAGGCGGCATGAAGTGCGCGGCATGAAGTGCCTTTGTTGACACGATATTGTTTATAAAATATAATTGTTAAAATCAATATAAGGAGAAATAGAAGAAAATGAGTAAATTTGCACGAACCCTGTCCATTTTGATCGTTGCGATCATGCTCGGTGTGGCGCTTGCTTCCTGTGGCACAACCCCCACAGAAGTGCCCGCTGAGCCCGTGGTGGAAGAACCTGCCCCTGTGGCGGAGGAAACCACCGAACCAGAACCTACTGAGCCTGTCGAAACCCCATTAGTGGTTGCCTATCAGGACTTTTCTCAGAAGTTCAGCCCCTTCTACGCCAACACCGCCTACGATCACGATGTTGCTAATATGACTCAGATTGGTATGATGACCACTGATCGTGTTGGCGCCATTGTCTTCAATGCCATCGAAGGCGAGACCCGCACCTATAACGGCGTGGACTACTTCTACAATGGTGTTGCTGATTTAGCTGTCGATTATGACGAAGCCAGCGATACCACCAAATACACTGCCCACCTGCGCGATGACTTGAAGTTCTCCGATGGTGAGCCTGTGACCGCCGACGACGTGATCTTCACGTATTACACATTCCTGGATCCTAGCTATAACGGGTCCACGACCCTTGCTTCCTACCCAATCATTGGTCTGCGCGACTATCGGACCCAGACGACCACCGAAGTTTATGACAAATACTTCCAATTCTTCGAGGATGTCTATACGGCTGGTAAAGATCACGAACACGCCGAGACCGATCCCTGGACTCAGGAAATGCAGGATGACATCTGGGCGCGGCTCGACGCTGGTCTGCAAGCCGAAGTTCAGGGCATCTATGACTACGTTATTGCCAATTACGGCAATGATGACTTCACCACGAAGTACTTCAACGGTGCGGTTTGGGACGAAATGTCCGACGGCACCAAAGTTGCTTATGCCATGCGCATGTGGGGCTTTGGCGAACTCTTCTGCACTACCGAAGTTGCTGAAGGCGAAGAAGCCATCAAAGTTGCGGATTGTAAAGATCCTGTCGCCTTCAAGACAGCCGGAACCGAAACCGTCTACGACCTGGTCGAGACTTTCCCGACCATGGAAGACTATATTGCCGAAGTCATGGCTGTTTATGAGAACGATATCAAAGAAGCTTTCCCGAAAGAATCTGCGAACGAAATCGATGTCTTTAAAGATGCCCAGGCTGCCTTCATTGGCGAATGGGGTCCTAAGGACGAATCCATGGGCGGCGAAGGTGTTGCGAACATTTCTGGTATCAAGAAGATCGATGAATACACCGTCGAAGTAACCACCAAGGGTTACGAAGCTCCGGCAGTCTACTCAATCCTCGGTATCAGCATCACCCCGATGCACTACTACGGCGATCCCGAGAAATATGACTACGAGAACAACATGTTCGGTTTCGAATTTGGCGATCTCTCCAAGCAGGAAAGCCTGACCGCTACCCCGATGGGCGCTGGTCCCTACAAATTCATCAAATACGACAACCGTGTTGTCTACTTTGAAGCTAATCCCTACTACTATCGCGGCTGCCCCAAGATCAGCGAGATCCAATTCCGCGAAACCGCTTCCAACGAAGTTGTGACCGCAATCAAAACCGGCGCTGCTGACGCAGGCGAAATGTCCTATAACAAGACCCGTTACGAAGAAGTTATGACCTACAACGGCAACGGCGAAATGACCGGACCTGTGATCACTTCAAGCCTGGTTGACAACCTGGGTTATGGCTACATCGGTATCAACGCTAGCACCGTCAACGTTGCCGGCGCTCCCGGTTCCGATGCCTCCAAGAACCTGCGCCGCGCTCTCGCGACCGTTTTGGCAGTATATCGCGATGTCGCGATCGACTCCTACTACGGCGAAGCCGCCGCAGTCATCAACTACCCAATTTCGAACACCTCCTGGGCTGCTCCTCAGCCGACCGATGAGGGCTACAAAGTGGCGTTCTCAACCGACGTGAACGGCGAACCCATCTACACTGCTGAAATGACCCAGGAAGAAAAATACGTTGCTGCTGAACAGGCTGCCCTGGGCTTCTTCGAAGCCGCCGGCTTCACTGTTGAAGACGGCAAAGTGACTGCTGCTCCTGAAGGCGCCAAGCTCTCCTATGAGCTGATCGTTCCTGGTGATGGTATTGGAGATCATCCTGCATTCGCCATCATCACCGGCGCCCGCGACTCCCTTGCCAAGATTGGCATGGAACTGGTCATCAATGATCCTGCTGATGCCAACATCCTCTGGCAAAGCCTCGATTCCGGTCAGCAGGAACTCTGGACCGCTGCCTGGGGCTCCTCGATTGATCCCGACATGTACCAGATCTATCACAGCTCCAACATCGTTGGTCTGGAAGGCTCCACTGAGGACAACCACTACCACATCACTGATGAAGAACTCGATCAGCTGATCATTGATGCTCGCAAGAGCGATGATCAGAACTTCCGCAAGGCTGTCTACAAGGAAGCCCTCGAGAAGATCATTGAATGGGCAGTCGAAATCCCGACTTACCAGCGCAAGAACGTCGTCATCTTCAGCACCGAGCGCATCAACATTGATACCCTGACCCCTGATATCACCACCTTCTGGGGTTGGATGAACGATCTCGAACTTGTTGAGATGAACTAACTAAGGATGTAAACCGATAATGGTAATAGTGAGCCCACCACTTGGGTGGGCTCACTTTATCAACTCACCTAAATAAAAGGCAAACTACGCAGTAGAGTGAGGAAATGGGATGCGAAATTTTATACTGAGGAGATTGTTTCTGGGCATGTTCATCGTCTTTTTCGGTGCGTTGCTCGTTTACACGGTCATACGAAGTTTGCCGACTTCGTATGTTGAAACAATTGCAAGGCAAAGAGCTTCAAACCCGCTGAGCACCAAGAGCTACAAGGAATGGTTGGACCAGCTTAACGAGGTTTATGGATTAAATAAAGGAATTGTTCCCGGTTTTATTGACTGGGGAAAAAATGCCATCAGAGGCAATTTTGGCGACTCCTGGCATTATGGAATACCCGTAACTGCTAAATTTAATGAAGTCATTGGAATCTCCCTTGTAGTCAACATCATCACCTTTGTGGTACAGATCGTCCTGGCGATCCCTTTGGGCATTTTGGCAGCCAGAAAGCAGTATTCAGTGACCGATTACGCGATCACGATTTTTGCTTTAATGGGTATTTCATTACCCACTTTCTTCCTCGCTACGATACTCAAATATGTCTTTGCGATCAAACTGGGCTGGTTCCCACTTTATGGTCTTACCGGTCGCTTCCACTTGACGATGACTCCGTTTATGCAATTGGTGGACAAGGCTTATCATATGGTATTGCCTATTCTGACGCTGATGATGCTTTCTATTGGCGGTCTGATGCGTTATACCCGCACTAACATGCTTGAGGTTCTTAATTCGGATTACATCCGCACCGCTCGGGCGAAAGGTCTGCCGGAAAAGGTCGTGATCAATAAACATGCTTTCCGCAACACTCTCATTCCCTTGGTGACGACGCTGAGCGGTATTTTGCCGAGCATGTTCACTGGCTCGCAGATTACGGAAACCATGTATCAGATTCCGGGTATTGGTTACATCGCCTATCAGGCGCTGATCCGCGGAGACATTCCCTTCGCAATGTTCTACCTGACCTTCATTCTGATCCTGACTCAGGTCAGCCTGCTGATTGCCGATATTATGTACGCGGTTGTGGACCCGCGAATTAGAGTGAATTAGGAGATTTGGAAATGAGTGACTTAGAAAAAAATACCGAGACACCAGAACCAATTCAACCAATTCGCAGCACCCAACTCGCCCTGGACGATCAGCGCCGCATCAAGGTGCTCTCGCCTGGGATGCTTGTGGCAAAGCGCTTCTTCCGCAATAAGCTGGCGCTTATTGGCTTGGTCATCCTGGTGGTCATGTTTATCTTCTCGTTTTTGGGTCCTTTGCTTTCCCCATATACAGAAACCCAAGTCTTCTATACTCAAAGCGAGATTTCTAAGGATTACGCCGGCGCGATCATTAATAATGAGCTGCGCTATACGGTTGCGGATGGGCAGAAATTCAGCGCTCTTGCCCGCGCGAATTTCCTGTTAGCCCTGGGGAAAAATCAGCGCACTTTTACTGCTGGTGATCAGGGCTACAGTTACGTGGAAGAAAGTGAGGGTACATATCGCGTTTTGAGTCTGCTGCCAGTGGCAGAAGATTTTCTAGGCGAGCTGATCCCTGTTGGGGACAATACGATTTCCGATGAACTCGAAAAAGCCTATCTTGCTGCCGCGGACTCTAAAGAAAACCAGTTCGAATTTGGAAGCGAGACCTACCATATTACCACCGAAGGCAGGAAGACCTATATTTCCACCGAGCAGAGCGTGGCGCTGGCTTCCTTGAATATCTACGATCCCTATAATGCGGCAGACGCGGCAGTTGTGGACTCTTACGCTTTCCGCTACGCGAGCGCACTCGCTTTGCGGGATAAATCTACCCAATTTCAGATGGATGACAAGACCTACACCGTCCAGTATGACGATAGCACCGAAACCATCTTCACCGAAGACGGGAAAGAGTTCGCGGAAATTTCCAATATTATCGTCAATCCGTTGGATCAGAAAGAATTCTTGCCTGTTGAGTTCAAGCGCCTGGCGCGTGAGGCGATTATCGACCGCAATAATAAATTCGAGCACGATGGGGTGGAATACACTGTTGTCCGCGTGAACACCAACTATTACATCAAACGTCAGACCTCCAGTATGCTCATCAAGATGTTCGAATTCCCCAGCGCCAAACACTGGATGGGCACGGACAACAACGGCATGGATCAGTTTACCCGTCTGATGTACGGAGGTCGTGTCTCGTTGATGGTCGGTTTTGTTGTGGTTATTCTGGAAACCGTCCTGGGCGTGATCATCGGCGGTATCTCCGGCTACTTTAGCGGCGCTGTTGATACTGCGCTGATGCGTTTTGTGGACCTTTTTAACAGCATCCCATACTTCCCGATGATCATCATCTTTGGTTCGGTGATGGATACGCTGGAAGTCTCGCCAATGGTACGCCTGTTCATACTGATGGCTATTCTGGGGTTGATGGGCTGGACGGGTATTGCCCGTTTGGTCCGCGGTCAGATCCTCTCGCTGCGTGAGCAGGACTTTATGATAGCCACAGAAGCCACTGGTATCCGCACCAGCCGCAAAATCTTCCGGCACCTAGTTCCCAACGTGATGCCACTGCTGATTGTCATCGCAACCGGCAGCCTGGGCGGTGTTATTATCTTTGAAGCGACCCTGGGCTTTTTGGGATTGGGTATCAAGTATCCCCTAGCATCCTGGGGCAGTATCATCAACATTGCTTCGGACCCGTTTGTGATGACCACCTACTGGTTTATCTGGTTGCCGGCAGGACTACTGATCCTGCTGACCGTGCTGGGCTTCAACTTTGTCGGCGACGGTTTGCGCGACGCTTACGATCCGAAGATGAAACGATAGGAATGAACCATGACGGAAGAAAAAGATTTTACACAAACTGACATTCCCGAAGCTGAAGAGTTTGTCATTACCGAAAGCATTCATCTGACTGCGCGTGAATCCGCGCGTATTTCACGTGAGAACCGCAGAATCACCAATGAGATCGAGAAAAAGCGCAACCGCAAGAACGTTCCTGTGAGCGAATATACAGCGGTCATGCGCGATCCTGACAACGTGGTCGAGTTTGACAATGTGCATACCTATTTCTTTACCGATATTGGTACAGTAAAAGCGGTGGACGGCGTCTCCTTCGACATCCCGAAGGGAAAGACCGTTGGCGTTGTTGGCGAATCTGGTTGCGGCAAATCTGTGACAGCGCTTTCCCTCATGCAGCTCGTGCAGCGGCCTCAGGGACAGACCGTTGAGGGCGAGATCCGCTTCAACGGAAAAGATATGGTTTATGACATCGTAAAGACTCCAACGGATAAGATGGAAGAAATCCGCGGCGCTCAAATCTCGATGATTTTCCAGGAACCCATGACCAGCCTGAACCCGGTCTTCAGGGCGGGACATCAGATCGATGAAGTGATCGAGCTCCACAACCCGGAAATGACCAAGGAAGAAGTCAAAAAGCTCTCGCTGAAGATGATCGAAATGGTCGGCATTGCCAACCAGGAAGGCGTCTACATGATGTATCCGCATGAACTTTCGGGCGGCATGCGTCAGCGTATCATGATCGCTATGGCATTGGCTTGCAACCCGAGTCTGATCATCGCAGATGAACCGACCACAGCTTTGGACGTTACCATTCAGGCTCAGATTCTGGACTTATTGCGGACGCTGAAAGACAAAATTAACTCGAGCATCATGCTTATCACCCATGACCTCGGCGTTGTGGCGGAGATGGCGGATTATGTCGTCGTGATGTATGCCGGCAGAATCATCGAAAAAGGTACGGCAGATGAAGTCTTTAATCATCCCAGTCACCCCTACACTGTTGGTCTGATGGCATCCAAACCGGTTATCAACAAAGAAGTTGACCGCCTCTATAACATCCCTGGCAACGTTCCGAACCCGATCAACATGCCGAACTACTGCTACTTCAGAGATCGCTGCGCGAAGCGCATGCCGATCTGCGATGGGGCTTACCCGCGCGAATTCTATCGTTCAGAAACTCACGTGGCTGCTTGTTACTTATACGCAGACGAAGAGGAAAAGGCTTGATATGGAAAAAAAGGATTCAAGAAACAATTCCAATGGCAATAATCGCTATATTGTTGAGGTAAAGAACCTCAAACAGTATTTCCCGATCAAGGCTGGTTTGATGCAGCGTGTGGTTGGATACGTGAAAGCCGTGGACGACATCAGCTTTAAAATTGAACGCGGAAAGACGATGGGTTTGGTGGGCGAATCCGGCTGCGGCAAGACGACCGTTGGGAAGACGATACTGCGCTTGTTGAAGCCAACCAGCGGAAAAGTCATCTATGACGGCATTGACGTCATGAGCCTCGACTCTAAAGGCATGCGCGCATTGCGTCCCAAGATGCAAATGATCTTCCAGGACCCCTACTCAAGCCTGAGCCCCCGTATGCCTGTGAGTGAAATCATCGGAGAAGCGGTGCGCGAGCACAATCTTGTTCCGGAAGATGAACACGACGACTACATTGAAAATGTTATGCGCTCTTGCGGCTTGCAGCCCTATCAGAAAGACCGCTACCCGCATGAATTTTCCGGTGGTCAGCGTCAGCGTATTTGCGTGGCAAGATCACTCGCCCTAAAACCGGAATTCGTGGTTTGTGATGAGCCAGTTTCGGCGCTTGACGTTTCAATTCAGGCGCAGATCATCAACCTGCTCGAAGACTTGCAGCAGCAGAGAGAGATGGCGTATCTCTTCATCTCTCATGACCTCTCGGTTGTTCAGCACATCTCCGACTATGTCGGCGTCATGTACCTGGGCGACCTGGTGGAATACGGTGAGAAAAAGCTCATCTTCCAAAATCCGCTGCACCCCTATACTCAGGCGCTCTTGAGCGCAGTGCCAGTACCGGATCCGAACTACAAGATGAAACGGATTATCCTGGAAGGAAGCATCCCATCTCCCGCCAATCCGCCTTCCGGTTGTAAGTTCCATACCCGCTGCCGCTACGCGAAGGACATCTGCAAACAGGAAGCTCCGCGCACGCGCGAAATTGAGCCTGGGCACGTTGTGGTTTGCCACCTTTACAATGATCAAGGAAGCCTGGTTGAGGAAGATTCGGAAAAAGCAATTTGACGATGACGATGGGCTCACGATTGTTAACATGAATGTCGACGGCATGCCCTGGTACGATCGCCGCCGCGATCTTCCCGGACAGGCAAATCGTGAACCCAGCCAGCCATCGCCATACGGCGACGGGATGACAGACCGGGAATTGCGGCTCTATATCTGGGGCGCGTTGAAGGCAGGATTGTTGGTCGCACTGGTGTTTGCCGTGACCTGGACATTGCTCGTCCTCTTCCTGACCAAGGTTGTGTTTAGGTGAGTAGTAAGTAAAGATAAGATAAAAACCGCCCGGAAACGGGCGGTTATGCCTAAAGAAAATTTACATTATTATGTTTCGAATTTATTGAAATCAAAGATATTCATGAATCCCTTACAATGAACACAAAACAGCATCAATTTGTGGAGGCTGTTAAATCTGATAAAAACACATTGACAGGGACACGATCTTTAAGGGATTCCAGCAATTTTCATTTCCCCTTTACTTTTTGGACTATTAGACTTACTTGAAAGCAATCTAATCCAAGATAACTATCTAAATATGTGATATTGGATTACCCTAGTCCGATTTGCAGACAATTTAGCACTATCACAACTTGATTATTGATAATGTCCATCATTCAACATTTTAAAATCATGTGCGAATGACTTATTTGTAAATCTGAATGTAATTTCCCCATGTTTCTTCCTTGTAGGAGGAATAAACATTACTGGAATGACTGATTTCAATAAATTATTTCGTCGTATAAATACGTCACTCTTTTTTTGTCTCTTTGCAGTGATCCATGACCAAATCATATAGCCGATAAGGATTAGTAGCCAAACAATTCCACCCAGAAGCAGTAATGTACCAGAAATATTTAGATAATCTGGTTTAGAGAAAATTGTAAACAATGTAAGAAAAATTGCTATAGTACCGATACTTAATATCGGTACTATATTTATATACTTTTGTTTGGCTTCATAACATTTGTTGCAGACAGGAAATTTGAATATTGCTTTGCTAGTCCATAGTTTATTGTGAGCAACGACAGTAAACCTTTTATCTTCCGCACTCTCATTGCAGGCAACACATTTTTGAGGTGACCGTAAATTAGCCGAAATTTTACATTTAATAACTATGTCATCAGTATGCATCTATTTCACTCTTATTCCATAATGCCACAAAACAAATTGGCGATCTCGGATAGAAAACGTCGATTCGGAATATTGTTTGATATTCCTTATGAATTCATTTCTCGTTTTGACGATCGCCAAATTTGTTCGTAAAAATTGTATTCTTATCTTCACTAAAAGTAAGGAAAGTTACAAGTCTGGTGCGATGCCAAATATTGCTTTTACAGGTTTAGCTGTAAAATTCATTAACCGATAAGGTGTACCTTCAGGAAGAAACATCGTGTCTTCTTCGTTTATTATAAATGCCTCCTCGGTGTTGGGCAGATATACCGTTATCGGTCCTTTCACCACAAAAATGACGCAGTCACCTTTGTGTACGTCCACAGGTGAAATTCTGACACCTCTCCCACCAGCAGGTAGGATAAACTCACCCATGTGCATAACATCATTGCTTACAAAAAACTTCATTAACATCGGATTCTCATAATCATAGATGTTTAAAAGTTTATCTTCTTCACGAATGCGATAGAACAACATAGGCTCTTTTCGGCCTTCAGGTCCAGGTATGGGCCAACGTCCAATGTCGTCCGTAGTGCCGATGAACGAAGGCTTATTTATAGCGGGAAGTGCCTTGTATTGATTGTTATTCTTCCCCTTATAGGCTCTGATATCAACCCCATCAGGATAATGATCTGGCGGTATTTTTTCGTCCCAAGCTTTCGGCGCAATCAAAAAAAGTATCCGGAGTATCTCATCTTCGAAATTGAAGGCTTTATGCCATGCTTCCCTGGGCATCCAGATGGATTCGCCCTTATAAGCCCTAATCACTTGCCCGTTAACAGCATTTTGTTGCGTAAGTGTCCCATCGAGCACATAATAAGTCTCATCTCCTGGATGTAAATCTGGGGGATTAAATGAACCTCCTGGTGCAAGTTGGTAGGTTCCAAAAAACAACTTATCAGTGCTAGCAATGGTTTGGGTTAAATCAGCAAATTCCGGAGCAGCTGGGGGATAAATGGCATCAATATATTCTGATTTCCGTATGTGCTTTGGTTTTTTCTGATCAGGCGCGAAAGGAAAACACCCCATTATTTCATCCATTGTTGTCATATTTTCTCCTTATTCCTAAAACAGCTAACTTCTCATTTTGATTTTAAATATTGTTACTCAACAAATGAGAAGTTAGCGATGTGAAGACGCAACTGTTAGGCTGCAGGAGTTTCAGAAGACTCATCAAGTGAGATTATATCTTCTTCAACTTCTGTTACATCTTTTTTCAATACACCCAATAATAAGGCAGTCACAACAATTGCAATCGCAAAGACTAGCAACCAAAGTAATGGTTTATTAGCTAATGCAATTACAAATAATCCACCGTGAGGTGCAGATAATGTTAGTCCAAATACGTATGACAAGGCAGCTCCAACTGCGGCTCCGCCCATTGTGGCTGGAAGAACGCGCAAAGGATCTGCTGCAGCATATGGAATGGCAAACTCAGTGATCATGCACAAGCCTCCAATAACACAGCCGCCAATTCCATCCCGTTCAACCTTAGTCCACTTTTTCTTGTAAAGTGCAAGTGCAAGCGCGATACCAGCTGGCGGGCTCATGGATGCAATAAAGTTCGCTGCCATTGGTCCCCAATTGCCACCTTCAGAGGCTGCGAGAGCGAATGCATAAGCTGCTTTATTGACTGGTCCACCCATATCAAAAGCCAACATGGCACCTTGAACGATACCAAGCAGAATTCCACCCGCTTTCCCAAGATTGTTTAACCAGTTTAGCATTGCTTGGTTTAACCATGCAACCGGTCCACCAAGAACATAGGTCATGCCAAGTCCAACAACAAAAGTACCTAATAGTGGGATTACTAAAACGGGCATAAGCGATCGGACAGCATTTGGAAGTTTGATCATCTTAATCAATTGCACGACATAACCAGCAAACAAACCACCGATCATACCACCAAGGAAGCCAGAACCTTGATTATTTGCAATCATACCAGCAATAAAACCAACTGCAATACCAGGCCGATCTGCAATTGAGTAGGCAATGAAGCCTGCTAAAGCAGGAACCATTAGACCAAAAGCAATTTTGCCCCAACTAAATAAGTTGGCTGCAAAACCAGGTGTCTCATACACATAAATTCCACCAAGGAGAAAGCCTACAGCGATCAGGATTCCACCAGGAACAACAAAAGGAATCATGTATGACACACCAGTCATTAAGTGCTTCCGTATGTCTCCCAAAAATTCTTTCAATGACATCTTATATCTCCTTTATTGTTTTAGTTTGTAAAATAACAGGGTTCGAAAAAAGAAATTATTTCAATATCACTCTCCTTTCATGTATATTCATACCCACTAACTTTGATCATTGTCCAATTTATTTTTCGCTTCGATAATTACCTTCTTAGCATTACGAATAGCTTCATTAGGGCCTAATTGAACAATGATTTTCCCTTTAAAGCGTTCTTTCTCTCGTACACCCACATCAACTGCCCATATCACAAGTTCTGCTTCTTGAATATCTCTACTTGAAAGTTTATTTTCTAAACCAAGGGCACCCTGAACTTCAATTTTAATCACATCTCCTAATTCTTTAGCTGCCTTTTTCAAGGCCTCAGCTGCCATATACGAATGGGCTATACCTGTTGCGCAAGATGTTACAGCAACAATTTTCATAACTTTTCTCTCCTTGACCTTTGAATTACTCTCATCACTCTAACAAACGCTCACAATCTTTGATTGCATCAATCAGATGTGAGTAACTTTTAACTCGATTAAGATCGGAAATAAAATCGGGGTAGACTAATAACCGAGCTAATTTGGCAAGTATGCGGATATAATCATCGGCACTCATCTGATCGGGTATGGCTAGCATAAAGACTAAGCTTGTGTCACCCCCATCTCCGTCTTTAGTGGAGTAATAAAAACTCTCATTGCATCGGCAAAACGCGATACCAGTTCTTTTTACTGTATCACTTTTTCCATGAGGAATTGCAATAAGATCTCCCATGTATGTAGGGCCCAGCGCTTCTCTCTCATAAATAGCCTTGAGAAATTCTCTTTCAGATCCGATAACATCAGCGCGATATAACATCTTTACCATGTGTTGGAAAATTTCATCCTTATTCTGAACACCAGTAACATCCAAATCAATAGTGTTTGGTAGGATTACATCTGAAATTGAGAGTTGATTAGCCATTTAAAAACTCGTCTGGTTATTTCTTTAAGAGCGCAGCTGCTTCTTCTACTGAGGCACCTTTATGTACGATAGCTTTGATGGATTCAAGCATAGCCAGTGGATCTTTATATTGCCAGAGATTTCGTCCAACTGCACAGCCATGCCCGCCAGCGTCAATGACTCCTTTTAGGACATTTAAAAAGTCTATAGGATTGTCACTTCGGGGTCCACCAGATAACAACACAGGAACTGCACAAGCCTCTGTAACTTCTGCAAAACTCTCTACTGAACCAGTGTAATGTGATTTAACAATGTCAGCTCCTAATTCGGCACCAATTCTTGCTGCCCATTTGACATGTTTGACATCATTATCATCATCGAATCCCAAAGGATACATGATTGCCATTAGTGGCATACCTAAGTTGTCACAATCTTCTGCCACTTTTGCCAATCCTTTTAACATATCGCTCGTCTTCTCAGCGCCAACATAGACATGCATACAGACTCCAGATGCTCCAAGTTGAACGGCGTGCATCACGCTATCTGATAGCATGAAATAGCCAGGCTCTGGACCCATCTCGACACAGGTATCTATTGAAAGCATAAAAGGGATCTGGTGCTCAACAAAA
>Ga0209510_1003569_pt1 | contig 14441 bp, 9 predicted proteins | sample BiotimSIPDNA_FD_185749 | JGI IMG/M metagenome (GOLD analysis project Ga0209510, IMG submission 185749) | Anaerobic biogas reactor microbial communites from Washington, USA - Biogas_R1 time_0 SIP DNA (SPAdes) (version 2) | ecosystem: Engineered > Bioreactor > Anaerobic > Unclassified | place... | reverse complement strand
GGGATATCCGCACGGCCGAGGCGGGCGAGAGCATCGAGGATAAGGAGCGCAAGCTCCTGGACGGCATCCGGGATCATTACGCCGCCATCGCAGCCTTCGCCGAAGGAAAGCGCAGGGAGCTCGGGGGCGCCATTCCCATGGTCGCAACGGGCCATCTTTTTGCAGCGGGAGGCCGGACCGTGGAAGGTGACGGCGTCCGGGAGCTTTACGTAGGCTCCCTGGCCCACGTGGACGCCGGAATCTTCCCGTCCTGCTTCGACTACCTGGCGCTGGGTCACCTCCACGTTCCCCAGAAAGTGAACGGCTCTGAAATGGTCCGCTACAGCGGATCGCCCCTGCCCATGGGCTTCGGCGAGGCGAAGCAGCAGAAGAGCGTCTGCGTGGCGGAGTTCGTCGGAAGGGAGCCCTCAGTCCGCCTGGTGCCCGTGCCGGTGTTCCAGCGGCTCGAGCAGGTTCGGGGGGACTGGGACCGCATTTCCGGGCGGATCTTCGAGCTTGCGTCGCAGGGGAGCAGGGCATGGCTGGAGGTGGTCTACGACGGGGACGAAATCCTGGGCGACCTCCGTGAACGGCTGGAAGAGGCGGTGGGGAACACCTCCATGGAGGTGCTCCGGGTGAAGAACACCCGAGCCGTCGAGCGGGCGCTGGCGCAGACCCTGGAGGAAGAGACCCTGGACGACCTGGACGAGGACGATGTCTTCCGGCGGTGCCTCGAGGCGAACCGGGTTCCCGAAGACCAGCATGCGGAGCTGTTTACGGCCTACCGGGAAGCGGTCCTCTCCCTCCGGGAACGCGGTGGTCAGCCGGAACAGGGAGGCCGTCATGAGAATTGAGAAAATACGGTTTCGAAACCTGAACTCCCTGGTGGGGGAATGGGAAATCGACCTGACCCACCCCGCTTTCGCGTCCGACGGCATCTTCGCCATCACCGGGCCCACCGGCTCCGGAAAGACCACCATCCTGGACGCCGTCTGCCTTGCCCTCTACGGGCGGACCCCACGGCTGAACCGGGTGACGAAAAGCGGCAACGAGATCATGTCCCGCCAGACGGGGGAGTGCTTTGCCGAGGTGACCTTCCGGACCGGGGCGGGGTGCTTCCGGTGCCACTGGAGCCAGCGCCGGGCGCGGAAAAGGCCGGACGGCGAACTCCAGGCCCCGAAGCACGAGATCGCCGACGGCGAGACGGGCGCCCTCTTCGAGTCCAAAATCCGGGGAGTGGCCGGGCAGATTGAAGAAGCCACCGGAATGGATTTCGACCGGTTCACCCGGTCCATGCTCCTGGCCCAGGGGGGCTTCGCCGCGTTCCTGCAGGCTGCCCCGGATGACCGGGCCCCCATCCTGGAGCAGATCACGGGCACGGAAATTTACAGCCTCATCTCCATGGAGGTCCACGAACGCCGCCGGGACGAGCGGGACAAGCTGAACCTGCTTCAGGCGGAGACGGCGGGGATCATCGTCCTGCAGCCGGAGGAGGAGGAAACTCTCCGGCGGGAGCTGGCGGAGAAGTCACGGGAGGAAGAGGCCGCCGCCGGGAAGCTGGAGAAAACGGCGAAGGCCATGGCCTGGCTGACGAGTCTGGGCGGGCTGGAAAAGGAGATTTCCGGCCTTGCGGAGGAAGAGACTGAACTGCAGGGTGAATGGGCCGCCTTCGGGCCGGACCTGGAAAGGCTCCACCGGGCTCTGAAGGCTGCGTCCCTTGAAGGTGCTCATGCGACCCTCGAAGCCCTGCGGAAGCAGCAGGCCGACGATTCGCAAGCCCTGAAAGCGGAAGAAAGGAGCCTCCCCGAACTGGAATCCCTGGCCCGGGAGGGAGCCCGGACCCTGATCGAAGCGGAGCTGGGGACCATCCGGGCAAAGGAGGACTTGAACCACGCCGCGCCCCTTCTCGCAAAGGTTCGGTCTCTCGACCAGCGGCTTGCGGACCGCCGGAACGCCCTTGCGGACATGGAGGAGGAATGCCGGCAGGACGGTGAGAGCCTGGAGAAAGTCCGGGAAAGCCGGGAGGAAAAACTGGAGCTTCTGGCCGGGGAGGCGGAGCGCCTGAAAATCGCCGAACTCTGGCTGGAGGAGCACCAGAGGGAGGAATGGCTGGCGGGCGGCCTTGCTGGAGTGGAGGAACAGGTGAACGCCCTGCTTTCCCGTCAAAAGGACGTGGCCGATGGAGAGGCTGCACTGGAGAGGGAAGCGGAAGCCTTCCGGCAGGCGAAAGCCGTGCTCGGGGAGTGCCGGGAACGTACCGGCGCCCGGAGAGAGGACCTTGAGGCCGCATCCGAAACGCTGCGCCGGGAGAAGGAAGAACTGGAGTGCCTGCTGGGCGGCCGCCTGCTGCGGGAATACCGGGCGGAAAAGGAGGCCCTGCTCCGGGAGATGGCCTTCCTGGCTAGGATCGCCGAGCTGGAGGATTACCGGGCAAAACTCGAGGACGGAAAGGCATGCCCCCTCTGCGGCTCGCTGGAGCACCCCTTTGCTGAGGGGAACATCCCTCTGCCCGATGAGGCGGAGGGGAAGATCGCCGTCCTCGAAAAGCTCATCGGCGAGGCGGAGGAGAGGGAAGCAGCCGTGCAGAGGCTGGAGAAGGCCGAGGCTGCAGCCCGTCAGCAGGTGACTGACGGGGAAAAGGACGAAGCGGCGGCCCTTTCCGCCAAAAACGCTGCGGAAAAGGCGCTGGCACTCTCCGCTGAAGGACTGGAAAAACTTCGGGAGGTCTGTGCCGGCCTGCGCAGGACCCTTGCGGCCAGGCTGCAGCTTCTCGGCATTCCGGGCATTCCGGAGGGGGATCTGCCGTCCCTGGCGGTCTCCCTTCGGGAGCGGCTGAATGCGTGGCAGCAGAAGGTCCGGGAGAAGGAGGACATCGAAAAGAAGATCGGGCTTCTGGAAAGCGACCTGAAGTGGCTGGACGGCACCCTGGAAACCCTGACCCGCGCCCTTGACGAGAAAAGGAAGAGGCTGGGAACCCTCCGGAATGAATATGATTGCCTCCTTGAGGAGCGGAAGGAGCTCTACGGCGAAAAGGATCCCGACGGGGAAGAGCGTCGTCTGAAGGATGCCCTGGAAGCCGCCGGGGAGGCCGAGAAAAAGGCAAGGGAACTCCGGGACGGGCTGAAAGAACGGGCTGACGGGGCGAAATCCCGGGTGGAATCCCTGAACAGGGGCATTCTGCGGAGAGAACCGGAAGTGAACTGTGCGGAGGCCGCTTTTTCCGCCGGTCTTTCGGCGGCAGATTTTGAAAGTGAAGAGGACTTCCTGGAAGCCCGGCTGGCTTCTGAACAGCGGGACGCCCTGACTGCGGGGAAGCAGGATCTGGAAGACCGCCGGACTGCGCTGGCCGCAAGACGGGCGGACCGGGAAAGAAAACTGGCGGAAGAAAGGGCCATGCAGGTGACGGACGAACCACTAGAAGTGCTGGAACCCCGGCTCCGGGAGTGCGAGGACGCCCTGAAGACCTTGCGGGAGGAAGTTTCGGGCTTCAGGCACAGGCTGAACGAGAACGCCGCCGCCGGAGAGCGGGTGAAGGAAAAGAAGCAGGCCCTTGAAGCCCAGGGCAGGGAGTGCCGCCGGTGGGACGGCCTCCATGAACTGATCGGCTCCGCCGACGGGAAGAAATACCGCAATTTCGCCCAGGGACTGACCTTCGACATGATGATCGGACAGGCCAACCGGCAGCTTCAGAAGATGAGCGACCGGTATCTGCTGGTCCGGGACAGGGAGCAGCCCCTGGAGCTGAACGTGGTGGACGGCTACCAGGCCGGAGAGATCCGGTCAACCAAGAACCTCTCCGGCGGAGAGAGCTTCATCGTCAGCCTCGCCCTGGCCCTGGGCCTTTCCTCCATGGCGAGCAGGAACGTCCGGGTGGACTCCCTCTTCCTGGACGAAGGCTTCGGCACCCTGGACGAGGAAGCCCTGGACACCGCCCTGGAAACCCTGGCGGGGCTGCAGCAGGACGGCAAGCTGATCGGGGTGATATCCCACGTGCCCGCCCTCAAGGAGCGGATCAGCGCCCGGATCGAAGTCGTGCCCCGGACCGGCGGCAGAAGCGGGATCACCGGCCCGGGATGCAGGAGAAATCTGGAGGCGGGGTAGGGGGATACTGCTGCCTCGCTTTTGAACCTGGTGAGACTCAAGCCCGAGATCCCTCGGCCATGAAGCCGACCTCGGGATGACAGACCGGGTTAGTGTCGTCCCGAGTGAGCGAAGCGATCGCGTCCCCGGAGGGGGCGAGGGACCTCGCCTTGGAATTTGTACTGCCTAAAGACCAAGATTACCCCCTCCGGGGATGCTGCGCGATCCGGCTTCGCCATTCGGAACGACAAGACAGAAGCGAGATCCCTCACGTCCGTTCGGGATGACAGACCACCCAAAGGTCCGCCATGTCGTCCCGAACGAAGTACAGCCACACATTTTCCGGAGTTTTTTTCCCCACGTACCGGAGCCGGAGCAGCGGTTTTCAGGGGCCTTTTGACCAGTAGGCGCTCAGGTACGTTTCAGCAATCCTTCCCTGTTCTCAATAATGATCCTTTTGTGCCCCTTGAGCGAAATAAGCCCTTCTTCCTGAAAAGAAGACAATTTCCGGCTCAGGGTTTCCTGGCTCATCCCCAGCTGGGAAGCGAAGTCCCCCTTGCTCATGGGAAGAACGATTTCCCTCCCTCCGCCCGATACATCGAGCAGAGCCCGCGCCAGCCTTTCTTCCACGGAATTCAGGCTGATTTCCTTTATCAGGTTTTCCGCCCTTTCGAGCCTTTTGCTCAATTCGTCCATAATCTTGAAAGCGATGGAGATATATTTCGACATCAGCAGCTTCAGCTTCTCGCCGTCGATAAAGCACATGGTGGAGTTTTCAAGGGCTGTCGCATCGTCCGTGAAGGGAAGGGAACTGAACAGTGAAAGCTCTCCCATGAATTCCCCGGGGCCTATGGCTCGTATGACCTGTTCCTTGCCGTCGGCGCTGAGCCTGGATATTTTCACTCCGCCGGTATGGAGAATATAGAGTTTTCCGCCGGTGTCCCCCTCCCTGTAGATGAACTCCCCCTTTTGAAAAGTCCGGGGTTCAGTGATGGAGGCAATCTCCGTCATTTCCTCAGGGCTCAGGGATTTGAACAGAGGTACGCTTTCAAAGCAGTTCCGCCAATTCTCCCTGCCGCTGCAGCTACATTTGTCCACCGACGATCTCCCCTTCACTGGATAGAACGGTCCCGGCCTTTTTCGTTTCGCCGTAGCGAAGCAGCCTTATCGCGTTGAGGATGACCAGGAGTACGGAAACTTCATGCACCAGCATCCCGAATGACAGGGTAACTGTTTTGGCAAGCACTCCGGCCAGAAGAAACGCCGCCACAAGGAGTGCGAAGGCGATGTTCTGCTTCATGTTCCGGACCGTTGCCCGGCTCAGCCCGACCGCGTAGGATAGTTTTTTGATTCCTTCAGACAATAATACCACGTCCGCTGTTTCCATGGCGATATCCTTGCCGGCCCCGCCGACTGCTATCCCTAAATCCGAGGAAGCGAGCGCCGGTGCGTCGTTTACCCCGTCGCCGACCATGGCGACGCTTCCGTACCGTTCGCGGAGTTCGGCCAATACCCGTACCTTGTCCTCGGGAAGCAGTTCGCTGTGAACCTCGCGGATCCCGGTTTCCAACGCTATCGCTTCGGCCGCTCTCCTGTTGTCTCCCGTCAGCATGACAGTCGTTTTGATTCCCCTGGATTCAAGGTCGGAAATCAGCGTCCGCGCATCAGGCCTCACGGTGTCGGCAATGGAAATGATGCCGCAAACTCCCTCCGCGGTGCCCACGATAACCGCCGTCTGCCCTTTTTTCTCCTCGCTCTGCAGATAGCTTTCGTGCCGGTCAACACTGATCCCGTTTTCTGTGAACAGTTTCCGGTTGCCGATGAAGTACGTTGTGCCGTCAAGGCTGAACCTGAGCCCGTGTCCGCTGAGAATTTCAGCATCTTCCGGTGTTTCGCTGATGGGGCCCAGTTTTTGGGTTGCTGTTGTTATAATGGCTTTTCCCAGGGGATGCTCCGAGTAGGATTCGCCGACAGCCGCAATCCTCAGGAGTTCATCTTCGCTTATGCCCACCGGTTCTGCCCGTGTCACGGAAGGTTTCCCCACGGTCAGGGTTCCTGTCTTGTCAAAAGCGACTGCCTTCACGGCCCCGAGTTTTTCCATTATTTCCCCGCCCTTGATCAGAACTCCTTGTTTCGCACCGTTTCCTATACCCGCCACAATGGAGACGGGGGCGGATATCACAAGGGCGCCCGGACAGGCTATGACCAGAAGGGTCAGGGCCAGTACCACATCCTTTGTCGCAAGGAACAGGGCTATGGAAAGAAGGATGATCGCCGGAGTGTAATACCGGGAGAATTTTTCCAGGAACTTCTGGGTTTTCGCCTTCTTGTCCTGGGCGTCCTCGACCATCTGCAAAATCCTGGCAAACGTGGTGTCCTCGCCCACCCTGTCCGCCCGGATAACCAGGTATCCCGATTCGATGATCGTTCCCGAAAACACCGTTTCATCCACGGCGCGGCTGATAGGAATGGACTCTCCCGTAATGGCCGCCTGGTTGATGTACGCCGAACCTTCGACGACAGTCCCGTCCACCGATATTTTTTCTCCTGGCTTCACGACGATGAAATCGCCTTTCACCACATCCTCCGGGTTTATCTCCGTTTCCTCGCCGTTTCTTCGCACTCTGGCCTTGTCCGGCGCCATGTCGAGCAGCGCCTTGATGGAAGACCTTGTTTTTTCTATGGTCCTCGACTCGAGGTAATCGCCCAGCATGAAAAGAAACGTTACGGCGGCAGCCTCCCAGTACTCGCCGATGATTACTGCCCCCGTAACGGCAATGGTCACCAGGGCGTCTATCCCGACGATGCGGTACCTCAGCGCCCCGATTGCCTTCCTGAAAACAGGGGTGCCTGCGATAACGGTTGTGGCAAGCATCAGAAAAATGGTGATCTTTTCATATCCGATCATCTCTTTCAGCACGAAGGATGCTGCTGCCAGAAGTCCCGAGATGAGAACAATCCGCCCTTTCGTCATTTTCATCATTGCAGACACCCCCTTCTTCCTACTTTTCGCTCAGGACCCGATAGCCCAGGCTTTCAATTCTCGACCTGATCTCATCAGAGGCGACAACATTCTCGTCAAAACTCACTTTCACCCGCGAAGAATTGAACAGCACCTCTGAACTGCTGATGCCTCCGGTTTTTTTCAGCATCCCCTCGATTTTCGCTATGCAGCTCGGGCAGGAAACGGTTTCCAGTTGGAACGTTCTGTTCGTCATGATCATGTCCTCCTTGTGTATTTGGTAGTTTGAGAATACAGGAGGTCCGGATTACCTTCCTTGACGCGGGTCAAAATTTTGGGAAAAAACATTCGGCCCTGCTCAGGACAGTTCTTCTGGCGTCCAGAGCAGGGCCGAGGGACCGAAGGATCGGGGTGTTTTGTGGTTCTCAAGGGCGGGATCCCTCGCATTCGCTCGGGATGACACTCTCCCTCCTGAACGGGCAGTGTTTGGATGTCGTCCCGAGCGAGCGAAGCGATCGCGTCCCCGGAGGGGGCGAGGGACCTCGCCTTGGTTTTTTTACTGCCTGAAGACCAAGATTCCCCCCTCCGGGGATGCTGCGCGATCAGCCATGGTACCGGCCTCTGGATGACAAACTGATTCCGTCGCCCCGAAAGAGGATTGAAAGTTTGAAAAAATTGCAGGAGGGGTATTTCACCAGTGAGGGCTGGAAAATTCCGGAACGCCCGTCTGAAAGGCGTTCAGGAAACGTACTGTCGTTCCTGTTCCGTCCGGCGTGACGAGGCTTCTATGACAGGCACCCGGTCCGCCACGATTGTTGGGGTACGGTACCGGCCGCCTTCAAGCACAACGGGTTCGACCTGGCCTGCGCGGACCGCCCGGATCAGGTCCCGCTCGTTTCTAACGGGTTGAAGAAATCGTGTCGCGCAGAGTCCCACACGTTCCGGGAGGTGCGCGTCGCTTCCTCCAAGCCGGGCCAACCCCAGTTCGAAGGCGAGGTCCGATGCCATGGCGTTGTGATGCGGGCGGGTGCTTCCGTTCTGGGCTTCGATGCCGTGCAGGCCATGGAGCCGTCGTATTTCATTTCCCAGTCCCCTGCCGTTGTCACGAAAGGGGTGGGCGCTTATTGCACACCCTCCCTGACGGTTGGCGAGGGAAACAAGCTCGTCGGCGTGCATCGCGCGATCGGGAACAGTGTCAAGGCCGAAGACGAGCAGGTCTCCTTCGAACGTCAGGAATTCCATGCCGACCAGGACCAGGAAGTCATGCCTGCGGGTCAGCTGTTCCGCAAGCCGCCGCATTCCCATGTGCTCGTGATCGGTAACGCACAACCCGTCAAGCCCTGCCGCCTTTCCGCGAAGTATTGCCTCTCGGATAGGAAGGGGGCTGTCGTAGGAAAATTCTTTCGAATGAACGTGGGTATCCAGAATCATTGCCCGCTCCGTTGAATGGATGTGATAAAAGCACAATGAATGGAATTATACTTATAAAATCCTAGAATGTCAAAAATGGACGGAATTTGTTCCGGTAGAAAGGCACATCTCCATTAGACATGCTTTATACTACGATTATCCTGTCCGGCGGAGGCCGAAAGGGGGGGATGCCGTGCCCGAAGTTGCCGTTGTTGTTCCGCTCTTCAACAAGGGGCCCTATATCGGACGGGCCCTCTCGTCCGTCCTGATCCAGGGCATGCAGGATATTGAAGTCATAGTGGTGGATGACGGCTCCTCTGATGACGGCCCCGAACAGGCGGCGGCCTTTCGGGACCCGCGCGTCCGCCTGATCCGTCAGTCCCACGGCGGCGTGTCCTCCGCACGAAATAACGGAATCCGTGCCGCCGGATCTCCCTTTATTGCCTTTCTCGACGCGGATGACGAATGGCGCCCCGGTCACCTGAAAACCCTGCTTCGCCTCCATTCATCCTTCCCGGGCGCAGGGATTTGCGCCACGTCCTACGTGTTCATCCTGCCTGACGGGATCACGCGAATGCCGACCTTCTCCGGATTCCCCGGTCCGCCCTGGGAAGGGCTCCTGCCCGACTACTTCAGGGCCGCTGCCATGGGCAAGCCCCCGGTCTCGACTTCCGCCGCCGGATTTCCGAAAAATGTGCTGCTCGAGGCAGGGCTTTTTCCCGAGGGCGTCCACCTCGGAGAGGACCTTGACCTCTGGGGACGGATCGCCCTGGAGTACCCGGTCGCGTTCAGCCATTCCGGACCTTCCTGTTACAGAAAAGACGCCGGCAACCGTCTGTGCAGGCGCATACCCCGGGACCGGGAACTGCCCTTCGTCGCCACTGCCCGTGCCAGGCTTCGAGAAGGAACAGTGCCGGATCATCTGGTTCCTTCGCTCCGGGCCTACTGCTGCAAGCTGGTCTACCTTTCCTGCAGGCATCTTCTGCGTGCGGGGCGAACGGAAGATGCGGCCCTGCTGCTTCACGACTCGGGTTTTGAATACGAAGAAAACGGCCACATCAGGAGAATTCGGACCGTCATTGCCGGAAAGGGGGGCTGAGAATGAGGATTCTTCACCTCTTAAGCCAGCGTCCGGATTCTACGGGAAGCGGGACAACGCTTCAGGCCATCCTCGTCGAATCGGAAAAGGCGGGTCATGAAAACATGGTCGTGGCGGGCATACAGGAAGGTTCTCTCCCGGTTTTTCCCGGCCTTTCAAATCTCCGGACCCGTTTCGTCACCTTCGGGGGAGGAGACCTCCCGTTCCCGATACCTGGCATGAGCGACGTCATGCCCTATACGTCCATGAAGTTCTCCGACCTGACGGACCGGCAGCTCTCATCCTACAACGATGCCTTCAGGACGGCGGTCCTGGAGGCTGCGGCCCGGTTCCGTCCGGACATTATCCACTCGAACCACCTCTGGCTGGTCACGTCTCTCGCCCGCCGCTCCCTTCCGGGCATCTCCATGGTCGCCACGTGCCACGGCACAGATCTTCGGCAAATGCATGCATGCCCCCGATTCAGGCAGGACGTTGTCTCCGGGTGCTGCGGTCTTGACGGGGTGTTTGCGCTGTATTCAGGTCAGGCGGAGGATATACGGCAGCTCTACGGAATCCCTGCCGAACGGATCCACGTCACAGGCGCCGGATTCCGGAGCGGACTATTTGTTCCGGGAGAGAAAAAGACGGATGTCCCGGCAATCGTTTACGGGGGAAAACTGAGCCGCGCCAAGGGGGTGCCCTGGATGCTCCGGGCATTCGCTTCCATCACTGATCTGCCGTGGACGCTGGTTCTTGCCGGAGGTGGAACCAACCCGGAACGGGCCGAATGCATCGACCTCGCCGGGAGGCTCGGAAACCGCGCAGTCATCGCGGGATCCTTGAAACAGGAAGAATTCGCAGCCGCCCTGTCCGGGGCGAACATTTTCATCCTCCCCTCGCTGTACGAGGGGCTTCCCCTGGTACTTCCCGAGGCCCTTGCCTCCGGCTGCCTCTGCCTTGCCACAGACCTGCCGGGAGTCAGGGACATCCTCAAAATCGCGGGAAAGGACCGGCTCCGGCTGATTCCCTGCCCTCCCCTTGAAGGTGCTGATACCATCGCGCCGGGATACGAATCGAAATTCGTCAGCGACATTGCCGCAACACTGAGGGAGGCATTGACGGACATCTTCGCCGGACGACCTTCTCCGGAATCGTACAGGGAACTGGCGGAACGGCTGAAAAACTATACCTGGCAGGCGGTGTTTCAAAGGGTGGAGAAGGGGTACTTCTCGCTTGCCGGCCCCGGATCCCGGTGACAGAATAATTCTGTCGTCCCGAACGGAGCGAAGCGACGGAGGGACCTGCTTTTGATTTTCATTCCAAACGAACGAAAAAGAGGAACCCGGACCAGGGCGGTACCCTGAAACCGGATCCCTCTTCTTTGAGCTTCTCGGAACGTGGCTGAGATATGGTTTGTCAGCTGTTTTCTTGGGTCTACCTTCCCTTTGAGGGTGTGTGTTTTTTCTGGGCTGTATTTGTCTTTGCCGGCACCAGCCCCCGTTTTTCCCCTTCAAACTCAAACCGGAAAAAGCCCACCAGTTTCCGCAGTTCCACAGACAGGTTCGCAAGGTCTTCGGATCCCTGGGCCACCCGTTCCGCCGACGCGGCAACCTCCGCCATCTGGTCCCGCACCATGTCCGACGATGCCGCCGACGCGCTGACCCGGGACGCGATGTTCTGCACGGCTCCCGCGATCTCCTCGCTGGACGCCGCCTGCTCCTCCGAGACCGCCGCAAGGTCCTGGGTCGCCGAAGAAATTTTCGACAGCGCCTCCATCATTTTCCCGATGGTCTCCCGGGTCCCTTCCGCAAGTCCCGCCGAAGCATGGGAGTTTTTCGCGCTCTTCTCCGCGGCGGAGACCACCTGGTCCAGATCCTTTGTAATCATCCCCGCAAGGTCGGCAATATTCTTCGCCGCTTCGTTGCTTTCCTCGGCGAGCTTCCGCACTTCCTCCGCCACCACGGCGAAGCCCCGTCCGGCGTCTCCGGCCCGGGCAGCCTCGATGGCGGCGTTGAGGGCCAGCAGGTTGGTCTGGTCCGCGATCCCGCCGATCTGGGAGACAAAGCTCTGGATCTCCCGGGCGCGGTCGCCGAGGCTCTTCACTTCCTTCGCCGCCTGCTCCGATTCGGAGGCCACTCCGGCCACGCTGGACACCACCTGGTTGACGGCCTTCATGCCCTCTTCCCCCGCCATGCGGGCATGCTCCACTTCGGTGGCCATCTCGGTGCTCTTCTGGGCGGAGGACTGGGCACCGCTCGCCACTTCCTCAACGGAAGCGTTGATTTCCTGCGAGGCGGCGGCGAGGCTTTCCATCTGGGAGGAAACATCGTCGATGCCGGCCCGGGATTCTTCCACCCCGGCGTTGGATTCCTCGGCGAGGGCGGAGAATTCCTCGGAATTGCTCCCGAGGCGCTCGGCGGCCGCGGCAATGGCCTTCATGGAGTCCCGGAGCTTGGCTCCCATTTGGCCAAGCGCGCGGGCTACGACTGTAATCTCGTCCTTGCCGCTCTCGTCGAACTTCACGGTAAGGTCTCCGTCAGAGAACTCTTCCACTCGATGGCGGAGGGTGTCGAGGGCTTTGGCCACCGAAGAGGAGATGAAAAAGCCGAACAGGATACCCAACACGATGGAAACTATTGCAAGAGTGATGAGTATCCTCTCCGCCCGGCCGATCTCGATCATATTGTTCCCGTCGGTCTTTTCACTCCACTGGATACAGTAGTCAGCCAGGTCTCTCAAACCTTCCATCAACTGATTCAATGGTTCATCCACTTTTCGAAGGAAAATATCGTAAGCTTCCTCGTTTTGATTTTTCTGAGCCAGCTCAATGACCTCATTGGCCGCTTTCCGGAATTCAGCAAGAAATTTTTCCGTTTCGGCAAGACGTTTTATCTCAAATTCTTCCAGCTCGATTTTCCGGTACATTTCCAGGTTTTTGTCGTTATCCTTCCTGCGGTTGACAATGTCTTCGACGAGGACGCGTTTTCGTCCCTCATCCAGAGTCAGCATCATTGCGTAGAGGTCTCCCCGGATCGCCTGCATGTTGGCCCTGGAGTCGTTCATCCACTGGACGGGCAATACGCCGCTGCGGTACATATCCGCCATGTCCCTTTCGGCGGCGGCCAGGCGCTGATACCCGACAAACGAGGCGCCTGCCGTGAAGAGACACAATATGGCAGTCAAGGCGAAAAGACGGACACGGATCGAAACATTTCTGAGAAACTGCAGCTTCAACATAAACGGTCACTTCCCCTAATAAATTAAGCAGCCTGGAGGGGCTGCCTGCATCAGATCCAGTGTCCCCACGTGCCACTGGTATGAGCCTGAAAACAGTAAAAAAGCTTGAACGAAAGCTGCCGTTCGGTATCTGGAGAAGGAAAATCCGGAATTGTATCGGATACCTCTCAGGAGACGGCAAGAAAATTGGTGAGAATTGCAAAAATTTATTTTTACATTTCCTTACACTATCATTTCATTTGTAATAAATGCTGTCAAAAATAATCAGAGGGAAATAAAGGGGAAAACAGGGTATTTGCTCGATAAGACATGAAAAAGCTTGTCGTATTAAATGATTCTCAGGAAGGAGGATGTTTGGGAATTTTTGTCGAACCTTTAGGCAAAAGGCAATATGGCGAATGGTTATAAAGCCCCAGGATATTCCATGGGGAAGTGGATTCTTCAGTGACTGGAAGCGTATGAATCCGGAGATGAAGCGGGTTTTTTGGCGGTAAAATTTTTTTGGCGGCAGAGAATTACATCGTCGTCGAATGGCTGAATCAGGCTGCGGGAAGGGAAATTCGGCCTTTCGGGGGAGGGGCGGATCTCCGGCGGGGTACTTCGGAGAGAACCAGGGGCAGGGAAGCGTTCCCCCTGCCCCTCAGGGACTGTCGAACCGGCAGTCACAGGCCATCCTCTTCGGGATGCCTGAAACGAACCCTTTCTTCTGAAAAACCTTCCGCCGGAAATGAAACCATTATTCTTCCACCCACTTCGTCAGGTCATCCCTCTGACCAGCGACGAGGATCATGTCACCTGTTTCGATGGCGGTCTCCGCCCTGGGAATGAACCGTTTCCCGCCCCGGTTTATGGTGAGGACCACTGCATTGTACCTGACCCGAAAATTGAGCTCCGCGAGAGTCCTGCCTATCATTTCGGCAATGGGCCGGATTTCGCCCACGTAGAAAAGCGATCCGGGGACCTGGGCGAAGTGGGACATCCACGGGTGGACAAGCAATTGTGCAAGCCGTTCCCCCATGTCCCGCTCGGGAAAGATGACCCGATTGGCCCCCACCCGGGCGAGAACCCGGGCATGAATGTCGTTTTCCGCCCGGGCGATAACATAGGGAATGCCGAGATCCTTCAGGACGGTGGTGGCAAGGATGCTGGCTTCGACGCTTTCTCCTATGGCCACCACTGCGATGTCGGCTTCCTTTGCGCCGCATTTGACAAGAGCCTCGGCGTCGGTTGCGTCAGCCTGCACGCACAGGTCAACGAGTCCGGCGGTTTCCTCGACGCTTTCAATGTCAGTGTCCACCGCAATGACCTGGTTGTGGAACTCTGAGAGCGTTTTGCACAAAGATTGACCGAACCGGCCCAAACCGACGACCAGCACCACTTTTTCTTCTTTTTTCACGTTCATTCCTCCAGGGAGTCGAGTGAGGAGATTCCGGCGTTCCCGTCCTGCGGATGATGCCGGAATTCAGGCGGGGTTTCGGCCGTTCGGCTTCAGTGGGTTTTGACCCAGCGCTCGGCCTCGCTCGGAGACGAGTCCGAATCTCCGGCAAAGACTATGACGTCGTCGTCTTTGTAGAGAACGGCGGAATGATCCGAGAAAAACAGGCGAAGGCAGCCATTCTCGTCGAAGGAGAAAGAGCAGTGCTTTTCGGCAAGATCACCAAGACACAGCATCCTTCCCATCTCCTTCCTTTC
>Ga0209510_1003565_pt1 | contig 14452 bp, 8 predicted proteins | sample BiotimSIPDNA_FD_185749 | JGI IMG/M metagenome (GOLD analysis project Ga0209510, IMG submission 185749) | Anaerobic biogas reactor microbial communites from Washington, USA - Biogas_R1 time_0 SIP DNA (SPAdes) (version 2) | ecosystem: Engineered > Bioreactor > Anaerobic > Unclassified | place... | reverse complement strand
CGATGGCCCTTCCATTCGGGACCACCGGATCACTATGCTCTACTTTCGTACCTGATCGACCTGTCTGTCTCACAGTCAAGCACCCTTGTGCCATTACACTCTGCAGGCGGTTACCAATCGCCTTGAGGGTACCTTTAGGAGCCTCCGTTACGCTTTTGGAGGCGACCACCCCAGTCAAACTACCCACCACACACTGTCTTCCGATAAATCGGAATTAGGTTCCAAGTAAGCAAAGGGACGTATTTCAAGGATGGCTCCACGATTCCTAGCGAAACCGCTTCGCAGCCTCCGTCCTATCCTACACATCACTTACCCAGAATCAATGTGAAGCTGCAGTAAAGGTTCACGGGGTCTTTCCGTCCCGTTGCGGGTAATCGGCATCTTCACCGATACTACAATTTCACCGAGCTCATGGCCGAGACAGTGCCCACATCGTTACACCATTCGTGCAGGTCGGAACTTACCCGACAAGGAATTTCGCTACCTTAGGACCGTTATAGTTACGGCCGCCGTTTACTGGGGCTTCATTTCAGGCCTTCTCTTGCGATAAGCCCCCCACTTAACCTTCCAGCACCGGGCAGGTGTCAGGCCATATACGTCATCTTTCGATTTTGCATAGCCCTGTGTTTTTGATAAACAGTCGCATGGGCCATTTCTCTGCGTCCCGCTTGCGCGGGATCCCCTTCTCCCTAAGTTACGGGGTTATTTTGCCTAGTTCCTTAGCCATGAATCACTCGAGCGCCTTAGGATACTCTCCTCAGCTACCTGTGTCGGTTTACGGTACGGGTACCATGCTCGCTTTTCTTGGAAGCCCTTGCCCTGCTTCGCTTCACCCGAGGGCTAGGCTCAACGTACTATTCCGTCAGTACGTAGCAATATGGGGACTCCGTCACTTTTATCGCATGGTGAGCGCAGGAATATTAACCTGCTATCCATCGAATACGCCTTGCGGCTTTTTCTTAGGCCCCGGCTAACCCTGATCCGATTAACGTTGATCAGGAAACCTTAGCTTTACGGCGTGCGGGTTTCCCACCCGCATTGTCGTTACTTATGCCTACATTTGCTTTTCCATCCGCTCCACAATGCCTCACGACACTGCTTCGGCGCAAATGGAATGCTCCCCTACCAGTAGATATTACTATCTAATCCACGGCTTCGGTGATGTGTTTATGCCCGATTATTATCCACGCCCGATCGCTCGACTAGTGAGCTGTTACGCACTCTTTAAATGAATGGCTGCTTCCAAGCCAACATCCTAGCTGTCTCTGCAATCAGACCTCGTTATTACTTCAACTTAACACATACTTGGGGACCTTAGCCGGTGGTCTGGGTTCTTTCCCTCTCGGACATGGACCTTAGCACCCATGCCCTCACTCCTGTGAAACATTTTGCAGCATTCAGAGTTTGTCTGGAATTGATAGGCGGCGAAGCCCTCGCATCCAATCAGTAGCTTTACCTCTGCAAAACTATCACAAGGCTGCACCTAAATGCATTTCGGGGAGTACGAGCTATTTCCCAGTTTGATTGGCCTTTCACCCCTACCCACAGTTCATCCAAGAGCTTTTCAACGCTCCCTGGTTCGGCCCTCCAATTAGTTTTACCTAACCTTCAGCCTGACCATGGGTAGATCACAAGGTTTCGCGTCTAGCGCCATTGACTTAAAACGCCCTATTCAGACTCGCTTTCGCTTCGGCTACGCCCCTGAAGGGCTTAACCTTGCCAATGACGACTAACTCGTAGGCTCATTATGCAAAAGGCACGCTGTCATTCCGATAAATCGGAACTCCAACCGCTTGTAAGCGCACGGTTTCAGGTACTATTTCACTCCGTTGTTCACGGTGCTTTTCACCTTTCCCTCACGGTACTTGTTCACTATCGGTCTCTCAGTAGTATTTAGCCTTGCGGGATGGTCCCCGCAGATTCAGACAGGATTTCACGTGTCCCGCCTTACTCAGGATACCACTACCTCTTAGCTCTTTACGTATACGGGGCTATCACCCGCTTTGGCCCGACTTTCCAGACGGTTCTACTTCAGATTAATTCGGATATTGTGGTCCTACAACCCCAACATTGCCTGAACAACATTGGTTTGGGCTCTTCCCGTTTCGATCGCCACTACTCCGGGAATCACTATTGTTTTCTCTTCCTCCGCTTACTTAGATGTTTCAGTTCAGCGGGTTTGCTTCCTGATTGCTCAGGATGCCGATAAATCGGCAGGTTGCCCTATTCGGAAATCCGCGGATCGAAGGTTATTTGCACCTCCCCACGGCTTATCGCAGCTTATCACGTCCTTCATCGCCTCTGAGAGCCAAGGCATCCCCCGTGCGCCCTTGCTTATTTTCTTTCGATTCGTTTATTTATCGCGGTCGCCCGCGATATTTATCCTAAACTCGTTGTCTTTTGTGATTTTGTTTCCAATATGTCAAAGATCGTTACTTTCAACTCCTGACTTTAATCCAGTTGCTTCAAGCATGTAGTTACCAAGGAATCGAACCCTGTCATTTACTATTTATAAATTACTATTTATAAATCATCGATGACGACCATCGTAACTTTTGCCCCCGGAGTGCTTTCCCAACTCCTTCAGCTTCATGATTTCTTCTTTTGAACGTTGCGACTTTTTAATTTCTCGCTTATGTACTTGCGTACCGGGTGGAGAATGTCGGGGTCGAACCGACGACCTCTAGAATGCAAATCTAGCGCTCTAGCCAACTGAGCTAATCCCCCGGGAATTTTAAATACTGAAGGCTGATGGACTGAAGGATTGAAACTTTTCAGTTTCAGCTTATTCAATTTGTTCAGTTTATTCTGTATTTGTTTGTAGTCCCGCCCAGAGTTGAACTGGGGACCTCTACATTATCAGTGTAGCGCTCTAACCAACTGAGCTACGAGACTGTGTCAAAGATTCAAGTATCAAGTATCAAGTATCAAGATTGCTTTTCAGGGATACCCCCGTCTCGTGTCTTGTGTCTTGATTCCTGTGTCTCAAACTTCAATCTCTTGTTTTATATATAATAAAGAACAGTCAAACACCCGATAAAATTTCAGAGTTGTGTTGTTTTATCAAGGCTCCAGAAAGGAGGTGTTCCAGCCACACCTTCCGGTACGGCTACCTTGTTACGACTTAACCCCAGTCACCGGTTTTACCCTAGGACGCTCCTTGCGGTTGCATACTTCAGGTCCCCCCAGCTTCCATGGTTTGACGGGCGGTGTGTACAAGGCCCGGGAACGTATTCACCGCGCCATGGCTGATGCGCGATTACTAGCGAATCCAACTTCACGCAGTCGGGTTTCAGACTGCGATCCGAACTGAGACAGGCTTTAGAGATTAGCATCACCTCGCGGTGTAGCTGCCCTTTGTACCTGCCATTGTAACACGTGTGTAGCCCTGGACATAAGGGCCGTGCTGATTTGACGTCATCCCCACCTTCCTCTCACCTTACGGTGGCAGTCCCGCTAGAGTTCCCAGCATGACCTGATGGCAACTAACGGTAGGGGTTGCGCTCGTTATGGGACTTAACCCGACACCTCACGGCACGAGCTGACGACAACCATGCAGCACCTTGTAAGCAGTCCTTGCGGAAATCCACCTTTCAGCGGAATGCAGCCTACATTTAAGCCCAGGTAAGGTTCCTCGCGTATCATCGAATTAAACCACATGTTCCTCCGCTTGTGCGGGCCCCCGTCAATTCCTTTGAGTTTCACCGTTGCCGACGTACTCCCCAGGTGGTTCACTTAATGCTTTCGCTTGGCCGCTTACGGTATATCGCAAACAGCGAGTGAACATCGTTTAAGGCGTGGACTACCAGGGTATCTAATCCTGTTCGATCCCCACGCTTTCGTGCCTCAGCGTCAATAATAGCTTGGTAAGCTGCCTTCGCAATCGGTGTTCTGTGCAATATCTAAGCATTTCACCGCTACACTGCACATTCCGCCTACCTCAACTATATTCAAGTTCTTCAGTTTCAATGGCAGTTCTACGGTTGAGCCGCAGGATTTCACCACTGACTTAAAAAACCGCCTACGCACCCTTTAAACCCAATGAATCCGGATAACGCTCGCATCCTCCGTATTACCGCGGCTGCTGGCACGGAGTTAGCCGATGCTTATTCCTGCAATACCGTCAAAACACTACACGTAGTGCCCTTTCTCTTTGCAGAAAAGAAGTTTACAATACATAGTACATTCATCCTTCACGCGGGATGGCTGGTTCAGGCTTGCGCCCATTGACCAATATTCCTCACTGCTGCCTCCCGTAGGAGTCTGGTCCGTGTCTCAGTACCAGTGTGGGGGATCATCCTCTCAGAACCCCTAGACATCGTAGCCTTGGTGGGCCGTTACCCCGCCAACTAGCTAATGTCACGCATGCCCATCTCTTACCGATAAATCTTTAACTATTAAACCATGCGGCTTTATAGTTCCATGGGGTATTAATCCGGATTTCTCCGGGCTATCCCCCTGTAAAAGGCAGGTTGCATACGCGTTACTCACCCGTGCGCCGCTCTAGTCCCGATTGCTCGGGATTGCCGCTCGACTTGCATGTGTTAAGCCTCCCGCTAGCGTTCATCCTGAGCCAGGATCAAACTCTTCGTTGTATGTATAAAATCGTTAATATCTCTAGCTCTCAATAAAACTCTCCGAAACTTTTTATTTTCCGGTGCTTGACTTGTTCTTTTATCATTTCCTCAATGAACTCGCGCTTCTCGCGCCGCTTGATTTTCTCAAAGCGGGTGCAAATGTAAAGATTTTATTTCCTTTATTCCAAACTTTTTCGAATCTTTTTTTCCTTTTTTTTTAATCCATTGTGGCCCTGAAGATATATCTCTGATAACTCTACAATAAAAACTCAGGTCTTTAATTAAAAAGGAAACGAAAACCGGATGGTATAACCGGAAAATCCCCTTTACATATCTTTATTTGAACGCCGCTCTATCTCTAAAGCGGGTGCAAAGAAATGCCCTTTTTTTGAATCATCCAAACCTTTTTGTAAAGTTTTTTTCTTGCAAATGTCCAACATCCTACTTTCCAACTCTTTTCTAAGCAATCTTTTTTAAAAAAAAAGAAAAAATTTGTATTTTATGTGAAAATCTATGATGTCATTAACATTTTTAAGCCTTTTTTGGTTCAAAAAGCTACCGCCTTTAATATAAAAACAAAAATGAATCGCCATAATTATATTGTATATAACAGTGGCGATTCAATGTTAATTTTTTGTGATAACGATAGTATTTCGAAAAAATCAATGTGTATTTATTGCCCTTGACTCTGTAAAGTTCTTCAAATCGGCCATAAAAACTATCATTCTTTCGATATCTGTTTCGGAAATAACCTTGGGTTGCTCGAAATCGAGGGAGCAATAGGTCATAAAACCGTTTAGAAAACGAACTTCGTTTAAGTAATTCTCGGGGAATTCCATTTTCTTTCCCAATTCCCTTGCCACAAAAGTGAGCCCCGAATGCATGGGAATGTAGTTGACCATGCCCGCAAGCGACGCAAGAAATTTCTCGACCGACAAACATATTACATGGTATAGGGTTTCGTTATCTACCTTTCTATTCTTCATTAACCCTTCGGCTGCCTTTGAATACAGAAGGCCTTCGTTTAGTTCGTTCTTCCAGTTTACGCTCATTTTCTAATATTTTAATGTGGCATTAGTTCAAAACAATACAATCGGAATCGCTACAAAACAGACTCTCGCTATTGACGCAACGAGAAAATTTTTGGTGATAAAGCTCCAAAATACATTCCTCGGAATATCCCGATGAGCTAAATCGTATGCTATTTTTTAAATCCCCAATCAATATTTCAATCATTCTATCGGTGTAAAAGAGTTTTTGCTGGCTCAAAAAAGCCTTTATGGCCGCGCTGCCCGAATGTTTTCCGAAGATAAATTTCATTTCCCTTCCTATTTCTTCGGGATGGAAAGGTTGATAGGCCAACGGATCGACCAACAAACTACGAGTATGTATGCCCGATTCGTGCGTGAAGCACATTTCGCCCGAAAAAGGTTTCGACAGAGGTGTTTTTCGTTTAGAGAGAGAGGCAATTAAATCGCAAACATACTGCAACTTCGGCTTTTCAATACTGAGCGTTGTACTCCACGAATACTCCAGAGCCATAATAACCTCTTCGAGAGGGGCATTTCCGCTACGCTCCCCAAGTCCGTTAACGGTACAACTTACCGCTGTTGCCCCAGCCACAATAGCAGCCAAGGTATTTGCCGTAGCCATTCCCAAATCATTGTGCCCGTGAAATTCGAATTCGGTGGAAGGGAACTCCTCAACCATTTTACTTACCAAATCGTGAACAGTAAACGGATTGAGGATGCCAACGGTATCGGCCAAACGAATGCGTTTTACCACAGGCAAACTGATGGCAAAGTGGATGTAATCTTTCAACATGCACTTGTCGGCACGCGAGGCATCTTGTGCGCCAACAGTTACAAAATCGAAGTTTTCAGAGGCAAACTCAAGGCATGTTTTTAATTGAGCAAACACCCAATTGCGATCTTTACCTATGGCTTTCAGTTGAATGTCGGAAACGGGGAGCGAAAGGTTTACCTGCCTAATACCCAGGTTTGCGGCCAACGTTAAATCGTCGATGTTTGCCCTACACCATACAGAAAGATTGGCATCGAGGTTAAGTGCCAACATGCGCCGAATGGCTTCCTGTTCGTCGGGACCAATGGCCGGTGTACCGATTTCGAAATCGCGAATACCGGCATGAAAAAGCATTTTCAGTATTTCGACCTTGATTTCGGGAGGAAAACAAACCCCTGGGGCTTGCTCTCCGTCGCGAAGGGTTGTGTCGATGATTTTTATTTCGGTATTCATATTTTCCTCTTAAAAACCACAAAGTACACGAAGGTCTATCACGAAGAACACTACGAATATTTTGTGCTCTTATATTCCGCTTGCGGGATAATTTTTTCGTGCCTTTGTGCCTTAGTGTTTCATTATTCTTTACTCACTGATCAAATACTTCTCGCAAGGTTCGCCTTCTTCGAGGGCGTCGAGGATTTCGTCAACTACATCTTCGCCTGTAACTTTGCCAAACCACCAGTTGTTGGGATGGATGACCATTACGGGTCCTTGAGAGCAAACGTTTAAACAAGCTGTAGAAGAAACGGCTACGTCGAGGCCACGGCTTGAGCATTCGTCGAGGATGTAAGGGATTAAAGTGGCAGCGCCATTTTTGTTGCAATACCCTTGTGCATCGCCAGCAACCCGGTACGAGTTGCAAACTAAAATGTGAAATTCTGGTGCTTTCATATCTTTCAATTTTTATTACCCCTAAATCCCCCAAAGGGGACTTTGGAATTGTGGTACATGTTGATTATCTCTTTTCTAATTTCAAATATTCTTTCCCATTCCGTCCGAAAGGAGATATCCTCTTTTGCGGGTATTCTACCGCGGACGGGTTTTGGGTTTTATTCTTTTTCCAGGGGTTAAAACCCCTGGCTATTGATGTTTCGATGTGATGAAAATTTTACATTTTGATATTTATTGTAGGTATATTGTATCTTTTTGCTTTAAAAACACGTCAATTTGCATTCCTACACGTCGTTCTTGTATTCCTAAAGGACGATCTTCTATCCCTACAGGCTGATCTTCTATTCCTAAAGGTCAATCTTGTGTTCCTAAAAGCCGATCTTATATTCCTACAGGCCAATCTTGTATTCCTTCAATGAACTTCTTTTCTAAAGAAACCCTACCCTACCCCTTAGCTTGAATGGGTTGGGAGGAGTTTTTCATTCCGTCCGAAGGGAGATTTGCGCTTTTATGGACATTCTACCGCGGACGGTTTTTGAGGGTTTATTCCCTTTACCCGGGGTTAAAACCCCGGGCTATTAAATTGGTTGCCGCGATGCGGCTAGCTCTTATCTGTATTCTTTTCCATTCCTTCCGAAGGGAGTTTTGCGCTTTTGCGAGCATTCTACCGCGGACGGGTTTTTGGGGCCTATCCCTTTTCCCGGGGTTGAAACCCCGGGCTACCAATATGTCGCCGCGATGCGGCTGGTCGTTTTCCTTAATTATAAACTCCGTGTCTTTGTGTCTCCGTGTTTAATTATTTATGCGCAGCCTTGACCACGACCTGAGCAGCTTCCGCCGCACTTTTGCATGTCCTTACGGGTAAGCGAGCGGACTTCTTTTCCTTTGAACATGGCATCGAGACCTTCTTCGATTAAACCCGTCATTTCGATAATCTCGAGACCAAACTTTCCGGCAAGGATGTTCGATGGACGTGGGCCAATGCCTGCAACTAACAATCCGCGGCAATCGCTGAAGATTTCGCCCAAACGTACCCAACGTTCATCACCTGTGCCTGCCGAAGGTGCAGTGCGTTGTTCAACCAAATTGTAACTACCATCTTCTTCCTCTTCAAAAATGAAGAAGAAAGGTGCTTCACCAAGGTGCATATTCACCATCATCCCTTCGTTGGAGGCCACTGCTACCCGCTTGTTCATGGCTGCACGACCTACTTTCAGATTGGCAAAATAGCGGAGCATTTCGGCGGTGTCGCTCAAATCTTTTCCCAACAAACCAGCGGCATCGGCACGACATCGTGCACAATGGGTCATTGGTTTCAGGTGCTTTGCAACAATCTCTTTCAAGGCATTCAACTCGTCGTGACTTGGTTCACGCTCGTTTTCGAATGGAGTTCCTTTCACTGGTTTAATCGGAATCAGATTCATGGTGTGGGCTCCAAAGCTGGCAGCTACCTTAGCAATCTTTTCAATTTCGCCGTCGTTAATGCCCGGAATAACCACTGTATTTACTTTAACGGTGAATTTCCTTCGGCCTAACTCTTCCAGTGCAGCCATTTGGTTGTTGTGAAGAACCGTGGCAGCCATTTCGCCGCGGTAAACACGCTTGTCGTAGCGAACCCAACTGTATATTTTCGATAAAACTTCTGTGTCTATACCATTGATGGTAAGAGTTACGTGCTTCACACCCAGCTTTTCGAGGTCGTCGATGTAAGGCAAAATGTCCAAGCCGTTTGATGAAAGGCAAGGAATTAACTGCGGAACTTCTTCTTTCATTTTCGAAAGGGTTTCCATCACCACATCGGGTTGGGCAAAAGCATCTCCGGGGCCAGCAATGCCGGCCACCGTGATGTTGTCATATTTCGTGGTTAAGGCTTTCATGTATTCAATGGCCTGATCGGGTTTCAGCAACGTGCTGGTAACCCCCGGGCGCGACTCATTCACGCAATCGTAATCGCGATTACAGTAATTGCACTGAATGTTGCACTTGGGAGCTATGGGCAGATGCACCCTTCCGTACTTACCTTTTGCTTCTTTGTCGAAACAGGGATGCTTGGCATCGCTGCTGCACGACGATGTGTCGGGATTACTGATTTTGAATGTCATAGTATTTTGTTTTTATTGAACACGAAGACACAAAGACACGAAGTATATAATCTATTTTTTTGCGTCTTAGTGACTTTGTGTTTGTATTTTACATGTATTTATATCCAACTTCGGAACTTTCTTGATTTTTTTCGATGAAGGCGTTCACGATTTTTTCGAACAGGTCGTTGGTGCCTTCGTAGCCAATGTGCAACAGTCGTTGGCCGCCGAGACGGTCGTGGATTGGGAAACCGATTCGAACGAGCGGAATATTCAATTCTCGTGCGATGTAATATCCCTTGCTGTGGCCAATCATGATGTCGGGTTTCAGTTCGCGGCTTCGGGCGGCAATTTCTTCAAAGTCGGCATTGTCGATGATTTCAGGCATTTTCATTTCGCCCATGGTCAGCTTTTCAATTTCTGAAGCCAATGCCCCACTCTTTCCGCCCGATGCTATTAATATTGTATCGACCCCAATTTCGTTCAGGAACCTATAAATGGAAAGCACCAAATCTTCTTCGCCATAAATCACAGCCTTTTTCCCGAAAACATATTTGTGCCCATCGGCATAAGCGTCGATCAGTCGGCCACGTTCCTTCACGTATTCATCGGGTTTTTCCACTCCGGTAACTTCAGAAAGGGTTTTGAAGAACAGATCGGTAGCCTCAACGCCAACAGGCCAGGGCAAACGAAGAGCAGGAACACCAAACGTGGTTTCGAGGTACGAAGCCGCGGTTTCTTTCGATCGACCATTTTTATTGGTTGAACCTCCCGCTTTGTTGAAGATTGCCCCAAACTCAATCGACGCTTGAGCATCGGCTGTGGTAATAATTGCTTCTTTGGAAGTTCCTCCATCGGGGATTTTCTTGTATTCGCTCCACGAACTGCCATCAAGGGTTTCTGAGTAGTCGGGAAGCAATACATAGTTGGTTTTATAGTTGTCCATCACCCGTTTCAGGTAGCGCAAATCGGCTGGCGAATACATGCCGGGAAACAGGTTGATGTGGGTATTTTTCTTTGTACGTTTTGCCAACGAACGTACGGTGGCTGCAACTGCTTCATGGAAACCGTCGGCATGAGTACCTTGATAGCTGGGCGTGTTGGCATAGATGAAATCGGGCGCGTCGGGGAATTCGGCTTTGTACTCTTTCAAGTATTTTTCAATGTCGTCGCCAATGGTTTCGCTAAGGCAAGTAGTGGCAGCGGCAATTATCTCGGGATTGTATTGTTTAATGATGTTGCCAACTGCCTGATGACAGTTTTGACGGCCTCCAAAGATGGTTGACTCTTCGGTGAAGTTTGAGGAGGCAATATCGACTGGTTCCCTGAAATGGGAAATCATGTAGCGGCGAATGTAGGTAGAACAGCCTTGCGATCCGTGGATCAGCGGCACACAGCCTTTGATTCCTTTGTACGCCAGGCAGGCCCCCAGTGGGTTACACAGCTTGCAGGCATTGCGTGTTGCGATATATTCTTTTTCTTCCTTCATTTTCTATTTTTTTAACCACAAAGGACTCTAAGTATATCACGAAGGACACGACGATTATTAAATATAAATCTTTGTGTCACCTTTGTGTTTTCCTTCTTTCCTTTGTGTTTAATTGACTATTTTCTAATAAATTTCCAGACCGGGCTTAATGCTGAAGCATATACCTCTTCGGCAAAGTTGATCATCCCTTCGTAGCCGGCCAGTGCCAGTTTGCGTTCGTGGTTATGGTCGCAAAAACCGATTCCGATTTTGTAAGCGATCGGTCGTTCTTTTACTCCTCCGATGAAAATATCGGCACCAGTTTCCTGAACCATGTGCGAAAGTTCAAGCGGGTTCGAGTCATCTACAATGTAAGTGCCCTCGTCGCAAAGTTTTTGCAGAAGGGCGTAATCATCGGGTCCTCCGGTTTGTGAACCCACCACTACAGTTTGAACACCGATCAGCCGGAGGGCTTTTACCAACGAAATAGCTTTGAAAGCGCCGCCCACGTATATGGCCGCTTTCTTTCCTTTCAATGCTTTACGGTATTTTTCCAAAGCGGGCAACAAGGTTCCAATCTCTTCGCGAACCAAAGCGCGGGCTTTCTCCATCAGTTCGTCGGACTCGAAAAAGCGGGCTACTTCGTAAAGGGCTTCGCTCATATCTTCAATTCCGAAGTAGGAAACCTTTTTGAACGGGATGCCATATTTTTCTTTCATCGATTTGGCAAGGTTCATCATTGAACCACTGCATTGAACTAAGTTAAGCGAAGCGGTATGCGCGTGGCGAATTTCATCGATACGCCCGTCGCCCGTGATGCTTGCCACAATATCGACACCCATTTTGCGGTAGTACCCTGCCAACATCCAAAGCTCGCCAGCAAGGTTGAAGTCGCCTAATATATTAATAGTGTATTTCCCGTTTCGACGTTCGTTGCCAGTTCCCACCAAGGCTTCGAGGGCATCGCAGGCCGCTTTGTAACCATCTTTTTTAGTTCCGCTGAAACCTTCGCTCATTACGGGAAGAACTGTGATTCCGGTTTCGGCTTCAACCTTCTTGCATACGGCTTTCACATCGTCGCCTATCACGCCCACAATGCAGGTAGAATAGACAAAAGCAGCTTTGGGCTGATAGGTTTCGATGAGTTTGATTAATGATTGATATAATTTCTTTTCGCCTCCAAAGACCACATCTTTTTCGTTCAGGTCGGTAGAAAAGCTTAGTCGGTGCAGTTGAGGGCCTGATGACAACGAACCACGGATGTCCCAGGTGTATGCTGCACAACCTACGGGACCGTGAATTAGGTGCAGTGCATCGGCAATAGGATACAACACTACACGTGAGCCGCAGAATACACAAGCGCGTTGGCTAACCGACCCGGCTGTGCTTTGTTTTCCGCAAGCAATCTCTCCACCTTCAGCAGTTTTTGTCAAAACTTGCTTTCTTCTTTCTTCGAGTATGTTGAATGTTGCCATCGAATGTTTTTTTTAAACCACATTAGGCACAATAGGCCACATAGAAAAATCCGTTTTATCTCAGTATCATTAGGGGCTTTGTTCTCAATACTCTAAATTTCAGTACTCACATCTCAAAAGGAAAAAGCTCCCGGCCCGGAGACCGGGAACCACCTTCATGTATTTGAAAAATCCAAAAAATGAATAAAAAATGAAGTTACATGACCAGTTCGAATTTCGATTCGGGGCAAGTAGCATCGATTTTATCCATCAATACACCAAGTATTTTTTCAAGTAGTCTTATTCCACCTAAATAACCTACAGATGGGAAGTAACTGTGACCAATACGATCGAGAATTGGGAATCCGTAGCGTACGAAAGGAATGTTTTCGTCGCGGGCAATGTATTTGCCGTAGGTATTGCCAATTAACAAGTCAACACCTTCTTGCTTGATCCATTGGTGCAATTGGAACATGTCGGCACGTTCGCCATTCATAATTTTTGCTTCAGGAACACGTCCGTTCAATGCTTTCTCCATAAGCGGAGTAAAGATTTTGCCCGGAGTACCTGAAACCACGTACACTGGTTTCATTCCACAATCGGCAAGGAATTGTGTCAATGGCACAAGGTGATCGGGGTCGCCAAACAGCGCAACACGTTTACCGTAGAGGTATTGGTGCATATCGGTGATCACATCGACCAAGCGGCCACGTTCATCTTCCACTTCTTTTGGTACCGAAACTTTTCCGTAACGACGAAGGGCTTTAATGAAACGGTCGGTAGCCGAAAGTCCGATTGGAAGTTCGCGCATCGAGAATTTCACTTTACACTTGTTTTCCAACTCAGTGGCGGCATCGCGGGTACAGAATTCACCCAGTGCAATGGTGTGCCAACTGTCGCCCATGCTCACCATGTCGGGGATGGTAGTTCCGCCATCGGGGTACATTTTGTACTTTCCGGTCATTGGAGTGTCCAGTACGTCCGAAGTATCAGGAAGTACCACTGCATTCAATCCCATCATTGACACGATTCGTTTCAATTCGCGCATGTCGGCAGGCTCAACCCAACCTGAAAGGATATTCAACTGATCGATTTTTGTGCCAGTTGTTTCGGGAAAATAGCTTACGAAAGCCTTCAACATATTGGCATAACCGGTAACGTGCGAACCCACATAACTAGGCGTTGAAGCCGGAATCACGTGCTTTCCTAGTGGTATTTTCCCTTCTGAACGGGCTTTCCCGATAATCTGTGGAAGGTCGTCGCCAATAGTTTCTGAAAGACAAGTTGAGTGAACGGCTACAATTTCGGGGTCGTAAATTGTAAAGATGTTTTCCAACCCGGTCAAAAGGTTTGCTTGTCCACCGAAAACTGAAGATCCTTCGGTAAACGAACTGGTAGCTGCCATCACCGGTTCTTTGTAGTGCCGGGTAAGGGCACTGCGGTGATAAGAACAACACCCTTGCGAGCCATGACTGTGGGGCAAACATCCGTGAACCCCTAAAGCGCAATACATAGCCCCTACCGGCTGACAAGTTTTTGCCGGGTTAATGGTTAGGGCTTCGCGCTTATATTCTGTTGCTGTTGTATGTCGTAGTAACATTTTGTTTTGATTTAAAGATTAACAATTCGGTATCAAGTATCAGGTATCAAGTATCAAGAGTTTTCTCTAGTCTAATATCCAATGTCTTGATACTTGTGTCTTGATACTTGTGTCTATTCATAAACCATACTTCCCATAATGGATGGCTCGTGTTTCCAAGGTGCATCGACCATTTTCCAGATATCGCAAGCTAACATACGTTCCATTTCGAGGTAGAAGTTGATAGCACCTTCGAAACCGGCATAAGGACCACCATAGTCATAGCTGTGAAGCTGTTTCAACGGAATTCCGTGTTTCTGCACCACATATTTTTCTTTGATACCAGCGCAGAAAAGGTCGGGTTTCATCATCTCAATGATTTTCTCGGTTTCCCAGTGGTTGATGTCGTCGATTACCAGCGAGTTTTTCTTCATGGTAGGCATCATCCCTTCGTAGTGCTCAAACTTGAAACCTTTTTGCTCGAGCAATAATTTTTTATCCTGAAGTTCAGGTTTGAAAAGGGTTTCCGATTTAACCACAGTAAGTTCTTCTATGTTACGAGAGTCGGCATCAACCTTAATGGTTGGAATTACGTGGCG
>Ga0209510_1003562_pt1 | contig 14460 bp, 12 predicted proteins | sample BiotimSIPDNA_FD_185749 | JGI IMG/M metagenome (GOLD analysis project Ga0209510, IMG submission 185749) | Anaerobic biogas reactor microbial communites from Washington, USA - Biogas_R1 time_0 SIP DNA (SPAdes) (version 2) | ecosystem: Engineered > Bioreactor > Anaerobic > Unclassified | place... | reverse complement strand
AAATCGACGGATTCCCAATCTAGGTCTTGTGACTTCCTGCCAAATTTTTTAATGGGCAGCAGCTCGCGGTTTTTCATCCAATACATCCAGACTCGCTTTACTGTAGATTCGCTTACCACAATCTCAAGCGCGATGCGCTTAGTGCTTATGTTGTTGGTTTTAGCTCGGATAATGTATCTGATCTTCTTATCAATTAGCTTTACAACCTTATTTCGCTTTCCCATGCGGGATTGTTGAGTATTTAAAGTCAAAGGTTTCGGGACTATACACGTCGTCTTGGACACCGACATGTTTTTAAATTATGATCTTTTATGGGCTTTTAGAGTTTTGTCATGGCATAGGATGAGCTAAAGGACGAGGGTTGCCCAACGGCCGGATATAATTCGTGTTCCATACTAATTCCTGCTTATAATGAAGAGCTCAGAATAAGGGATGTTATTCTGACATATCTCGCAGAATTTCCCACCACCGAATTCATCGTAATTTGCGATGGACAAGATAACACTAAAAAGATTATCCAGGATCTATCTGCGAATCATCGCAATCTTCACCTTTTAAGTTTCGATAAGCGTTTGGGAAAGGGGGGGGCGATAATAGAAGGTTTTAAAGTAGCTAATGGCGATTTAATTGGATTCGTAGATGCTGATGAGTCTGTAGCCCCCGCTGATATAAGAAGGATGATAGATGTTCTCCAGAACGCTGATGGAGTTATAGCTTCGAGAAGGTTGAAGGAATCGCGGATATTGGTGAAACAGCCGTTGAAGAGACGGATAGCAAGTAAGGTCTTCAATATACTTGTCAGAGGCCTATTTGGCTTGACCTTCAAAGATACTCAGTGCGGTGCCAAATTCTTTAAGAGAGACGCGATTCACGACATCATCAATGATTTAGAGACAAGCGGTTTTGAAATCGACGTTGAAATACTGTGGAGGCTTAGGAACAAGGGTTATAATGTTCTAGAATATCCGATTACCTGGAAGCATTCTGAGGGATCGCAGCTTAAGCTCTCTAATTCCTGGGATATGTTGACATCCCTGCTCAAGATAAGGTTTAAGTAATTCGAGGTACTTTGGAGCTGATAGTTAAGTATTTCTAAGAATGGTGGATCGATGAGGGAGAAAAAGGCCGTGTTCGCTTTAATATTGGTGCTCATCTGCGTATTTGCCGGAGCTGCAGGACAGATCCTCTGGAAGCATGGCATGTCGAATATGGAAGAGATAAGCGGCGTTGAGGATTTCGCGCAAGTCAAAACAATCTCCAGCATTTTTACTGATAAATATATACTTTTGGGCATAATCTTTTACGGGATGGCTTTGGTCCTATGGCTGGGTGCCATGTCAACGTTGGATGTCAGCTTCATGTATCCGATGCTGAGCTTGGGGTATGTGGTGACAGCCATTCTGGCATTTGCATTTCTTGGCGAGCATGTCGGCCCGATGCGCTGGTTGGGGATAGCACTGGTAGTAGTTGGCTGCTTTTTGATAACTAAAAGCTAAGTATTGCGATCAAGCTTATAAGGTCTTGATCAATGCGCAAGGGATAAAATGCATAGGACTGCATACTATGATCAATAATAAAAATCAATTTGGCATAATATTGGAGCGGATATTAGTTGTCATCCTCATAGCTTATTCTATATTTTTATTGCTTAACGCAACAACCTTCAAAGATCCAATTATGGCAGGAGATGGTCATGAGTATTTAGGAATGACCATATCTTTTTTTAATCACTTTTCTCCGGATTTAAGGGAGGAAGATATCAACTTAAGAAGTCATATAGAAAATAAAAATGGTATCAATATCTCAGAGGATTTTAATTATAATGGATATTATTCTTCTTTGAATGGGGCATGGTATTCATATCATTTCTGGGGATATTCTTTGCTCAACTTGCCCATATTTGGCTTATTGCATTATATGGACTTCAATGAGCTACGATGTTTCCAAATAACGAATTCGCTGCTTTTGATATTGTGCCTATTGGGTATAATCTATTTCATAAAATTCAAAGATAGTATACAAAAAATGTGGTTTTTTTTGTTTTCTGCTTTTAGTCCTGTTTTGTTTTATGTTCAATGGCCTCATCCAGAAGTCTTCTCGTACACTTTTGTCGGTATAGCAATCGCATTTGCTACAAGAAGAAATTACATTCTATCTGTATTGATGTCATCAATAGCATCACTTCAGAACCCACCAATATTAATATTGACCTTGTATTTAATAGTTTTAGGTTGGAAGCAGTATGATTATGATTTGAAGAAATTTGTGCAGCTTTCGTGCGCAGCATCAATTTCGTCCGTGTCTTTTATATTCTATTATTTGAATTATCAAGAACTAAGTTTGATTGCTTCACAGGGGCTGGCAAGCATCTCCTATATATCAACAGATAAAATATTAAGTCTATTTTTTGATTTAAATTACGGAATCTTGGCATATACTCCTTTGCTACTATTGTTTTCCCTATCCGCATTAATAATATCCATAATTAAAAAAGACTTTTTTATCCTTGAACTATGGGTTGTATTGATTTTAATGGCGACGTTAGCTAGTACTGCGGCTGATTTAAGCTGTGGAACAATGTATATTCATCGATATGCTGTTTGGATGATACCGATAATTATATTAATTACAGTGTATAGTGTGCAGTATTATAGTGTGCAGTATTTTACACCTAATAAAGTAAATGCGTGGTTATCAATTGCCGTTATAATTAACATATCTATAACAGGGTATTATCTTTGCGATTATAATACCTCAAATTATTTGAAATTAAATAGTTTATCGGAAACAGTTTTAGTCTGCACACCTGGTCTTTATAATCCGCCCAAACAGGTGTTCGTTGACAGGTCACTTGAACAGGAATTTAGTTGTAATGATTGGTTTAAGATTTTACCTGTCATTTATATGTATGATGGAATGCCACGAAAAATATTAACTAATGATGGATTTATAAATAATATAGATCTTAGCGATATTTATTCCATTTTTGATGAATTTGATGACGATAGGCTGCATCAAGGCATCGGTGAAGAAGGTGCATATTATATAAATAATCAAACTATAGTATTTAATTTACCAATTGATACGTCTAAAATTCAGGTTTTTATGAAACCTGCAACCGATGATATTGTATCCAATTGTCTTTTAGATAGAAACTGGTATCGTCTTGAAAGCTTGAATGGTACACCTACCCGCTGGATGCACTGGAATGCCGCCCTACTGATATATTCAGCACAAAGGCGATCTGCTGACCTGAATTTGCAGGCTGTTAGTCTTAATCGCACCCGCTCCTTGGAAATATACATTAATGATATACCTTATGCGTGGGCTGAGGTTCCAAGTGAAGATTTTGTGATAGTTAACGTGCCTATAAATCTGAATAAAGGTACCAACATTATTCGATTTCATGTGCCAGAAGGCTGCGAAAGACCATGTGATACACCAGAGCTGAAGAATGACGACCGTAGATGGTTGAGTGTAGCAGTTCAGAATATCTCAATTAACTACCCAAATTCCTGACTCAAGGTTCCTTCGTTGACGACCTGGCGTTGAAGAGCAAAAAATGGGCGAGGGTTCGCTTCATCTCCGACTTAAGCGTCCGAGGTATTCGTGACCCTCCTCCCACCCTAAGTAATAAAGATCGGTGGCGCTGGTCAACGCCGCCGATCTCTGCTTGCGTAACAGAGGCTTTTCTGCCAAATTCGCCAAATTAGTAATTTTTGATAGATCAAATGGAGTTCTGGTAATACACCTCCGTCCTCGACCAGGCATAGTTCGGATCCAACAGGGTGCTCAGATTATACGGCTGGGCCACGCTCTCTGTAGCCTGAGGCCAAGTGGATACACTCCCCGCCCCGATCATGTTGTGGGTCTCTGCATGAGGTACTGCAGCCTCTATATACGAGAAGTGGTACAAATTCCCAACTCCGACAAACTCTATGTTGTTCAGCATCTGGCCATCTTCAGACCGGATCGTTCCATCTCCATCATGGCCTATGAGGGTTCCAGCAAAGGCCACTTTTCCCTTGGTGGCCTCGGCGTAAGTCTCGAGAGTCAAGTACCCCATCGACTCGTTCCGCGTCCCGTTGGCGCGATAGTCCGTGGTCATAAATATCTTGCCAAACGAGATGGCGCTCGCATCCGGCCCGTAAGTGTGCGCCCCAGAACCGAGATCGCTCAGATGACCCCAATGGACCGCCGTCGCTCCTTTGCCGTCTCGAGCCACCGATCCCCACGTAGCATCTTCAACCCAAGTCTCCGCATAGGTCCGCTCTGCCGTCGAATTCTGGGTGCTGGCCGCATACCCCGCCGGCCCCCCGGAGACATATAGATCCGAACCCTTCGACGTCGTACACTCCAATATCGCTGATACGTCGGCAGAATCCAGGTACCCGTTCGACTCCGCATAACCCCAGACCTTTCCTGTAACTGAGCTGGCGACGTTCTCGTTTGCGAGCTTCTCCTTCGTCGAGCCGAACTCCGAATCCCAGGCCCCTCCTTGAGCCGTTCCCCAGGAGCTGACGTTCGCCTTGGCACCATTGATCACCGACCCGTAAGAAGTGATCGAGCTGGTGCTCGTGGATATTTCGTCACCACTGGCGTCCCGAGCTGCCCTCGAATCGGTGTGAAGACCGTTCTCTGCACCGCCGGTGCTGGCAAGCGAACTTGAGCTGAACCCTTCGAGCCTGAGGTTGCTATTGCCCGTCACCTCTCCCCAGACCTCGGTGGGAACGCCAATCTTCGTCACCTTGTAACTCGACGACCCCTGTGCCTCGGCCTCGCCGACCCCTTCGCCGACGATGTACCCCTTCGTCCCCAGATCCGCCGACCCGAAGATGTCATAAGTGTCTCCTCCAGTCGATAGACCCGTCGCCGAAGCTTCGACGAAAGAGGTCGTATATCCCGTCCCGGCACCATCGAGCACCAGGCTGCTCTTCACATCGCCATCAAACCCCGCAAAGAGCTCGTACCCGCCCAAGGGCACGTCGATATCCATCTCGCCGCTCTTCTCGTCCGAGACGATCCCAGGCCCGAAGAGAGACGAGCTCGAAACGATCCCAAGATAGATCGACGGATCGCCCCCGGCGCTACAAGCGACGCTCTCCCCTTGGCTCGTCCCCTCTCCGTCAGCGACCACCTGCCAACCGCCCGTCACCGTCGTCAACCCGTAAGAGCCTCCAACCATAGAACTGAATATTATAAACAAAGCCAGATAAATTTTTCTCACAGACAAGTCACATCACCCTCTAAAAATTTTGGTCGCGGGCATCGCCCTCAGCGAGGCCCCCGATCCTTCTGGAAAAAAGTTTGGCAATAGGCGAATACGCCTAGTTGCCGTCGAAGTCCACGTTGACTTCGAGCTGCTGATACCGCCACTCATCGCTGTGCTGAGTGTCGTACTCAGTCTCTACCTCGAGGTCGTCCAGCTCGTTGTTGAAGTTGGCTCCGTTGAAGAACGCATCGAAGTCACCGAGCTTGTGGATGTTTATCCCCATGTCGGATCCCTCAACCCAGTCCATCGCGCTGAGGGAGTAGTCCTCGGTGGTGACCTGAGCAAGAGCAGATCCTCTCGCAGCCAGCATCTCGCTCTCGCCGATCTTGTTGTAAGATCCGGCGTCGTCCTCATTAGTTCCCGAGACCATGAACTGAGGTCCATAAGTCTCTATGTCGTAATCCAGCTCCGTATCGGCGCTAGACCACGCTTCGTCGTCCCACTCGGCGGACTGAACGAACCTCGCCCTCGACTTCCATCCGTCGCCGTTCCAGTCAGACCAACCCCACTCTTCCCAAGGCTGGTTCTCGAAGTCCCAGGTATCGTCATCGGACGGGTTGACAGCGTGGGCGCCGGAGGCGATATTCATGCCGCTGGCGGACTCGGTGGCTATGGCGTTCTGGTCATCTCCGTAAGCTCTGGAGATGAAGTCCGCATCGATTATGAACGCCTCGGCAGTCACCCTGTCGTCATTCTCGTCGAACCCTTCTCTCTCGACCCTGGCAAAGGATACAGCCTGGTTGTCGGCCTGGAGCTTGATGTGGTAGTTGTCCCAGTCCTCTTCACTCTCTGCCTCAGCCTCCAGGTAAGCCTGCGCCTCGGCAACGTCGCCCTCTTCGTAGACATCGACGACAGGATCTATGGTTCCTTCAACCTTGGTATAGGCGTTCTCGTTGACTCCGTTCTGCTTTATCGTGCCGATCGGGGTCGACCTGTCCCAGGCACCACCCATGGCGTAACCATCGGCGTAAGAGGTGCCGTGAGCCTCAACTTCGCCATCGGCGTAAGAGGTGCCGTGAGCCTCAACTTCGCCATCAGTAACGTTCACGTAGGCAACGCTCTCTGCCCACATCCAGCTGTCGGAATAGCTCTCAAACTCGTCCCAATCGTTGTCCTGGCCCGCCCAAGACTCTTGGTCTAACCCGGCTTCGTTGTAGAGGTATGCATCGGTCGAATCGGAGGTGGCGCTGGTCTTTGCCGTCCCCTTTACAGCTCCCCAGACCTCTTCAACCTCTGCGTCCCCAGCACTCAGAACCTCACCGATCTTGTAGACGTTGTAGCCGACCAGCCCGTTTGCAGAGGCTTCCGTCTCGCCCTCGGCATAGGCGATCTCGCTGTCCGCATAGATCCAGCTATAGCCGTATACACCCCTCCACGAACCGAAATTGTCAACATCACCATAGGTGTAGATATCAGCGTAGCTGTGGATTTCGCCATCGTCAGAGGTCTGTTTGGCATGAGCCATTACCCCGGTGTAGGGGGAATCCGCGTTGTACGCCAGATCCAACTCGTAATAACTGGAGTACCAGTTCAACAAGGGATTCGGCGGAACCGCTACTACATATGGCGTCTTGGTCACGTCTACCTTATTCTTCCAGGCAGAGTCTGCAATGCCCTGCCCATAAGTGTCCGCATTGGCTTGAACACCATAATAAGCCCAATAATACCCGTCTGCAGGCGTATCATCTATCTCGTAGTACGCCCCGCCCCAGGCCGCAGCATCTCCGAACTCTGCGTTGGAGCCAGAGCCTCCAGTAAACGTTATGGCCCCGAGCGCGGATTGTGCCGAAAGCGCCAGGCACAACAATAGCATGGTAACGTTCAGTTCGATTCTCATAATCTACCCTCCTATAGGGGGGAATTGAGGGTCTCGAAAATATCTCGTCAGCATTCCAGATCCAAACTGATTGAGTATTTTCGGCTTTTCCCCTACATTAGCAGAGATTACTGTCGATCCGATATAAAAGTTTTGGTATCGATCTATCAGCCAACATGCCATATCGGACCTTGGGGATCTCAGAGTCCAATTTGGGTCGAGAAGTCCATGCCCCTTGAAGCCTGACCCTCGAGCAACTTTCTCAACTTTGGCATCCATCATGAGCTTCTCACACCCCCGACCTACGATCCTCACGCCCTCATCACGCGGATCGTCTCCAACAGCCTCTCCGTCAGCTCCGAAGATATGTTGCCCGTTATCCCCACCCTCGTCCGCCCGTAAGATACGACCCCCAAAGATATATCAATCTTGTCGAGCCAGTACCAAGCCGCAAAGTTCCTCTCCCCCCACCTCAATGAAGGGTCTCCCTCCGCGATCATCAGGTAACCTTGATGGCCATCGATATCCAGGTAATATCCCGAAAGGTTGGCGTAGCCGTAGCATTCGTACATCAACCTCTGCAGAGCTATGCTCTCCATAAAAGTCGCATCTGTAAAGCGCAGCCACTCCATTACGGATACGGTCGCCCCCGCGCCGTCCTCCAGGGCTAAAAGGAAAGAATATAGGTTCACCGAATTATTTCTATCCGGCTCGATCTCCCTCTCCTCCCCCATCTGAGGCTCATTCAACTTTATGGTGTAATTCTCCGTGGTGTTCAGATCAAACTGCACTTCATAAGGGCCCAGTCCCACCTTTTCAGCCGCTCCAACGGCCCCCGTGACCATCACCAGCACCAAGGCCAGTATCAACGCTCCTCGACTCAACATACTTCCTCCACAATATCTCGCATTCGCGACGTCATTCAACCCAGATCCGTTCCACCGCCAAACCCAACTCTCGCCGGTCATCGTTGCCCGCCACCACCTCAGGGACCCAGGTCTCTAAAACCTCGATCCCCACCTTGAGGGGGGAATCGTCGCCAATATCGGGCAATGGCGCCCTCAACACCGTCCACTTCGAAGGGTCGAGCCTATCCTCTCCCATCCTCTCATCGTTCGCCGAGATCCAGACGACTAGCCCCTGAAATGATGTCATTGCCTTCACGCATATCTCTTTTGACTTTTCGCCCCTCCTCAGATAAGCTGTCGCCATCTTCCCTGTCCATCTCACTTTTGGCGGCCAGTTCTCAAGATCGTACCAACCAGGACCCAGAACGTCCCAGTCGCTCTCCCCCATGACGATCTCCTCGTCGAGGAGGTCCTCGCGAGGAGGCTTCATCGCAGGGAAGTGATCGCCTACCGGGGTGAGAGCAGATGGGCCGCCACGAAATCGGATCTTAAGACTGTGGATCCGCGAACTTCTCATATCCTCCATCGATTGACGAGCCCACCTCACGAGCTCCTCCGCCTCCCCGGGCGAGAAGCTCTCGGTCCATAGAGCATATCTATTCAGGTCGAAACCATCAAATTCGGGATCTATATACCTCTTCTCGACCGCCCTATCGTAAAACTCGCTCCCAGGATAAGGGGTAGCAATGGCAAACCCGTAATAGTCCGGATCAATCTTCTTTGCGAACCGTATGGTGTCCGCGACCGTCCTCCTGCTCTCCCCGAGGTTTCCCACCATGAAGGATGCGTAGGTCCTTATCCCCGCCCTCTTCGTCAGCCTGAACGCCCTCTCTATCTCCTCCAGCTTCAGGTTCTTCTTTACAGAATTGAGGATATCTTGGTTTCCGCTCTCAACCCCGTAGAAGATCATCCAGAACCCCGCCTCCTTCGCCAGCCTCAAAAGATCCTGGTCCAAAAGCCTCTCGTTAGCCCTGAAGGGAGACTTAAATACTAGCCTCTTGTTCAGGCCCCGTTCTATGATCCCGCTGCAGATCGCCTCGAACCAGTCCCTCTTCAGGTTGAAGGTGTCGTCCTGAAAGAAGACCTCCCCCACCTTGAAGCTCTCAGCCAGCATTTCGACCTCCGCGAGGATCGATTCGGGGCTTCGAAACCTCACCTTGTTTCGCCATACGGGGTTGCTGCAGAAGGTGCAGTTGAACGGGCACCCCCGCGAGGCCATCACCTGGATGCTGGATCGCCCTCCGACGGGATAGGCTCCAGGGTATCTTCGTATCGGCTCCGCCAGATCCAAAGCCGGCATAGGAATAGAGTCCAGATCTGCTATAAGATCTCGAGGTTCGTTCGCGACGATCTCATCGCCGTCTCTGAAACAGATCCCTTTGATATGCTCCAGGTCTCGCTCTTCATCAAACGCCCTCGCCAGCTCCGAGAAGGTGGCCTCCCCTTCGCCATAAACGACGGCGTCGATCGATCTGCTTTTTTTAAGAATTTTCTCCCTAAGAGCCGATGGATGCGGCCCTCCGACGACGATCTTCGCCCCGGGATTCTCCGCTCTTATGAGGTCTGCGATCTCGTAAGCAGGCCGGGCCTGCAAGGAGTTCATCGTTATCCCCACCACTTTTGGCTCGTAATCGGAGATCGCACGCAAGACCTCTGAGGAATTCAAAGCGTCCATATCGGCGTCCACGAGCCTGACGCCGTGACCCTCTTCGCGGAGGACAGAGGCGAGGTACAATACCCCCATCGGCGGATAGACCGTGAGAAGAGCTCCCAGATGCCTGGTGTTCGGATTGATGAATAGTATCCTGCTCATTTAATAATTCCTTAAAATATCGCGACTCTGTATATCGCGACTCCAAGATCTCTCGGATCATCGTTCATCCCCAGCTCCCGAGGTACAAAAGTCCTGTCCACCTCCAACTTCAGCTCTGTCATGCCGGGCCTTACATCTTCGTCTATCTCGAAGTTAAGAACCTTCATGCTGCTATCACAGAGGTCGAAGCTGGATATAGGATCTTCCCCCAGCCAAAGATTTGCTCGAACTGGCCCTCTGCGCACGTCCGGATTTGATGTTTGAAGCTCTATTTCGAGCCGTTTTCGACCCTCGGGGACGTTTATAAATAGGCTGCATCTCCTACCCGTCCACCTGAATCGATCGAGCTCCGAATCGTAAAATCCGTAATTCAAATAAATATCGTCGCACTTGCCCAAGTCGATCTCAGATAGCGGCTCGATCAGATGAAAAAAAGGTTTATCTCCATGATTTTGGGGCAAGAAACGCTGATCCTTGAAGGCAACAGACCATATCTGATCCGAGAATATTTCGCCCATCCCAAGACGGCCGAGGAGCTTCGCCAACTTGGAGTCTGCGAGGTACTGAACCTCTCCCCACATAATCGGATAAAGCGAATTTGTCTTCAGAAGTCTCCTTAAGCTTCCCAAAGAATGATACCTGACGTGAAGATGCTCATAATCGGGATTTACCAGCCTGGCATGGAGGTCATATCTGCCAAAAGAGGCAGACTTGATAATTTTGGTCAAATGAATTATGTTCCTGGCGGGTGAAGTATGAATTATCAATCTACCGTCAGATTTCAAGAGCCTCGCGCATTCTCCAAGAAGCAGATCGAGGGTCTCATCCTCAACATGCTCAACCACATCAGAGAGGATAATCGAGTCGAACATGGATTCCTTGAAGGGAACCTTCTCCCCGTCGAACTCGAAGAGGCGGACTCTCACCTTCTCCCTCGCGCACCTCTCGGAGCTGAGCCTCAACGCGTCTTTGGATACGTCAATCCCGTAGACCTCAGCATCCATCTTCGCACACCTAATTGCGATCTCTCCCGGCCCGCACCCTAGGTCGATAATTCTCCGCCCCGGCCCGGGCCTCGCAAGAGCTACGATTTTGTCTAATCTGTAGCTGGTGTAATCATAGAGAGATGATTTGTAATATTCTTCTGTATAAAATTCAGCATAACTATTCGTCCTCTCCACCCCATCCTTCGTTCCGAAGAAGCCCTCGGAGAAAATCAGTCGGTATCCGCAATCACAGCAGAGATCCATCTCCACCCTGCTCATCTCACCATTGCAGCGAGGACAGAGGACGATCTCAGCTAAGTCAGCCATTCTTCGAATTCCTCCATCCGCAATCTATCGAGAATATCCCCAGATCTCGGGTGGGGTTTGTGACGTAGAACGAGTAAAGACGATCATGCCAGTCATACTGGACCTTGTAATTCGAGTCGGCAACGGCCACCGTCACTTCGAACCTTCCGTCCAGCAAAGGCAACCTTTTGACGACGAAATCGACATATCCTGGCCCATAAACCGACCCGGTATCGCATCCCTTGAAATCGGTGGTCGTCCCATAGCAGTAAGTATCCTGACAATAAAAAACGATCCCAAAGACCGGCGAACCTATCCGTTCATGAGATTCGTAGAATATCCTAACGACTATAGGATCTCCGGAGATAAAATTATTATTATTCTTGCCATATTTGTCTATGAATTTCACTCCAGTTATCTCCAGTTTCATATTTCCCCACCTCGCCTTCTTCGCTTCCAACTCCTCTAATACGACCTCCTCCGCCTCCACCCCTTCGGATGCGCCATCTTTCTCGTCCACCGCATCCGGTGAGCCATTGCCATCATCTCGATTATATATATACTGATCTATCACCCTGCTCGTCTCGTCGAAGGCGACTTGCTCACCGTGCCTTAAGAGAAGCGTCTTATCGCAGAACCTCCTGACTGCCCCAAGATCGTGGGATACGAAGAGGGTCGTCACCCCCTCCCTCTTGTACCGTTCGAATACATCAAAACACTTCTGCTGAAACTCCTTATCTCCCACTGCGAGGACCTCATCCACCAGGAGTATATCCGGATCGGTCTGAACCGCCGTGGAAAAAGCAAGCCTCACCTGCATCCCCGATGAGAGGTTCTTGAGCTTCGTCTCCTCGAATTTCCTGAGACCTGCAAACTCGATTATATCTTCTTTCCTGTCCTCAATCTCATGATTTGATAGGCCGATCACCGAGGCATAGACGTCCACATTCTCCAAAACGGTCAGATCCGGATGAAAACCAACCCCCAGCTCCAAGAAGGAGGCGATCTTCCCCTCCACCTCTATCTCCCCTTTGGTAGGCCTGAGGATGTTGGCTATGATCTTGAGAAGGGTGCTCTTTCCAGATCCGTTGTCGCCAATAATCCCTATGAAATCGCCCTTATCTGCAGCGAAGTTGATATCCTTCAGCACTGTGAGAACGTCATACTGATTTGGGCAGAAGATCCCCGTCAGATTCTCAAAGAGAGTATCCCGCCTTTCTTTCGGGATCTTGAAGGTCTTCCAGAGGTTCTTCACCCTTACAGGCATATCATATCTCCTCCGCAAACCTCGGTTCAAGATGGTCGAATATCGCATAACCGATCAGAAGAATCGCAGCAGCTAAAATGGAGACGTAGATCAGATCTTCAAATGCTGGGGATGTATTGTAGAGGGTGCAGTCTCTCAACATGGAAATTATCCTGGCGATCGGATTCAACATGACTATATTCTGCAGGTCTTCTGGAAATATGGTGATAGGGTACAGGACGGGAGTTGCAAAAAATCCCGCTTGCAGAATCACGTTCCAAATGAATTGCACATCCCTAAAGTACACATTAAGCGCTGAAAGCCCAAGTGATAGCCCAAAAACAATCAAAAATTGTAAAGAGAGTATTGCAGGAGCGTAGAGAATTGTTATCCCCGGTGCCACTCTGAAGAGGATCATGAAAGCCGCAAATACCAAAAGCTCCAAGAAAGTCATCATGACCGCAGTGAGGCACGCCGAGATTACTAAGACGTCCCGAGGGAAGTATACTTTTTGAACCAGACCGGGTTTGCCTATGATCCCGAAGATCCCCATGGTAGTCCCCCGGGCGAGGAAGTTCCAGAGCACTATCCCCAGGAGGAGGAAGAGCTGATAATGCTCGACTTGAACCCGCATCAGGTGAGAGAATACCACATATAATACCAAAAGCATCAGCAAAGGCTCCAGGAGCGTCCAGAAGAATCCCAAGACCGAATTCTTATAGCGGAGCTTAAAATCGCTCCATGCAAGCTTGGCCATGAGGCTTCGATACCCCCACAGCTCGCGAATGTGCTCCGGAGTGATCAACTCGATGCTCCTAGTTTTACCTGCTGTAGCTCTTCAATAGCTCATCTATCCCCATCTCCAGGGAGTGCTCAGCTCTGAACCCCAGAACCTCTTCAGCCTTTGAGGTGTTCGCCAGGGTGTGGGCGACGTAATTTTTGATGGGATTTTCAACGTGTTCCGCCTCTAGGGAAAGCCCCATCCTATTCGCCAGAATCTCTGCCACCTCATTGAAGCTGTAGCTCTTGCCGGTGCCGACGTTCAGAGCCCCGACGTAGTCTGATCCCATCGCGAGCCGAAGGGCGCGGACGACGTCCTTGACGTAGACGAAGTCTCGGGTCTGAGTCCCGTCCCCATAGATGACGGGAGCCCTACCGGCCATCATCTCCCAGAGGAACTGGGTGACGATGTTGGCATATTGCTTCTTTGCCGCTTCATGGGGGCCGTAGACGGAGAAGAACCGCATCCCGACGGCCTCGACTCCGAATAGCTTTCTATAGAGCTCAGCCAACCTCTCCATCGAGAATCTCGCCTCGGTGTAGTAGTCAGTTACCAGAACCTCCATTTCCTCCCGGTGAGGTGGAGTCTGGCCGCTGTACAGCGAAGATGTGGAGGCGTAAACGACCCTCGATCCAGTATTCTTCGCGAGCTCGAGGATGGCGATCATCCCGTTGATAGCCTCGCCCACCAAAAACGGGTCTTTCTTGTACATCGGCGAAGAGGATGGGATCCCCAGGTGGTATATACCATCAGGTCTTATGTCCAGTTTCGGCAGATCCAGACAGCTCGCCTCTATGACCTCCAAATTTCTGGAGCCTCCCTCCAAGTTTTCGAGGCTTCCGGTGCTCAGGTTGTCCAGAACCACCACATCAATCCCAGAGGCCAACAGTTCCTCCACCAGGTTGGAACCGATGAACCCAGCACCGCCAGTAACAAGAACGCTCAATTCATATCCTCCCAACTTGTCTCAAGCTCTATCGATGACCTCGGCGATCTCATCCTTGATTAACCTTATGAACGTTTCCTCTGAGAAAACCCCGGCCCGCTCTCGGCATGCGTCTCTGTATTGGAGGCCTCCTTTTTCGGAGATCTCGCGGACCGCTTCAGCGATCCTATCAGCATTTGGCTCGACAAGCCTGCCAGTAATACCGTCGACCACCGTCTCCAGGAAACCCCCTTCTTTCACAGCTATCACCGGCTTTCCGCTTGCCATAGCCTCGACGGGAGTGAGGCCGAAGTCCTCATCCATGGCGGTGCATATTAAACCTTTGCACCGGGCGTAGAGGGCGACCAGCTCTTCGTCGGAGACCTCTCCCAGCATAGTCACGTTAT
>Ga0209510_1003558_pt1 | contig 14470 bp, 12 predicted proteins | sample BiotimSIPDNA_FD_185749 | JGI IMG/M metagenome (GOLD analysis project Ga0209510, IMG submission 185749) | Anaerobic biogas reactor microbial communites from Washington, USA - Biogas_R1 time_0 SIP DNA (SPAdes) (version 2) | ecosystem: Engineered > Bioreactor > Anaerobic > Unclassified | place... | reverse complement strand
CACTGACGGGCAGAACGACACGGTCTCAGTTGACGTTTCAACGTCAACCGCAGCCATAGCGGATAACACTGAAAGCGACCCTTCCGCTTCCGGGCCTGACACTTCACAACCGGCTTCCGAATCGATGCCCCAAATCCCAGTTGCTACCCCCTCCGACGCCCGCCAGGGTTTCAGTCCATGGTATTTGGAGGAATACCCGGCCTACTGGCCGAAGCAGGTTACGCTTCGCGTTGGTATGAATTTCCCGGGTTTCAGTCTTCCAGCCCTCAGCCTCGTCGATGTCAAAGATGTGAAAGGACTTCAGGTCTTTTTTGAACGCGAAGGTAAGCTCTACGCGCTTTATTTCGATGATACAGATATCATTGCCAGGGCATGGGAGGTCTACCGCAATCCCCAAAAACAAAATACGGTTGTCGATGCAGGTCGCATCTACAGCGACACCCTACTCTGGCCGGAATCCGTCCGCCTCATCAACCCGGTTGCCTTTGGGCAAGGCGCCGAAGCATTCACACTCCCCACTGGGACCGAACTTCCGTTCGGCAGGATCAAGGACGAACAGGTGGTTTCCGAATACAAAGGTGAAACCATTGTCTTCAACATTTCCGCATGCGACATCCTGGAAAAAGCAGCCAGCAACATGGTAATCCACGCTGACGAGGACCGTTACCTGACCACCCGTTCGATGTTGAACTCGGAGGCGTGGTATCTTTTCCGCAAGGGTGAATTCATCCCCTACGACTCGGCAGTAGGAACGCGCACCGATCTGTATATCCTGTTTTTTATCGATGAGAAGACATCTATCCCGTTTGCCGAATCCCTCGCATCCCAAATCGAGGCATACACCGAAAAACTAAGGCGCATGGACGTCAAGGTAGAGGTCATACAAGTCTCATATAACCCCGACCAGCAGAAGCACCTGAAAGCCCTCGTGGCGCTCAAACCTGAGTGGCCTGTCATGATCCACGAGTCGGGGCTCTCAAACCGCCTGCTCAGGCAAATCACTTTCCAGCGCAACCTCCCGGGTGTCGTCTGGCTGAAAGCGGATGGATCCATTCAGGATCAGGTTTTCGGCATTCGCACACCGGACGACCTGCGCTACACAATCACCCAAAACGCCACAGGTGTTCAAAATTAAACTTTACGCGGTCCAACACATGTATTATCTGGGCAACTAATCCTTTCGGGTAGACCCCAAACCGAATCAAACCAGAATACACCCAAAAACATACAGCGCACGTGTTCATGTTGAGAAGCAAGCGTAGCCAGCCGAGCTTTCCGGCTACCATTTCGAAGGATGAGATCAACCAGTTGCCCCTCACGGAGTATTCAGGCCCCACCCATCTGATCGACAGTCAGGAAAAGCTGCAGGCCCATTTGTCTTCCATACGAAAAGACAAAATCCTCGGATTTGACACGGAGACAAAACCCAGCTTCAGCCGCAACGACAACTTTCTGCCTTCGCTCATCCAACTGGCCACGTCCCGTGAGGTTTTCATTATTCAAATTTCGAAAATACAGGATCCCGGGCCTATTGCAGATATATTCTCGGACAGCTCTTTTCTGAAGGTTGGAGTCGCCCTCAAAGATGATGTGGCAGGCCTCCTCAAGGTTTTTCATTTTGAACCGGCCGGCTTTCTGGATCTGGCGGATCTTGCGCGAATCGCCGGCATTCAAAACACCGGACTTCGCAGTCTTTGTGGAATTTTGCTCGGCAAACGGATCTCCAAAAGCGTTCAGGTCTCGAACTGGGCACGCTCCGAACTCACCCCTAAGCAAATTGTGTACGCTGCAACCGACGCATGGATCAGTCGCGAAGTCTACGTGGCCTTCAAAAATGCGGGAATCACCGCATCAAAAGCGGCCTCATCGTCGCGAAAGGCTCCCGTAATAAGCGAAGCACTGCAAAACCGGTTGAAGAAGGTCGGAATTCCGACTCTCAAACGCCACGTGCTCTTTTGTATGGATTCCCAATCCGGCCGATGCACGCAGGTGGAAAAGACGACTGAATCATGGAACTTTCTGAACAAACGCCTTCATCAGCTTAAACTGCTGCATGAGGGCGGAGTGCTACTCTCGCAAGTGAATTGCCTTGGCGTCTGCCAGAAGGGCCCCATCATGCTGATTTACCCGGAAGGCACATGGTATTGCCAGTGTACCCCGGATGTCATCGAGTCCATCATTCAAGGACACCTCATCAAAGGAAAGCCGGTCAAGGAGCACATCCTCATCACCCGTAAACTGAAGTGAAACAGATTTGTTGCCTTCATAGTCGACATCGTCCAAAAGATTGTTTTCAATTGAAGCAGTTGTCCTTCTGCCAGACCGGAAATCGATGTGTTGATATGCAAAGAGATCCGCATTCTGTGCGGGTATAGCAGCCATCACTATACGTATGCGACTTAACGCAAATACCGAAGCCCGCCGGTAGCAAATGGAGAAGGTTCGGCTACGAGAAAATCGGTGCGATGTAAAAGAAAGAAGATGTGGTGTTGCTGACACGCTTCTAAAGGTTCCGGATCACCGCACGACAAATCCCTTGGATCAATAGCTCAGTAGTAGGATACAACTCAGGATAGGAAGGATTTTCCGCTTTCAAATAGGGAGTGCCTCCACGGGGATGCACATAACGTTTCAGCGTAGTCTCTCCGTCGATGAGAGCCGCCACAATATCGCCGTCCTGAGGGATCCCAGGGTGCACTACAACCATGTCCCCATTTTGAATTCCCGCGCCGATCATGCTCTCGCCAGTAACCCGCAAAGCGAAAGTTTTTCCTCCCCTTCTGATATTGGCGGTGTGAATGTCCACTAAAAGACGACCGACTTCACCCGAGCTCTCAACCCGATCCGGGTAACCGGCCGCAATGGCTCCATAAACCGGAATCTCCTCAGTCTCCATCGCACCTTCAGGCAACACATCCTCAGCGAGAAGTCGAAACGTTCTAGCCTGCCCCGGAATCCGGCTCATGCATCCCTTGCGTTCAAGCGCACGAAGGTGGCCCATGACCGCGTTGGTGCTCCTGAAGCCGAAATGATCCTGCACATCACGAATACTGGGCCAAAAACCCTCACGCCGAATGAACTCCCTGAGGTATTCCAAGATTTCCGCCTGCCTTTGGGTCATTTGTTTCATACACAACAGTAGTGCTCATTTGTTCAAAGATTGCAAGAATGGATTATGAGAATACCCGGATTTCTGCTTCACACTATCCAGCCCGGCAAATAAACCGGCAGGATGGCTTGCATCCCGAGCAAAGGTGACCATCATGCCACCAATGAAAATTGCTCAGGACACAGCCGTAACGATCGACTACACCCTTCGCAACGACGATGGGGACATTCTCGACCAATCCACTGGGGGAACGCCACTGGTTTACCTCCACGGTCATGGCAATATCATTCCCGGACTTGAAGCCGCACTTGCCGGACGATCACAAGGGGATTCATGTTCGGTTCGCATCGATCCGGAGCAAGCCTATGGACTAGCTGACCAGGCGCTGATTCAAGTGGTGCCTCGTGACCGGTTTCAAGGAGTGGATGCATTGGAAGTCGGGATGCAGTTCCGCGCCCAAACATCGCAAGGTCCGATCACCATAACGGTGACCTCCATTGAAGACAATGAAGTCACCGTGGATGGCAACCACCCGTTGGCGGGTGTGTTCCTCAATTTCGATGTGATCGTGCGCGAGGTGCGCGAGGCAACTCCCGAAGAAATCGACCACGGGCACATCCATTCGGGCAGTTGCTGCGGAGGTAATCATGGTCGCTGCGAAGATGGGCACGATGATGACGGTTGCTGTGACGGCACCGGCGGATGCTGCAGCCGGTAATCCCAACGGATTGCCCCGATCCCAGATCTACTATGGATCATCCCATGAACTCTCCTGATCCCGACATCATCAGGATTCAGGAGAGGATAGCTTATTTGGAACAAACGGTCACCGAACTCAGTTCGGTGCTCTACGAACAGCATAAAGAGATAAACCGAATAACACGTTTAGTTGACCGCTTGACTGCAACATTGAAGTCTGCGGAGATAACATCTTCTGATTTAACACCTTCCGAAAAACCACCTCACCATTGAATAGACCGACAACATACCGAAACCCTCATACACACATATAAAACCAGACGCTCTAGTTCGGACTGCACGTCAAGGGTTTGGAGTTTCGGAGACAGCAACGAACACTCAATGAGACGTGAATACTCATTTTTGTAAAGGCTGGAAATTGTGCTTTTTATCGGTAAGATGCATTTGATTGCGATATCTATTGCCACACTAGTAATGCTTACAGTTGGCATTCGGAATGTGATCATAATAAAACGCCTATGGGCTTTGCGAAGGGAGATCATGGTTCCACAAACCCACTCTGCTTAGAGTATCCGCAGAACATTGCCGGAAGCACCGGAGGGCAACTCGAATGAGGCCCCGACCTCCAAACCGGACAGCCGGTGCCCCAGAGGAGAATGCGGAGTCACAACCGTGATCTCCATGCCGTCGACCTTGAACACTTCTCCACCAGCAGTAGGGGCAAAATAGAGCCATTCTCTTTCCTGATCGAACCTGCACTCCACGAGCGATCCGGATACAACCCGCTCGTTCGATAAAGGCGGAGTGGCGAGCATCCCCTGTATCATCTGGATCGAGTCCATAAGCTCACGGGCATGAGCGGCCTGTCCGGCTGCAAGGTATGAAGCCTCGATCCCCTGGGTGTCCCACTCGCTTTCAGCGCGGGATTGTTCGTTCGTCGCATAATCGGCGGCATCCCGGGACGCGTTCTCAGCCAATGACAATCGGGACCTGAGCGATCCGAGCAAGGTTTCAATTACAATCTCCCGATTCATGGCATCTAGTGTCCTCCGATGGTCCTGTTCGTGTTCGGCTGCATGGAAGCGACCAAGGTTCTCAACCCTTCTTCCATGCCAACCACTGGTTCATAGCCAAGCTCATTGAGAGCAGCAGAAATGTCAAAATAATGATCCTTCGCGAGTTCAACCGCAACCCAACGGGTCATCGGAGGCTCGGCAGAAAGGTTCAGTGACCGATACACCCATTCGGCGACTCCAGCCATCCGATACACCAAACCCAAAGGGAGAGACCGCTTCACTTCAGGCAACCCAAGACGGTCAAACAAACCCTGAATCCAATCCCATAGGATTACCGGATTACCGTCCGAAATGAAGTAAGCCTTGCCGGATACCTTCTCCGGATCACGCATGAGCACATCATAGGCACACAAGTGTGCGTGCGCAGCATTCGCGACATGGGTTATATCCACCCGATTGGTGCCATCGCCCACCCGGATCATTCTTCCAGCCTGTGCCCTTGCCACCAGCCGGGGAATAAGATTCGGGTCACCCACTCCCCAGATCAGATGAGGACGCAAGGCCACAACCGGAAGCTGTCCCCGATGCGCCGGATCCAGGGCAATCTGCTCGGCCTCGCACTTCGACCGGGCATAATCGCACAGCCAATTCTGCCCGTAAGGGGTCCGCTCGTCCCATCCGCAGATCGGCTCACCATTGAACACCACACTCGGCGTGCTCGTGTATACCATCCGCTTCACCCCGTGCATGAGGCAGGCATTCACCACATTCCGGGTCCCATCCACATTGATCCGCTCGTAATCTGCGGACTTGCCCCACATTCCCGCCTTGGCTGCCACATGGAATACGGTATCAACTCCATCCATTGCGTCATCCACCGAGGATCGGTTGGATACATCCCCACTCAGATACTCAACGCCTGGCAACCGGGCGGGTTCCGGGACCGTGGAGCGCTGAAGCGATATGACGTCTATTCCGCGCGCCACCAGCATCCGGCAGATCTCACTGCCGAGAAAACCATTTCCGCCTGTTACCAGCACGCTCATATTTGTATCCCATTCAACCGGGCACGGGACTGACCCCATAGGGCTTTTGCTTCGCATACCGGGCGGCGAGGCTCAAACGATGAATCTTGGCATTGTGGCGCACATCCACAGGTAGACTGCGGCATACAAAAAAGTGTTCAACCGGAAGATGGCTTCCATGCCGCTCACGGACACTAGACACGACCCGTTTGACAAAACCCGCGATATCACCGGATGCCAGCCTCAACTCCGGCTCGGGTTCGAGGACCAAGGCAGGCAAATCGTTCCATTTGATCAACGCACAGCGCTTCAATCCTTGCACATTCTGAAACAGGGCTTCGACACATTCAGTGTAAAGCCAACCCGCCTCTGTGCGAACCGCTTCAACCATCCGCCCACAAAACCACAACCAGCCCCGCTCATCCAGATACCCCAGATCCCCCATCCGGTGCCACAGACGCCCCTCATACTCCACCTTGGATAGAGCCGTTGCATCCGGGGAACGGTAGTAGGATCGGGTCATTGTCGGACCGCTCACCAGAATCTCCCCGATGGATCCTTGAGGTGAAAACCTCAGGTTTTCGCCCGGAATCAGGACTTCATCCAGACGAGGATCGACAATGCGGACCTCAACTCCATCAAAAGGCAGCCCCACACAGATCCCCCGACCCGAGGCAGTCCCGTGTTCAGTTCCTCCGAGCACATCCGCACCGGAAATTGCACTCACCGGAAGGCATTCGGTCGCTCCATAGGGCGAGGACATAACCCCTCCCGGAGTCAAGTCCCGGTAGTCGCGGTAAAGCGGAACCGGTGCGGCCGCTCCAGCGACCAGAATCCGGCGTATGGAATCCAGCATTATTCCGTTCTCGCGGCAATACCGGCCGATGATCCTCCAAATGACCGGCGAACCAAAGGCATTGGTCACGCGGTATCTGCGAATGGCCGCAACCGCCTTCGCAGGATTCAGGGTGGCCGGTCGACCCGGATTGATGTCCGGCAAAACGGTGGTCAAGCCCATGGTTGGATTGAAAAGCGAAAAAACAGGCAGAAATGGGATATCCACCTCACCGGCCTCAATCCCGAAACGCTTCTGAAGCATGTGAACCTGCCCGAGAAACATTCCGTGCTGATAACAGACCCCCTTCGGCGCTCCAGTCGAACCGGAAGTGAACAGTATCGCAGCCAGGTCATCTTCGTCGACCACGGGATATCGCATGCCGGAGGACCATGCCGAAACCGGATCCGATGATCCGACCTCACGCAGGAAACCACCGCCGATCCACAACCGCAAACGAACACTTCTGAACGAAGAACGAAACAGACCGCCGATCAGATGCGCCACTCCAATCCCAATCAATACATCCGGCTGTGCGTGGGCCACCGCCCGACGAAATTTCCCAAGCCCCATGCCGGGATCGATCACAATGGGAATCGCACCCAGCCTCATCAAAGCAAAGACAAGCAGGATGAGATCCATTCCGGGCCGCACCAACAGCAGCACCTTCTGCCCCGGACGCACCCCGCGCACGTGCAACCACGCGCAACAGTTCCGAGCCAAGGACTGCAACTCCCCATAGCTCCACCGCTCTTCTCCGATAAACTCACCCGTTTCTTTCCAACTTGGCCGGATCACCGCATCCTGCCGAAGAATCCCGCCATCCATACGGAAAAGGCTCCCGGCGATATTCGCGTCCTGATGAGACCCTCTCCAATCGGCACTGGATGCGCTAGTGGAGACGTCTGATTCAATCGGGCGGAAACTCATCTCAAATACTCCGGTCAACCCAGGGTTTGGCGGATCACATCCTCCAGATCACGAAGTGTGTAAGGCTTCCGGATCACAGCACGGAACCCGAACCGTTCATACTGCTGCATAACCGGATCATTTGGATGCCCGCTTGATACAACCGCAACCACATCCTTGTCGTACTCCTTGAGTTTGCGGATCGCTTCCAGGCCACCCATACCGCCGGGAATCGTAAGATCCATCATGACCAAACGGAAGGGATTCCCGCTCTCTTTTGCCTTGCGGTAAACCCGCAGCGCCTCATGGCCGTCATCCGCAAAATGGGCTTGGAAGCCCAGGTAGTCGAGCATATCTCCGATCGTCTGCTGAATCATCGCATCATCGTCCATCACCAGGATGGATCCGTAACCGCGCACCGGAGCCTCCTCACGCGGCGCAGCGTGAGGATCCACAGACTGTCCGGCAGGAAGGTATACCGAGAATCGGGCACCCTGCCCTTCCTCGGAGTCGACCTCGATCACACCTCCATGGTTCTTCACGATGTAGTAGCACGATGCCAGACCAATTCCGTTTCCATCCTTTTTGGTGGTGAAATTCGGTTTGAAAAGATGCTCAATGTGATCCTTGCGTATCCCGCAACCTTCGTCGCGGATGCTCACCCTTACGTAGACACCCGGGTCAAGGCGATGACCCGACGAAGGCCCGATGTCCACATTGTTGACAGTTACCTCGATCATTCCGCCTTTTTCCATCGCCTGTCGCGCATTGATGAGCAGATTATTGAAAACCTGAGTCAATCGCGCCTCATCCGCATCCACCGTCCGAAGATCGGGATCGATCTCCCATTTGACATGACAGGGACTCCCGCCAACCATTAGATCCACGCACTCCCGCAGCAGCCTGGAGATACAAACCCGGGACTTCTCCCATTCGCTTCCCTTCGCGTGGGCCAGCAACTGGAGCGTGAGTTGATTTGCGTGCCGGGTAACCCGCTCGGCAGCTTCGATAAACGGATAGGCCTTATCCTTTGGATCGGACCAATCCTTGGCCAACGCAAGATTCCCTAAAATCCCGGCAAGGATGTTTTTGAAATCATGGATGACCTCCACGGTGATCAAGCGCCCCGCATCATCCCCCCCCTCACTACCGGCACACTGAAAAGGCTCTGTTTTATCGGAAGGCGACATGAATCCAATACGATGATGAAAAACCATTCATTAGGCGAATCATGCCGACAGTGCAATCCAAAGCTTCATTCCATCGCGCGATTGTGGAATTGGACTGAACCTTCAGCCCTCGCGCCGTAACATTGGGAATCGTTCCAGGATTCAATCGCGGGCCCATGAAAGATCAGATGAACTTAATCCGTTTTGCGGCGAAGACCACCATTCTCAACAACAAGACCCCATGCTTCCAGCGTTCAATGTTGGTGTCTCCATAGGTACGCTCTCCATAGCGCACGGGCATGTCCACAATCCGGAGGCTTTGTTTGGCCGCTCCAAACAACAGGTCAAAATCTCCAAACGGATCGAAATCACCGAAATAGGACCGATTCGCAGCGATCCGATCGTAGTTCTTTTTCGTCATCACCTTGGTGCCGCATAAGGTATCTTTGACGGTCTGGCTGAGCATCCACGAAAACGCCAAACTGAAGAACTTATTGCCAATCAAATTGAAGAAACGCATCGCCTGTTTCTCCATCGGATACACGAGACGGACGCCGTTGATGAACTCGCCACGCCCTTCGACAACCGCTTGGTAGAACCGGGGAAGATCTTCAGGAGACACGGTCATGTCCGCATCCAGAATCATCAAAATATCCCCTGTAGCTGCCGCAAAACCGGTTCTGACGGCATCGCCTTTGCCTTTTCCTGGCTGGCGCATCAGTCTCACTTTTCGTCCGGGATGCTCCGGGATTGCCCGTTCAATCGCCCCATAGGTGTCATCCTTGGATCCACCTTCAACAAAGATAATTTCAGTTCCTCCGCCCATCTCAGGAATCCGGCGAAACAACTCGGGAATATTCCCTTCTTCATTCCGTGCAGCCACCACTACCGTAACCTTCGGCATCGAATCTCCCACACGCGGAGCCGGAGGTAAGCGCCGCGCGACAATCATATTCGTCAAGTCGAACAGACGAAAACCCGGCAATTTTGAAAGGAATCGATTCGCAAGCGGAGCAAGCAAGGGAACCTCAAAGGGGAACAATACTTCGGAGGAGTGCTTCACGACCTCGTAACCCTCCAGATGCAGCATATTCTGTAAGTCCTCACGGGTAAACCAGCTTTGCTCAAGTGTTGGGGTGATCCACCCCCATCGCGCGGCACGCGAAAGAATGGGCTGCCAAAGCCGGCTGTAGTTGTTAATCACAATACGGGTATGGTCACCGATGCAGTGCTTGAGGTTACGGAGCAATTGCTGCACATCCCACAAGTCATTGAGAATGTCACTCAATACCACTGCGTCAAATACCCCCTCGAGCCGGAAATCATGCGCGTCAGCACAGACAAATCTCAGGTGAGAGTAACGCTTTTCCGCCTCACGAACCATCTCGGGCGAGAAATCAACACCGACCCCATCGGATGGCTTGAGCGCATCCAGCAAATCACCACGGCCACAACCAATTTCCAGAACCCTCAGGCCTTCCGGAATCACCATCCTGTACATATGGGCCAACCGCTTGTGATAGCCGCGGCCCATTTCGCGGCGGGGACCCTTGGCAACCCGATCCCAGTGGGCAATACGTTCCTCGCGAAATGAGATCTTTTTTTCTTCGTTGGATGGCATGTCCGCGAGATTGTAAACGGATTCCAATAAGCGCAACCCGATTTTTACCGGGATTCACCTTGACTCGCTCCCGGAACCGAATCCCCTATGCATCAGAATCCATTAATCATGTCCACACCACCGTCAATCACATCAGACGACCCCTACACCCTCAACACGGAGGACTGGGGCCGCACCCGCTACGCCGATGCTTTCGCAAGGCAACTCGAGCGGGTGTCGATGCGGGTGGATGGGACCATTGGCGACACACTGATCTTCACGGAGCACGAGCCGGTCTTCACCATCGGACGCCACAAAAACGCCGAACAACACCTCAAGTGGACCCGTGAGTTGCTCGCGCACAACGGAGTCGAAGTCGAACTCACCAACCGGGGAGGCGACATCACTTACCACGGACCCGGCCAAATCGTCGGGTATCCGATCATCGATCTCAACTCCACAAAAGACCTGCACCGGTATCTGCGGGATGTGGAAGAAGGCGTCATCCGGACCCTCCAGCCCTTTGGAATATCTGCCGAAAGGAGACCCGGGCTCACCGGAATATGGATCGGCAAACGCAAGATCGCCGCCATAGGGATTGCCGTCAAACAGTGGATCACCTATCACGGCTTTGCTCTTAACGTCGCCCCGGATCTGGCCCACTTCAGCGGGATTGTTCCATGCGGCATCACCGATGGAACCGTCACCTCCATGCAGCAGGAACTCGGCAGTGCTCCTTCGATGGATGAGGTCAAGTATACTTTGGCGGTTGAATTTCAAAGGATTTTCGCTATGTATGCGGTCCATGTTGACGAGCAAACCCAGTTGGCTTAGAGCCAAGTTACCCACCGGCGTAACCTACAAGGAAACCCGCTCCACGGTTGAGCATAACCACCTGCACACGGTGTGCCAGAGTGCTCACTGTCCCAATCTGGGGGAGTGCTGGTCGCGGGGCACCGCCACCGTGATGATCCTGGGGAACATCTGCACACGCTCCTGCACCTTCTGCGCGATTCAGACCGGCCGACCGACCGAGCTTGACCTTGGAGAACCTGCCAGAGTGGCCCAGGCCGTTAGAAAAATGCACCTGCGGCATTGTGTTGTCACCTCGGTCGCCCGCGACGACCTCAAGGACGGCGGAGCCGGCGTTTGGGCCGCAACCATACGGGCCATCCGGAACCTGAATCCGGGAACCGCGATCGAAGTCCTCGTTCCCGACTTCCTCGGCAAGATGGAGCTGGTGGATGTCGTGCTTGACGCAAAACCTGACATTTTCAACCACAACCTCGAGACCGTCAAACGCCTCCAACGCCCCATCCGCAAGACCGCACGCTACGACCGGTCACTGAGCGTGCTCAACCACGCGGCATCCGCTGGGTTCGCGACCAAATCGGGGATTATGCTCGGTATCGGAGAACAGGAAAAAGAGGTCGAAGAGGTACTTCTGGACATGCAAAAAGCCGGTGTGCGCATTCTCACCATTGGACAATACCTCCAACCCACACCCAAACACGAACCTATCGACCGTTGGGTCACACCCGAAGAGTTCGCTCATTGGAAGCAATGGGCACTCGCAAACGGGTTCGAGGTCGTGGAATCCGGCCCACTGGTGCGTTCATCCTACCACGCCGACGAACAGTCGGCCCGCTACGGCATCGTGGGTGTCGCATCCGATGCTGAACACGCCGCGGCTCAGGCGGTTTGAACCGGTTCTATCCATTTTACCACCCAAGAGGACTCCATTCCTCAATTATCATCCACTAACCTTTTTCTGTCGTGACCAGCAACAAATCGAAAAACTCAGATAAAGCTCCGTCAGCCAAAACCAAGGCTCCTGCAAAAAAGACGTCCGGAACCACGGCAGCGTCCACGCGCGGAAAGAATAAAACGGTTGATGCGGAAGCCGCCCAACTTGAGGCCAATCGCGTCTCGGAACGGTCTCAGGAGTTCTCCCGGGCTGCCCGCGAGGAGGTGCTTGAGCACAACAAAACCTACGTCAAGGACCCGGTAAACGCATCTCTTTCCAAGGAGGACAAGATCCGCCTGTACCGCGAGATGATCCGGATCCGGCGATTCGAGGAGCGCACCCTCAGGGTCTATCAACAGGGAAAAGTGGGTGGTTTTCTCCACCTTTACATCGGGCAGGAAGCTATTGCAGTCGCCTGCGCCTCGGTCATGGAAGCCAATGACCATGTGATCACAGCCTACCGCGACCACGGAATCGCCCTTGCGGTGGGCATGTCCATGAATGAGTGCATGGCCGAGCTTCAGGGCAAGTTCACCGGATGCTCCAAGGGGAAAGGCGGGTCCATGCACTATTTTGCACCTGACAAGCGCTATTGGGGTGGTCATGGGATCGTAGCTGGACAAACCCCACTTGGGCTCGGGCTGGCGTTTGCCCTCAAATACCAGGAGCTCAAGGGCTGCTGCGTTTGCATGCTGGGAGAAGGGGCCGTCAACCAGGGCGTCTTCCACGAATCACTCAACCTCGCATCCCTCTGGCGCATCCCCGTGGTATACCTTATTGAGAACAATGGTTATTCGATGGGCACCAGCCAGGCACGCTCATCCGCTGGAGCGATACTCGCCCAGCGCGCCGAAGCCTATGAAATGGGCTGGGACCATGGAAACGGAAACTCGATCTATGAGGTGCGCGCCAAACTCGCCAATGCCATGAAGGACGCCCGCGACAACCAGCGTCCGTCGATCGTCGAGTTCATGACCTACCGCTACCGCGGCCATTCGATGTCGGATCCCGACAAGTCCTACCGCACCAAGGAGGAAATCGAAAACTACAAGAAGAACAAGGATCCCATCACCCTTTTCGAAGTCACCTTGCGCGAAGAGGGAATCCTCAACGATGAGGCGATCAAATCCATCCATGCGGATGCCACCGCCGAGGCCGAACGCAGTGCACAGTTCGCGGACATGAGCCCCTTCCCTCCTCCCGAGGAACTCATGACCGACGTCTATTGGGAAAGCGACCACCCGAAGCAACGCCAGTCTCATGGCTCACTCTTCTTCGAAACAGTCTGAGTCCCGGCCCGAATAACCCTAAACGCACCGAAACTTCCAATTTTCACTCACATGCGCCAAATCACCTATCGCCAGGCTCTCAATGAAGCCCTCGATGAAGAAATCGCCCGCGACCCGAACGTCGTCCTAATCGGAGAAGAAGTCGGCCAATTTGATGGAGCCTACAAAGTAACTGAAGGGCTCCTCAAGAAATGGGGCCCGAAGCGTGTGATGGACGCGCCCATCAGTGAAGCCGGTTTCATCGGCATGGGAATCGGAGCCTCCATGCTGGGGGTAAGGCCGGTCATGGAACTGATGTTCTGGAGCTTCTCCTATGTGGCGTTCGACCAGATCATCAACAATGCCGCCAACGTTCGCTACATGTCGGGCGGCCAGATCAACTGCCCGATCGTGATCCGTGGCCCGGCCAACGGTGGCACCGCCGTCGGTGCCACACACTCGCATACCCCGGAGAATTTCATTGCGAACACACCCGGACTGAAGGTGGTGTGCCCAGCTACCGCCTACGACGCCAAAGGGCTCCTCAAATCCGCCATTCGAGACAACGATCCGGTGTGCTTCATGGAAAATACCATCCTCTACAACGACAAGTGGGATGTACCCGAAGAGGAATACCTTGTTCCCATCGGTAAAGCCGACATCAAACGCGAAGGTTCCGGAATCTCGCTTATCGCCCATGGACGGGCAGTCATCACGTGCCTGCAAGCTGCCGAAATCCTATCGAAGGAACACGGCGTCGAAGCGGAGGTTCTTGACCTGCGCTCGATTCGTCCACTCGACGAGGAAGCGATCCTCGAAACCGTCCGTAAAACAAACCGGGTGGTGCTTGTCGAAGAAAACAAACCCTTCTGCGGAGTGGATGCCCAAATCGCATCCTTGATTCAGGACAAAGCATTTGATTACCTCGATGCACCGATCAAACGGGTATCGGCAATCGATGCCCCACAGATCTACAGCATGCCACTCGAAAAAATCCAACTGCCCGACGCACGCAGGGTCGTCAAAAAAGCTCTTGAAATTCTCTGATTTCTCACCCCTTAACGATCACTTCCATGGCTGAAATTATCGAAAT
>Ga0209510_1003544_pt1 | contig 14512 bp, 12 predicted proteins | sample BiotimSIPDNA_FD_185749 | JGI IMG/M metagenome (GOLD analysis project Ga0209510, IMG submission 185749) | Anaerobic biogas reactor microbial communites from Washington, USA - Biogas_R1 time_0 SIP DNA (SPAdes) (version 2) | ecosystem: Engineered > Bioreactor > Anaerobic > Unclassified | place... | reverse complement strand
GCGCCTGGATTGCGAAGGCGAATGGATTCCGGGAATGCGACATCGATGACGGCCCTGGTGACTCCCTGCTTTTCCTCTTCTGTCATTAGGTCATCTGGCCGCGTGAGCCAATTCATTGCGTAGTCCGGGAGTTCCAGTTCGTTTTCCCGCGCGATGCTGGTGAGCGTTGCGTCTCCAATCATCCCATTGAGGTCTTCGTAGATTTTTATTTGGAATGCCTGCGATGGAGCTTCATCGTTTTTTGGAATCAGCTGGATTGTTTCCTTGGATAGATTGGCCTTGACGAGATCGGCATGTGTTTTAGGTTGGTCTGCGTTTGCCTGCTTGAGTTGATTTGCGAGTTGGCGCCATTCGATGATTCGTCCCAATGGGATTTTCGGTGTTTCGCCTTTCCAGGATGCGTTTGTTCTGTTGTAGTGATGGGGGAACATCAGAACATTGGTGAAGTGGTGCATAAATCCACGTCCCGGGATAAAGCAGACGAAGAGGACCATGCCTACGGCGACTGCCAGTTCCTTGCCTGTCAAGGGGGCACGTGGTCCAAACAGCTTCAAGAGGGGGTTGACGATCAGTACGAAGAGGATAAGCGTTCCCAGGATGGAAATGGGAAGGAAGTTGCCCACCAGGAACGTGCCCCTGATGACCATGTCATTGAAAAACGTAAACCCGCAAAGTACGATTACGCCGAGAAAGCCTAGCAGAATTGATCGAATGGTCATATCAATAGAGTAGCATGGTTAGGGAGGGTGAACAAATGGAGTTTCCTAATATAGATCAACTTTCGGGAAAAACGAAATCGAACACCTTGTTTTCCTCGAACATCACCTGAATTACCAGCGATTGTCCCGCCGTTAGGGGGCGTTTTTTATTTGATTGTGAACGAGAAATTTGGCTGGGGCGGGGTGTATCCGTGTGTTCCCCCTTGGATCCAAGTGATCGATTTTGGGCACTTGAGCTTTGAGAAGAAGATGAACACACCGGATGGAGGCGAGACGTAATCTCCGAGTCCGGCTCGTGCGATAGTGACGTTGCAGGAGATCGGGATTCTGGAGGCGTGGAAGATTGGGTCGTAGTAGTCGAGTTGCGGGACGTATTTGATGTGCCATGATCCAATGATTCGTCCCAGTGATTTTCCACCCATGTCGCAGCACCATGGCACCGAGGGTGCGATAACGGTGACATCGTGGTCGAGAGCTGCGAGCCAGATTGCCTGTAGTCCTCCTTGCGAGCCTCCGTTGATTTTCAGGTCTTTTTGATTCCATTCGGGCCTGGTCTTGAGGTACCTGAGCGCCTGTAGGTCTCGGAGCGCCATTCCATTGAAGTATGCTGTTTCCGGGTTTGAGTTTTGGATGGGATCGAATCCATATCCGTGTCCATTGGAGCTTGTGTTTTTCAGGTATTCGTCATAGTATTCCTTGTCTTTTCCCAGGTCGTAACCGTGGGCATTGACTTCGAACACGATTTTGTCTTCGGGACCGTTGGTAGGGATTTCCTGCAAGATGTATCCTCGCCCGTGGACGGTGAGTTCTGCGGGGATCGACTTGTCCTTGGCGTTGACTGGGATGGTGATGTATCCTGTCGCTGGCCTGTTGCCGGGACCTGGGCATGGGATGGTGACCGCGTGGATTGCCACATTGGGATTCTTTGATGGAACGGGTTGGAGGGTTGGTTGAAGCGGCGTTGCATCCAGTCGCGCCAATTGCCTTTTCCAGAATTCGTCGAAGTCCTGTGGTTCCTGCGTTGTTTTCATGAGTAGTGGATCTGCTGCGGCACTTCCATCGAAGAAGACCTTGGACCAATCTCCGGAGGAGCGTCCAGGTTGCTTAGGCTTTCTGACGGGTTTCCCGTTGTTGTCGTAGAGTTCAGCATAGATTCTGACGAATCCTGGCTTTTCCGCTTTTGTCTTGATGATAAGTGGTTGCTGGTTTGCCGGCGAGTCGCCTTTCTCTGCGACTCCATCGTCTCCTGTACGATTCCACTTGATGGTGTATCCATCTGGAATTGCTTGTCCCTTGGTTTCCAGGTTAAGGGTAAACACGATCGTTTCCCCGACGTGGTATTGGAGCGGATTTTTGTCCGTCGTCCCCTTGAGGAAGAATTGGTTCATATCCACGTTTCGCGCCTGCATTGCGATAGCTACAATACATATGATGGCGATGAGTCTTTTCATTTTTCGAGCCCTTAAATTATTAATGAATCAGGCCGCCTGGGGATATGTTCCTCCAAGCGGCCTGAGCTTGAATCTAGAATGAACTAGGCAGGCGCATTATCGCGCTTTGGCTTTTTGCAGCGATTTGCCTTCTTCGCGCTTGAGTACCTTCTTGTGCCAGGTGTTGATGAAAGAGCTGGCGATGAAGATCGTCGAATAGGTACCCGCGATAATACCGTAGAACGTGACCAGCGCGAAGTCCCAGACGTCACCACCGGCGGCGACCAGCAGTGCAGTGGTAGCAAGCATTGTGGTAAAGGTAGTCATGATGGTACGTGACAGGGTTTGGTTCACACTCTGGTTGATCAGGTCGGAGTACTCGATGGAATCATCGAGCGATTGGGTTTCGCGGATACGGTCGAAGATAACAATTGTATCGTTGAGCGAGTAGCCGATGATCGTCATCAATGCGGCGACGATAGTAGGAGTGAGGCGACCGCCAAACAGCATGAAGACACCTGCGGAAACAATCACGTCGTGGATGACGGCGATGACAGCCGCAAGGCCGTACATCAATTCAAAACGGAAGGCCAAATAGACAATCACGCCGACGATCGACCAGAATGCCGACCAGAAGGCGTCCTTCCGGAATTGCGCGCCGACGTGGCCGCCGACAACACGCGTCTCGCCTTCGGCAAAGGATGCATCGGCAAACTTCTCGTTCAACTTCTGCCTGAGTTGTTCAGAATCGAGGTTGCCCTGCGCCTTGTCGTTGTCAGCGTTCAGCGGCAGGACGATTTCAAGCATTTCGTCACCGCCCTGGCCGGTTTTGTAGCCGATTCTAAGGTTGTCTTCGTAACCCAAGTCAGCCATGAATGATCTGACTTGATCGACTGGAGGTGCGACTTTTTCGACCTTGTACATCAGCTGCGTACCGCCTGCGAAGTCAATGCCCAGCATGCTTTTGCCTTTGACCGCGAAGACGATAAATGAGCCTATGACCATGACGAGCGAGATTTTGGTTGCTGGCTTGCAGAGCTTGATGAAGTCGATCTTCGGATCCTTGAGGAATTCGAGCGATCTCATTGGCAGTGATTTGATGAGATCCTTCATGATGAGAACGTCGAAGATTGCTCTGGTCATGAAGATTGCGGTGAACATGGAAGCGAAGATACCGAATGCCAGGGTGACTGCGAATCCCTTGATTGAACCGCTACCGAAGGTATAGAGGAAGAAGCTTGTGATGAGGGTAGTGAGGTTGGAGTCGAAGATCGAGCTGAAGGCACGTTCGTAACCGCTCTTGATCGAGTTTGCTAGGCTCTTGTTCTTTTGGAGTTCTTCGCGGATACGTTCAAAGATCAGGACGTTTGCGTCAACAGCCATACCGATGGTAAGAACCATACCTGCGATACCAGGCATCGTGATGGTTGCATGGGTGATTGACATGGAACCCAGGACAAGAAGGGTGTTGACTATCAACGCGATGACGGCGATTACACCGGCCAGGTGGTAGTACCAAATCATGAAGATGACGACGAGTCCGAGACCAACGAGACCCGCCAAGGCGCCAGACTTGACGGCGTCAGCGCCCAAGGTAGGATCGGTTCCGAATTCGGAGTTGATTTCAATGGTCACAGGGACGTTGCCCGAGGAGATGATGACCGAGAGGCGCTTGGCATCTTCGTAGGAGAACTGTCCAGTGATCTGTGCGCGTCCGCCGGTGATCGCTTCGCGGAGGTTGGGAGCGGAATAGACTCTGCCGTCCAGGACGATGGCGAGCTGGCGTCCAACGTTTTCGCTGGTGACTTCGCCAAAGGCGATGGCTCCGCGCTGGTTGAATTCCAACGCGATGGACCACTGTCCATACTGATCCATATCAGGTCTGGCGCGAGTGACGTCTTCGCCGCGGACGCGTTCGGCGGCTTTCTTGATGAAGACGATTTGCGTTGTCTCGCGACCATCGTGCTCTTCGACGATCTCCTTGCGAATCAGATCGGCCGGAACTTCAAATGTGCGTCCTTCCTCGACAGCCTGGTAGTACTGGTTGACCAAGGTTGCGTTGTTTTCGGCAACGAGATGGAATTCGAGTTTTGCGGTATCTTTGATTGTCTTTCTGATGTCAGCCTTGTCGCCTTCGTTGACTGCAGGCATTCTAATCGAGATTGCTGTTTCTCCAGCAGTTTTGATTTCTGGTTCTGTAACGCCGAGCTTATTGAGTCGATTTTCAAGGATTGCCCGGATTCTATCTCTGATTTCGGTAGCTTCTTCGCCTCTCTTGAGGTCATCTTTATTGAAGCCGACGATGAATTCCGTGCCGCCTTGCAGGTCGAGTCCAAGGATGAGGCGTCCAGCGGTTTTTATACGTATGTATCTGAGGACGATTGCATTGGATGCGTCTTTATAGCTTGGTACCTTGACATAGTCGCTCAATCGGATTGAATTTTCGTTTTCGCCGCCTTGCGCTGCTCTTTCGAGTAGTCTGAAATGCGAGATGTCTTCATCTTCGGCCTTGATTGTTTCGATTCTCTTCTGGAGTTCGTCGAACGTATTGGCCTTTACCGTTTCGCTGTATTGGGTTTGGAGTTTTTTGAATTCCTTGCTGTTCTTGTCCTTGATTTCTTCAAGCTGCTTTCGTACTTCTTCGAGCGTGCCCTTTTCCTGGAGTTCCTGCCTTGACTTGTCATATTTCTTGACTTGCTTGGCGGAGAGCTTGTTGAATTTGGCCAGGAAATCCTGATCTTTGATTGGGAACATCGAGGAGGTCCATCCAATGATGATCACGGCAATGATGGCCCAGCGAATGATCAATGACTTTTTCATAACAACTCGTTTTCCTTGAGACAAATACTATGTGTTACTGTTTGATTTTACTTTTTTTCAGCAGGTTTTGCGGCTGCTGAATCATCGATTTTGCGGTCTACTGCGCCGCGCAGGAATTCGATGACGACTCCTTCTGCGACTTCTACCTTGATGGTTGTCTCGGTGACACCCTTGACGGTACCAAGGATTCCGCCGACGGTACGGATCTTGTCCCCAGCCATCAGGGCCTTCTGCATTTCAGCTTGTTCCTTTTGCTTCTTCTGTTGCGGACGGATCATCATGAAGTAGAGGATGCCGAACAAGGGGATGAAAATCAAAAAGGAAGTGAGACCACCACCTGCAGGAGCCGAACCCTCGGCAGCCTGGGCAAATACCAACAAACTATCGCTCAACAAATTAAACACGATCAATTTCTCCTGACTTGATAGCAGTACAAGGAATGCGCCTAGCATTATTGGACACTATGACGCACTCTACAATTTGGAAAAAATATAAACATACCACAATCGCGAAAAGTTGCAATAAAAATCGGCAATTATTTTCGTGATTTCCCTGTGTCTTGACGACCGTCGCCAGTTGCCGTTGCCTGAGCCTGAGAGTGGATGGCTTTCTGACGAAGTGGCGGGGGCTTCACGGAGTTTTTTCACGCTTTTGTACGCAAAAGGGATGTGCCATGCCCCTTGGGATTGGCGTTATGGGATGGTCATCTGCCATTGTTGATATTGTCGGTTGCGACGATCGTTGCCCCGATAAGCACTGCGAAGAGCGAGACGATTTCTGTCGTGGATGGGAGCGTGCCCTGGATGATCCATGCGTTGATGAGGGTAAAGAGCGGTGCGAATTGCTCGATGGCAGCGGCGGCGGCGACTTTCACGGCTCGGAGGCCATAGTAGAACAGGGCAAAGCCAAAGGCGGTGCAACCGATGCCCTGGATGACCAAGAGCACCCAATGCCTTGTGGTAAGTTGCGCGTAGGCTTGTGGTCCCTCGATCAGCAAGGCTGCGGCAAGCGTGATCAGTCCTGCCGGAAGCAACCTGCATCCGTTGAGGAGATTAGGATTGAAGGTCTGCAGGAGCGTCTTGCCGATGATTGTGCCGAAGGTCCAGAGGATTGCGGCGACGGCGGCGAGGCACCAGCCGAGCCAGGCTTTGTCATGCCCTTGCTCGATGCCTGGCTGGTTGAGCAAGGCGCCAACCAAGTAGGCGATGATGACAACGATGATGCCTAAAATGCTTTTGGGACCGATTTTTTCCTTGAGCAAAGCCCATGCCGCCAAGGTGGCGAGGACGATTTGGGAACGCAAGACCATGCTCACCAAGGCAGGATGCAAAAACTTGAGTGCCGTGATGTACGCCAATTGGGCAAATGTGGTGCAGAACAATATGTAAACTACCAACAGGACAATGCAGCGGCGAGTGAACAGCGATTTCTTGAAATGCCGGACTGACAGGGCAAGGAAAAAAGCGCCGCCCATGGTCAGGCTGGTGGAGGAAATGACAAGCGATGGGACGGATGACCCCAGGAGCGAAATGATGACAGGGTCGAATGACCAGACAAACCAGGCGAGGAAGCAGCTGATGTATGGGAATGCCAAGTATGAAGTTTTAGGGGGCGAGTCGGGCATTCTATCGTAGCGAATTGCACAAAATACCGAAAGCGATCAGAAGTAGCTCGGCGCAAGTGAAGTAGAACGACTTTGCCTCGATTTGCCTTGAGCCGGGCTTGAATGGCGCGAAACCCTCGATTTTGTCGGTGATAAGGAAAGCGAGGACGAGGGTGACAATCGGAATCAGCGAGAAGGATCCGCTGAACGTAATGAAGATGATGAAAATGAAGATGGCGACAATCCAGTGCGCCAGGTTAACCAGGGTCGGCTTGTCTTCGTGCCTGTTTTTCGCGGCTCCTGCCAAGTCTAACATCAAGCAGGCTGCGAGGCTGTTGGCGATGATGATCCAGCCGTGCGCATGAACCGCGAAGAGGGTGAAGACAAGAAGCGGTTTGAACAGCATGAAGCCAAGGTCAATCGCTGCGTTTTCGGTGTAGTCAGGATTGATTTTTCTGGCGATGAGCCTTCCGATCAACGGGGTTGCGTCATCAAGCCGTCCTTTATGGATTGCATTTTGCCAGAGGACGACGAGGATTGCGGCAACGGTTGCGGCGATGGCGTGGACTTTGAAGAGCCTCTCGCACACTATGGCTATGAGGAAGGAAATCAATCCGATGGCTGCTTCGATGGCGACGACTCCCCCTCGCCAATATTTCGGTCTGTCTTCATCGGTCAAGTCTGGAGTATTGAATCGTGTTTCGTACGCAAGCAGCCATAGGAATTTACGCATGTCGTGTCACTCTCCTTGAGGTTGTTGGCGAGGTGTCAACGGAAATTAGACCAGCCCGAGTTTCGCCAGTGTTTTTCTGAGTTTTTCCCTGGTGTCGGGTTGCATTTCGCACATTGGTAGCCTGTATTCTTCAGCGATAAGCTTCATGTCCGCCATTGCGGCCTTGATCGGGATTGGGTTTGATTCGATGAAGAGATCCCTGAAGAGCGGGTAGTATTTCTTATGGATCTGGTAGGCCTGGCTGAAGTTGCCGTTCAAGGCATGCTCGACCATTTGCGAGACTTGTTTTGGGATGATGTTGGATGCGACGGAGATGACTCCCTTCGCCCCGACTGAGATCATCGGGAGCGTGAGGCTGTCGTCACCCGAGAGGACGGTGATGTCGCAGGCGTCGAGGATTGCGTTGACGCGATCGACAGATCCGCCTGCTTCCTTGGTCGCGATGACGAGCTGGTGCTTTGACAGCCTTGCCACGACGTCAACCGGGATTTCACGCCCCGTCCTGCCAGGCACGTTGTAGAGGACAATCGGGAGACCTGACTTTTCGGCGACAATGCTGAAATGCCTGTAGAGCCCCTCGGCAGTCGGCTTGTTGTAGTATGGAGTGACTTGGAGGGTCGCATCAGCGCCGATTTTGGCGGCATGTTGCGAGAGAGGGATTGCTTCCGTGGTCGAGTTTCCGCCGGTGCCCGCGATGATTTGGCATCTTTTGTTTGCCTTTTTTGTGACGAATTCGATGACCTCGTCATGCTCTTTGTAGTTTAACGTAGGGGATTCGCCAGTTGTTCCGACCGGTACAAGCCCTGCGACTCCCGCTGCGATTTGTTGTTCGATGAGTTTTTCGAGCGCGGGGTAGTCAACGGCGTCGTTTTTGAACGGCGTAACGATTGCGGTGTAGCATCCTGAGCAATTCATGGTAGTGTTTCCTGGGTTTTGGATGTAATTACGTTAATCCTTTGAATTTAGTTTACAAAAGGTGAAGCGTCAAGGATTTTGACGTCTCAAGGGCACAAAAAAGCCCCGGCGGACAGTTGGGGGAGGAGAGAGGGAGGTGGGAAGGAGAATGCCCGCCGGGGCTAAAACAAAATTTATCAATGATTATCTAACTTACATCCAAAAATGGATTTGTCAAAGAAATCAAAGGTGAAAATAGTTGTTTTTGTGTTTGTCTGGTTGTTTTTTGCTGTCGCGCCCTCAACAAAACCTATCTTTCCTTGTCTAATTCAGTTTTGGGCCTGTGATTTATTTTTGAAGTTTTTGTCTGCGAGGCTTGAGAATAGCTTGATGCAGTTGATTTCTGCGGGGTCGTAAGGTCTGTGGTTTGGCCTGATCAGGTCGTGTTGCCACTTTGTGAAATCCCAGGACGCGGGGGCTTTCCCTTGGTCGACGAGTTGCCACATGCCTTCCCAAGGCTCGTAGGTTTGGTACAATCCCGCGACAAATCCCCAGCAATAGCAACCGATCTTTTCGAGGAACATCAGGGGGAACAGGTCGTGTACGTTGTTATGTTGGATGCGATGCAGCCATTCGGTGTTGACAAGAGGTCTCTCGTATCTGTCCTTGAGGATGTCGATGGCTCTGACAAAGGCTTGGAAGCCACTGTAGCTATGGAAGGTGACGATGTCCGAAAGCTCCGCCGCAAGCAGCTCGGAGGGATTGCCGCCGCCGATGATGTTTGACCAGATGCAGGCTGTCAGAGGTTGAATCGGGTTGATGTCCCAGGCAATCTCAAAGAGCTTCTTGACGATGGGAAGCGAGATTTCGCCCCGTCCTGCGGCGCCGGGTTCGTTGATCAAATCCCAGAAGGCGATCCGCGGATCGTTTTTGTACGTCTCGATGATCTCGGCGGTCATCTGGTAGAATTGAGGCGCCAGATCGGGATCGTCAAGCACGGTGAAGCCTGGTCCTTGGGAATGGCTCATGTGAGGGGATTTCTTGACGCCGCCGTGATAGCCCCAGTCGACCTCCTGCTTGCCAAGTTTTTTGGGTTCGTAGATAGCCTTGGGAACCGAGCAGTCGTTGGCGATGCAAAGCATGACCGAGATCTGGTGCTTGTGGCACATCTCGATGTATTGCTCCAAGCGTTTCATGAATCCGTCGTGCTCCTGCTGCCAGACTTCGAATTGGACGATCAGCCTGACAGTATTGAAACCGATTTCTTGCGCGATATCGAGTTCTTTGTCAACGGTCCTGAGCCTTTCTTCGAATCCGAGTTCTTGCCATTGGTCGACTCTGTTGACGCAATCTGCGCTCATGTAGTTGCACCCTCTGAACCAGGGTTGTGCGTCGTACCATTCGTGGGCTTGTTTTTTCGACCATCTTGGCTGCATGTTGAAGTCCTTTGGTTATGGTTGTATTGACAATGGAGCGACAGGGCATTGCTGTAGAAATATAGCTTTCATTTGGCTTCATCCCACAAAATCAATGGAAAAATCATTTTTAAACGATTCCCAAGGCGAATTTTTGGGTGGGACGAGTGAAGAAATGCTTCGGATTTTTTCGCTAGGCTTGTTTGCAATGGGCGGAATATGGTGTAAGTTATTTATTGACATTTATTGCGTCTCCATCGTCTAGTGGCCTAGGACGCCGGGTTCTCATCCCGGTAACAGGGGTTCGACTCCCCTTGGAGATGCCAAGGTTTGCCATCGATGCCGGAAAAGGCGTTGATGGCTTTTTTTGGTATGGTTCAATTTACAAGGCGGTTTGGGGGCGATATATTATTAAATTATTGGTATAATCAATGGATCAGGAGGTCGTTTTGTCCAGGGTCATCAGGTTCTTCATCTTGCTAGTGCTGGTCATGTTGTCGGCTGGTTGCAGTCGTCGCGTGGTCAGTTCTGAAGAGTTGGATCGTTTGATAGTCGAGGTTTCGTCACGTCATGGTCTGTCTGCGCCTTTGCTTAAGGCTGTTGTGTGGCAGGAATCCCGTTTTGATCCGACTAGGGTTGGGAAGAAGGGCGAGGTTGGCTTGATGCAGTTGATGGATGGTGCCGTTGACGATTGGGCTCGCGTCAATCGTTGCGAGAAGCCGAGTCGTGAGGAGTTGTTTGATCCCGAGTTGAATTTGGAGATAGGCGCTTGGTATTTGAGTTGGACTGGGAGTTTGTGGCCTGGTCGCGAATCTCGCGAGATCTTGCAATTGGCGGCATACAATGCGGGTTGCGGGAAGGTTGAGAAGCTTTGGTTGCCTGAGGATGAGTCGATGTGCCTTGAGTTGGACATGATTACGTATCCTGGGACTCGCGACTACATCACCAAGATCTTATCAAAGGCTCAAGTTTACGAAGAGGCTGGTTTGGGGAAGGAATTGCGTTGATTGCAAGGCTTTAGCGGTGATATAATGGAAGAATCGAATAGCATTCATGCGAGTGAAGAGACGATTGTATCGTTGTTGGATGACACGGACAGTCGTGGTAGCGTAGTTGCGATGCAGCTGTTGCTGTCCCATCCAGATTCGGAGGCGATTGTTCTGCGTTTGCAGGACAGCGAGAATCCCCGGATACGTCGTCGGATCCACCAGGTGTCGAATGTCTTGCGTCAACGTCGCCTATGTTCTCATCTGACTAAGCTTATGTCATTGATTCATTTTGGGACATATTGCGTGAGTTGACGATTGTTTACGATTATCGCTTTACTCAAGCGACGCTTGACGAGATGCTTGATGGCTTTTTCGAGCGTTTGAATTTGGGGTCTCCCCGTTCATCTGATTTGCTTAGGGCGGTCAAGAAACTTGACTTGAAGGTGCCTCGCAACAGCCAGTCCTTCGAGTTTCCTATGTTTTTCTTGTCCGAGGTCGTTGATAGCAGCCTTGGTCACGAGTTGGTCTTTTGCGCGCTATTGAATGAAGCGTACAAGCGGAAAGGCTGGTCGAGCGCGGTGACGATCTACGAGGGGAAGTTCATGTTGCAGTTGCCGGACAAGAATGTTGTATCGCCTGCAGACGATTGGGCTGTCATGAAGAAGATAGACTCTTCTCGTTTTCACCTTTGTCTAGAGATAGAGATGTTTCGCACGTACATGGCTTTGATTCATAGCGCCAGCGTTATAGATTGCCAGCCGTTCGACTTGTGCATTTTCACGAAAATCATGACAGATTCAATGGGCTACGCGTTGCGTGACATGCCGTATCCCCTTGGTGATTGGCAATATGTTTCCAGGGACGCGAAGAAAAGTTCGAAGAAGTGACAGGTTGTGTGGAGCTGAATCAGGAATCAATATAGAAGGAAGAACCGATGGAAATCTGGATAGAGAAGCTTCTTGAGTTGCAGGAATTGGATCTTCGCGTATCGAAGATGCATGCTCAATTGGCCGAGGTTCCTCAGTTGCGTTCGCAGGCTGAGTTGCAGTATCGCAATGAGGCATTGGCATTGGTGGATGCACAGGAGGAGTTGAAGGTCGCCGAGGTTGAGGTGAAGGGCTTTGATAGCGAGATAGCCGTTTTGCAGGCAAGGAGGCGTGATTTCCAATCGAAGTCCGCCTTGATCAAGAACAATGACGAGTATCGTGCTGCCCTTTTGCAGATTGAGATGGTTAACCAGGCGATAGCTTCGGTAGAGGAGCGCCAATTGGAGGCGATGTTCAAGGTTGACCAATTGAAGGAAAAGGTGTCGTTGCGCGAGAAGGATTTCCTCGCCGGCAAGGCACGTGCCCAGGTCGTATTGGAAGATTTGGAGACTCGTCGCAAGAATTGCGAGCGTCTGATAAGCGAGTTGAGCGAATCTCGTCCAGGGGTAGTGGCCGAGCTGGAGGAGGTTATAAAGCAGGCGGTGTCGAATGGCGCTGAATGCGGGAATTGCGTATCCGTGTATAGTCGCTTGCGTTCATCGAAGACCTATTCGTCCTTGGTCCCGTGTGTAGTACCGCTGGAAGATGGCTCTTGTGGTCGTTGCCACCTGAAGGTGACTGCGCAGCAACGCTCGGATGTGTTGAAGTCAAAGTTGGTGCAGTGTCCCTCTTGCGGTGCAATCGTATATCAGGAATAGATAGGCGAAAGAACAATGGGTAGGAATTTTTTCAACGACAATTCGGATCTGCAGTTTCATTTTAATGGCTTTGACTTTGGCGAGATTGTGAGCTTGCTTGATGGCGAAGGCGCTGATGTCTCGTCCCGAGTGTCAGATTACCTGTCTCGCCTGGAACAATTGGGCGAACTGGCAGGTGAAAAGATTAGCCGCCGCGCTCTTGATGTTGACCTGGAATCGTGCCGTTGCAATGACGGCGTGGTGCGATTGCCGGCAGGGGCGACGGAAAATCTGCGCGAATTGCGCGAGGCTGGATTGACGGGAGTGACCCTCTCAAAGAAATACGGCGGGTTGAATTTCCCGGTTACTGTCTATTCGATGATGACCGAGGTTGTATCGCGCGCTGATGCGTCATTGCAGAATTTGTTTGGCTTGCAAAGCATTTCGCAGACAATCCAGAAGTTCGGTTCCGAGGAACAGAAATCCGAGTATTTGCCGAAGTTTGCGAGTGGCGAGTACGATGGAGCGATGGCGTTGACGGAGCCTGATGCGGGGAGCGACCTGCAGTCGGCGCAATTATCAGCAGTCGAGGATCCTGCTCGTCCTGGCGTTTGGTTGTTGAATGGTCGCAAGCATTTCATCACGAACGGATGCGCTTCGGTCTTGTTGGTCTTGGCGCGTTCGGAAGCTGGCACGAAGGACGCTCGCGGCTTGTCGATGTTCATCGCTCGGAAATGTCCTGAAATCCATGTAAGGCGGATTGAGGACAAGCTGGGGATTCACGGATCTCCGACCTGCGAGCTTGAGTTTACGAATGCTCCTGCGGAGCTGGTCGGTCAGCGTCGATTTGGGTTGATCAAGTACGTGATGTCCTTGATGAACGGCGCTCGTTTGGCGATTTGCTCCCAGGCAGTCGGCTTGGCCGAGGCGGCTCGCCGCAAGGCGTGGGACTACGCGTCGCAACGAGTCCAGTTCGGCAAGAAGCTTTGCGATATTCCGCCAGTGCGCGACATGCTTGAGCGGATGGATGCCCAGGTGATGGCAGGACGCTCGCTGCTCTACGAAACAAGCAAGTACGTTGACTTGAGGGACGGGTATGAAGAGAGGTCGCTGGCGAACAGGGGAGATGCAGAGGCGAAGGAAAAGACGAAAGTCTATACGAAATTGACCGCGCTCCTGACCCCGATGTCAAAATTCTTCACTACGGAAATGGCGAATCAAGTGGCTTACGATGCGATCCAGTGCCATGGCGGAAAGGGATACATGCGCGATCACGAGGTCGAACGGATGTATCGCGATGCGAGGATCATGAACATCTACGAAGGCACGACTCAATTGCAGGTTGTTGCTGCGATTGGCGGCGTGATGACCCATGTATTGGATCCGTTCCTGGACGAATTGGAGGGAAACGGCCATGATGACGCGGTTTTGGCTGGTCTTGCGGCAAAGGTCAAGGCCGCACGAGGCTTGATGGACGAGGCGATTGGCTTGGTCGAAGGCCCGTTGTCGTCGCAGTCTGAATTGCTGGCTCGTCGTTTGGTTCGGATGCAGGTGATTGTGTTTACATCATTGCTGATGTTGCGTGATGTCGAACGCGACATCAGCCGTCGTGCTTCGACGATTCGGTACGTGAACGAGATGATTCCCGAAGTTGCGATGCAGCTTGAGATCATCAAGTCTTACCTCTAAGTTAAAAAATCAAGAAAATAACAGGAGAAAACCATGAAAGCGATGATAATCGATGACAAACGGAATTTTGTCTGGAGCGACGTTCCGGATCCGGTACGCAAGGCTGATGAAGTTTTGATCAAGGTGGCAGCCGCCGCTGTCAACCGTGCGGACTTGATGCAGAAGGACGGGCTTTACGCCTCTCCTCCGGATTGGCCGCAATGGTGTGGCTTGGAGGCATCAGGCGTAGTATTGGAAGCCCCAGCCAATTCTTCCTTCAAGGCAGGTGACAAGGTATGCGCATTGCTAGGCGGTGGCGGGTATTCGGAGATGGTGACGGTTCCAGCTGGGATGGTCGTTCCGATTCCTGAAGGCTTGTCGATGGTCGAAGCAGGTTCATTGCCCGAGGTCTGGTGCACGGTATATCTGAACTTGATGATGGAAGCCGGCGGAATGAAGCCTGGCGATGTCTTCTACATGCAGGCAGGCGCCAGCGGGGTAGGCTTGGCGGCAATCCAATTTGCCAAGTTGATGGGAGCCAAGGTGATCACGACGATCGATTCGCCTGAAAAAGCCGC
>Ga0209510_1003543_pt1 | contig 14514 bp, 7 predicted proteins | sample BiotimSIPDNA_FD_185749 | JGI IMG/M metagenome (GOLD analysis project Ga0209510, IMG submission 185749) | Anaerobic biogas reactor microbial communites from Washington, USA - Biogas_R1 time_0 SIP DNA (SPAdes) (version 2) | ecosystem: Engineered > Bioreactor > Anaerobic > Unclassified | place... | reverse complement strand
CTCATCAGATGCCACGATGCCCCATACTCCTTGCTCTTCTGATGCCGGAATATCTAGTGTATCGGGCACAGCACCATCTATTCCCAGCACTGGCCAATCATTCTCCCATTTCATCGGCATCAGGTACGGGATTCTACCCACTGCACCGTAATCGCGGAACATATAGGCATACCACTCTCCTTCCGGTGTGTCGATAATGCTTCCCTGGGCGATACCTCTGTCCCTGAGCAGGAGCTTGCCCTCGTAGGGACCTTCAATATTTTTTGCCCTGTGCACAATTACCGTCCGCATGTCGTTTGGTGGCCAAGTGATGTTAAAGAGATAATAGTAACCATTGTGTCTGACCATCTGAGATCCTTCTGCCGGGAGTCCTACTTTTTCAGAGGCCACCTTGCTGGCATTGGGTATGATCACTTCGTGTATTCCCCCCTCCTTGAGGCCTGTTAGTTCCGGAGTAAGTTCGGCTATGCGGATGTCTCCCGCGCCGTAGATCATGTAAACCCTACCGTCTTCATCAAAGAAGAGGGTGTGGTCATGTAGGACAGGTGTAAAACTCTTTTCTTTCCACTCCCCTTTTTCGATGTTGTCGGTTGTAAAAACATGTGTTTTACCGGATGTGGCTGAAAAGGTGGAGACGTAGAAGAGTCCATTGTGGAAACGAATGCTGCTGGCCCATGAGCCGGCACCATAGGCGTTATTTCCATTTTCCAGGCGCAGCTTTTCGTTGTCGGCAATGGTGTCATAGGCATAACTGACAAGTCTCCAGTTAACAAGGTCTTTCGATTTCATGATCGGCAATCCCGGGCTCATGTGCATGGTGGTGCTGCTCATGTAGTATGTGTCACCCACTCTTACCATGGCCACGTCGGGTACATCGGCCCAGATGATCGGATTGGTTGCCTTTTTATTCTCACCTTCAGACGCTATGCTGGTAGAGAGCGAAAATAGGCAGAGTAGCAAAATTGTTGTTGCAAAAATACGTTTCATATGTTGAATTTATTAGGGTGTTGTATCTGAAAGATATACATTCTTAATGACTATCGGTTTGTTCCCAGAAGACCAGAAACCGATGATATAGATATGTGTAGGATCCAGTTTTACCTGTTGGTCTCCAACTTGCTTGTGCATGTTGTGCAAGTCAACTATTACACGGCGCTCATTGCCAAAATCATAGAGTGCCGCTTGCGACCAGTAGTTGTTTTCGTCGAAGAGACGGAATGATACTCCCGATTCATTGTTGTTCCCCAATTCTGCAATTAGGTATTGGTAGCTGGAGAGGTCTACCCCCTTGTTGTACCACCATCCGCCAAAACCCCACTGTCCGGTAATCAGCGTTTTGGTCTCCTCGTCGAACGATCCCTCCTCAAAAATGGAAGGGTTGAACATCTCTGCTGTGAGGGGGAAGGTGGTGGCTCTGACATTGACCACAGCCTCACCTGTATCTCCACTGGGAGATGTGTAGGAAGCTGTAACCACTGCCGTACCGTCTCTCAGCGCATGCATGATGCCATTCTCATCGATTCGGAGAATGGATTCATTGGATACCTGAAAACGCGTTTCAGAGGTGACATGACGGATAGAACCGTTGGTAAATATAGCTTTAGCAATCAGGTAGCGTTCACCTCCTGTCAATATCGGAAGTTCATCATCCACACCCACAAGTTCCAGTTTCTCCAGAGCTGATGAAGTGGATGAGCCCTGATTCGCATATTCTTTAAACCAGTGATAGATGGGCCATGGACAAGCTTCCGGATCGTTAAGGAAACTGTATTGTCCCGGTGAGCCAGGTATGTTATTGAACGCCGCCAGCCGGTGGCATTCGGTGAAGAGCAGCCAGCTCACGTTTCCGGTCATATCGGCAATGTACTTGAAGTTGGCACCAAAACCGGGGCCACCTACCGTGCCGGTGAAACTCTTTCCCCATGAGGCATCGTATTTGGCCGGTGCCCAATCCATTTCGGTCACCATTATAGGTGCAAAGTCTGCGACAGGTTTCACCTGTGCATTCCATCCTTGCTGAAAGCTTTCATAGCCACCACCCATTGTGCCGCCCAATTCCGGACTGGCTTCTTCGGTGTCGCTGCCATACCAGCCGGGATAGGCATGAACAGCATAACCGATGTTGTTACCCTCTACAGGGTTATTGGCAAAGCCACTGAAGGATGACTGGTAGGCAAGCCCCGGCACCCATATGATATTGTCAGCGTTGGCTCTTATCTTGTCAACAATACGTTGGCAGAATGTTTTCATTCGGTCGAAATGTCCCTGTCCGCTGCTGGAATAGGTGCCGTCAGGACCAAGTATGTTGATGGGCTCATTCGCCAATTCGAACATGATGCCGTTGTTGTTTTTGATCTGTGGGTGTGCTGATACGATGCTCCACACCTCTTCCAGAAACAGGTTGTAATCATCTCCCACGGCAATTTTCTCAGGGGAGACACCGGGTGGTCGAAACACCACGTACAACCCTTTGTCATTGGCAAATTTTGCCATCGGGATGAACACCTCATCCAGGTATTTCTTGAAACGAGCGGTTGAAAAACGCTCATGTCCTTCGTAACGAACAGATGGTTTGCTCGGATCGTCACTCCAATAGGGATCCATGTGCATCCGGACGAAGTTCATCTTCCACCCGGCAGTCAATTAAGGAAAATGCGCACAACAGGGTGAGACATATTCCTCTCATAAGATTCGAAATTTTTCTTTTCATTCTCTGATTTGATTAGATTAAACAAGTAATTCTTTTTAGATGTATAATTCATCTGATCTGTTAATAATTCTCAATCATTTACGTGTCTCGCATAAGATTATCTCTATTTGTTTGTAAAATTAGGTATGAACTCTCGTTTGTTACTGCCAATATTAGATACTTTATTACGACATTTAGATATTTAATATTTCTCCTTACTAGTGTGTACGTGCACGGATGCATGGTGTTATAACTCGTTTATCTCTGTTGTGGCTTGATCCGCAATGTCTTATATATTTAAAATGGCATAATTGTCAGGTAACACTTTTATGTGCACGTGCACAATGCTCTGATTAACATATGTTTAATTAGGTATGTCAAAATCTGTATACAATTTAAAAATATTCAACTCTTCACCACTCATTGATCCGGTAACCGATGACGTGCTCATTAAAATGTATCAATCTTCCACGCAAAGATAAAACGTTTTTTCACAAATGCAGCAGCCTGTCTTGAAAAATGACCCGATTTAACATCAACCCAACTGGGTGATTCTGTAGATCCTTTTTTTACTTTGACTGCTAAATGACAGTCGTAATGGCCGATAGCCGGACCATTCTCTCCCTTTTGTTTAAACTGGACAAATGAAGGAAGGTTGGTGCCTATCCTTCATTTGTCTGTTATATGTTCATTATAAGCGTGCGGAGGATTATTCTTCCGTAAGCTTGCTGATTAATTGGGTTACTACCGCTTTGGGCTGGTGATCTCTGTCGAAAAGCAACGGATAATCGGTACGTCCTCTTACAGGAAAGTTGTTTTTCCAGGAATCGCCATCACTCACTCCCCACATGGTAACGCGTATTACATTGTCGCTATTCTTCAGGAAAAGATTGAAGAAATCCATCATCCTGTTGTTCCAGGCTTCGGCAACTTCTTCAGGAAGTCCATCGGTATAGGGGTCAATCTCCTGACGGTATGCTTCCCTGTCGGCAAGATTGGCGCCTCCCATTCTGCGTGGTTCGGGTAGCGGACTCATATCCAGCTCTGTTACCAATACCTTTACGCCTGCATTCACATAGTCGTCGATGGTGGCCTGATATTCTTCAAGAGTAGGATTGGTCATCCCCACATGTCCCTGCATCCCGATGCCGTCAATACGGATGCCGCGTTCCTTGAGAGTGTTGATCAGCCTTACAACTGTTTCACGCTTGCCGGGATACCATTCATTGTAGTCGTTGTAATAGAGCTCAGCATCCGGATCAGCTTCCTGTGCATACTGAAATGCCAATGGGATGAACTCTTCTCCCAGGATCTCGTAAAACTTGCTTTTGCGATATGATCCATCTTCCAAAATCGCTTCATTGACCACATCCCAACCTTTGATGACGCCTTTGTAACGGCCTACAACGGTGTAGATGTGTTCCTTCATCCTTTCTTTCAAGATTTCAGGGCTTACATTCTCTCCGTTTTCGTCGACACAAAACCAGGCGGGCAGTTGTGAATGCCATATCAGGCAGTGTCCCGTGATGGTCTGGTTGTTGTCTACTCCAAACTGTACAAACTCATCGGCCTGTGTGAAGTCGTAACGATCTTCTTCCGGGTGAATCTCAGCACTTTTCATGCAGTTCTCTGCAACGATGGCATTGAAATGCTGCTGTACGATTTTTGTTGCTGCCGAGTCTTGACCGGCTGCCTGACGGGTGTTTAGTGCAACACCGATCAGAAACTTGTCTTTAAGGGCATCTTTTAAACCGGGTTCTTCCTTAACCTGGTTGCTGCCGCATGCCGTAAAGGCTACCGCTGCCGAGAGCAGCAAGGCAATTTTCATTTTTTTCATGTGATATATCTTATTATGGTAATTAGGTGATGTCTATCATTTGTAAAAATGCATCAATGATTGTAAACACAGCATAATTTGGATTCTGCACTTGGTATCAATAGATATGCAAATGAACAATGAATAATCGATACACAATTCCAATAATAGATACGATTGTTCCTTATTTAGATATTTCATGTCTGTTTTTTTTGACTCTATTTTGATAGAAACATCTATTATGGAATGTTTTATATCGTTAAAATGAACATATCTAATGTGGAAATTACTGGAATCATTTCTTTCACCGGTTGCATTTGAATCGGACGAGTTTGCATATTGAAGCAGACAATACTCTCTTCTGTATTACCTATACAAGACATAACCTATACTTACTATTCTCTAGCCTTATATCCTCCTTATATCCTCCTTATATCCACTTCAACATTTATTGAGGAGGTAATAAGGTTGATATAAGGCTGCAATAAGGATAGACCAAGTGATGTATCCTGAATCGTCTTTACATATGTCTATAATCTTTGTAAATAGAATAGAGTACAATACAGATGAAACGGGTGGAAAGCATATGCTCTCCACCCGTCACTTTATTTACTTTAAGAAACTGTTTATTCCCTAACGAAACAGCAACGGAGCAAATTCACGGAGTGAACGGCGCCATGTGAGCCATTCGTGTGCACTTCCGGGTGATTCATAATAGACCACATTCTCCAAACCATTTGCCTGCAAAGCCTCGGCAAATGCTTTTACCCTTTCGGGGCGTTCTTCTTCACCGATGCTCAGGAACATCAGTTTAACCTGTGAGTTGAATTTTTCAGGTTTTGTCAAGAGTCCGTCGTACAACGTCTCAATCTGGTCCACACCACCTGCACCGCCACTGAATCCGCCCAGATAGGCAAATTTGTCGAGATTGGGCATTACCACCTGGAAAGTATGCATGCCTCCCATGGAGAGGCCCGCCATGGCACGACTCTCGCGATCAGTTTTTGTGCGGAAGGAGCTGTCGATCATCGGGACAATTTCCTTGACCAGCAATTCCGGGAATACGCTTTGGAATCGAAAAGGTGCTGCAGGGCGTGCAGGTCGCTCGACTGCGGGAGCACCAGGAGCTGGTGCAGGTGCGTTGGCACCGGCAAGGAAAGCGTTCATGCCAGGATTGTCGAATCGGCCCATTGGTGCGCTACCCGGTAATGATGCGTAGCCGCGATCCATCACGATTATCATCGGTACCGCCTTCCCTTCGGCAATCAGGTTGTCCATGATATTCCCCATTCGTCCCTGGAATACCCATCCTGTTTCATCTTCTCCTCCTCCATGTTGGAGGTAAAGTACTGGATAGCGTTGATCGGTATTCTGATCATATCCGGCAGGAGTGTATACATAGCACATGCGCCATGCTTGTGTCATCTCCGACCAGTATTTCTTCATTCTGATATCGCCATGAGGTACATTCTGTGCTTTGTCGTACTGTAGTCCTTCAGGTATTTCAATTGCACTCACCCATTTGCTCATGCCATAGTAGGACTTTGTGGCGGGATCGGCCACGTTGACACTGTCGATGACAAGCTGGTAGTAATGGAAGCCAACAGCTTCCGGTTCGGGTGAAACGTAAGTCCAATATCCGTCTGCTTCACGTGTCATGGGCCCACGGAAACTGATCTGCACATTTTTTGCATTTGGTGCAAATACCCTGAAGTAGGTGTGTCCTTTGTCATCCACACGGGGCCATTGCACTCCATCGAGGTTGTGTTCGTTGGGAAAAGAGCCTTCAGGGAAATCTTGGGCTGTGATCATCAATGGGAAGATCATTGCCAGAATAAGGAGAAAAGTTGATTTTTTCATTTCGATATGATTGATGAAATTATTGGTTGATCATTTATAAATATCTGCCGGAGGTGAAATGATTCGACACCCCGGCAGATCATCATCAGAAAACAAAAGAGTTATGCTTTACCATTCCGGGTTTTGTACTAGGTTCGGATTGATGGACGTGACGTTGTAGGGATAGGGGAACCACTCGTGCTTTCCTGCCTGGAAGCCAACCTGCTTCCCTGCGTTGGGTTCTGAGTAGGTGAGGTATCCTCTGTGTGCAGCTTCGCCATCGTTGATGAAGGCATCCTTCAGGGAAGGAATGTGCTTACCGGCGTTCTTTGCTTTTTCAAATTCTCCCCAACGTTTCATGTCGACCCAACGTGATCCTTCCATCCACAACTCATAGTTGCGTTCTTTCTTCACGTCTGCAAGTGTCAGCGTGGAGCTTACATAGTCAGAACCGGCACGTTGCTGCACCATCTGAAGGTACTGGAGACCGTCATTGTCGTTGGTCTGGGCACATGCTTCAGCGTACATCAGCAGCACATCGGCGTATCGCATGATGATGAAGTTGTTGAAGCGATACCAGTTGGTGGAGCGGTCTTCCTTAGTAACAATGTGTTTTCTCTGCAGATAATTGCTCTGTCCGTAGAGTCCGTCGGGATTGACGATACCCCTGTTGGGGTCAGCCAGTTTCTGAGCCTTTGTCATCCCGTTGATGTCACCGTTATCACTTGGCCATTCCAGTTCCGTGAGGAATTCCTCATAAGAGATGATGGTCGCTTTGCGGCGATAGGAGTCTCCATCATTGTTTGCAAATTCATTCGCGAAGGTCTCTTCAACTGCCAGACCACCCCATCCCTGGTCGGCCTGCATCGTGGGAGAAGCAGCCAGACGGGAGGATCTCCAACCCCAGAGGTTCATCTCCATCCAGGTGGAACGTTGTATCTTTCCATCCCAGTCGCCGATGCTGGCGTTGTTGATCAGGTTCAGTTCAAACACTTTCTCAGCGTTACCGTCGCCGGAGAGATGGAAGAGGTTTCCATATTCTTCACCCGGTACAAGAGCATATTTGCCGGAAGTGATTACATTCTTGAGCGCTGTTTTGGCACCTGCATTGTCGCCGGCATTCAGCAAAGCCTTACCCTGTACCGCCCAGGCGAATCCCTTGGTCACTTTCACCGCACCTTCCTTGTCGGAGGTGCTTGCACGCTCGTCAAGGTATTGAACTGCGTCGGCACATTCAGCGGCACACCACTTGAGCAGATCCTCGTGCGTCCCTTCGTAGTTGGCGGGCTTGTCTTCGGGTGCAAGCAGATGATCCACCAGGGGAGGGGTACCCCATGCCAGAGCAGCCGTCATGTGACACCATGCACGGATTACTCTTGCTTCGGAGATGCAACGGTCCTTGACAGCGCTTTCACCATATTCGAAATTGTCAATAACAAGGTTGGAGTGATAGATTACGAAATACAAACGTCTGTACAATTGATAGACTACAGAGCTTTGCGAGTCGAAGCGAAATTCATTGATGCTGGCAAACTGATCATTGTCACCATAAAATTCACCGGCTGCGAGCACGTTGTCTGCACAGTAGTTGAATATGATGTTGTAAGGAACATAGATGCCGTCATTGCCTCCAATGTTGGTGATGAAATCTCCGTATAAATTTACCAGAGCTGATTCGGCATCCTCATCGGTCTGGTAGAAGGAGTCAATGCTGATCACCCCTTTCTGGGGGATGTCAAGGAGATCCTCGTTGCATGCCGAGAATATCGTGACAGCAGTGATGAGTAGAGGAAGTATATATTTTTTCATGTCTATATTTTATTGAATTAGAAAGTGATGTTAAGACCAAAAGTAATCTTCTTCGATTGCGGATAGGTACCGTTGTCGAAACCAGCCCTTTGGGGAGCAGTGCTAACGGTAGCTGTTTCAGGATCAACACCTGGATAAGAGGTGAAGGTAAAGAAGTCATCCAGTGAAACATAAAGTCTCAGCTTGTTGATCAGTGCTTGTTGGGTAATCTCTACCGGAAGGGTATATCCCAGCTGAAGCTGTTTGATCTTGAAGTAAGAACCGCTGAACATGGAAGCTGACGATCCCCAGAAATGCCAGTCGGTAGCGACAGCCTGCGGATTGGGCATGGAGGCATTCTTGTTTTCGGGTGTCCAGGCGTTGTCGTAATAATATTTCAACGAGTTGCGCATTGGGGTATCGGCACGGTACAATACGGTGAAGATGTCATTGCCGCCTACTCCTGATCCAAACATGCTCAAGTCAATACCCTTGTATGCCAGGTTGATGTTCAGGCCGTAGGTGTAATCAGGTATTGCCTTTCCAAGATAGGTCATGTCACCATCGGATATATTGCCGTCACCGTTGATATCGGTGAGGATGGCTTCACCCGTCTCAGGATTTACTCCTTCGTACTGGTAACCTCTGAAATACCAGATAGGATGTCCCACCTCGAAGGCAGTACGGATCGGGTTGTTGGTGCCGTCAACACCACCTGTAGCCCCTTCCAGGCGTGAGATGGATGGATCGAGGAAGGTGACTTCGTTGTGCAGTGTTGAGAAGTTGGCACTGACAGAATAACTGAAATCCTCGCCAATATTGTCTCTCCAGGATGCTTCCAATTCGAGACCTCTGTTGAGAACCGATCCGGCGTTGACAGTCGTTTCGGCAACACCCAGTTCAGGAACCGGATTGATATTTACCAGCAAATCCTTGGTTTTCTTGTCGTAATAGTCCGCTGAGATAGCAAGTCTGTTTCGCAGGAATCTCATTTCAACACCAAGGTCGAGCTGATCGGAAGTTTCCCATCTGAGGTTGGGATTGGCCAGTCCGGAGGGTTTGGATCCATATGAGGGACCGCTATCTTCTACTCCATACTGATACCATGAGCTGTTATAAGCGATGGTAGTGCTGTATCTGTAATCGTTCAGTACATTGATGTTCCCGTTACGACCCCACGAAGCACGCAGCCTCAGGAAGGAGAATAGATCCATGTTGAGGTTCTCGGAAAAGAACTTTTCGTTGCTGACGGTCCATCCTGCAGAGAAGGATGGGAAATATCCCCAGCGATTGTCTGCCGGAAGCTTTGAGGAGTCGAACGCATCGGCACGGAAGTTGGCCTGAAGGGTGTAGCGATTGTCATAGGTATAGATGAGACGACCGAAGTAGGACATCTGAGCCGATTTTCCGGGGAGATTGCCATAGCTTTTCACCGTCTTCTCCTGACCGTCAACCATGTTGCTCTTCACATAATCCATGTAACGGAAGTTGGGCTCATAGCCTGTCAGGATATCGGGGCCCTGTGCGCTGGTGCTCACGTTGTCCCAACTGTTTTCGATGTATGACATACCGGCCATGGCGGTGATGGCATGCTGATCGAGGGTGATGTTGTAGTTGGCGAAATTTTCAAACTGATAGTAGAGCCCGGTATTGGCGTTTGCGGAGATGTTGTAATCGTCCGATTTTGCCTGAGGAGTAGCATAATAGGGAGTGTTGAAGCTGTGAGAGTTGCTCTGTGACACCCTGTAACCCAAACGAGAGGTGATCACAAGCCCTTTCACCGGTTTCAGGTTCCCGAAGATCATACCCCGAAGGGTAACACCCTTGTTTTCGGAGTCCACCCGGTCTCTTTGCAACAGCGGGTTACCACTGTCATCGGTGATATACTTGGAGGTGGCATAATAGAGCCCGTTGTCGGGATCCCTGAGGATAATCTTACCCTCATCGTAAGCCTGCTTCATGGTCGGTGCAAATTGATCCGGACCGGAATAGTATACAGGGGTCAAGGGGTCAATGGTCAGCACCGAGTTCATCAACGAGCCATATTGTGACATATGGGGAACCGATCGGGTAGACCATTTTTCGATGGAGTTGTTGGTGCCCACCTGCAACCAGCTCTTGATGTTGTAATCGGCGTTGATCTGAGCAGAGAGACGTTTGTACACATCCTTTTCTCCCTTCACGATACCATCGTTGTGGATGTAGTTGAGAGAGGTGAAATAGTTACCCTGGTTGTTACCACCCTGGAAGGTGACCGTATGTTTCTGACTCCAGGAGGGAGCAAATACTGCGTCAAACCAGTCGGTATCGGTATTGTTATAGTTGTTTGCCTCCAGCTGTGCATCGATGGGTAGGCCCGACATCCTTTTGTAGTCGATGAAATCTTCGGCTCCGAAGATTTGCGGGAGACGTGCGAGGCTTTGGTTGGCATAACTTACATCATAACTGATGCTGGAAGTGCCCATGGACGATGCTCCCGACTTGGTGGTTACCAATACCACACCGTTACCGGCCTGAGCTCCATAGATGGCTGCCGATGCGGCATCCTTCAAAATTTCAATTGATTCAATCATAGAGGGATCCAGGTACTGGATGTTGTCGACCTGTAAACCATCCACGATAAGAAGTGGTCCGATATTGCCCGAGTTGGAAGAATAACCGCGCACACGAATCGAGGCTCCTTGACCGGGTGCACCGGAGTTGGTCAGCACCTGCACACCGGAAGCCTTTCCCTGAAGGGCTGCGGCAGCATCAGAAGTGACGATGTTCTGGAGAGCATCTGACCTTACCGATGAGATGGCACCCGAGATATCGCTCTTACGCATTGTACCGTAACCAACAACCACAATTTCATCAAGGTCAGTAGCTGTTTCGTTCATCACTACATTGATGACCGATTGGTTGCCAACCACAACTTCCCACGTGTCCATGCCGACAAATGAAAACTGCAGTATGGATTCCGGCCCCTCAACAGCGATATTGTAGTTGCCATCAATATCGGTAATGATACCGTGTTGGGTTCCTTTTTCCAGGATGGTAACACCCGGAATCGGTTCGCCTTGATTGTCCGTGACATTACCTCTCACCTGCTGCTGTGCATACGAGGCAATGCTTAGACAAAAGCAAAAAAAGAAAAACAGAACTCTTTTTTTCATAGAAATAGAATTTAAAAAATAAATTAATTTAACATAATAAAAAAAATTGGTTGTTCAATACTCACGAATGTGTCTTAACTATTTGTTGCATTGATTAAAAATGTCTATAGTCGTTAAGTCATGATAAAGGAGAAGATAGGTCAGACCAATTAAATCAATTAGAAACAATAATTAAGTTTAACAGATGTGATATTTTTTTCACAATATTAGGGGTATTAGCAGTGGAAAGGGTTAAAAAATCTATTAGATTGGTGGATTTTTTCGAATAGAATAATTTTGTCCACGTTAAGATATGAAAAATCCTCCCGTCAGGGTGCCTCAATGCTCCATCGTTTGAGAAGATTCGCAAGAATCTTAACCCTATCCACCCATCATGTAGATTCGTCTCCCCCCGTGAAAGAAAAGAATGTTTATCTTTGTTTAAACATATTGCAATGACATTCCGTTGTGAACCGTATGGGTATTGTTGAATTATTAATCATGAATCGTATGTATCAAAAAATTACAAAAAAGGGAATCATGGTCATTCTCTTCATCTCTTTTCTCATTTCCCTCAGTGCTCAAAATCCCATAATCAGGGATCAGTTTACGGCTGATCCAACAGCCAGGGTCTTTGAAGGAAAATTATATCTTTATCCTTCACATGATATTCCCAGTCCTATTGAACGGCTCAAGGAATGGTTTTGCATGGCGGACTATCATGTCTTCTCTTCCGAAAACCTGGTCGATTGGGAGGACCATGGTGTAATTGTCAGTCAGGAGTCGGTACCTTGGGTAGCTCCCGAATCCTATTCGATGTGGGCACCCGATTGTGTATATCGGGATGGCAAATATTACTTCTATTTTCCCTCCACTCCCGCAGGTGAGAATAGACGCGGGTTTGGAATTGGTGTGGCAGTCGCCGACAAGCCCTACGGTCCCTTTAAGCCTGAAGAGAAACCCATAGAAGGTGTTGGCGGAATAGACCCCTGCGTACTGATAGACCATGATGGTCAGGCCTACATCTATTGGTCCGGACGCGGAATGTCAGTAGCAAAATTAAAGGATAACATGCTTGAGCTGGCGAGTGAGCCGGTACAGATTGAAGGATTGCCGGAAGGTTTCAAGGAAGGACCGTTCGTGTTTGAGCGTGAGGGTATCTATTATTACACCTTTCCCTGGGTAAGGGACAGCACAGAGACACTGGCCTACGCCACGGGGGACAATCCCATGGGACCATTCACCTTTAGGGGAGTAATCATGGAAGAGTCACCCACAGGCTGTTGGACCAACCACCATTCAATCGTTGAGTATGAGAACCAGTGGTACCTCTTTTATCACCACAACGATTACTCCCCAGCGTTCGACAAGAACCGTTCTGCGCGCATCGATTCACTCTTTTTCAATGCTGATGGCACCATCCGGGAGGTAAAACCCACCTTGCGGGGTGTTGGTATCACAGCTGCCACCACTCAGATCCATCCGGACCGATACAGTGCCATCAGTGAACAGGGTGCGTCAATAGCCTTTATCAACGAGGAGAACCCTTTTGAAGGATGGAAGGTCGGTTTGAACGAGGGGGCATGGGTCCGCTACAATCGTGTGGATTTCGGCAAGGGAGACCAGAAAGAGATAATCATGAGGATATCATCAGCTACAGACAGTAAAGTGCGATTGCAGACGATAGATTCCGACAAGCGATTGTTGGCCGAGATCAATGTACCGGCAGGTGAGAGCTGGCAGGGGGTTGTCATACCACTTCAGAATGTTGCCACAGGGATTCATGATTTGGAACTCTCACTCGCTAAGGGCGAGAAGGTTGAAATTGATTGGATTCGCTTCAAGTAAAAAAATATTACAACCTGGCATTCCTCCGTGAGAATGAATATTCACGGATAACCTGAAGGTAGAAAGTTGAAGGTTGAAAGTATAATGTGACCCCTATGATTCCTGACTAATAATGGAACTAGGGGTCATATTGTATTGTTTCACAAAGCAACGGGTGAAGTATTTGGGATCATTGAATCCCACACGATAGGCTATCTCCGAGACAATGACATTGTTGTTTCTGTTTTTTTCCAGTATCAATTTTGCAATTTTCAACCTATACAGCATCAGAAAGCGGACCGGAGGGACACCCGTAAGTGAAATGAACTTCTTATAGGTCAATGTATAACTTATATTCAGCTGTTCTATCAGTTCTTTGACCCCAAAATTGGAGTCGGCATAATTTTTCTCAATCAGATCCATCACCTTCTCCATGAACTGCTGATCGGATTGACCCACCTCGAGCACCGAGATGTTCATCTCATCCTCAATGAATTTCTGCTGTCGTAAATTTCTGTTTTTCATAATGGCCTCAATCTGAGCCAACAGGATGGAATCTTCAAACGGTTTGGTAATGTATCCATCGATACCATTCTCATAACTTTCAATATGAGCCTGCTCACTGGAATTGGCGGTAAGCAGTAGAAATGGGATGTGGCATAATTCCATGTTTTCCCTGATCTTACGGCAGAACCATGCCCCGTCGTAAACGGGCATCATGAGGTCGGAGACGATGAAGTCGGGCAAGATGTTGCGTGCAATCTCGTAACCCTTTTCACCATTGTTGGCTTCCGCCACGTTGAATTTATCTGAAAGAATCTTTTTGATGTATCGACGCATATCGGGATTGTCTTCCACCAGCAAAAGGTTTGGTTGATTCCGGTCCAGCGGAATGAAGGGTGGAATGATATCCTCTGTGGAGGGGGTCAGTTCAGTTTTCATCGGTTGTGTTGTCTCAATCTCGTCACCGATTGAGATCGGGAAATAGAACCTGAAAGTGACACCGTTATTTTTTGATGATTTTACGCTGATTTGCCCCTGTAGCAGTGTGACCAGTTCTTTCACAATATGCAATCCAATTCCAGTGCTGCTTTGACCGACTTGTGTGTACTTCTGCTGGTTGGGTATCCGGTAAAAACGATTGAAGATCTTCTCCGATTCCTCCTTCTCTATCGTGCTACCGCTGTTGGTGACTGAGATATATTGCAGCAAACTGCTCGAATCATGTTCAACAAACTGGCATGCATGAAGAGTAATCTTGCCCTTGTCGGGAGTGTATTTGACAGCATTCGACAAGAGATTGTAAAGTATCTTGTGAATATTCTCCCTGTCTGCCACAACATTTGCCTGTTTGAGTCGATAACTTTTTTCCAATTGTATATCCCTGTGTTGCATCAGGCCGGAAAAATCGGATGTCGTCT
>Ga0209510_1003540_pt1 | contig 14531 bp, 10 predicted proteins | sample BiotimSIPDNA_FD_185749 | JGI IMG/M metagenome (GOLD analysis project Ga0209510, IMG submission 185749) | Anaerobic biogas reactor microbial communites from Washington, USA - Biogas_R1 time_0 SIP DNA (SPAdes) (version 2) | ecosystem: Engineered > Bioreactor > Anaerobic > Unclassified | place... | reverse complement strand
TGAATTATGAAACCAAACAACATTAATCCAGTTCTTTTATAACCTTATACCATTTTAATATAGTATCAGTGTCAAAACTGGGATACCCTGCCATGTAATGGTTTTTGTATATTTTGTTATCTACTGTCCATTCAATGATATATAGTTTTTTTGTTCCGGGAATTTCAAAAAACTCGTTTATCTTTTTGTTTTTCCCTCTTTCAATAAATGTATCTCCTTCAACAACTACCAAGTTATCTTGATATTCATACACTTTGTAATTAACTGATTTATCAGAGTTTGTGTCATTTGCAATATACACTGCTCTTTCCCATCCTTTTATCTCATCAAGCATTACACACACAGGCTCCTGTACTCTCCTTATGACATCAAATGCAAGCTTCTTGTTAAAATAGTAATCCACAACTGCGTCTGATATCCCCGGCCAACCATCAAGAAGGTTCCACCATAAGATTCCTGTCATGTCCCATTTTTTTATTCTTGTTCTTTCAATAAAAAACTTAAATGCTTCAGCTTGTGAAACCTGAGACACAGTTATAAATGTTTCAAGAGTATCTGGAAGCTTCCCTACCAGGACTCTTACCTGATTTGCCATTAATGTATTTCTTCTTCCAATAATATCCTCAATCAGATAATCTTCAGTGCTGTGATGTGCCCAAGTCTTATTTCCTTCAATTGGCCATAAGTCTTCTTTCGGTATGTATTTTTTTAAACTTTCAAGGCCCGGACATCCATGATAGCCTGCTTCTGCTATGAATTTTGCTGAAACATGCTTGTAAAAGTCATCCTTAAAATATGCTCTTGGTCCCCATATGTGCTGTTCAGGCACATTATATGAATCAAATCCATCAGGTATTTCAGGAGATGATTTTAAGTATATTCTAAATGGGTCATGCTGCTGTACGGCTTTTTCCAGTACTTCTGAAGATATCCTGTTGTGCTTGCTCTTGTAATCTGGGTACCAGTATCCATCTAATGTTGTGTCTATTTCATTATCCCCGCACCATAATACCAGGCTAGCATGATTTCTAAACTTCTTTATAACTTTTTCTGCTTCTTCATATACTTTATTAAAGAATTCTTCTGTCTGAGGGTAGTTTGAATTACCGAAAGTAAAGTCCTGCCATACCAGTATTCCGTACTGGTCACAAAGATTATAGAAATCGGTTTCAGGATAAACATTCCCTCCCCAGCATCTTATCATATTGCAGTTACATTCAGCGGCAAGCTCTATTTCTTTTCTTTGTCTTAAATGGTCTTTGCTGTGCAATATATCCAAAGCTATGTGATTGGTTCCATTTATGAAGGTAGGAGTTTCATTAACAAAAATCTTAAATTCCTGATTACCTTTTTCAAATCTTCTTTCTAATCTGAATGTTCTTAATCCGATTATATCCGTTCTTGTATCAACTACATTGTTATTATAAAGCAACTCCATTGTAACGGTGTAAAGATTCTGTTCTCCATACCCCCTTGGCCACCATAATTTCGGTTTATCTATCAAAAATCCATCATTCCCGCTTACAAACCATGATGGAATTGTATATTCAAATTCAGAATCTTCACATATCCCTTTGACTCTTATCATAAATCCCGAAAGATCGTCATGGTCAGTCGTAAATCTGTAGGCAAAACGCATTCTTATCTTATCCATGCTGAAAACAGGTGTTGCATAATATGCCTGCGTTATCCTGGTATTCTTTACTGCTATTATTTTTACATCTTTCCATATTCCTGCTGATACCAGCCTTGGAAGTATATCCCACCCCATCATATGTGGAGCTTTACGTATATATGGAAGTTCTGAGCAGTGGCGACATCCTCTCATCCATACAGAATATTCTTTGCGTCTTATGTAGTTCATAACAGAATATATCCGGACTGAAAGGGTATATGTACTGCTAGGGGTTACAAGGTTAGTAACATCAAATTCATGTTCAACCAGCATATTTTCTGTATGACCAATTAATATGTCATCAAGATATATATCAGCAATTGTATCTATCCCGTTAAAAAGTAGAATATATTTGTCACCATTTAAATTGTTCGGTATATCAACTGTTCTTGTATACCACCACTGATAATACTCGTATTTCATATAATCAAAGGAATTCTGGTACACATATGGGTCTTTTTCGATACTTGTCCTTACAAGATCAGCTTCCACATTACCTGGAACTTCCGCTTCTATGCATCTGTAATTGCTATTTTCCAGTTGTGAAGGTTTATCTATGTGAGCATCTTTCTCTTCTGTATAGTAAAGATTCCATTTTCCATTTAAGGTAATATTATTCATTTTTTGTTAGTCCTTTTACATAATATAATATTGCAAGATCTCTTTTTAAGACAAATAAAGTCCTGTACCCGATGCTCTTTTTAAAACATTCTTTCAAAATCTCAATAGCTAAATTTAAATCAAACCAATGTGGCTTATACCCTCTCTTCTTTTCTTCTTTTGTTAACTTGAGAGAACCTTTTTTTCCAATAGTCTCTGCATAGTAACAATGTGAAATATGAAGAAAATCTTTCTTAGCTTTATGTTCTTCAACAATTCCAAGATAAGATAAAATATGACAGTGGTATCCTGTCTCTTCCTTTATTTCTCGTATAAATGCCTGTTCTTCTGTCTCGTCTTCCTCGATTCCACCGCCTGGAAGTTTGTATATATCTGAATCTGATACATACATCAGAGCTATCTGCCCTTTATTATTAAACAAAACTCCCCTTGAACCATATTTAGAAATTCGTGATACATATTGCGGTTCACCTTCGTTTAGGATATCTGAGTCAGTAATTTTTAGATTCAACATGTTCCCCCGCCTAGCTGCAATTACTCAGAATGCTCAATATCGGTATTATATCATAAAAAAGAAGCCATGTATTATACATGGCTTCTTAAGATATAAAATTTAACTAACTTTTTACAATCCTTGCAATTACTCCTGCTCTGACAGCTTCTTATATGTCTGATACCTGAGTTTTGCATCTTTTTCTGTCTTTTCAAACAAATCATCAGCTAATTCAGGGAAGGTTACCTTAAGTGATGTATATCTTGTTTCACTTGCTAAGAAATCCTTGAAACTGCCGGTTGGCTCTTTAGAATCTAATACAAATGGGTTCTTTCCTTCTTCTGCTAGCATTGGATTGTATCTGTAAAGATGCCAGTAACCAGCTTCGACAGCTTTCTTCTCCTGAAGCTGTGTGGTTCCCATTCCTGTTCTAATACCATGATTTATACATGGCGCGTATGCGATTATGAGGGAAGGCCCATCATATGCTTCAGCTTCTTTAACAGCCTTTATAAACTGGTTCTGATCTGCTCCCATAGCTACTTGTGCAACATACACATATCCATATGACATTGCCATCATACCAAGGTCTTTTTTCTTTACCTTTTTGCCTGCTGCTGCAAACTTAGCTACTGCTGCTGTAGGTGTAGATTTACTTGCCTGTCCGCCTGTATTTGAGTAAACTTCCGTGTCATAAACTATTACGTTTATATCCTCACCTGAAGCAAGAACATGGTCTAATCCGCCATAACCTATATCATAAGCCCATCCGTCTCCACCTGAGATCCACTGTGATGTTTTTATGAAGTAATTTTTCTTGTCAAGTAATTCATTGACTATATCATTTTTTTCACAGCATCCGAGCTTTTCTAATAACTGTTCGCTGGCTTCTCTGGTAGTCTCACCATTATTTTTATTATCCAACCAATTCTGAGCTGCTTCTTTAACACAATCACATGCATCAGATTCCAATAACTGCTTTAATAATTCTTCTATTCTTTCACGCATATGCCTTGTAGCTATATACATACCGAATCCGAATTCAGCATTATCTTCAAACAATGAGTTAGCCCATGCAGGTCCATTTCCATTGCAATCCATACAGTAAGGTGTAGCTGGTGCTGAACCTCCCCAGATAGAGCTGCATCCTGTAGCATTTGCCACCATCATCCTGTCACCAAATAACTGAGTGATAAGCTTCATATAAGGAGTTTCTCCGCAACCTGGGCATGCTCCTGAGAATTCAAGATAAGGCATATTGAATTGGCTGCCTTTTACGCTGTACTTATTGAAAGGTGTTTCTTTTACAGAAAGTTTCGTTGCATATTCCCAGTTAACTGCCTGATCCATCTGAGTATCAATAGGCCTCATGACAAGTGCTTTTTCCTTTGAAGGACAAACTTGTGCGCAGTTTCCACAACCTGCACAGTCATATGGAGATACTTGAATTCTGAATGTAATTCCATCCAATCCTTTTCCAACAGCTTTTTTAGTTTCAAAACCTTCTGGAGCGTTCTTCTGCTCTTCTTCATTAACCAAGAACGGTCTTATAGCTGCATGAGGACATACATATGAGCACTGATTACACTGTATACAGTTATCTATGTTCCATTCAGGAACCTCAACTGCAATACCTCTTTTCTCGTATCTTGCTGTCCCTTGCTGCCATGTTCCATCTTCAATTCCAACAAATGTCGATACAGGCAGTGAATCACCTTGCTGAGCATTCATAACCTCTACAACATTAGTTATGAATTCAGGGTATTTTTTATCTTCTTTTGGAAGGTCTACTGCTTCTTTCCATGAGGCTGGAACTTTTACTTCAACTATGTTTTCTATTCCCTTATCAACAGCGGCATTATTCATGTTAACAACTTTTTCACCTTTTTTGCCATATGATTTAAGAACAGCGTCTTTCATATACTTAACTGCATCATCAATAGGTATAATATTGGAAATCTTAAAGAATGCAGACATAAGTATCATATTAGTTCTTCCGCCAAGACCTAGTTCCTGAGCTATCTTAACAGCATCTATTGTGTAGAACTTAACATCATTATTTGCAATATATCTCTTCATATGGCCAGGGAGGCGTTCTTCCATTTCCTCGACTGTCCATCCTGTATTGAGAAGGAAAGTTCCACCTTTTTTTACGTCTGATACTATATCATACTTATCTACATAACTTTGATTATGACATGCTACGAAATCTGCATCTGATACAAGATATGTTGATTTGATTGGACTCTTTCCAAATCTTAAGTGTGAAACTGTAATACCACCGGATTTTTTGGAGTCGTATGCAAAATATGCCTGAGCATACATATCAGTATGGTCACCTATTATCTTGATTGCATTTTTATTAGCGCCAACTGTTCCGTCAGAACCGAGTCCCCAGAATTTACAGCTTACTGTACTCTTTGGGGTAGTATTTATTTTCTTGGCAACAGGAAGTGATAAATATGTAACATCATCGTTAATTCCTATTGTGAAATTATTCTTTGGCTCGTTAAGTGCAAGATTTGCATAAACAGATGCTATCTGTGAAGGAACAGTATCTTTCGATCCTAATCCATATCTTCCGCCTACGATAAATGGAGCGTCTTTGTCTCCTTTGTATGCCGAAACAACATCAAGATACAATGGTTCGCCTGTTGCTCCTGGTTCTTTTGCCCTGTCAAGAACAGCTATTCTCTTAACTGTCTTTGGCAATGCGTTAAGGAAATGTTTGATGGAGAATGGTCTGTAAAGTCTTACTTTCAGCAATCCTACTTTTTCGCCTTTCTCTACAAGATAATCAACAACCTCTTCTGCTGTATCTGTTACACTGCCCATAGCAATTATAACTCTGTCAGCGTCCTTTGCTCCGTGATAATCAAACAGATTATATGTTCTGCCAGTAACTTTGGAAATTTCCTTCATATAATCTTCTACTATTGCAGGTACTGCATCATAAAACCTGTTTGAAGCTTCCTTTGCCTGGAAATATACATCAGGATTCTGTGCTGTTCCTCTTAGAACTGGGCTGGAAGGATTTAATGCCCTGTTACGAAAATCCTTAATTGCTTCCTTATCTACAAGCTTATCAAAATCAGCATAGTCTATTACTTCAACTTTCTGAAGTTCATGACTCGTTCTGAATCCGTCAAAGAAGTGAACAAAAGGAACTCTGCTCTTAATTGTTGCAAGGTGAGCTACTCCTGCAAGATCCATTACTTCCTGAACACTGCCTGCTGCCAACATTGCAAATCCTGTCTGCCTTGTAGCATATACATCTGAATGATCTCCGAATATTGAAAGCGCATGACCTGCAACAGCTCTGGCGCTAACGTGGAATACTGATGGAAGAAGTTCTCCAGCTATTTTATACATATTAGGAATCATCAGTAATAATCCCTGTGATGCTGTATAAGTAGTTGTAAGTGCTCCTGCCTGTAATGATCCGTGTACTGTACCAGCAGCACCGGCTTCGGACTGTAATTCTACAACTCTAACCTCTTGACCGAACATATTCTTTTGACCATGAGCAGCCCATTCATCGACATTTTCAGCCATTGGTGATGAAGGGGTTATGGGATATATAGCGGCTACATCTGTAAAAGCATAAGATACATATGCCGCAGCCTGGTTCCCATCCATCGTTTTAAGTTTTTTACCCATTTGTTTCTCCTTTTAGAATGTATATAAATTAATAACCTCGTTGTTACCAAACTACATTGTAGCACATATGATTAATCTTTTAAATATGGTAATATAATGAAAACAGGACTTTTATAACATAAATGTGCTAAATATCTGTCTGACTACTTAAAACACTTCTATTACATTAATATTTGAGTATGATATAATTGAAAAAGAAATTGCTGTTGGCAAAGGAAAAAAATGAAAAAATCAAAATATAGATGGATATATATTGTTGCTTTTATATTAGTCGCACTGATTACAGTGTTCTTTATTTTTGGAGCGGAAAGATCTTCTTACTTTGAAGCTTTAGATGCGACACATCCAGATGCCAAATGGCTTATTAACCAACCTATAGCACACAGAGGTTATCATAATGAAAAGACTGCTCCTGAAAATTCCCTAGAAGCTTTTTCTGAAGCTATCAAGAAAGGATATGCAATTGAACTTGATGTTCTATTGTCAAAAGACGATTATGTTATCGTAGTTCATGACAAAAACCTGGAAAGACTTACAGGGGCAGATATAGATGTTTCAGATATGACATTAGATCAGATAAAACATTTAACTTTACTTGATACGCAAATAACAATACCAACTTTAGAAGAAACACTTGAATTAGTAAACAGCAAAGTTCCCATACTTTTAGAAATAAAATCAACAGGTCTCAATCATCATCTGGATGAACTTACCTACTCTATAATTAAAGACTATGAGGGAGAAATTGCTATTCAGTCATTTAATACTTCAAGCATACGATGGTTCATGAAAAATGCTCCGGATATTACAAGAGGATTGATTTTATCTGGTAACATAAAGTTTGATATTGCAAATAAGTTTATAGATAACTTATATATGCTGTATTCTAATCCTAACTTTGTATCATACAAATACAATAATCTTTTAAAAACTGACTTTTCGGAACTTAGAAAAGATGGGTTAATAGTACTTGGGTGGACAGTGAATGAAAGCATGCTAAATACACGTGAGTTCGTTCAATACTGTGATAATATAATTCTGGAGGCAAATGACTGATGGTAAAGGGGAGAATCCTTTTAGGCTATGATGATAAGCCTAAAGACAAAAAGAAATTAAAATACTCTGACTGGTTAATAATCCTCATGTCCACATCACCTCTATGGCTTTCTATACTTTTAATAATTGTAGTGGCAGTATCCGTTTTCTTTATAGCTTCGGTAATTGCATTTATAGCTGTCGGTTTCAGTTCTGTTATGTTATTCGTATATTCAGCTTTTCTTCTTCTAGATGATTTGTGGCCTTCAGTTCTTAAAATGGGAGCATGCCTTTTTGCTTCAGGTATAACTATAATCATTGTCTCATTCCTGTTTAGAGGATTTAAGGAGTTCTTCATTCTAATTAAGAAAAGTTATTTAAAGATAAAGAAGTTTTTAATGCTGAAGAAATTGGAGGGACAAAAAGATGAGCAGAACGCTTAAAGCCCTCATAATCGGCGGCATATTCTGTGTTTTAGGACTTGTAACTTTTTTTATAGGCTATCACTTCAACGGATACAGATTAGACAATATATTCGCATATGAGGCTCCTGTTGAAGATCCTCTTGTTAAAAAAACTTATGAATTAACTGACCCGGATGATTTTGTTTTAATAAGTATATCAACAAAAAGAATGCCAATTACCATTAAAGCGCATGATGAAGATCACATAATAATAGAATACCTTGAAAATCAGGATCAGCTTTTCGAAATAACTGACAATAACGGAAAACTTTTTTTCAAAAAACAAGATACAGGTTTTTTTGAAGAATACATATCATCCAATATTATGGCTTATTTGAAAAAGGAAGAACCGGAAGGAATTGTTTTATACATACCGAAAACATATGATGGAGAGCTTTATGCATCTACTTCGTTTGGAGACATATCTATTCCTGATGCTTTATCATTCAGCCTGATTAAGAAAATTGATTTTAAAAATTCTTTTGCAGATGTAAATATGAATTCTTTATCAGGCAATATACTAAATCTGAAGGTTGCAAGAGGAAACATCAACTGCTCTGATATTAAGTTTAAAAGCATTACCTTTATATGCACATCCTGTAATGTGCAAGCTGATTACATAAGTTCTGAAAAATTAGATATTATTGCGAAAAAAGGCATTATTGATGCTTCAAATATAATGTCAGATAACATTGATGTTGATGCAGATGGAGCAGATATTCACCTTAGATTACTTGCATATTCAAATCAGTATAATATCAAAATCAATGAAGATCATAAATCTATATTGAATTTCGAGCAGACAAGTGATTATCAGACAGATAAAGAGATAGTTATAAAAACAAATGGTTCTATGATAAATATTACCTTTACATTAGACAAATAAGATAAATGAAATATAAATAAACACTGTTTGATTGAAAATGACCTTTTTCAGTGTTATTATTTATTGAGTACTAATAGAATGGTGGTGCTTTAAATGTATAAAATACTGGAAAAGAAAGATTTAAACAATGAAGTCGTATATATGAAAGTTGATGCCCCAGCTGTAGCAAAGAAATGCGAACCGGGGCAGTTTATTATTCTTCGAGTAAATGAACAAGGTGAAAGAATTCCTCTCACTATCGAAGATTATGACCGTGAAGAAGGCTGGGTAAGCATAATATTCCAAAAAGTTGGGAAAACAACTTATCTTCTTGGCTCACTGAATGAACAAGATTACATACTGGATTTTGTAGGTCCTTTAGGCACAGCCTCTCATACAGATGGAATGAAAAGGGTTTGTGTAATTGGAGGAGGATTAGGATGCGCTATCGCTTTTCCTCAGGCAAAAAAACTTTACAATAACGGTGCTCATGTAGATATTATCGCTGGTTTCAGAAACAAAGATTTAGTAATTCTACAGGAAGAGATGAAAAAAGCAAGTACAAATTACTACCTTATGACTGATGATGGATCAGCTGGAGAAAAGGGACTTGTTACTGAAAAACTAAAAAAACTGATTGAACAGGGTTCAAATTATGATACCGTAATTGCTGTAGGGCCAGTTATAATGATGAAATTTGTTTCATTACTAACTAAAGAATATGGCATCAAAACAATAGTGAGTATGAATCCTATTATGATAGACGGCACTGGTATGTGTGGAGGATGCAGGCTTACAGTTGGAGGAGAAACAAAATTTGCATGCGTAGACGGACCGGATTTTGACGGGCATCTTGTAGATTTTGACAGTGTTCTTCAGAGACTTTCAATGTATAAAGAAGAAGAAAATCATAAATGTAATTTATTTAGAGGTATTGAATAATGGCAAAAATCAATATGACTTTAGTAAAAACTCCTATGCCTGAACAGGACCCTATGGTCCGTAACTGCAATTTTTCTGAAGTTTCAACCGGTTATACTCATCAGATGGCAGTAGAAGAAGCTAATAGATGTTTAAACTGTAAACACAAACCCTGTGTTGCAGGATGTCCTGTAAATATAGATATTCCGAATTTTATTAAATCCATAGTTAATGAGAATATCGAGGAAGCATATAACATTATTACAAAAACAAATTCTCTGCCAGCTATCTGCGGAAGAGTTTGTCCTCAGGAATCCCAGTGTGAGCTTCCTTGTGTCAGAGGTATAAAAGGTGAACCTGTAGCAATTGGCAGATTGGAAAGATACGTGGCCGATTATATGATGGCGAAAGAAACCTTTACAACTGACGTCAAAAAGCCCTCTGTAAAGAAGAATAAAAAAGTAGCAATAGTCGGAAGCGGTCCTGCAGGTCTTGCAGCAGCATCTGACCTTTGCGATATGGGATATGATGTAACTATATTTGAAGCGCTTCATAAAGCTGGCGGTGTTTTAGTATATGGAATACCGGAATTCCGACTGCCTAAAGAAATAGTCCGAAAAGAGATTGAAAGACTAATAACAAAAGGAGTTAAGATAATGCCAAATATGGTTATTGGAAAGACTATCTCTATTGCTGAATTACATGATGATGAAGGTTTTGACGCCATATTCGTTGGAACAGGAGCAGGATTACCCAATTTTATGAATATCCCTGGAGAAAACCTTAATGGCGTATACTCTGCTAACGAATTTTTAACAAGAGTCAATCTTATGAAAGCATATGATCCTGCTTATGATACTCCTGTTTATTTTGGAAAACATGTTGCTGTAGTAGGTGGCGGAAACGTTGCGATGGACGCAGCAAGAGCAGCAAAGAGGCTTGGAGCTGAGCATGTAAGCATAGTATATAGAAGAAGTGAAAAAGAAATGCCTGCAAGAGTTGAAGAAGTTCATCACGCAAAGCAAGAAGGGATAGACTTTCATCTTTTAACAAATCCTACAAAGATACTTGGAGAAAAAGGATGGGTAAAAGGAATGGAATGCGTTAAGATGCAGCTTTCAGAACCAGGACCCGATGGAAGAAGAAGACCTGAGGTTATACCTGGTTCAGAGTATATTCTGGATGTATCTTCTGTAATTATCGCTATAGGAACAAGCCCCAACCCCTTAATAAAAAATACCACATCAGGATTAGAAACAAACAAATGGGGCTGCATTATTGCAGACCAGGAAACTGGTCAGACAACCATCCCTTATATATTTGCTGGTGGAGATGTAGTAACAGGAGCAGCGACTGTTATTTTAGCAATGGGAGCTGGCAAGAAGGCGGCCTCAGCTATTGATAAATACCTAGACAAGTGATATCATTATCAAAGCTTAAAAGGAAGGGTGATATATATGGACCAGCCATTTGAAACAGTGCTTCCCTTGGGGAAATTATCCATAATTGGGATGCATGGATGCGAAGAAATTACTAAGAAAATCGATTGGTATCTCAAACAGTGGACATGTGATAAAGATTCTGATCATACATTTATTATTGACGCTATATGTCCCAGATTTGGAACAGGAGAAGCAAAAGGTGTTATCTTACAATCAGTAAGAGGACATGACCTTTTCATAATATGCGATGCTTTCAATTACGGAGTAAGTTTTGAGATGTATGGAATGCAGGTACCAATGAGTCCTGATGACCATTTTGCCGATTTGAAAAGACTTATTGCTGCAACAAATGGAAAAGCAAGAAGAATAACAGTTATAATGCCAATGCTTTATGAAGGCAGACAACATAAAAGAAAGTACCGTGAATCATTAGATTGCGCTATCGCATTACAAGAGCTCGTGGACATGGGTGTTGATAACATTATTACATTTGATGCACACGATCCTCGAATACAGAACGCAATACCTCTAAACGGATTTGAATCGGTTCCAGTAGCATATCAGATGCTTAAAAGACTGACAAATACTTTTCCAGATATTATTTTTGATAAAGAACATACTATGGTTATTTCTCCTGATGAAGGCGGAATGAACAGAGCTATAGCATTTGCTTCCATGATTGGCTTGGATCTAGGCATGTTCTACAAAAGAAGAGATTACTCTATTGTAGAGCATGGAAGAAACCCAATAGTATCTCATGAATTTCTAGGAGATAATGTTGAAGGTAAAGACGTGATAGTTGTTGAAGACATTATAGCCTCTGGTGAATCAGCACTTGATATCTTTTATCAGCTTTATGAAAAGAAAGCAAGAAGAGTCTTTATGTGCTGCTCTTTCGGCTTATTCTGCAATGGATTCGACGAATTTGACAAAGCTTATGAACAAGGTGCAGTTACTGCCGTGCTTACAACCAATCTTGTATACAGAAGTCCTGAACTATTAAAAAGAGAATGGTTCAAAGAAGTTGATATGTCAAAATACATGTCATACATAATTGATACTCTTCACCACGATGCATCAATGTCCAATCTCTTAAATCCTGTTGACAGAATTGACAAGCTTCTTGAAAAAATTAAAGAAAAGCAAGAAGAAGATGGATTAATAAAATAGTCAGTAAATTAGTAAATTACAGATGCGCAATATAAAATATACACAGAATTACAAAAAGAACTACAAAAAACAGCGCTTATGCGCTGTTTCTTTTTATATGCCTTACTATCTATAATATGCCTTTCAGTCTTTCTACCGCTTCTATTGTATTTTCCCTGCTACCAAAAGAGGTAAGTCTGAAATACCCTTCTCCGTTAGCTCCGAAACCGCTTCCAGGTGTTCCAACTACACTGATTTTATTCAATAAAAGATCAAAGAACTCCCAAGACTTCATATTATTTGGACATTGCAGCCAGATATATGGCGAATTAGTTCCTCCAGTATGGTATATTCCCTTTTCTTTTAGCAACGCGGATATTAATTTTGCATTATCAAGATAATATTTAATGTTATTCTTACACTGAGCCATTCCTTCATCAGTAAATACCGCTTCAGCTGCTCTTTGAATCACATATGATACTCCGTTTAGCTTGGTACTCTGTCTTCTTACCCACATATCGTGTAATGAAAAACCATCAAGTTTTAATTCTTTTTTAATAATTGTATACGCACATCTTGTTCCGGTAAATCCTGCCAGTTTGGAAAAGCTACAGAATTCTATCGCACATTTCTCTGCTCCGTCTATTTCAAAGATACTGCGAGGAAGCTTTTCATTTGTTATGAAAGCTTCATATGCTGCGTCGAACAAAATAACCGCATCATTTTTAATTGCATAATCTACCCATTTTTTAAGCTGTTCTTTGGTATATACGCTTCCACATGGATTATTAGGAGAACAGATATATATCATATCGGCATGCCTTTCATCCGGCATTGCTAAGAAATCATTATCTGCATTCGCATCTGAAAAAATTATTTTTCTTCCATCCATTACATTTGTATCCATATATACTGGATAAACCGGATCAGGAATTAAAACAGTATTATCTCTTGAAAAAATCTCAGTAATATTTCCTACATCACTTTTTGCTCCATCTGATACAAATATTTCACTTATGTCTAAATCAACATTTCTCTTTTTGTAATGTAAAGCAATTTTCTCTCTTAAGAAATCATAACCCTGATCGGGTGCATAACCTTTAAATGTCTCTGCATTCCCCATTTCATCAGATGCTTTCTTCAAAGCTTCAACTACCTTTTTGGCTAAAGGAAGCGTAACATCCCCTATTCCAAGGCTTATAACCTTCTTATCTGGATTGGCTTTTTTATATGCTGCTACCTTTGTTGCTATATCCTTGAAAAGATAACTCTGTTTCAGGTTGTTGTAATTTACATTTATTTTTGACATCTAATTCTCCTTTTCTTTTGTTATATATTTATCTCTGTATCAAATACATGAACAGCTTCGCCTTTCATAATAACTCTTCCATCATCAAGATATGCTATCTCAAGTGTTCCGCCTCTTAAAATTACTGTTACTGTCTTGTTCCTATCACATATACCATTAAGAACTGCAGCAACAACTGTTGCACAGGCACCTGTTCCGCAGGCCATGGTTTCACCTGAACCTCTTTCATAAACTCTCATTTTCAGAGTGGTTTTATCTATAACTTCAACAAACTCTGTATTAACCCTGTCAGGAAACATGCTGTTATTCTCAAAATCAGGTCCGATTCTATCAAGGTCAAGTAACTCCAGTTGGCTTTTCAAATTATCCATATTCTTTTTATCATTCATGAATATGACACAATGAGGATTACCCATTGATACACAGGTCACATTATATTCTTTTTTTGATACAGTAATGGGTTTGTTAATATATGTCTCACCTTTGTTTGGCTCATCACAAATCATGGGTATTTGTTCTCTTTTAAGATAAGCCAACCCCATATCTACTTGTGCTGAATCCACTAAGCCTTCCTTATCAAGAAAGAGCTTTAGGTGCTTTATCCCGCTTTTCGTCTCTATATCCAGATTTAACTTGTCTGTAAGCTTATTATCATACACATACTTTGCAACACATCTTATTGCATTCCCGCACATCGCACCTTCTGATCCGTCTGCATTAAACATTCTCATGTAGAAGTCTGCATTTACTGATGACTGAATAAGCACCAGCCCATCTGAACCTATACCTTTGTGCCTGTCGCTTACTTTTACTGCTAAAGAGGAAGGATTATCAATTTTACAATCCATACAGTTTACGTATATATAGTCATTTCCTGCACCATGCATTTTAGTGAAT
>Ga0209510_1003530_pt1 | contig 14547 bp, 10 predicted proteins | sample BiotimSIPDNA_FD_185749 | JGI IMG/M metagenome (GOLD analysis project Ga0209510, IMG submission 185749) | Anaerobic biogas reactor microbial communites from Washington, USA - Biogas_R1 time_0 SIP DNA (SPAdes) (version 2) | ecosystem: Engineered > Bioreactor > Anaerobic > Unclassified | place... | reverse complement strand
GCCTTGAAAAATGGGCGGTCCAGGCCGCGGATGAACTGTCCCGGGGCAATGCCGCCGGGATTGATGCCGTGGTGCGCAAGGCGGGGGCGGAGCTGGGGGGCAGGGTGCTGCTGCTGGACAAGGACGGCAAGGTCCAGTCCGACAGCTTCCAGGCCGCCATGGGCCGGCGGCTGCACTACCCGGAGGTGGTCAGCATACTCCTGTCGGGCCAGACGGCGGATTACGGGATTCACTCCTTAAACTCCGGGGAGGCCATCGCCCGGCTGAACCTGCTGGGCTTTTCTTCCAATGATGAATGGGCCAGCTATTCCACCGCCGGCATCATCCAGTCCTCCCATGTCATCGGGGTGATGCTGCTGGTGTCCTCCGTCAAGGAAATGATGAACAGCCTGCTGTTCCTGCAAAACAACATGGTGCTGCTGTTTGTGGGGGTGGCCCTGGCGGCGGTGATTGCGGGCATGGTCTTCTCCCGGGTGCTCACCCAGCCCATTTCCGACATGACCCGGGTGATCAAGAGCATGTCCAAGGGGGATCTGGGGGTGCGGGCCCAGGTGAAGGGCAGCGGCGAAATCCGCCAGCTTGCCCTGGCCTTCAACTCCATGAGCGACCAGCTGGAGTCCTTGAACCAGACCCGGAACCAGTTCGTGTCCAACGCCAGCCATGAATTGAAAACCCCCCTGGCCACCATGAAGATTATGATCGAAAGCCTCATTTACCAGCCGGACCTGGACCCGGAGTTGCGCACGGAGTTTTTAAGCGATGTGAACCAGGAGATCAACCGCCTGTCCTCCATCGTGTCGGACCTCTTGACCCTGGTCCACGCCGACTCCAGAACCACCCGCCTCAACCGGGAGCGGATGAGCCTGGCAGAGGTGGTGAAGGACACCCAGCACCGCCTGGCCCCCATCGCAGAGCAAAACGGCCAGGAGATCAGCCTGAACCTGACCGACAGCTGCGACATGTATGCCGACAAGGCCAAATTGCAGCAGGTGGTGTACAACCTGATGGAAAACGCCGTGAAATACACCCCGCAAAACGGCTGGGTGAAGGTGGGCCTGCAGCGGGTGGGCCGCAACGCGGTGCTCACCGTGACCGACAGCGGCAACGGCATCCCCAGGGACAGCTTGCCCCATATCTTTGAGCGCTTTTACCGGGTGGACAAGGCCAGGGGCAGGGAGTCCGGCGGCACGGGCCTGGGCCTGTCCATCGTGCAGCAGTATGTCAATTTGCATGGCGGCAACGTGAGCGTTGCCAGTGAAGAAGGGCAGGGGGCGGTATTCACGGTGGAACTCCCTCTAAATAAAGGTTAACAACTATTGAATTCGTATTGTTCTGAGCATACTCACATATAAAGAATCCACATGAAATTTCCGGGGTCCGGGGGGAATCCCCCCGGGCTGGGGGTCTGGGGGATGCAATCCCCCAGCGTCCCCACGTCCCCACGTCCCTACCTTATAATCCCCTCGTTGCGCAAAAAGACGCCGGCTATATCCACCTGGCGGACAAAGGTGCCGTCCTGGGCGCCGTCAATGAAGAAGCAGACCTGGTGGATGGCGGGGAGGCGGGTTAGGGTGTTCACCATGGCGTAGACCATCAGCAGCTCCTGCCCCTCATCAAAGGCGCTGGCAGCGTCTGTAAGCCGCCCGGAAAAATGAGCCAGGGCGGTGTCTGCCTGCACGGAAATCCCCAACAAATCTGCATCCTTCAGGTCAGCCGGCAGCACCGGGGCTAAGCCCGTGACGCTGTCGGTATTCTTGGGCCCTTCCATCAGCTGATTGATCAGGTAGCGGGGGTTGTGCATCTGGTAATAGGGGATGGCCCGGCGGGTCAGGGTGAGGCTGCCGTCGGCATTGGCAAAATAGAGGCTGCAGTGGTCCAGCAGAAAGCGGCTGAACTGGCTGCGCTGCATGACGCCGTTATCAAACACAATCTGCTCCCCGGCGCCGTCATACAGCCCGGCAGGCACCAGGGCGCCCAGGTGTTCATTGCCGATGGCGACGCTGATCCCGGCGGTGTAGGGGAGGAAGGTGGTGAGGGTATAGGTGAGGGCGGCCATCATCACCGAGCGGGTGATGCCTGCGGCAATGAGGGCTTCGTTCATGCTTTCGTGGAACTGCAAGCGAAGGATGCGGCCTGTGCCTCCGGTCCCTTCATCCACCACAGGCGGGTTCAAGAGCAGGGTGCCCAAATCCGGGATGACCGGGGTGTTCTGGGGGCGGTCCCCCGGGGCGGACATGGCTTCCAGCAGCGACAGGGCCATGTCCGACAGGCTGCGGCTGGCGGCTGTGATGAGCTGGGCTTGGGCAGCAATGCCCCGGCCTGCGCTGACGGGGTAGTAGATGGTGGCCATTCCCGTGTAGGCGGCACCCGGGTTGGCAGGGGCCCGGCTGGCTGCCTCCCAGAGGGCGGCGATGTCGCCGTCGGCAGTTTTGCCCAGGCTGCCCAGGGGGATGGAGGAGGCGGTGTCCAGGCCCAGCAGCCGGCTGTTGATCAGGATGTTCACATAGCGGATGTCCCCCCACTGGGTGAGGGTGTTGGCGATGGCCCGGCTCACGGTATAGCGCTCGGCATTGGACAGGTTCAGGGCGCTGGGGGCCAGGTTCACCGTGGCGGTGTCCCCGGAAATCTCAATGGCGCTGCCGGGGTTGAGCGCCAGCTGCACCTGGCTGGAGAGGGGGTTGGCCAGGGTGGTGCCGGTGTAGGTGAACAGGCGGCGCAGGGTGTATTCGGCGGGGTGCCGGCTGCCGGACATCAACACCCGCTCCTGGAAATACTCCAGTTGCCCGGTTCTGGCTGAGGGCAGGCACAGAAGGACGGTGGCCGCCATGCTCTCTGCGGCATCCCCCTGGGGCGCATCAAAGGCCAGGGCAGGCGGCGGCAGGGTGACGCCGCTCTCCTTTGAAATGGGCAGGCTGGCGGTGCAGGCGGAAAGGACAAGCAGGGCGCTGAGCAGGGCAAGAGCTTTCAAGGCGTTTTTCATCGGGCAGCCTCCAGGAGGGCCTGCAGGGATTTGAGGCTCATTAGCCAGCCCTGGTGGCTCCGCAGCAGCAGCACGGGGAAGGCCGCCAGGGAGGCGGTGCTGCCGTCCTGCTTCTTGAAGCCGGCGTCCAGCAGCACCACGGCGCTGCTGCCGTCCGGGGCGATGCTGCCAGGGGTCACGGTGGTTTCCAGGAGGGCGGGCAGCTGCTGGAAATCTGTAAGCTTCATGGTGCTGCCTTCATCCCCCCGCAGGGCCACCACCTTCATCAGGGCGGACCAATTCTGCTGCTCCCAGAAGGATAGGATTACCGACAGGGCGTTGCCCGGGGTGATGATCCGCTCCTCCTGCCTTGTGAGGGGGCCGGGGAGCAGGTCGCTGTCCTCCAGGTAAAAGGCCTCGCTTAGGCGCATGGAGCTGTGCTGGCCAGGGTCCCTGAGGATCAGCACCTGGACGTCCTGAAAGGCCCCGTATTCGGTGAGGGTGTTCACCAGGCTGGCTGTCAAGAGCCTGCGGCGCAGCTGGGCCTCCTCCCGGGCGGCCTTGGAAAAGGTGTTCTCCTTGTCCAGGGGGTTCTCCACCTGCCTGGAGAAGGTGACAAACAGCCGGTTGCCCTCCTGCAGTACGTTGAGGACCTCGGTGTCCCCGGGAAACAGCCCGGTGAGCAAGTCTGCGCTGCCGCCGGGGCCCCGGATCAATTCCTTCACCAGGGCCATCTCCAGGCTTTCTGTGTGGGGCACGGTGATGCTGCGGGTTTCAGGGCTCAGGTAGGGGCTGTTCAGGTAGCGGAAATAGAGGACTGCCTGCACCTGGGCGGTGCTGTCCGGGGCCTCATAGGAAAGCAGGCTGCCCGCAGACATGGTTTGCGGGCAGGTGAAAAACAGGCAAAGAAGGGCAAGCAGCAGGGCAGCTGCGCGGGCAGCGGCGGGCCTATGCATCGTCCTGCATGGGCTCCGGGCCCAGGGTCCAGCCCCGCAGCTTGTTCACTGTGCGCTCCAGGGCGTCCCTTGAGTTGCCCCAGGGCTTGTCCGCATTGCGGTAGTCAAACTTCAGGGTGAACCACTCCAATTCCTCCTCCAGCCGCTTGAGGTTCTCATTGAGCAGCCGGGTGGCGGCGGTTTTGAAATCCTTCAGGGATTCGCCGGAGAGCAGCTCCTCCGCCATCTTCAGGGCATGGGCGGTGTCCGGCACGCACAGGCCCTTGGAGGCTAAGAAGGCATCCCGGAAGGCTTTTTCCGTCTTCCACAGGTGCAGGAGGCTGGCGGTCTGGCGGTCGGACTGCTGGCGCATTTCCTCGCACAGCAGGCAGGTGGCAGCCAGGGCATCCAGGGGGCTGTCTGCAGCAGCTGCCTCGGCCTTCCCTGCCTTGAACAGCCGGGAGAGGGCGCCGGCACCGCTGGTGCCCTGGGCGCTGTTTCGGGCCGCCTTTTCCACCCGGGGACGCAAGGACTGCAGGTGGGACAGCATCATCAGTCCGTGGCCCAGGCGGTTGCCGCCGGGGAAATCATACATCATGGCCTGGTGGCGGGAGCAAAAGCCCCGCTCATTCACCCGGATCCGGGTGTCCGGGGACATGACAGAAGCCCCCAGGCTGCGGTCCACCAGCAGGCGCTCCGTCCTGCGGCGCAGGGCGCACAAGGGGCATTCGCTGTCGGTTTTCATGGCATCCCAAATCGGGATGGTGTCGATATGATACCTCATGGCCGCTTGGGCGCATTGCAATGCGGGCAGGTTTTCAGGTTCTTGAAGGTTTCGCTGCTAACATCCCGGAAATAGAAGGTGGCCTTCAGCGGCTTGTATTTGGCGCCGATGGAGGAGCAGTTGGGGTCCAGGTGGTAGTACTCGCCGCCGTCCTGGTTGTAGTACAGCAGGGTATCAGAGGGGGTGGTGTTCACCTGGGGCACCTGCACCTGGGTGGTGACATTGGCGGCAACCTGCTGCTGCTCGTTTTCCTCCGCCAGGGCCTGCTGGCCCATGTCCACCTGGCTCTGGGCCTGCTGCACCACCTGGGGGGAGGAGATGGACACCGGGTCCACGTACCATTCGTTGTTGGCCCGGATCATCAGGATCTGGAACTGGTACAGCTGGGGTTCCTGACCGTCGCTGCGGCTCATCAGCGCCTGCATGGTGATGGTGCGGGTCTGGTCGGTGTCGCTGCCGGACACATCAATCACCTGGTACTGCACCGGGGTGCGGATGGAGCTGCGGTGGAAGATGTCGGTCTCCGCTGCCCGCTGGGTTTCAAACTGGTTCACCCAGTTGGGGGCGGAATTGCCCACCATCCCGGCGTAGTCCTTCCGGGCCCAGGCGGCCATGAACTGTTCCAGCTTCAACTGGGCCAGGGAGGCGGCCCCGGGGTTGTCCGTGGGCTGGTCCTGTACGCCGGCCAGGTTCTCGTTCATGTCGATGATGCTGGCGCTGGTGTTGTCTGAAAAGATGGACTGCTGGTTCTCCTGGGTCTGGTTCCGGTTGTCGTTTTGCAAGGGCCCGGACACCAGGATGGCAAACAGCACCACCGCAATCATGGCGGTGTGGATGACACCCAGCACCCGCCTGGCGTTTGGCACAAAGGCCTTCATGATGTACATCAGGCCGATGCACGCCAGGCTCACAATCACAAAGCCCCAGTACACTTTCGTGTCCTTCAGCAGCAGGGACACAAAAAAGGCAATGGGCAATACGGCCACCAGCATCACCTGCAGCAGGATGAAGCTGCCCGGCTGCGCGCCGCCGCCCATGTTGTGCTGGGCAGGCGCCTTCTGGGGGGCGGGCTTGGGCGGCCGCCGCTTCAAATCCTGCAGCGGTACGCTGGAATATCGGGATCTGTTTTCACTCATGTGAGCATCCTTTCCAAGGCATTGTCATCTTCATCATCAAGACTGTTACGGAACAGTCGCAAATCATTATATCATATTGACGGAATCTTTTCATTTGTGTGAAGTACGGGCTAGGCAATCACGGTTTTCTGGCGAAAGCATGTTTTGTGGCGCCGCCGCCCAGATTTTCGGAGAAAAGCAAAGAAAAGTTGGTAAAGAAGATGAACTCATCACTCAAACAAGAGGTTTTGTGGTTGCAGGTGGATCAACGTCCCAGGAGGAACGCTGTGTCAGGAATCCCGCTTCAGATTAATTTTATCCCGGCCAAACATCTGGGCCAGGGCTTCCAGCTGCTCATCCTGGGCTTCAGAGCGGGCATGGGCCACCTGGGGCCGGGGCTCCCCGGCGCTGAAGCGGACGGGCCTGCCCATCTCCTCTGTGAGGATCCGGTTGATGGGCCCGCTGCGGCTGTCCTCATTTAAGAGGGAGGAGAGGATGTCGTCCTCCTTGTCCAGCAGCAGGGTGAAGACATCGTTTAAAAAACCGCCGTACTTGCCCCGGTGCAGCATGGCGTAGAGGCCTTCGTTTTCCCGGGCCAGGCGCTTCAACATGTTGTTCCAGGCATCCTTGGGGGTCTTCGCCAGGGGCTGGGGGGCAGACGGCGCTGCATCCAGATTGAGGGGCAAGCCTTCCGGAGCGGCGGGGGCAGGCGCTTCCTCACTGGCCATGCCGGCAACCACGTCCGGTTCCTTGGCTTCCTCTTTTTCGGGCGGGGCAGGGGCTGCTGGTACGGCAGGGGCCTCCTTCGGCAATTGCCGGGAGAAGGCTGCGATGTCCTCCGGGCGCACGGCCGGTTCCGGCGCCATGACGGCCGGCTCTGCTGCCGCTTTTTTCTGCACCGGCACTGGGTCCGCCGGCTGGATGGCCGGCACCGCCTCCCGCTTCACCGGGGCTGCAGGCTGACCCTCTGCCATCCGGGACAGCTGGTGCTCCACCTGGGAAAGCCGGGTGATGACAGCGCTGGTGTTGCCTTCCTGCTGCAGTTGGGTGCTGCGCAGCACAAACAGCTCCAGCACCGCCCGGGGGGACACGGACCAGCGGGCGTCCTGCTCGGCCTGCATGGATTTTTCAAGGATAAACAGCAACAGGCTGGCAGAGGCGGCCTGGGCCTGGGCGTTCAGCCGGGCGGCCTGCTCCGCCGTGGTGTCCGTGATGCCTTTCCCGGTCCATTTAAAGGCCAGCACCTGGCGCAGGTGGGCGGAAAACTCCCGCAGGCTCACCTGGACATCCCGCCCGGCGCGCATCAGCTGGTCGGCGAGGCCCAGGGCAGCCCCGGTGTCCCCTTTGATGAGGGCATCCAGGAAATCATATAAAAACTCCTGGCTCACAGCGCCCAGGGCGTGGCGCACTTTTTCTTCCGTCAATTCCGGGTCCATCCCCAGGCACATGTCCATCAGGCTCCAGGCATCCCGCATGCTGCCCTGGGCGGTGGCCGCGATGAGCTGCAGGGCGCCTTCGTCCGCCTGCAGGTCCTCTGACAGGGCCAGTTTCAGCCGGGCGGCGATGTCCGCTTCCGGGATCCGGCCAAAGTCAAAGCGCTGGCAGCGGGAAAGGATGGTGGCGGGCAGTTTCTGGGGCTCGGTGGTGGCCAGGATGAACACCATGTAGGGGGGCGGCTCCTCCAGGGTTTTCAGCAGGGCGTTGAAGGCAGCGTTGGACAGCATGTGGACCTCGTCGATGATGTACACCTTGTAGCGCACAAACTGGGGCGGGTAGTCGGTGCGGGCCAGCATCTCCCGGATTTCCTCCACCCGGCTGTTGCTGGCGGCGTCCATCTCAAACACATCCAGGGTGGTTTCGCCGGCTAAGGCCTTGCAGCTGCTGCAGACGAGGCAAGGGTCCCCTTGGTTGGATTGCTCGCAGTTGATGGCCATGGCCATGATCCGCGCGGCGCTGGTCTTCCCGGTGCCCCGGCTGCCGCAAAACAGGTAGGCATGGGCCACCCGCTGCCGGGCCGCCTGGTTTTTCAGCGCCCGCACAATGGCATCCTGGCCCACCATCTGGGAAAAGGTCTGGGGCCGGTAGGTGCGATACAGGGACTGATAGGCCATCAAACGTCCTCCTCAACCAACTGGGCAAAGCCCTCGCCCAGGGTTTCATGGGTGTCGGTGATGAACATGAAGGCCCGCTCGTCCTCGTCATTCACAATGGACTTCACCTTCATGGCTTCAAAGCGCCCCACCACGCACAGCAGCATTTTGCTGCTTTTGCCGGAATAGGCGCCCACGGTGTCAAAGCGGGTCACGCCCCGCTCCATCTCCGTCATGATGCGCTGCTCAATGCGCTCATGGGCGGTGCTGATGATGTAGCAGGCCTTGTCCGTGCCAAAGCCCATGAGGACCTGGTCAATCACCTTGGTCTGGATAAACACGCAGATGATGGCGTACATGGCGTGGGAGGCACTCAGGAAAATCCAGGCCAATACAATCACAATCAAATCAAAGGCAAACAGGAAGGAGCCGATGGTGATGGCCCGGATGCGGTGGTGCACGATGCGGGCCAGCAGGTCGGTGCCGCCGGTGGTGGCGCTGCCCTTCAAGATCAGGGCCAGGCCCAGGCCCAGGATGACCCCGCCAAAGATGGTGGCCAGCAGGGGGTCCATCACCATGGGAGGGAACTTCAGGGCGTCAATCATCAGGGTGAAGAGGATGGTGGCGGTGATGGTGCGGAACACAAAACCGATGCCGATGATGCGCCAGCCCAGGATCAACAGGGGAATGTTCATCAACAGGCTGGTGATGCCGATGGGCCAGTTGAAATGAAAATGCAGGATGGTGGTGATGCCGGTAAAGCCCCCCGGGGGGATGTGGTTGGGCTCCAGAAACAGGGGATAGGCTGTGGCGCCGATGAAGCATCCCAGAATGATCATCGCATACTGCTGAACCCTTTTGCTCTTCACTACACCCTTGATTCTGTCCATGTCACGCACCCCGTCTGAATTGTTCGGCCTTCTGCACCTCTTCAATATATCACAGTTCCGCTTCCAGGCGCACGCATTTGCCGATGATGCGCACGTCCGCCATGGCAACCACCTCACTGGCGTTTTGTTGGTCAAAGGTCTGCAGCAGCAGCTGGTAGCGGGGCAGGATTTTCAGCACAAACAGCTGCTTGCCCAGGTCGGTGTCCAGCAGCATCATGGCCCCGTCCTCCGCCGTCTGGCTGGGCACCACCAGCACCAGGTCGCCCTTTTGCACCCGGAAGCCCCGCATCCGGTTGTCCGGCGCCTGGAAATAAAACACCTTTTCAGCCGGCGCGCCTTCGATCTTTCCCTTGGTCACCGGCAGCAGCCTGCTGCCGGTCTCCTTCATCACGGCGTTATAAATGGGGACGTGCTGCAGCACGCCCTTCAGGGCGTCCAGCCAGATGGAGCCGTCTGCTTTCCCCTCCCGGTCCTTTTGCTGTTCCTTCACCCGCTGGATGCGCTCCGGGCTGACAGCGGTGTGCAAGTCCACCGTGACGGCGATGTCCTCCAGGGTGAACATGGCATCGGTCTGCTGTTCCATGCCCATTTTGCCCAGGATGCGCCGGGCTTCGTCGTCCTGGATGATCCGGGTGCCTTTTTCCACATCCTCCAGGTATTTTGCGCTGACACCTGCCATCTTCGCCACCTCTTTGACGCTCAGCTTGCGCCGGGTGCGCTCCAGGTGCAATAAATCGCCCAATCTGCTCATCTGCCATTCCTCCTGTTGTTCAAAGGATAGACCACAGGGCGCATCCCGTCAATCATGGCCTGGTTTTTTGCCGCCCCCTGCCTGTTGTAATTACACAAGAGATTCTTGTTTCCCCTTGCTTGACAAATGGGCATTCTGGCCATATACTGGATGCGAAAACGATTAATATTGCGGCGAAAGGGGAACGGTATGGTTACTTTGAAGGATATTGCCAAGAAATGCGGTGTCTCAGTTGCATCTGTTTCCAAAGCCATCAACCACATGCCGGGGGTGGGGGCTGCCACTGCGAAGAAAATTCGTGAAACGGCCAAACAGATGGGCTACCTGCCCAATGCTGCTGCCCAGGCCCTGAAAACCAACCGCACCTTCATCATCGGGGTGCTGCTGGAGGATGACGACCACCACGGCCTGCTCCACCAGTTCTTTGTCAACGTGCTGGACAGCTTCAAGCTGCGCATGGAAGCCCAGGGCTATGACCTGATGCTCATGAACCGCACGGTGGGCAAGCGCACCATCAGCTTCCTGGAGCACGCCCGCTACAGCAACCTGGACGGCGTGTTCGTGGCCTGCATCGATTTTTCAGACCCGGAGCTGCTGGAGCTGGCGGAAGCCGGCGTGCCCCTGGTGAGCATCGACCACACCTACCCGGGCCACCCTTCCGTTTATTCCGACAACGTGGACGGCATCCGCAAGGCGGTGTTCCACGCCCATGAAAACGGCCACCGGAAGATTGCCTTCATCAGCGGCGCTCCCGCCGGCGTCACCAACAAGCGGACGGAGGGCTACCAGAGCGCCCTGTCCGAGATGGGCATCCCCTACCGGGAGGACTACCACATGGTGAGCCGCTACCGGGACATTGCCCTCACCCGGGAGTTGACGGCGGGGCTGTTGCAGCTTCAGGACCGGCCCACCTGCATCCTGATGCCGGACGACCACGCCGCCCTGGGGGGCATGATGGCCATCCGGGAAACAGGCCTTTCAATCCCCGAGGACATCTCCGTCATCGGCTTTGACGGCCTGGATTATATGCAGTACCTCAGCCCCCGGCTGACCACCATCCGCCAGGACGTGGTCACCATCGGGGACAAGGCGGCAGAGCTGCTGCTGACTGAGATTGAAAACAAGGGCAAGAACCTGCCCGCTCAATCTATCAAAGTACCGGTTTGCATGATAGAAGGAGAAACCGTAGCTAAGAAAATTGAATAATGAAGCAAGTCCCGCTTTAGCACTCTCGCGCTGAGAGTGCTAAAATTTGCTTGCAATCGCACCGGAACAATGCTACAATGAACAGGTCAATACAATTCCTGGAGGATTTTTTCATGGCAAAAAAGCAACAGACCATGCAATCGGGCAGCATTTCCATCGATGCCCAGAACATCATGCCGGTGATCAAGCGCTGGCTGTATTCAGACAAGGACATCTTTCTGCGGGAAATCGTCTCCAACGGTGTGGACGCCATTACCAAGCTGCGGATGGTGGGCGGCGTGCCTGCGGAGGAAGAGCTGAAGGTCGTGGTGACCCTGGACAAGAAAAAGCGTGAAATCCGGGTGGCGGACAACGGCATCGGCATGACCTCGGAGGAAGTGGACGCCTACATCAACCAGGTGGCCTTTTCCAGCGCTGAGGAATTCCTGAAGAACTACACCGGGGAGGACCCTGCCGGCATCATCGGCCACTTTGGCCTGGGCTTCTATTCCGCCTTCATGGCTGCGGACAGGGTCACCATCGACTCCCTCTCCTACCAGGAGGGCGCCAGCCCGGTGAAGTGGACCAGCGAAGACGGCATCACCTTTGAAATGGGGGAAGGCACCCGCAAGGAGCGGGGCACCACCATCACCATGCGCCTGATGAAGGACGAGGAGGAGTTCCTGGAGGGCCACGTGGTGGAAGGCATCCTGAACAAATACTGCGGCTACATGTCCGTGCCCATCTATTATGAGGACATCGAGGGCATCAAGCAGCAGGAAGAGGACCAGAAAAAGCGCAAAAAGGAAGCCGAGAAGAAACGCAAGGAAGCAGAGAAGAAGGCCGCGGAGGAAGGCAAGGAGCCGGAAACCCTGCCGGAGTTTGAGGAAGAGGCCCCCGGCCCCGTCCTCATCAACGAGGTCAACCCCCTGTGGCTGAAGGCTCCCAAGGACTGCACCGAGGAGGAATACAAGGAAACCTACCGCAAGCTGTTCAACACCTGGGAGGATCCCCTGTTCTGGATCCACCTGAATGTGGACTATCCCTTCACCCTGAAGGGCATCCTCTATTTCCCCAGGATCAAGCGGGACTTTTCCGGCCAGGACGGCCAGGTGAAGCTGTTCAACCGCCAGGTTTTCGTGGCGGACAACATCAAGGAGGTCATTCCCGAGTTCCTGCTGGTGTTAAAAGGCGTGCTGGACTGCCCGGACCTGCCCCTGAACGTCTCCCGTTCCTTCCTGCAAAACGACGGCTATGTGCGCCGGCTGTCCCAGCACATTGTGAAAAAGGTGGCGGATAAACTCAACGCCCTCTTCAACACCGAGCGGGACACCTACCAGAAATACTGGGATGACATCCACCCCTTCATCAAGTACGGCAGCATTTCCGACCGCAAGTTCTATGACGCCGTGAAGGACTCCCTGCTGCTGAAAACCACCAGGGGCGAGTACTACACCCTCAACGAGTACAAGGCCCGGAACGAAGGCAAGACCGAAAAGAAGGTATACTATACCACAGACCCCTCCCGGCAGGCAGCCAGCGTGGCCCCCTTTGAGGAAAAAGGAATCGACGTGGCCATCATGGACACCCTGATCGACGTGAACTACATGTCCTTCCTGGAGTATTCTGGCGGCGCCGACCTGCACTTCCTCCGGGTGGACGCAGACGTGAAGGGTCTGCAGGAGGACAGCGAGGAAGGCCGCGACATCGATGCCGAGGCCCTGCAGACCCGGGTGCGGGAGGTGCTGGGCATGGAAGACCTCACCGTCCAGCTGGAGGCCTTGAGCGACCGGGAAACCCCCGGCATGCTCACCGAGGATGAGCAGCTGCGCCGCTACAAGGACATGAGCCGCCTGTACGGCGAGATGAACGCCTTCCCCGAGCGCTACACCCTGGTATTGAACCGGGCCAACAAAAGCGTCCAGGCCATCGCGGCCATGGAAGCGGGGGAGAAGCAGGCCCTGCTTATCGCCCAGGTCTTTGACCTGGCCCGCCTGTCCTCCCGCCCCTTGGAAGGGGACGAGCTGAAGGCCTTCATGAAGCGCAGCAACCAGCTGATCGACCTGCTCACAGAATAATCCTGAACAAGAACGCGCCCCCGGCCTGCGGGTTCAACCCCGGGCCGGCGCGCCCCCTAAAAAAGGAGGATTGCGGCATGCAAAGAATTGCCCTTGGAAAAACCGGGTACCAGATTCACCCCATCATCTATGCCGGCATCGTCAGCATGAACGAAACCCAGGCCGATTCCGACCGCTATGTGTCACAAAGCATCGCCTCCGGCGTCAACTATTTTGACGTGGCCCCCAGCTATGGCAATGCCGAGGTCATCCTGGGCAATTCCTTAAAGCCCTACCGCAAGGACATCTACCTGGCCTGCAAGACTACGGAGCGCAAGGCCAAGGCGGCAGAGAAGGAGTTCCACCAGTCCCTCAAAAACCTGCACACCGACTGGTTTGACGTCTACCAGCTCCATTCCCTCACCACGCCGGAGGACATCGAAACGGCCTTCGGCCCCGGGGGCACCCTGGAGATGGTCCTGAAGTACAAGGAGCAGGGCCTGGTGAAGAAAATCGGCTTCAGCGCCCACTCCGAGCGGGCCGCCCTGGAAGCCCTGAAGCGCTACCCCTTTGACACGGTGATGTTCCCTATTAATTACCTGCTCCACATGGGCCAGGGCATCGGCAGGGAGCTGCTCCGCGCCAAAGAGGAGCAGGGCTTTGGCCTCCTGGCCATCAAGGCCATGGTGGAGCGCGCCTGGCTCACCGACACCGAGCAGGGCCAGTCTCCCTGGCCCAAGTCCTGGTGCAAGCCTTTTGACAGCGGGGAGGTGGACGCCCGCCTGGCTGGCATGCGCTATGCCTTCCACCTGGGGGCCGATGCCCTCATCCCGCCGGGCAACTGGGAGTGCCAGTCCTTCATGAACGACCACGTGCAACAGGCTGTGGACACGGCCTATGGCCAGCAGGACGAAGCGCTCCTTACGGCCCGGTTTGAACAGATGAAGGACCACCCTTTCTTCGACAAAAACAACGGCAACTGGCCGGCATAAACCGAAGCCAGCCAACAAAAAAACGGGCGCCGCCTTGGTGCCCGTTTTTTGTGTTTGTTGTGTCAACCGCCCCGGATGATCCGTATGAAGAAGCCGTCGTTTCGGAAGATGTCCGCCACCTGGCTGGATTCCAGGAAGGCCAGGAAGCTTTCGTCCGGCACCATCACCTGGATGAGGGGGATCAGCAGCACCAGCAGGTAGCAGATCACCGCTCCCCTGGCCAGGCCGAATAGCCCGCCCGCCAGCCAGTCCAGCTGCTTTAAGATGGGAAACTCAAACACGTGGCGGATGACGGACACCAGGAAGACCCAGACCAGGTAGGCGATGAGGCAGCACAGCAGGAAGCTCACCACGCTGATCACGGTCTGGATCAAGGTGTTGGACACGTACTCATTCACGGTGGTCAGGCCGCTTTTGGAAAAGGCCTGGGTGACGATGTTGTCTTTCAGCAGGTTTTTCACCGAATCCGGGAAGGACACGCTGCCCAGCACCGTGTCCAGCAGGTTGCCGGACACCATGGACACGGGAGAGCTGGCCAATTCATAATCGCCCACCCGCACCACAGCGTCTGAATAATTCACCAGGACGTCCCGCACCGGCTGGCTCCTGGTCAACAGGGCGGCCAGCTGGGGGCCAAAGAGCAGGCCGGCAAACACGGAAACGCCCAGGCCTGCCAGGCTGGCCACGGACTGGATGAAGCCGTGGTACAGCCCGTAAATGATGCTGATGGCCAGGACGAATAACAAAATACCGTCGACGATGTTCAAAACAGTCCTCCAGTGTGGGTCC
>Ga0209510_1003527_pt1 | contig 14562 bp, 10 predicted proteins | sample BiotimSIPDNA_FD_185749 | JGI IMG/M metagenome (GOLD analysis project Ga0209510, IMG submission 185749) | Anaerobic biogas reactor microbial communites from Washington, USA - Biogas_R1 time_0 SIP DNA (SPAdes) (version 2) | ecosystem: Engineered > Bioreactor > Anaerobic > Unclassified | place... | reverse complement strand
GGAACCGGCATGGTCGCGATAGTGACGACGGCTGGCGAGGTGCACTTGGGGCTGACGCCTGGCCACAATCGTCTTTACGTGCTGGACCCGTGCCGGCTGGTGGCATCAACGACGGCCGAGCCGATGTGGAGCCGGCTGTCGGCCTTGTTTGAGTCGGTCGGCTACCAGCCGCCGACTGACAAGAGCAGCCCTGGGCAGGTCGGGTGGTTCCAACCTTGTCCCGAAGACCCCGGCACCCTGGCCATCCTGCGCCAGACCAACTACGGCTTCTGCCTGGCAGCGGAGCGCAGTTCAGGCGGTGACGAGCAAAGCCTGGACGGGTGGGAGGACTGGCCTGCAGCGCAGCAGTCTATCGCAAGCTGGTGGGCTGACTTCTGGCGCCGGCAGCCGACGTTCACCGTGCCAGAGACATTCTGGAATGACTTCTTCCTTCTCGCACTCTACAAATTCGGCTGCGCGACCATGCCCGGGGGCTGGGCAGCGTCGCTGCAAGGGCCATGGCTGGAGGATTATCAGCGCCCGCCGTGGAGCTGCGATTATCATTTCAACGTCAACATCCAACTGATTTACACGTTGGCCTTTGCGACCGGAAATTTCCAGCATGCGCTGCCTTTGTTTGACATGCTTGAGCAGGAGGAATTCCAGGCGACCATGCGCGGCAATGCGAAGGCCTTGTTCGGGATTGATGACGGCCTGCTGTTGCCGCACGCTGTTGACGACCGTGGCTGGCAGGTCGGCGGCATGGGCGCTGGCGCCACGCTGGACTTTGTCTGCGGGGGCTGGACTGCGATGCTGTACTGGAATTATTACCGCTACAGCGGGGATCGGGAGTTCCTGCGCTGTCGAGCCATGCCGTTCATGCGCGGAGTGATGCGGGTGTACCAGTCGGCTTTGCGCGAGCATGAGGGTCGGTTGTCGTTGCCGGTAAGCATTTCGGCGGAGTACGGCTGTTCGTTCAAAGTCAGGCACCATGGTCGTCTAGTCAACCAAAACACTGGCCGCGACCCCTCGTACCAGCTGGCCTGCATGCATGTGCTGGCGAATGCCCTGCTGGAGGGCAGCGAACTCCTGGGCGAGAAGCCAGACCCGTTCTGGCAAGAACTCAAAGAGCGTCTGCCGCATTTTACTTTCATTGGCGAGGGCACAGAGCGGCGGGTGGCGATTTGGGAAGGCCAGGACCTCGATGTCTGTCATCGCCATCATTCGCACCTGGCGATGGTCTATCCCTTTGACCTGAGCGGCGAACTTAACGAGGAAGAGCAGGCGGCAGTCAGCGCCGCTATCGACTTGTGGATTTTGCGCGGCATGGGACAGTGGAGCGAATGGTGCTATCCCTGGGCTATCCAGATTCAGGCCCGGCGCGGCTTCCAGGACTCTCCCATACTGTTGTTCCGGCTCTGGAAGGAAATATTCCTGAATGAATCGCTGGCAACCGCATACCTGCCGCGTTTCCAGGGCTTGACCGCGCATCGCAAGGACGATATGCTGAAGCCGAAGGAGACGCACGAAGTGATGCAGCTGGATGGCACCATGGCCGCTGCCACGGCTCTGCTTGACCTGCTGATTCATGAGCGGGCTGGCGTGGCTCACCTGTTTGCCGCCATCCCGGAGACCTGGAGCGAGGCCGAATTCCGCGATGTCGTCTTCCCAGGTGCTTTCCGCATCAGCGCTCGACGAGCCGGCGGCAAGACCGTGTTCTGCCAAGTGGAAGCACCACAGGGCGGCACCCTGCGCATCTGCCTGGCGCCAGGGGCGGAAATCCGTACAGTCACCATGAAGCCAGGCGAACAGCTGCGCCTGGCCTGACCAGCGCCCCGCGCAACACGGGGAAGTTATGGCTTGCGGATCGGCTGCGGGCTGACAAAGACGGGCGGGCGTACATAGATCGGTTCGCAGGCTGTGTCGCCGTCTAAAGCTTGCAGGAAGCGTGACGCATCCGGGAAGGGCTGGACAAACATTGCTTCGGCTATGGGTTTCGGCAGGGCGGACAGCAATTCCGGCTGAACCGTCGTCCAGGCGTCGCAGATATATTCTGGCAGCAAGAGCTGTTCCGGCAGGAGAATGGCTGGTTCGGCCACGAGCTTGAGCGTAGGGGCGGCCTTGCGTTCATATACGGTCAGGATGACTTGGCTGCAACGTGCGTCATGGAGAACGCCGATGCGGTTGGCGCTGCCGGCGTGTTCGGCAGCAGCGTCAGCTAAAGCCTGGGAGGACGGCACGCCGCGCAGATCAGCGCCGGTGACGGCGACGACGCCTTTCAGAAAGGCGATGCCAAAGCGCAGCCCGGAAAAGCTGCCAGGGCCGACGCCGACAGTCCAGCGGCGAATGTCAGCCAGCTGCATATTGTGTTCGGCCAGCTGGGCGATGAGCCAGGGGGCTAATTCGCGGTCGCTGTCACGCGCAGGCGCAGGGAGATAGGCGTTGAAAAGGATAGTCGAGCCGTTGGCAACGGCGAAGGAGTTTCCTATAGAGGTGTCCAAGGCGGCATGCAGCATAATCGTAAATCCAGGGATGATGGGCAGGGGCGGCAGAGATTGCAACTACAATATACGTGTCAGCAGGCGTAAAGGAAAGCCGCCAGCGTTGATTTTGCCGATGGAAGCAGCGGCAGCCGTTTGCAAAATCGGGCAGATGCATTTTAGTATTATTTTTACAATTTTCAGGATTTTCGGAGTGTTCTATGAGATTGGCGGTATTGGTCAAGCAAGTGCCGGACACGCGTTCGGTGCAGATGGATGAGACGACAGGCACGGTTGTACGCAAAAGCAGTGACGCGATTTTGAATCCGTTGGACGCTTACGCGCTGCGGGCAGCGCTGCTGGTGAAAGATGCGGCGCCTGGTTCGACGGTGACAGCGCTGAGCATGGGGCCAGCGTCCGCAGAAAAGGCGTTGCGCGAGGTGCTGGCACTGGGAGCTGACGATGCAGTTCTGATCTGCGACCGCGCCTGCGCTGGCAGCGACACCTGGGCGACAGCCGTGGTTCTGGCGGCGGCGCTGCAGAAGCACGGCCCCTTTGACCTGGTAATCACCGGCGAACGGGCGACGGACGGCGACACCGGCCAGGTCGGCCCGGAAGTCGCGGCCCATCTCAACCTGTCCCTGGCAACGTTCGTGGACGAGGTCAGCGTGAATGCAGACGGGCTGGAGGTCGAGCGCAAGGTCGAGACCGGCCTGGAGCGCTGGCGACTGCGCCTGCCGGCTCTGATCAGCGTCACTAAGGCTATCGGTGAAATCGGCTTGCCGACCTTGGCTGGCAAAATGGCGGCGCGGCGGCGGGAGATTCCTATCACCACTGCCGCTGACCTCGGGCTGGACCCGGCTACCATCGGCCTGAAAGGCTCGCCGACGCGGGTGGTGAAGATTTTCTATCCAACCCTGGCGCGGAAGGGACGCCAATATCGGGTAGTCGATGAAGCGTCGCTGGCTGACTCGGTTGAGGTTATGGCAAAGTATATGGCGGAGGTGTCGGCAGTATGAAAGTCTGCGTATTGGCGGAAGTTGCGCATCATCGGATTCTGCCGGTGACCTACGAATTGCTGACGCGGGCGCTGGCTCTGGCGTCGCCGGGCGAGGTCGGCGCGCTGGTGGTCAGCGGCGGCGTCCCGGAAGAGGAATATGAAAAGCTCGGCGCTGCTGGCGCCGATGAGATCATAGCGTACGAGGCACCCTGGCTGGAACGATTCCGGCCAGAGCCGTACACTGCGGCCTTGCAGGCCATGGTGGCGGAGTTCAAGCCGGAGATTGTGCTCGGCGGCGCCACCAGCACGGGGCGGACGTGGCTGCCCTACGCCGCTATGAAAATGCACACCGGGCTGACCGCCGATTGCACGGAACTCGGCATCGAAGACGGCAGCGGGCTTTTGCTGCAGACGCGGCCAGCCATCGGCGGTAACATCATGGCGACGATCAAGACCCCGCATCACCGTCCGCAGATGGCTACTATCCGGCCGCGTTCAACGCGGCCAGCCACGCCCCAGGCCGGCCGGCGCGGTCGGCTGCATCGGCGCGAGGCACTGTCTGCCTGGCAGCAGTCCGGCATGACCGAGCTGTCGTTCACGCCGATTGACGAAACGCAAGAGCTATCCTCGGCAGAGCGCGTCGTCGTGGTCGGTCGAGGCATTAAGAAGCCGGAGAACCTTGGCATGGTGCGCGAATTGGCGCAGCTCCTGGGCGCGGCCGTAGGCGCCACCCGCGAGGTCGTTGACCGGGGCTGGCTGCCCTACAGCTGCCAGATTGGACTTTCTGGGCGGACGATTACGCCGGAACTCTATGTCGGCGTCGGCGTTTCCGGCGCTATTCAGCACTTGGCTGGCATGCAGACGTCGAAGCGGATTGTGGCTATCAATACAGACAGCGAAGCGCAGATTTTTTCCTTGGCCGACGTTGGCATTGTGGGTGATTTGCTGGAGGTCGTGCCAGCCTTGAATGCGCGTTTGCGTACGGGAGGTGCCTTGTGAGCGGATATGCGCCTGTGACTCCGGAGATCGCAGCCCAGCTGGAAGCGATCTGCGGCAAGAATTATGTGATTTACCGGGACGAAGAACGCTTGGAGCCGTATTCGCGGGACGAGATTCCCGGCCATCATTATCGGCGGATGCCGGAGATAGTGGTTCGTCCGCAGACGACGGCCGAGGTGTCGGCGATCATGAAGCTGGCGAATGTCGAGCGCATCCCAGTGACGCCGCGCGGAGCCGGCTCTGGCCTCTCGGGAGGTGCAGTGCCCGTGTTCGGCGGGATCGTGGTCGCGACCGACCGGATGAACCAGATTCTGGAGTTGGACAAGCAGAACATGATGATCGTCGTCGAACCTGGCGTGATCGCCAACGACATCAACGAGTATCTGCGTCCACACGAATTGTTTTACGCTGGCTATCCGATGAGCATGGAGACGTGCTACATCGGCGGCAACGTGGCGGAGAACGCTGGCGGCGGCAAGGCGATCAAGTATGGCGTCACGTCTCGGTATGTCCTTGGCCTGGAAGTGGTGCTGCCGTCTGGCGAGGTCATGGAGCTCGGCGGCAAGCTCTTGAAGGACGTGACCGGTTACAACTTGCTGCCGCTGATGACCGGCTCGGAAGGCACACTCGGCATTTTCACTAAGATTATCCTGAAGGTGATCCCGCTGCCAAAGTATCAGTACGACCTGCTGGCTTTATTCCCGGATAGCCGCACCGCCATTGAGGCCGTGCCGGCAACCATGGTCGAATCCGGCATTACGCCGACCTCTGTCGAGTATATGGACCAGGAGTCGTTCCGTTCCGCCTGCGAATATCTGAACGAGACGCTGCCGTACCAGGACGCCGGGGCGATGCTGCTGGTGTCGGTTGACGGCAATGACCCGGAGAAGATGGCGGATGATTGCGAAGCGCTGGGGACGTTCCTGGAAAAGCACGGCGCGAGCGTGGTTTATGTGGCGGACACGCCAGCCAATTCAGAGCGAATCTGGAAGATTCGGCGCAACGTGGCTGAGGCGTTCAGCCTGTATTTCCCGCGGCAGTCGGGCGAGGACATCGTAGTGCCGCCAGCAAGCATCGCCCTGGTGGTGGAGCAGTTCCAGGAGCTGGCCGAGAAATACGGCGTGACCATACCGTGCTACGGCCATGCCGGCGACGGCAATCTGCATAGCCGGGTCAGTGCGCCGGACAGCTGGAGCGACGAGCGATGGGAAGAAACGCTGCCGAAGATTCTGAATGATTTGTACGCGCTGGTGGCGCAGCAAGGCGGCCGCATTTCCGGCGAACATGGCATCGGCTGCAAACGGCTGGCGTACATGCCCAGCGTGGTTTCAGAAACGTATCTTAACGTGCTGCGGTCAATCAAGCAGGCACTGGACCCGAATAATATCATGAACCCAGGAAAGATATTCATGGTCTGAGGTGGATTTTTTAGTGGACAGTGGACAATGGACGTCAGTGGACTTTAGTTGGACGTCAGTAGACGATGGACTGTGGACTTTAGTGGACGGTAGTGGTCAGTGGACGTGGACTTTAGTGGATTTTAGTGGACAGTGGGAGTGAAGACACGCAGGGTTGCCTGAACCACGTACGGTGCTATATATTGCAAGCTAAAGCTTGAACTACATACGATGCTACATACGGCCTGAACTGCATACAATCATCCTCTTTATTGTTGTGCTTACATCATTCACATCATCTGTTTTGCCTAACGTCCTCCGTGGTGGACATTGCCTGCGCTGGATGGTTTGGCTGCTGCTGAGCGTTTTGCCGGCGGTGGCCTGGTCTGACCCGGCGCCGGTTGGGTCTATTCGAACCAAAGGAGTTGTCATGGAGTTGCCGAAGACGTACAATGGTTTGCGCCCGCCTATAGAGCTGCCCGAGTTCCCAGTGTCGAAATACTGGGATGTGGCTGACTTGTTTCAGACGCCGCAGTTTCAGTCGGCCGCGCATTTTGATGAGAGCTATTGCGATGGTCTGGAGTCGATTCTGTATGAAGGCATGCTGGTTGATGGCGTTCGCAAGCCGGTTTTCGCGTACGCCGGTATTCCGGACGGGCCGGTTCCGCCGGGCGGTTTTCCGGGGGTGGTGCTGGTGCATGGCGGCGGCGGAACGGCGTATCCGTCCTACGTGAAATTATGGAACAGCCGCGGCTATGTGGCGATAGCGATGGACTTGTACAACTCCCGGCCGCGGGCGGCTGACCCGAGCCGCGACCGCATTCTGCTGTATGGATCGAACCATCCCGAATTTGGCCCGAATCCAGACCAGGTGCATAAGAACATCGGCGACATTGTCCGGGCGCATTCGCTGTTGCTGTCGTTGCCTAATGTGAATCCAGCCCGGACTGGCGTGATCGGCATTTCCTGGGGGAGCGTGTTTTCGTCAGTCGTCGCGTGCATAGACGACCGTCTCCAGTTTGTGCTGCCCGTGTATGGTCATGGCTTTTTTGGTGAAGGCGACGGCAGTTCAAGCTTCTGCAAATGGTCGGGGATTAGCTGGGACCCGGGGCATTACCTGGCAGCAGCGAAAGTGCCGCTGTACTGGTTTGCAGGCACTAATGACCTTAATTTCCTGATTCCGGCCATGCAGCGTTCCTGGGATACGGCGCCGACGACGGCAAACCGTACCTTGATCATCAATCTGCCGCATTCCCACGTCGGATATCAGCTGTCGCCGACGTTCCGGATTGCGGACGCTGTTCTGCGCGGCGGCACGCCCCTGCCAGTGCTGGGCAGGGCGACGGTGAGGGAAGGGAACGTGCTGGCAGCGCCGGTGGAAGGCGTCGGCAAGGGCATCAAGCTGGCGCAGCTGTGCTTTACGACGGATGACGGCCCCTTGTGCAAGCGTCCTTGGAAGACAGCGGCCGCGACCGTCCGCAACGGCGAAATCGCAGCCGCGCTGCCGGAAGGAACTGTCATGGCCTACTTAGCGGCCTTTGACGAACAGGACGCTGACGGCAAGTGGTACTGCGCCGGAACCAGCAATGTGGTCGTGGTGAAATCGAAGTTTTGACGAGAACGCGCACTAAAGGGCGCTGTGTGAGTGTGTCATAGAGAAAGGACGAAGTTGAGATGGCGGAAGATTTACGGATTGGTGTCATTGGCTGTGGTGGTCGTGGTCGGTTGGCGCGTCATGCTCATAAGCCTGGCGAGGGTTCGCGCCTAGTTGCCGGGTGCGACATCCGGCAGGTCGCCCTGGATGATTTTCGGGCTAATCATGGCGACGACGCCTTTGTCTGCCGCGACTATCGCGATTTGCTGGCGCAGCCTGGCATTGACGCGGTTTTCGTCTGCACGCCAGACTATTGGCATGAAGAGCATGCCTTGGCTGCGCTGGAAGCAGGCAAGCATGTGTATTTAGAGAAGCCGATGGCGATTACGGTGCCGGGCGCTGACCGGGTGCTGACCAAGGCGCGGGAAAAGGGCGTGAAGCTGTACGTGGGTCACAACATGCGCCACATGTCTTTTGTGCGCAAGATGAAGGAAATCATTGACCGGGGCGGGATTGGCGAGGTCAAAGCTGGCTGGTGTCGGCATTTCGTGGCATACGGTGGCGACGCCTATTTCAAGGATTGGCATGCCGAGCAGAGCAAGGCGACCAGTATGCTGCTGCAGAAGGGTGCGCATGACATCGACATTCTGCATTGGCTCTGCCACGGCTACACGAAGCGCGTCATCGGCTTCGGCAACCTGACCGTCTACAATCAGATCACGGACCGCCACGATCCCTCGGAGCGCGGCGACGCATCCTGGCATCTGAGCAATTGGCCGCCGCTCAGCCAGAAGGGCATGAACCCGATCATCGACGTCGAAGACTTGAGCATGATCACTATGCAGCTCGACAATGAGGTCATGTGCTCATACCAGCAATGCCACTACACCCCTGACGGCTGGCGCAACTATACTATCATCGGCACCGAGGGCCGGGTTGAGAATTTCGGCGACTCGCCCGGTCACTGCGTGGTGCGGGTGTGGAATCGCCGCTGCAACTACAATCCCTACGGCGACGAGCAGTATTTCATTCCCGAAGTCAGCGGCGGGCACGGCGGGGCTGACCCGGCCATTGTCGCCGAATTCGTCCGCTTTGTGCGTGATGGCGGCAAGATTGCGACGTCGGCAGTGGCGGCGCGCAACAGCGTGGCGGCGGGCTGCTATGGCGCCGAGTCCTTGCGCTCCGGCGGCAAGCCGTTTGACATCCCGCCAGTCGATCCGGCCAACCTGGCGTATTTCCAAGCCTGGCTGGAGGGCAGCAATTGACGTAGGAGAGCCAACCGCCAAAGAACACCAAGGACGCCAAGATTCTTTTTTCTTGGCGTCCTTCGTTTTGCCGGTTCAATCCCACCAGATTTCCGATGCTTTGAAGACTGGCCCGTCAATGCAGGTTCGGGAGTAGGCCCATCCATTTGGGGTGTCAGCCTTGCGTTTGACGACGCAGGCGAAGCAGGCGCCGACGCCGCAGCACATAGCATGATCAAGGCTGAGTTCTGCGTCAATGCCATTTTTTTCGACGATTTCGCTGACTGCTTTGAGCATGGCATTGGGGCCGCAGGCGGCGACGGCCGGATTGCTGGTCTTGGCGATGGCTTGTGTCAGCAGTTCGGTCACCATGCCATGATGCCCGGCTGAGCCGTCGTTGGTCGCTATTTTCAATTCGCAGCCTAGGCGCTTGAAGTCGTCCTGGAGGAGGATGTCGTCCTTGCTGCGTCCTCCGATGAGGACGACTGGCGGGGCCGGGGCGTTTTTGGCCAGCAGGTAGGTCGCGGCGCTGCCGTAGCCCCCCGCGACGATGATGCCTTTACGGTTTTTCGGGAACAGGGTATAGCCGTTGCCGAGCGGCCCGAGCAGGTCCAGGACATCGCCGGGTGCCAGCTTGCTCAAGTGTTCCGTGCCTTCGCCGACAATCTTATAGATGATGCTCAAGCACCCGGAGTCAAGGTCGACATTGAAGATGCTGAAGGGACGGCGAAGAATGCGGTGCTGCAATTCAGGCAACTGGACATGGACGAATTGCCCTGGCTTGGCCAGTTTGGCAATGGACGCCGCGCTTAGGTCAAGTTGGTAGTAGTCTTTTTGAAGCCGTTGGTTGTGCAGGATAGGGGCGGAAACCTGGATTTTGTCTGGCATGGCATGGCCTTATTTTTTGGCAAGGGCAGCTGATTCAGCTGGCGCGGTAGAAGTCAGCCCAGGACTCGGCGTCTTCGCAGAGGTCGGCAGGGTTGGAGGATGCATTGACTTCAGGGCAGAAGGTGACGAGGCCGCTGTAGTTCTGCTGCATGAGGAGGGCGGCCCATTCCTGTTGCTCATCGTCAAACAGGGTTTCACCGGCCAGTGGGTTGTAGTGGAAGCAGATGGCGTGGATTTTGTCAGCGCATTCGGCCAGGAGTTTTGTCGGCTCTAGCCTGGGGGCGGCGGTGAAGTCATCTGGATGGAAGTGGAGGCAGAGGCCGATGCGGCTGGAATTGGCGATGCCGCAGATGGCGATGGCGCGCTGCCATTCCAGGGATTGTGGGAAAGGCAGGGGCTGGCGCACCTGGATGGCGATGGCGTATGGCGTGTCCAGGGGAGCGTCAAGCAGAGACTGGAGAAAGCTGGCCAAGCGCAGGGATTGCGCCGGGAAATCGGCTTCTGCGCAGCGGTCGAGCCGGAGCTGGAGGCTGAACACGGCGGTTTCTGCTGGCGCGGCGTAGACCATGGCGTCGAAGAGGTTGCGCCGGAGTGCGCCCATGGCGTCGTGTTCCACGGCATGCGTGAGGATGGCGGCAGAGTCGCCGGGGAGGAGGTCGCGGGCGTGGAGGCAATGTAGGTTGTGCTTGGTGACGGCGTTGACGAAAGCCTGGCTGTTGAAGTTGCCGGCGTCGCATTCAAAGCCGTCCAGGCGTTGGCTGGCTGCCAGGGCTGGCAGCCAGTCTTGCCAACGCGAGTCGTCGATACGGATGGCGCAATGGATCATGGGCGCGGTGGTGTGTTGGTGGGTGGGTGATGTTGGCGGCGTTGGCTCGGCGTTCAGGGCAGGGGAACGATTTTGAGCCAATCGAGGTTCAGGCCGCGGTTGTCGGCATTAGTCATGGTAAGGCGGTGTTGACCTGCCTTGAGTTCGAGGATCAGCGCCTTGCGGTTGTGGGCGACCCAGACTTCCCGCCACTGGTTTGCGTTTGTACTCCAGCCGCCAGTGCCGGGGAAGAGGAATGGTGTGTCTTCCTGGTTGAGCGGAACCCCGTCTATGGCGACGTGGCGGGCGACGCCGTCTCCGAAGGCATGACAGGCACGGACCAGGAGGGCGTAGCGGCCGTCAGCCGGAACCGTGAACGCCCAGGTCAGGGCGTGGCCAGCTTTGTCCCAGAATTTGATGGCGTCTTCGTCGCTGTCGACTTTCGGCTCCCGGACGACGGCGCCTGCGGTTTCCTCGGCGATGTTTTCCGCCTGGATGGTGATGGCGTCCTTGACAGCCGGGTTGAGGCCGGTCATGTCAGGTTCGCGATAGAAGCCAGGGAGGTCGTCGCTCAGTGGCGTGGGCTTGATGGTCATAGTCACGGTCGCGGCTGTGACTGGCGTGGTCAGATTGATGCCGACGCGGGTGGGGACGTTGCGGGTGCCGGGATTCTCGATCACTTCGGAGTCGAGGGTCCAGTCAGCGCCGGTCACGGCGACGTCGACGGTGCAGGCGCCATTGCCATCATAGACGTCCAGGGAGCGTTGGTTGCGGATGAACAGTTTGTCAAGGGTAACGACCGCAGTGGAGAAGGTCTGCGGGGACGCGAAGGCGACCTCATCGCGGATGATGATTTCCGGTCGCGTCCGGAAGAAGGTGAAGGTCCTGGTGAGGGCGGTCAGCTCGGGCACGTCGTACGCTTGAGCCAGGTCGATGACCAGGGTGTCCTGGGCATCGGTGAACTCGGTTTTGGTGAAGACGCCCTGGGCAGCGCGGCCAGTGCTTTGCAATTTGCCGGCGACGACTGGCACCGGATGGCCGTAGGAATTGAGGATTTTGCTGACGTAGCGGTCCTTGCTGAAGGTGCGGCGGGTGTATTGCTCGGCGCCAGGGTCGACCAGGTAGGCGTGGTTGTTAACGACGACGAGATAGGAGCCGATGTCGTTGTGGTTGTGCATTTCCGCATTGTGGCCGGCCTTGATGGCGGCGCCAAAGGTCTGCTCGCCGTGCAGGGAACGGCAGATGAAGACGCCGCCATCAGCGAACAGGTGGCGCGGTTCGAAGATCGGCGTTTCGGGGGGGAGGTTTTCCGCCGCCGTCGGCTCGGCAAAGGCGATCAAGGCAAAGGCGTGGAGTTCGAGGGTGGAAGTGTCCTGAATGGCTATACGTTGGCGCAGGGTTTGCGGGTGGGTGTTTTGAATCAGCCAAAGCATCGTCGTCGCTGGCCTGGCGTTCACGCCGCAGTCGGCAAAAGCCGGCGCTGCGCGCTCGTCAATCATAATGTTCTTGGCGTAGGCGCAGGCATTTTCCACGACAGGATGATCGAGGATGTCGAGCTTGCCGCCGGTGGCAAGGCGTACCATGGCCGCCATGTAGAGGTAGTGCCCGAATCCGTAATTCCAGTAGCCGATGCCTTCGCTGCAATAGCCGTCCGGAGTGAAGCCGCCGAGGAAAAGCGGGTTGGAGATTTCCATGGCGGCGACGAATTCGGCGCGTTCTTCAGCCGAGTCGCAGGCTGTGAGGGCGGTGGCGACGGTGTTGGCCGTGCAGACGGCGTTCCAGTTGCTGCCGCCGGTCATCCACCACAGGCCGTTTGGGATTTCGCCGGTCTGGAAGACTTCGCGGTACGGCTCCAGGACACGGAGCATGATATTGGCCTTGATATCGGCTTGCAGATCGGCGGGCAGCTTGTCCTGGAACCACCAGGAGACAGTGGCGGCGAGCAGGGCACGGGCCGTGGCGCCGAGGTCACCGTAGTAGCGCGTGCGGTTGAAGTTCTCCAGGCCGGAGTCATGGGCCGGCATGACCCAGCTGCGGTCAGCGCAGAGGGCTCTCAGTTCAGCTTCCAAGGCGGGCAGGAATTCGCCTTGGTTGAGGAAGCCTTCGGCCTTGGCGAAGTTCAGGATGCGCCGCGTCCTCACGAAGTATGGCGCTTCGTAGCGGTTGCGGTTGCCGTTCTGGGTGAATTCGAGGTAGAGTTCGTCTGGCAGTTCAGGTGGCGGGCTGGCTGCATCCTTGCGGGCGTCGGCGATGACCTTGGCTGCGCCTGGCTGGCTGGCGATTTTCTCCCAGGCTTGGCGGTCGCTGACTGGCCTGCCAAAGCCAGTCGGCTGGGCCGGCAGCCACTCGGCGAGTTGTTTGACGCGGTCTGGGTCAAGGGCGGGGAAGGCTTTGTTGGCTCTAACGACGGTGGTTCTCATGGTTTTTGCTTCTTCTTCGGTCAGTTCCAGGAGGGTGAAGTCATCAAGGTCAGCGACGCCGATGGCGGCATTGAAAGAATGGATTCGGACGGTGACGGTCTTGGCCGCTGCCGGGGCTTTGGCGACTAAGGTGAATTGGCGCCATTCTGGTTGCTTGGGCAGGGCGAGGTAGATTTCATTGCGCAGGTCAACGCGGTTCAGGTGTTTGCCCTGTTCGTCCAAGAAGATGAGGTAGACGCCGACAGTGTGTGCTTTCTCGCACCGGGCCCAGAATTGCAGGGCGTGGGTTGATTCTGGTTTGACAGCCAGGCCGGTTTGGCGCAGTTCGCTGCCTGCTGTGGTTGAATTGTCGACTACGCGCAACCCGAGGTTGCCCGTGCGGGCGGCCTCGGGAAGGATCAGGCTCATGGTCTTTTCACCATCCCAGGAAGCGTATTCCTCTTCAAAGCCGGGATTGGCCAGGGGCAGGGTGGTGGCCGCCGGAAGCAGGGTGGCGCTGGCCAGGATGGACAACAAGACAAGACGTTGAAAAAAATGCTTCATGGAATATAACCCTTTCTGAAGGTGATGCAAGGATGCCGTAAGTCTGTAAATTTGTTGTTCATTCTGCAGTTTCTCGCTGGTGCGGCTGGCATCGGTCGAGGACGACGGCCAGGAGCGCGGGCACAGCGGTTTCGACGCGGAGAATCCATTGGCCGACAGTCAGGGGCTGGAGTCCCTTGGCCAGGAGGGCGGACAATTCTTCCGGTGCGAAGCCGCCCTCCGGGCCGATCCAGAGCGAGGTCTGTCGCTGGTCGTCGACAGGGAGGGCGGCTGGGCTGGGCAGCGCATCCGCCGGCTCTGGGACAGCGCCGAAAAAGCCGTGGTCGTCCGCGGCTTCGAGCACGTCTGCGAACGCGGCAGGGGCTTTGATTTCCGGAAACCATGGATTGTGCGACTGCTTGGCAGCGGCGATGACGGTCTTGGTCCAGTGGGCGATGGTGTCAAGATCAGGCTTGGCGACTCCGAAGCGGCAGAGGACAGGGACGATGGCTGCCGCGCCCAGCTCCGTGGCAGTGCGGATGACAGCGTCGATGTTTTTGCTTTTCGGGGGGGCGATGAAGAGGGTTATGTGCGGCTGCGGCTGCGGTGCGGCATCGGCTTGGAGGATGCGGCAGGTGGTTGTGCTGTGCCGGCGGTTGTCCACTGCATCCAAGACGGCTTCGGCGCGGATGCCGTGGCCGTTGAGAAGGAGAATGCGGTCGCCGACGCCGAGGCGGAGAACTTGGAGGGCGTGGCGCGACTCACTGGCAGGAAGTTGGACTTCGCGACAGGAAATCGTCAGTTGTGGAGAATAGAAGGCGTGCATGCGCGAGGAGTTGTGGAGTTGGCGAGGACAGGGAGTCGCCAGCCTTGCAGGGACGGCGTCGGTATATTTGGCAAAGCATAATATAGCTTGCCTCTACCGGAAAAGCGAAGCCAAGCCAATGCTTGGGAAGACGGCTTTAGTCATTAGATAACGGTCGCTCTGCTGCCGTGGACGGAGTGGACATGGTGGACAACGTAATCTAAGCTCAACTCGCCCTTCTCGCCCCTAAAATGTGTCTCCGTCCAGTGCTGGCACTTTAGTGCCGGAACTCGTCCCTCGCCCCTCGTCCCTAATCTCGCCCCTGCAACAAGCTGGCGTCAAAACGGGACTTCGCCAGCCGGCCCGGCCTTGTCTGGCGGCGGATTATCCGGCACGTGTTGGTTAGAAGGCGCTCTTGGCGGTGGGATG
>Ga0209510_1003526_pt1 | contig 14563 bp, 9 predicted proteins | sample BiotimSIPDNA_FD_185749 | JGI IMG/M metagenome (GOLD analysis project Ga0209510, IMG submission 185749) | Anaerobic biogas reactor microbial communites from Washington, USA - Biogas_R1 time_0 SIP DNA (SPAdes) (version 2) | ecosystem: Engineered > Bioreactor > Anaerobic > Unclassified | place... | reverse complement strand
GAAATGCTTCTGGAATCGCAAGACGTTTATTAGCACTATCATCTAAAGTACGTTCAAACCATTGAGTGGCTTGAGTAAAAGCGGTGCTTTCCACTAAAGAAATCACAAAACGAGCTAAAGAACAAATACGTTCACTTCTCATGGGGTTACGTTTATAAGCCATGGCACTCGAGCCGATTTGAGTGGATTCAAAAGGTTCTTCGACTTCTTTTAAGCCCTGCATCAAACGCATATCGGTAGCTAGTTTATGTAAGCTCTGAGCAATAGAAGAAAGAGCTTGGCTTACACGATTATCCCATTTACGAGTATAAGTCTGGCCTGTAATAGTAAGGCAACGCTTAAAACCAGCACGAGTTGTCACAAGACGATCTAATTCAACAATTTTTGCTTCGTCTCCGTTAAAGAGTTCCATAAAGGAAGCTTGTGTACCTGTAGTCCCTTTAACGCCTCTAAATGGCAACACTTCAATTAAAAAATCAATTTCTTCAAGGTCGATCAATAAATCTTGAATCCATAAGCAAGCGCGTTTGCCAACAGTAGTCAATTGAGCTGCTTGAAAATGAGTCGCTCCTAATTGAGGTAAATCTTTGTTTTTTAATGCAAATTCAGAAAGCTTATCAATCACACGCATCAAACGGCGACGTACTAAAATCAAGCCTTTTTGCATTTGAATTAAATCCGTGTTATCGCCTACAAAAGCACTTGTAGCCCCTAAATGGATTATCCCTTTGGCTTTTGGGCATTGCACACCATAAGCATACACATGGCTCATCACGTCATGGCGGCGGCGTTTTTCTTCGGCCTCGGCGACATCAAAATTAATATCTGTTTCATGTGCTTTTAATTCTTCAATTTGTTCTTCTGTGATAGGAAGGCCTAATTCTTTCTCGCTTTCAGCAAGGATAATCCACAATTTTCTCCAAGTTTGAAACTTGAATTGAGGACTAAATAGAAAGCTCATTTCTTTGGAAGCATATCTTTGAATTAAGGGACTCTCAAATTGGTCGCGCATAAAAAATCCTTTTAAAAAACAAGGCGGTCTAGTCTACAAAGACTTTTTAATAGAACGCCTGAAAAATGATGAGCCAAAATATAGAAAAAGTTGGATTTAAACTGGTTTTTTAATCAATTCGATTGCTGTTTTAGCGTACTCTTTGACTTGAGCAAGCTCCGTTTCAGAAGGCTGGAATACAGCCTTAAAGCCTTCGCCAACGACTTTGCAACGCATTTGAGTTAAATAGGCTTTAAGAGCAGGCACCGCTTCGCCGCTCCAACCATAAGAACCAAAAACGCCAACAGGCTTCCCTGCAAGTGCAATCGAATCTAATCCAGTTAAGAAATTCCAGATGGTAGGAAGAGCATTTCGATTAATTGTAGAAGAACCGATAAATAGTAATTTTGAACTTAATGCAGCCTCTGCCGCCTTAGCAGAATCATCAGAGGATAAATCAAACAAAGAAACAATAAAGCCCTCTTTTTTTAACTCTTCTGCAATTTCTAACGCGAGCTTTTTAGTGTAGCCATAGGCAGAAACATAAACTACCGTTGCTGTAAGCCCTGGGTCTTTTTCAGTACTCCATTCTCTGTACAAAGACTTTGCTTTTTCAATCGCCTCTTTTGAATCTAACGCGGGGCCATGGCTAGGAGCTAAGAATTCAATATCTAAGCCATCCATTTTATTTAGGCCAGCTAAAACAAACTTTTTGAATGGGCTAAAAATACAATCGTAGTAAAAACGGAATGCCCCTTCATAAAGATTTGGTTTATAAATCTTAGAAAGTTCTAAAGGGCTTTCACAATAATGAGCGCCTAAAAAATCACAAGTAAAAATCATCTTCTCTTCTGGAAGATACGTGAACATCGAATCAGGCCAATGCAAATTAGGAGCAATCTTAAAATGCAAGGAACGCTTCCCTAAATCTAAGACTAAATCTTCTGTAGCAGTTAAAGAAGGGAAATCCTGATTCACAATATTTTTTAAGAAACGTAAAGCAGTCGCCGTCGCTACCACAACGGCATTTGGCGCATACTCAAGAATTTTTGCTAAAGATCCCGAATGGTCTGGTTCTGTATGGTTTAAGATGATGTAATCGATTTCCGCTGGATTAATCACTTCTTTTAAGTTTTCAAAAAACTCATCAAAACGTTCTCTATTAACGGATTCAATTAAGGCCGTTTTATTTTCGCCTTTCACTATATAAACATTATAAGTAGTCCCGTATTCTGTACGCATAAAGACGTCAAAAGTACGAAGCGTTGGGTTCAATACACCTACAGAATAAATTTGATTTCTAATTTCTTTTTTCTTCATCTAAAATACTCCTCCGTTTTTACTATAAAATAAAAAACCCCACTTAAAAAAGCGGGGTTTCATAAGAAAAAGTTTCTTTTAGCCGAGATTTAGCATGGAGAAAACCATGACGAAAAGAGCCACCGTTTCAACGACACCGCAAACCATCAAATAGTTTGCCATACCCTTGCCTGTTTCACCTAAAGCATCGCAAGCATTTGCTGCTGCACGACCTTGGAACCAAGCAGAAGTAAGCATACCTAAACCACCAAAAACACCTGCACCAAGAGCTGCGCCCCAGTTAGCACCACCAGTAGCTTTAACTGAACCGAGAATCGAATTCATCAAAAGCATTCCATAAATGGTTTGAGAAATAGGAACACCGACAAAAACGAGTAATGTAAAAAGAGCGCTTTTCCCTTGAGCATATGCTTTTTTCCAAACACCGATTGCAGCCATGCCTGCTGTACCAGTGCCCAAAGCGGAACCTATTGCAGCAATACCTAATGCGGCCATTGCGCCCATATTCCCTAAAGTAACCATTGTTGTTTGTTCCATAACATTTTCCTCTATGTTGTAGTTAAAATTAGTTCACTTTTTGCTTTACAAAAGGAGTAAATTCGCTTCCACTCCATTGCAAATTTAAGTGATTTGAAAATTCAAGTGTATTTAAGCGAAGTGCATGAACAGCAACACCCATAATACTCAAAGCAATATTTAGACAATGCACAAAGAATAAAGCGATCACTGAAACAGCGATACCAACAGCAGAGCCAAATAAAGGAGATAACATCATATTAAAGGCTTGAGCGATAGCCACACCAGCCATTCCTACTGCAAATAGACGAATATAACTGATAATATCCACAAAATTATTGACTACATCGAATATAAGCATTGGAAAAGAAATCCATTCTTTCTTTAAGTCTTTTGGTGGAACCATAAACAAAACGATCAACACAAGACCTGTAATAAAAAGAGGCATTGCAAATTCAGGCATTTCTTTTTTCAAGACCATGTTGCTTGCTAAGAAGAACATAAACCAAGTGGAAAAGAGCCAGCCGATTTGAGCAATAGCGGTAGTACTTCTACTTTTCACACGAAGAATAAAGTTCCATACATGAGCAATGGTTAAATGAATAACAGCTAATATGAAACATAAGTATTGTACATTACTTGCTTCTCTAATCCATAAAGCCGCTTTTCTAACAAATTCTGGGACAAATGATTTTTGAGCTAAATCTAAAGCTGCTGGAGAAAAACCAAGGAAGCTGTTATTTAGAAAGCCCCAGATGATTGTCGTACAACTCATTAAAATCAAAAAATGGAAGGCTGCTTTTGGAGCTTTAGGGAGTTTTGCTTGAGCAATTAAGGTGATGATGAGGAATAAAATACCATAAACGGTATCACCCACAATCATCGCAAAAAATACGCTAAAGAAAGCAAGGAAAACAAGAGACACGTCCATTTCATGATAACCAGGAGAAATCCCGATAATATCATAAAGGAATTTCATTGGACGAGATGCTTTATTATAAGAAAGTAACGTTGGAACAAATTCTTCTTCTGAAGGGTCTTCGATCTTTAAGCCCCAACCTAATTTTGGAGCCATCGCTTTTAATTCAGCAAGACGCGGTTCTGGACAAAATCCTTGAATCATAGCGATTCCTGAATTTTGAATCATCCCAGCATTCACTTCTTTTAAGTTATAGTCATCAGAAACATCTAGCAACTGTTCTTTTAAGGAACTCTTTACTGTTGCAATTTCTTGAAGACGAGATTCTATTTTTTTCAAAGACTTTTCAGCATAAGAAAGCTTTGATTTCATTTCACTCAAAGAAAGTGAAGGTAAACGAAGTTCATTAGCCATTTTTACATCTGCAGGCTTTTCACCTCGATTAATAACCACAAAGCAATCCGCTACAGAGTTTTTTCCATAATATTGAACCAAAGCAGATTCATCGTCTGGAAGAGGCTTTTTATTTTTTTCTGCTTCAAAAAGACGAATAAAGATGCCTTTTTCGGCTAAAGCTTCTATTTGAGATGGATTAAAATCACCAAAAACATCATATCGAGCAAGATCCACTTTCATTTGTGCAAGTGTATCTTCGTCTTCTTTACGTTCTGCAATTAGATTTTGTAATTCACTTATAAGAGAATCAGGAGAACCTGTAATTGGAGCGACCTCTTTTTTTACCTTAGAGGGAACCACATCTATTGCTTTTTGAACACGTTGTAATTCTGCTTTTGCATAATTAAGATCAGAACCCGTAGGCGATTGCAAATGAATCACATGCAACAGACCCATAGAACGCAATTCTTCGAGAGTCTTTGTTTTTAAAGAATCTATACAGAGAATCGTTACCTTTTTCATTGGAGTAATCATGCTGCGACTCCTCCATCTTCCAATAATGTACGAGCAACGGACTTACCCTTGGCAAGTTTAGAACGAGCCACACCTGTCGTTTGCTGATCACCAAGAAAGATATTAATTGCACGAATATTTTCTTTCGCTTCTGGAATTTTCACTTTTTCAAAAAGATTCACACGTTGACTTGTCGTACGTAATTCTTCTGAAAGTAACTCATATTGCTTTTCTAAAACTCGCCTTTCTAAACGAAGAGAAATTAAAGATTGCAATGCACGAATACCATCATCTAGCCACACGGGTGTATCAAATGGATCAGGAATACTAAGATTAAAATCAACACCATTAAACAAAGGAATTTCTACACCAGCAATGTTACCTTCACCTTCTCTCACTTCTTTAACGGAAAGATAAGAACTCCAGTCTACTGGATCTGCATATAAACAAACCCAATCGGACATCATGTTGCGAAGAGCATCTTCTTCTTTTCGTTTTACAATCACTTTGGCTTGCAAAGTACGCATTTCCATTTGCAATTGTTGCTTTTTTAACAGAAGTGTAGGCAAATAACGCTTAAATCGCTTAAGCGCATCACGCTCTGCTTTCAAAGCATTTTTGGTGAGTTTCACTTTTGCCATAGCGCTACCCTTTTTTTGGCCAATATTCGTTAATCATCTTAGAAGGAATACCAGTTTCTTCTGGCTCGAAACAATCCGAAAGAATAATCCAACCAAGATCTAAAGCTTTTTCTAATGGGATATTTACTGAAAGGTCCATCATTTCTTTTTCAAAACGAACACCGTATCTCAATAATTTTTGATCCCAAGTGCTCATTCTAAAGCCCATCGATTGCTTTTCAATGGTTTCTTTAAAGCTTGCATACAATTGAATCATTGTGTTCATGATGGTACGGTGATCAGAACGTGTAGAACCATTCACTTGCTGTTTCAAACGAGATAGAGAACCAAATGGTTCAATTCTTCCTTTACGGAGATAGAACTGCCCTTCTGTAATGTAACCTGTATTATCTGGAACTGGATGAGTCACGTCATCGCCAGGCATAGTTGTTACAGCAAGAATGGTAATGGAACCAGCAGTATCAAAGTCAACAGCTTTTTCATAACGACTTGCTAACTGAGAATAAAGATCACCAGGATAACCACGATTAGAAGGAATTTGTTCCATCGTAATTGCAATTTCCTTCATGGCATCTGCAAAGTTTGTCATATCAGTTAGCAAAACAAGGACGTTTTTACCCTTAATTGCAAATTGTTCTGCGACAGCTAAAGCGGCATCTGGAACAAGCAAGCATTCTACGATAGGATCAGAAGCTGTATGGACAAACATCACAGAGCGAGAAAGAGCTCCATTTTGCTCCAAAAAGTCTCTAAGATAAAGGTAGTCGTCGTGTTTTAAGCCCATACCGCCAAGAACAATAACATCCACTTCAGCTTGAAGAGCAATTCGAGCTAATAATTGGTTATATGGCTCACCTGCAATCGAGAAAATAGGCAGTTTCTGAGATACCACAAGCGTATTGAAAACGTCAATCATTGGGATACCAGTACGCACCATATTACGAGGGATAATACGTTTTGCTGGGTTTACTGAAGGACCACCAATTTGAATTGGATTTTCTTCAATAAGAGGGCCATTATCACGAGGGATACCAGAGCCAGTAAAGACTCGACCTAACAAGGAATCACTAAAAGGGATTTCCATTGGCTTGCCAATAAAACGCACTTGTGAATCCGTTGTGATACCACGAGCACCTGCAAATACTTGTAAATCCACCATTTCTTTATCAATGCGAATCACACGAGCAAGAGAGACACCTTGAGGACTCGTTACTTGAGCTAATTCTTGATATGCAACGCCATCTGCTTTAACTGTAATAACGCTTCCGGCAATACGTTCAATGCGATGATAAACCTTATGCATTAGTAGCGACCTCCGCAACAGACTTAAAGATTTGTTCTTCAAGCTCTTTGAATTCCTTGGACTTAAACTCTACACGGTTCCAGTCTTTTGTAATTTGAGTCAATTTAAGGAAAAAACCACGGGCGTTTTCTTTTTCTTTAAACGTCATCGCTGTTTTTAATATTTCATACACTTTATCGAATAGATATTGTTGACGATCGGCAGAACAAGCAGCATCAATATCATGATAAGCATCTTGTTGTAAATAAACAGAATCTAAATACTCTGATTTTAGATAAGTGATAAAGTCTTCCATAGAAGTACCTTCTTCACCAACCACCTTCATCATCTGATTGACATCAATACCCATAGCCAAAATATGGCGTGCTTCTTGGACTTTTTGCTCATTAATAATACCTTCGTATTTTGACCAAGAGTCCATAGGATTGATTGCAGGGAAACGACGTTGATCAGATCGTTCACGAGACAAGCCATGGAATGCACCAACCACTTTCAAAGTAGCTTGTGTCACAGGTTCTTCAAAGTTACCACCCGCTGGAGAAACAGAACCACCAATAGTTACAGAACCAATGGAACCATCTTTTAGGCGAACCACTCCACCTCTTTCATAGAAGCTAGCGATCACTGATTCTAAGTATGCAGGGAAAGCTTCTTCACCAGGGATTTCTTCTAGACGTCCGCTCATTTCACGTAAAGCTTGAGCCCAGCGAGAAGTAGAGTCAGCAAGTAAAAGAACATTTAATCCCATTTGACGATAGTACTCAGCAAGAGTCACACCAGTATAAACAGAAGCTTCACGAGCAGCCACAGGCATAGAACTCGTATTACAAATAATAAGAGTTCTTTCCATAAGACTTTTCCCTGTACGTGGGTCATTTAACTCAGGGAATTCACGTAATGTTTCCACTACTTCACCAGCACGTTCACCACAGGCGGCTAAAATAACGATATCCACATCGGCATAACGGCTTGTCAATTGTTGTAAAACGGTTTTACCAGCACCAAATGGCCCAGGAATACAGTAAGTACCACCTCTTGCCACAGGGAAGAACGTATCGATAATACGCTGTTGCGTTACCATTGGTTCAGATGGACGCATACGTTCAGAATACTGTTTAATCGGAATTTTTACAGGCCAAATCTGCATGATTTTTGCTTCGACTGTATTGCCATCTGCATCTTTCAAAATGGCGATCACATCTTCTACAGTATAGTCACCAGCAGGCATGATTTTTTCAACCGTGACGGTTTTACGAACCTTAAAAGGAACCATGATACGATGCTTAAAAATACCTTCAGGAACGGTACCAAGCGTTTCACCCGCTGTTAATTTATCACCCACTTTGGCGACAGGTGTAAAAGCCCATTTTTGATCACGTTCTAAAGCGTTTAAGTATTTACCACGCTGTAAAAAGAAGCCGCATTCTTCTGCTAAACGAGGAAGAGGGTTCTGAAGTCCATCAAACACTTGACCTAAAAGACCTGGTCCAAGTTCAACAGAAAGTAATTCTCCAGTGAATTCGACATCATCTCCGGCTTTTAGCCCAGTAGTGTCTTCAAAAACCTGTAATTCAGCGTAATCGCCTCTGATTCGAATCACTTCACTTTTTAATTTAATGCCAGAAGGAAGTTTAGCATAAGCCACTTCGTTTTGTGCTACTGCACCAACAAAGGCAACACGAATTAAATTTCCGTTGACACCTGTTATTTTACCGATACTAGCCATTGAAGATCAATCCTCCGATCATTCTCGCTTGGAAGCGAGATCGTTTTCATTAATTACTTTCATTAGTGAAGCATCACCAGCTTCTGGAGATAAGCGGCTCCAACGTTCACAAATCATTAGTTTTATTGCATAAGCATAAACATGGGCCATAGTAAAGCCACCTACACCACTTAACTCATCTACAAGCCAAAAACGAGCCTTATCTAATTCATGTTCTCGTTCCAAAGGATTCGTTCTTAATAATGCATCTGAAACCATTTTGGCGTAAGTCACATCATAGCCATCATAAGGACGTTCCGAAAAACGAATATCTGAATCCCAAGCCGCAGCTCTCATTTTACCTGCAATATTTTTTAGAAGCGTTTCACGAGCAAAATAAGCAGACACAAAGGAATCACTGTGAGATTTCCCTGCTAATAAGGCTTCTAATGCTTCCATTTCATACGCACTAATCACCCCTTCACATTGACGACGAAATTCATCAAGAGAAAAAGGAGGCGTATCTCCAAATTGGAGCGTGGGAAGAGAGGAGACGAGATAAACAGCGTTACTCATTACTTGCCTTGGGACGCCGCTTTTGTTACAACCTTAGCTAATTGAGGACGAAGCAACGCAGATAAAGCATCTGCCATGGCTTCGTTAGTAAATTCATGACTGACTTTACCGCCATCTAGTTTAACACGGAAGCCAAAACGAACTGAAGAATCGCTTTCTACTTGAACGCCAGCAGATAATTGCTTCTTAAATTCGCCTAAAATGAATGATGTTAATTTATTTACATCTGATTCAGATAAAGCAACTTCTACGTCTGAACTATAATTTTTAGCTAAAGAAAGTAAAAGTTCTTTAATTGTGCTTTCTGAAAGAGCTTTTTCTACTTGAAGGTCAAGTATATCCAAAATCATCTTTTCAAGACTTTTACCAACTGTAATTAAAATATCTCTTGCAGATTGTTCTAGAGCACGTTCGCTACGTTCTGTATAAACTTGAGCGTCTTTATCTGCTTGTTCGAGTTTTGCTTTTGCTTCTGCTTCTGCTTCTTTAATTATTTGAGCCGCTTTTTCTTTTGCGGCAGTTAGAATAGAAGTGGCATCATTATCAGCCTTGTCTATCGCATCTTTTTGAATTCGATCAATGAGATACTGCAAATCTTCAGCCATTATATGTTCTCCGAAAGATTAATGCTTAAAATTGTTATTTTGAATATATAAGGAAAAGTCAAAAAAGAACATAAAAAAGTGTAAAAAAAAAAATTTAATGTTTTTATTTAAGATAAAAAGTTCTTTTTTGGGGATAAAAGAAAAATTAATTTTTCTTTTAAAAAAAATATTGTATCGTTTCTTGATAAATGATTATATAATATCATATTTAAATCATTTTTTTTTCAAATCAGATTCTAATAATCACAATATGATGTGATTATTATTTTTTTTATAACAGAATTATGAATAATTCTGTTATAATCCATCAACGCAATGAAGACTTTTTTGATAATTCCACGGCCATTTTTTTAATGCTCGTGAAATCCCATTTACCGCTGCCGAGTTTTGGAATTGCTTCCACAGCATAAACTTTTCCAGGAATCATTAACGGCGGCATACCAGATTTACGTAGAGCCATGGAGACCGTATGAGTATCTTTATCGCCAACAAAAAGTAACACGATGCATTCTCCTTTGACGTCATCTGGAATAGAAGTCGATACGAATTCACATCCATCAAGAATTTTTGTATCACCTACTCGAAGATCCACAGCTCCAAGGCTCACCATTTCACCACCTAATTTGGCAAAGCGGCTATAGCGATCCACAATAGTCAAGAAACCATCTTGATCAACGAAGGCTTTATCTCCAGTACGATACCAACGTTTTCCATCAAGCACAATTACTGCTTCATCTGTTTTTTCTGGCTCTTTATAATACCCTTTCATCACTTGCGGGCCACCAACCAAAGCCATTCCTTCTTCACCGACTGGAAGGTCTTCATTAGTCACAGGATCAACAATGCGAAGACGAGTTCCAGGAACAGGCATCCCCACACTCCCCATTTCATTGCATTTTTCCATAGTTAAAAAGTCATCTAATAAAATGTCAGCTGAATTCATCGTAGCCACTGGTGTGGTTTCAGTACAGCCGTAGGCCTCGTAGACTTCTTTACCAAATTTTAATCTAAAAGATTCTCTTAACTCTGGACGCATTTTTTCAGCTCCAGCAAGCACAAGTCTCATGTAATCCAAACACATAGGATGAACCCAACGGTTCACCGTAAAGGCTCGTAAGAATGTAGGTGTACCCATTAAAATAGTGGCCTTAAATTCAGCGCAAACACGAGCCATCGTCTTAATGTCAGTTGGATCTGGGCATGGAATTGAAGGAACTCCATTCACCAAACTGAGCAGAATATTCGCGGTTAATCCAAAGGAATGGAATAATGGTAATTCTGAAAGAACCACGTCTGTGGGGCGTAATCTAACCACGGCATCTGTTTGTAAAACATTACAGATGAAATTTTTGTGAGTTAACATGATTCCCTTAGGAACCCCTTCCGACCCAGAGCTAAATAAAATAGCAGCAGTATCCGATAATAACGTTTTATTGAAAAAGATTTTTTCAATTAAAAATGATGGTAAGAGCGTCGCTATTAAATGATAATAGCCCCATGTCAATAAAGATTTTGAAGCAAAAAAATCATCCACAAAAATCAACTTGCAATCTTTCTTTATATTATTGAAAAGAGAATTTTTCTGGCATAATTTTTCAAAGAAATGGCGCGAGGTTAATACTGTTTTGACTTCTGTCTTTTGAATACAACCCATGATAATATCAGGAGAAGCACTATAATTTAAGTTAACACTTGTTTTTGCTTTAGCGATTAATGCAATAAAGGAAGCAAACCCCTCTGGAGAAGGAGGGAACATGAGCCCCACATTTTTTTCTGAACGAGTGACTTTGTTAATTAGACGTGTTAGGACTAATATTTTTCGTACAAACTCATAACCAGACAAATGTTCGCCTGTGAAATTGTAAATAGCCACCTTAAATCGAACTCGTGCTTTCATCGCTCGAACAACAAGTGGAGCAATTCGCTTATAATGACTAATACTTTGCTCCCAAACATCTATTGATAGATCTCTTAAAGTATCTCTAATCTTATCTTCTTTAGTATTAGGAGGTAAAGGTTTTGCAAACCCTACCGAGATAAATCGAGCCACTTTATTTGGGAACATGATGCTATCAGAAACATGGCTATAAGGAGAGCCCCATACTCCATAAATATAAAAAGGAACTATAGGAACACCTGTTTCGTGAAGTGCCTCTGTATAATCAATTGAAAAACGACTGATAAAAGGCATTTTAGAAACTTCACCTTCAGGGAAAATGACAACAGCTTTTCCTTCTGATAACGCATTTTTGATTTTTTCCATTGAAGGTTCAGGATTTCGACGATCAATAAAAATCATGCCTAATCGTCTTCTAATCAAACGTAAATACCAACGTTCATAGCGGCTTCGATTACTTGCAATAACAACAGGCCTTGGAGAAGCCATTTGTAACACAGCCCAATCAATAAAACTATAGTGTGATCCCACTAATAAAACAGGACCTGTTTCTGGAATATTTTCAATACCAATAGGTTTTAGGCGATAGCGAAAAAAGAAAAATAAACGAAGAAATGCTCTCAAAAGGGTTTGAGGTGTTTTAGCTAATGATAAACTAAAGCCAATAAAAGCAATGACTGCAAGAGGGATAAAAAAGACGTCAATGGAAACCGAGATAAAAGACATCGCGACGACTTGAAGAGTGAGAAACGTAAATAAGAAAAGCATCTGCATCATGTTGGCGACAGCAATAATACGACCAGCAGTATCAGGTCTTGTATTTTGTTGTAATAGAGCTTTCACGAGAATAAAAAAGATACCAGCACAAAAACCAATTACCCCATAGACAAGTGCTTGTATCAATTCATTTGAGATAAAGGCAGATAAGAACATCATGACGGCAGCACCTAATGCCGACGTAGGAATAAGCCCTGTTTCTATGAAATTTCTAGAGGCTCTTGCTGCAGCTAAAAAGCCAAAAACTAAACCAATCGCGGAAAAAATGAGCGTGTTGCGTAAAACGCTAACGATATGCATTCCAGAAATGTCTTGGGATAATAGAATAAATATTTGAGCCGTTCCCCAAAAAAAAGCAAGGCCAATGATGCAAAGCCTGAGAAGCGGGTTCGACCACGTAGAAGAAATTGTTCTTCTGGAAGACCGAAGCTTCATGTACTTCGAAGGAGGCGTTACTTCTGGAATTTTAAAAGCAGCTAATGTCGCAATCGCTCCTATGATTACAAAAAGCCAAGGTAATATTTCATATTTTAAAAAAGACGTCTCTTCAGGAGAAAACCCAATGGTCACAAACGAGACTGCCACTACCCCTAAAATGGAAAAAGAAGATTGATAAGCATTAGATAAAGTTAATCGCTTTACCCCAAATAATTCTTTTTGAATACCTAATTTTGCAGGGCTCTCTATAGAAAGAAATATCGAAAACAATAAAATAAGACAGTAAGAGATCCAACCTAAACCTAAAGTATAAAAGACAGCGATTAAAATTAAAACAAGCGTCATCAATAACGCAGTATAACCCATGACTTTATTTTTCGGATAGCGATTGGAAAAATAACTTGCTGGAGCAAGCATAAAAATATAAGGCAGTAATAAAAGCGTCTGTAATAAAGCGCTTCTCCATAAAAAAGGAACGCCTGAATACGAAAAAGAAAGCCATCTTTGAAAAAAGATAAACAAACCCATCTGAATAAAAGAAATAGAGAATACAGAAATAAAATAGGGTATAGCGTTTTTTATTTTCAAGGACATTACCTCGTACGATTACATTTGGATCTCGAAAATAGAAAAACTAATTTTCTAAAAAAAAAATAGGGATTTTTTTTTTGAATTACGATTCATTGAAGAAGTATTCATCAAAACCATATCATTCTCAAGTCTTTTGAGAAAGTAACCTCTAAATTTTATTTTCCTTTATTCTATATTTGTTCAAAATTTTCCTCTTTTAAGGACTTTTATTGTATGAAACGGACTCATAATTGTGGTGCTTTACGCCTAGAAGATGTTGGCAAAACAGTTTCTCTCGCGGGCTGGGTAGATCGCCGTCGTGATTTAGGCGGAGTTATTTTTGTGGATTTGCGTGATAAATATGGAAAAACACAAGTGGTTTTTGATCCAGAAAGGAATCAAGAGGTTCATCAGATAGCAGATCAATTAAGAAACGAATTTGTGATTTCTGTGACTGGAGTTGTTCAAAATCGTCCTGAAGGCATGGAAAATGATAAGCTCAGCACTGGTAAAATTGACGTTAAAATTGATAAAATCGAAATTTTAAATACCGCTGAAACATCTCCCCTAGCCATTAACGATCCTAAAGAAGAATCTAGAGAAAATGACGATTTACGCTTACGCTATCGCTACCTAGACTTAAGACGTCCATGGATTCAAAAGAATTTAATACTAAAGAGTCGCTTCTTAAAAGAAGTTCATCATTTCTTCCATGAAAATGGCTTTGAAGATATTGAAACGCCAGTCCTTTGTAAAAGTACTCCAGAAGGTGCTCGCGATTATTTAGTGCCGTCTCGAGTCAATCCAGGAAGGTTCTATGCATTGCCTCAGAGCCCACAGCAATACAAACAATTACTAATGATTGCTGGTATGGACCGCTACTACCAAGTAGCAAAGTGCTTCCGTGATGAAGATCTTAGAGCTGACCGCCAACCTGAGTTTACTCAGATTGATGTGGAAATGTCTTTTGTAGATCAAAATGATGTGATGGATTTATTTGATCGCTTTGTTTCTGAAGTCATTGGAAAAGTTTGGGATTTCACTCCCCCATCTCCTATTCGCCGTATGACATACGCCGAAGCAATGCTTAAATATGGTTCTGATAAACCAGATTTACGCTTTGATTTAGAAATTAAAGACGTGACAGAATTAGCTGGTAATACTGGCTTTGGCGTGTTCAATTCCGTGATGAAAGCGGGTGGAAAGATCCGTGGGCTTGCCGCTAAGGGTTGCGTTGATTTTACTCGTAAACAAATTGATGATTTGACTGCCCACGTGGCTCGTTATGGCGCTAAAGGCCTTGTTTGGATGCGCGTTAAAGAAAACGATGAAGTGGAAACTCAAGTTGGAAAGTTCTTTACAGTCGATCAACTCAATGCTCTTCGCGATGCTGTTG